>Ga0310696_10003982_pt1 | contig 18251 bp, 32 predicted proteins | sample AusTroGonzalo_MG_4_FD_203885 | JGI IMG/M metagenome (GOLD analysis project Ga0310696, IMG submission 203885) | Bovine rumen microbial communities from tropical cattle in Woodstock, Queensland, Australia - Gonzalo_02 (v2) (version 2) | ecosystem: Host-associated > Mammals > Digestive system >...
ATTTCAAGATATTGTTCAGAGGGGTCAGGTGTTTCGGCTAGAATTGCCTAAACTATTTTATTGCGTTCTTCAGGAGATTCAATGGTATAGTCTAATTTTACTATTTTGATCACTCCTTTATGTGTACATTATACCGTAAAAATTTTTTTTTGTCAAATTTTATCGTATGCCGAAATCTAGAGAGGACTTAGAGAGGAAGGGGTCCAGGCAGAACTGAATTTATCATTTTTAAAAAATTTTTTCCCGAAACATACCCCGGGTATTTTCATCCAGAAAAAAATATATAGAGTACTGCCGGCTATTTATACGCGCATCGGGGCGTGTTTGAGCGACACGCCCCGAATTTGCGTAGTAAATATACTCAGCAAAACTTTGTTAAAAGTTTGACAAATCTCGACACTTACATAAACTTCCCGTTTCTCACAAGTTAGTCAGCACTAACACACCTGGCACTTTGATAAAGTTGCCGTTTGTTAAATAACCCTTGTTTGTTAAAAAAATAACATAAAAAAATTTTCTAAAAAGTATTGACAAGCACGCCATAGCGTGTTATAATGTAGTCACAAACAAGAGAGAGAAAAGAGGTAAAAAACAATGACGAAGCTGTACAGGATTTACACGAACTACACTGGTTGCTATCCCTCTGAGTTAGAAGAGACCTTCACCACCAAGGCAGAGGCTGAAGCATGGGTAGAAGAGTTCGAGGCGCGCGCGACCTGCGAAGAGTCTTGCAGGATAGAGGTAGTAGAGAAGGCTTAACAAGTCTTCTCTTCTTCTCTATAAGAGCAAGAGTAAGAGTGCAAAGCAAGCGATAAATAACACTAATTATTTAAAAAAATTTTTAAAAAAACTATTGACAAACAAAAGCAAGCATGATATACTATAATCACTTCAAGGGAAGAAATAAAAGAAAAGAGGTAAAGAAAATGTACGAGCTGTATTTTGAAGAGTGGGGATGCCGCGAACTGGTTGAGACCTACGCCACCTACGAAGAAGCTATGAAAGACATTAAAGCGAACGGCTACGCTGGTGACTGGGATTATACTTGGGGAGAAGAAGGTTACATCTTGGTTTATCCGAACGGAGAAGAAGAGGTTCTGTAAAAGAAGTACAATCCTTGACGTACAAACATAACATAAAAAAAATTGCAAAAACCTATTGACAAGTAAAGCGCACCATGCTATAATACAATCACAAACAAGAGAGAGAGGTACAAGAAAATGACGAAGAAGAACATCAAGGCGAACATCGAAGCGGCGAAGAAGGACATCATCTACTACACTGAGACGATTTACACGATGGACGCTTGCAAGTGCTACCTGAGCAAAGAAGAGATTGAGCGGTTGGCAAACTTCCACAAAAATCAGCTGAAAATGTGGGAAGAGATGCTGGGGAAAAAGGCTTGACAAACAAGACTTCCCCATGCTATAATAAGCCATCAAAAGAAAGAGAGGACAAAAATTATGAAGTACTTCGTAACATTCTTCCTGACGGCAATCATTGCCATGGCCTTTGGATACTCCGCAGGCATTCACAAAGCAACCACTTCTGACGGATGGCGCGAAGGTGACAAATTCGTATTAGAAGTAGAGGGACAGCTTTACGAGTGGTGGCTGGATGAAGAGTAACGCGCAAGCGTTACTCCATCCCATAAAAAAACTTGCAAAAAACTATTGACAAGCAAAGCCCATTGTGATATACTTACATCATCAAGAGAGAGAACAACAGAAAGAAGGTACAAGAAAATGAAGAAGAATCCGCATCGTAAGTATCGCATCTACTCTTACTGGAAGAGTGAGTTCCAGGGTGCTGTGAAAGAAGAGCATCATTTCGCCGAGGCTTGGAAATGGGCTTGGAACTGGTGGAGACTGGATGAGTTCGACGCAAGGGAACAGCTTATCATTGTCAAGTATGATGACAACGGCAAAGCCATCAAAAAGTGGAGCATCGCAAAGCTTGGTGAATACATTGTCAAGGGTTGAGAGCTAACAAGCTCTCAACCTTTTATTATGTATAATACAATGATATTTGACTATTGATTATCTTTGATATTTAATTTTTAAATATCAATTGATATTTGAATTTTTATACCTCATTTTTGAATTTTTATAAATGAATATTTATACAGCGAAAATGAATAATTATGCGTGGCTGGCGCGCCTGCGGACGTGGCGCGCCGAAATCACGCCAATGCCAACCCCAGTAAAAAGTTTAGTGGAAATAAACCGCAAGTTTAGCAGCACTAAACATCCCGAAATAAAAAAGTGCCGGTCTCTCACCCGGCTTGCAGTCCATCCAGTTTTGCGGGTTTTTCGCTCAGCTACCGCCATACCTCGCTGGGAAGCACTTGTGCGGGCGCCCCTTGTTCCAGTCGGCTGAGCTTTTTTAGGTGGCTAACTGCTAACCTCACCCTGTGACTATATAATACTACAAAGCCCGCAGGATGTCAAGAGTTTTTTTGAAAAAAATAAAAAAAATTTTTTTTAAAAAAGTGCTTGACAGATGGGCGCAATGGTGATATACTTACCTCAGAACAAGAGAGGAGCACAAAGCTATGAAGATTTGGTTTGACATGGATGGAACGCTCGCCGACCTGTACGCGGTTGATGGATGGCTGAACGACCTGATTAACGAGCAGACCCGTCCTTATGAGATTGCAAAAGTTATGCACAACATGAGCCGGCTTGCGCGCCTGCTGAACAAGGTTCAGGCACAGGGGCATGAGATTGGTATCATTTCCTGGACGAGCAAGGGCGGTACCGACCTTTACAATGGCGAAGTGGCGCTTGCTAAAATGGTTTGGCTTCACAAGCACTTGCCGAGCGTGACGTGGGACAGCATCAAAATTGTCGCCTACGGAACGAACAAAAAAGCCACTTGCGGCGATGGCATCCTGTTTGACGATGAGCTGAAAAACCGTCAGATTTGGGGCGCTGACGCCTACACTCCGGACAGAATTTTCGACATCCTGCGCCAGCTGGCGGATTAAAAAAAATAAAAAAAATTTTAAAAAAAGTATTGACAGCTCAATAGGAGTATGATATACTACGCTCAGATGAGGGAAGGAGATGACAACAATGACTAAGGCTTACTACTTCGACATGGACGGCGTCCTCGCTGACTTCCACGGCGCGGCGAACGGCGTTTGGGCAAAGGCTCTTGATTACGAGTTCATGGCAAATCTTCCGGTTTTCGCTCACAACGTGGCGGTGCTGAACAAGCTGATTGAAAAAGGACTGACCTGCTACATCCTGACCAAAGCCGCCAACGAAGCCGCGCGGCAGGGCAAGATTGATTGGCTGAAGAAGTACGTTCCGGCGATGGATGAAGCGCACTTCATCTGCATCATAGGACGCGGCCGCAAGATTGACTTCATCCGCGAGGATGGAATCCTGATTGACGATGACATGGCAAACATTAAACAGTGGGTCAAGGGCGGGCAGGAAGCGCACTATCTGGCGACCAAGGGCGAGGACATCGCCCTTTGATTTTTGCATAATTTTTCATTCCACTTGCATTTTTATAAATTGCAAGTTTATGCAGAAAACTTGCATTTTTTCTCAGCGGCGCGTGCTGGGGCGGCACGCGCCGATTTCGCACTAGAACAAGCCTCAGCACAAAGTTTAGCCAAATTAAACACAGAGTTTAGCGCAGGTAAACATCCCGAAACAAAGCAAGGCCGCTTGCGCGGCCTTCTAGTAGCTTTTGATCCCTGCAGGTGTTGCCGGTTGGGCTTTCGCTTTCCCGCCTGTAGTAGGTGTGCTTGCTTCCCTCACCTTCTGATAGTATTATACTATGAGGCAGGATATTTGTCAATACTTTTTTAAAAGTTTTTTTAAAAAAATTTTTGGGCTTAGCAGTACGCTAAACCCATTGTCCGCCAGTTCAACACGCTAATCTGATTGCAAGCTTTTCCGATTTCCATCGCTTCGCGCTTAGTGTTTACGCGGTGGCTTTTGTCGATGTAGTAGATGCCGCCAGCGTACCAGATGCCGCAATCACCTTTGTAAGCTTTAACCGCGTTAATGGCTTCCCGCGCCGTCTTGCACTCTACGCCTTCGGTGGCTACTTGCCAACCGCTTTTGTAAGTAATGGCCTTGCCAGCCTTCAGGGTCAGACCCTCATTTTCTGCCAGCTTGCGGATGCTCCGGATGTTAATCATTTTGTTTGCCTCCTTGCTTTTGATGGTTTTATTATAGCATAAAATCGTAAAATTACAAGATGGCAAATTGCACAAAGTTTTCGCTATTTTTTTTGCTTGACTTTGGCTCTAAAATGATTATAATATAGGTAGAACAAGAGAGGAGAGATAAAACAATGATGAAAAATTCCTTCCTGCGTGTGCCTGAGTTTAAAGCCGCCAATGCTCTTTTTACTGAGTTTGTCCAGTTGGTCGCGAATGATGATAGTATCCGTCGTGTGCAATTCGGAAATGCATTTTTTATCCGCATGAATGATAAAGTTTCTTTTATTGCTTATTCACTCCAGCCGCGTTTGGATTATAAAACTGATGATTATGTAACAAAGAATTTTATTGAACGGTATCCGCGTTGTGCTAATCTTTCTTATACAATGCTTGCGCTTTTACATGAAATAGGGCATCACATGACAAAAACACAAAGAAACAAAGACGAAAACTATGAAAATTTAGTAGCAACAGGAATTGTGAATAATATCGAAGATTATGTTAATCTGCACAATGAAAAACTTGCTACTGACTGGGCGGGAAATTTCGCGTCAAAGAATTTATTGTTCTGCATGGATTGGGATAAAAAACTCAATAGTGCCGTTTTGAAAAGTCATCTGCAATTTATAACCCGCATGTACTACGAAAAAAAATATAAAGAAAAATGTGCAGAAGCATTGACAAAATAATAAAACTTTGATATAATAGAACCATCAAAAGAGAGGAGATAAAAAAATGATTGCTTTGTTGATTAGCTTCGGTGGCGCGTTCCTTCTGTTCTTCGCTGTGTTCTGCTGGGCTACCGGGGGATTTTAAAAAAAATTTTTAAAAACCCCTTGACAGATTCGCAAAAGTATGATATACTCAACTCAACAAATGAAAGAGAGGTAAATACAATGGGACACATCAAGAACCTGCCGAAATGGCACAATGAAGTCAAGTACATCGTGGCGCGCAAGGTGGACGGCGCTTGGTGGTACTACTGGGGCGGGGACAACTTCCGCGAGGCACAGGACGCGGCTTGGGACTGCGGCGGCGAGGTGTTCGACAAGTGGTGCGAGGCTTAAGCCTCGCCCATTTTTTATTATCGAATAAAAATGCAAGATTGGCGCATAAACTTGCATTTTTTGGCCGCGCGCCCACAACCGCGGCGCGCGTTATTCGCACTGTTATATATCATGCCAAAAAATCAAGCCAAATTAAACCAAAAGTTTAGCGCTACTAAACATCCCGAAACAAAACGCGCCACGCTTGCGCGTGGCGGTGAAGCTGTTGTTTTTGCGAGGCCCGCTCTTGCCTTTCGGCGCCTTTTAGGTGTTGCTTCCCTCACCCTCTGGCGATAGTATATCACAAGCCCGCCCACCTGTCAACCCCTTTTTGAAAATTTTTTCAAAAAAATTGTGGGCTTCTCAGCCCACTTACCGCACAACCTTTTTTATTCGCTCATCTCATTGTACCTGAGCCTTATCAGTGGGAACGCCACCTTGTGCCGCCCTTGTTCCACCGAGGTACTTGTAGGAGGTGCCGTCGCGGTGCTCCTTCCTCCCTGTGACTATAATATACTACATCCTAAGAAAAAACACAATAGTCAAATTGCACAAAGATTCGCTAATTTTATTTACTTGACAACAAAAGAAAAAAATGATATTATTATCCCAGAAAAAGAAAGAGAGGTACAAAATTATGAAGAAGTATTACAAGGTCACCATGGAACGCGGGCACGTGGGGCGCGGCTATTCTGCTCACATTACCTTTTATATTTGGGGCTACAATACTTTACAGGCGATGGATGTCGCGCGGAAAATGCCAGGGGTTAAACATTCTCGTCTGCCTGTCTCTTGCATTGAAATCAGCAAAGAAGAGTTTGACGCACAAAAGCGCGCAAGGGCTAACGCCTACGAAACTTGCGGAGCAAAACTTGCTCTCAAGTAATTTTAAAAAAAGTATTGACAAGCCGGACTAAACCTGCTATAATAAAGGCACAAACAAGAGAGGAGAAAACACTATGAAAATCTCAAAAGACTATTCCGTCGAAACCCCTTACTTCACGCACATTCTTACCGAAACCATGAAAACCTTTTCCTTCTACAGCGACAGCGTAGAAACCGCGAACGAAAAAATTAAGCTCATGGCTGACAAGTATGGGCCGCTGGACATGGTACAGACGATTGACGCGACGACTTGAGCAGGAAAAAATCCTGCTCTTTTTTTAAAAAACCTATTGACAAAAGTCAAGAGCCATGCTATAATTTAACCATCAAAACAAGGGAGGACAAAACAATGACTATGAAAGAAGCTATCGTCGAAGAACTCCGCTATTGCCCTGGTATCCGGATGCGCGAAATGGAAGCCTTGCGCAATGTGACTCTTTCCGAGAAAATCAAGATTCTTGCGGAGATGGAAAAAGAAGGACTCATCCGGAAACAGCCCTACAGCGATTCCGCTAACATGGAGTTTTATAACAAGTGGTTTGCGAGATAAAAATCTCGCAAATTTTTTTCAAAAAAATATTGACAAGCCGAAAGAAGTATGCTATAATTCAACCATCAAATGAAAGAGAGGTACACCCCATGATGATGACAGTTTTCTTCCGCGACGGCTCTTCCACCCGGCTCCACGTCTCCTACGCCTCCGTGGTCTACAGTGACCGCAGGGTCGTCAAGGCGGTCACCGACCGCGGGGAGATCCTGTTCGACCGCTCGGGCAAAGCCTGAGCGGTCAAAATTTTTTTTAAAAACTTTCAAAAAACCTATTGACAATCGCAATCCCCTGTGCTAAAATAAGGTCACAAGGTAAGGGAACACCAACCGACTGAAAGGAGCTTAGTTATGAAGAACAGCATCACCGTCGCCCTCTCCGCCTATGGGTTCAAAACCCGCCCCGATGGCTCCATGTTCTGGGGCATCGGCTCCCTCGTCTGGGGCGACAGCTTCGACGTGACCCGCGTCGGGGCGGACCTCTACGAGGTCCGGGTCTCCCACTGGCTGTACAACCAGTACGGGGACGCCGTACGGGACACCGTTGAGACGCGGGTCCTGCGCGGGGCGGAGGCCCTCGAGTGGGTGTTCTCGGAGGCACCCTCGTCCTTCTGGCGGTAAGCCGCCAGAAGGCTTGAGCCGGCCGCGCCTGGACGCCGCGGCCGGAAATCGCGCGTTATATAACCCCAGCAACTTTTCGAAAGCGCATACAGGCTGTTATATAAGCCAACTTATTGCCTGAAACCGATTGACAGATTGTCAATCAGCAAATTGCACAAAAATTTTGTCGATTTTTTGTGAAAATTTACCACTTGAATTTGCTCTTAAATTTTGATATACTATACTCACAAGGTTGAGAGAAACAAAAGAAAAAAAAGTTTGAAAAACCTCTTGACAGCCACTTCAAAATCTGCTATACTTAGTCCATCGAACAGGGGCAAGGACGGCTTGGCGCAAGAACGGCAACTTCAAAAAAATCTTGACAAAGATTTTTGCGAAAACCCCTTGACAAGACGCTGAACCTGTGGTACAATAAGTTCACAAACAAGAGAGGAGAAACAAAAAATGCCGAGAGATGCAAAAGCTGGCACCTACAATGGTGACCCCACCTACTGCACGGTTAATGCCTACGGTGACTGCCCCTACTGCGACCAATGCGGTATCTGCCACATTGATGACCCCATGACCGACTGTGATGACTTTGCTGTGTTCTTTGACGGTGACTGGGATGAATGGGTTGCGCTGGGCTAAAAACCCAGCCTCCCACCCAAAAAAATGCTTGACAAACCTGCTTGAATCTGCTATAATAAATCCATCAAAAGAAAGAGGTAAAAAACAATGGAAAACAAAACTATCAACCGGAATGGTGTTGGATTCTGCGGACTGCTGACCATCGCTTTCATCGTTCTCAAACTGTGCGGCGTGATTCAATGGTCATGGCTGTGGGTGCTTGCTCCGCTGTGGATTAGCTGGGCGCTGGTGCTTGTTCTGCTGATTGTCACAATCTTCATCACGCTGATACAAAAAAAAGATTAAAAAAGGTATTGACAGACTGCTGAATCTGTGATACAATAAAGAAGCTGAAAGGCACACAATAGATGAAAGCCCGTAGGCTGTCACCCACAAGAGGAAACTTAAACAAAAGAAAAAAAAGTTTGAAAAACCTCTTGACAACTACCAAGACCTGTGCTATAATAAAGGCACAAACGGTGAAGCCACCACCTAAAAAGCAGAAAGGTAAAGACTATGACCAAGATGACTTATGCTGACGCTCTTGCCCTCGCTATCAACATCCTCGGTGCTGATGAGAAGAACGACGAAATGGTGAACCGCCTGAACGCTCTCAAGATGACGATTGAGAAGCGCGCCCTGAAAGCCAAGACCGCGGAGCGCAAGCCGTCCAAGGCTACGCTAGAGAATGACAAGGTTCGTGCGGAGATTGTGGGCTGGATGAAAGCCAACGCCGCTGACCCGATGACCTCTGACGAAATCGCGCAGGGCATGGGGCTGGACGTGCGGAAGGTTCGCGCCCTGCTCGGTCGCTGTGACGCGGTGGAGAAGGTCAAGGTCAACAGCAAGCTGAACAAGTGGCAGGTCAAGGAGCAGGCGTAAGCCTGCCCCTTCCCCCCCCACGGGGCGGACAAAAAAAGAAAGTGAAAGAGGTTATATAACATGAAGAAGTTTGTTCAGATTGACGGCACTATTGTCAATAAATCGCTGATTGAAACCGTCACGCAGGAAGTTTTCGGGTCTGGAGCAAAATCAAATCCCTATCAGTATGTTATAAAAATTACTTTCACAAATGGGCATACCCATAATTGCACCTGGGATGATGAAACCAAAGCAAACCAAGCATACGACCAATTATTTAAAGATTTAAACAATATACAGGATTAATGAATAATCCTGTATTTTTTTACATAATTTTCAATTGGGAATTTTATTCTAAAATGATTTTTCATTTTTGTGAAAATTGCCTATTGACAGTTTCATTTCAAAATGGTATAATGGTCGCCCGGCCGCGGGCGCGGCCGGCGAAATTTCCATTATACCACCAGCCAGCAATTTTGTCAAGCAAAAAATTCAGAAATTTTTTTGTGCAATTTTTTCCCACAACCCCAGGGTTTAGCACCACTAAACTTTTTGTTTAAAAATACTGACCTATACAAATTGCACAAAAAAGTCGCTTATTCTTTTGCTTGACTTCGCCTGCTGGGTATGGTATTATATACGTGTCAAGGGGAGATGCGAGGTAGGCAAGAGAAGCGCGCACTCCGACCGAGAGACAAGGGCAAAAGAAATTCAAAAAAATTTCAAAAAACCCCTTGACAGCCGCCACGAAAATGTGCTATAATAAGTCATCAAATGAAAGAGAGGAAAACATCATGCGCAAGGAAAACATCGTTATCGTCGGAGACTCTGAAACTTGCAATCTTTTCAAGAGCGACAAAGTCCTTCCCGGTAATAATCTTACCTATGACATCGGCTTTTCCGCAGTAGTCCCCACAAAAGGCAAGGTACTTTTTGACCGTTCATACATCGTTTCCGAAATCTTTTTCGGAGAGCAGGAGCGCATGAATAGCGCGTACTATGCAAACAAACTGCCCCAGTATTACGCGGACATTGCAAGCGGAAAGCGCGTTGTAAAAAGCTTCTTTGAAATCATGAACGAAATCAATCAAATTTGCAAAGATTACAACGTGATTGCCTTCTGCGCGCACAATGCGAGATTTGACATTGACGCACTTAACACAACGGCCCGTTATCTGACTGGTTTGGATTACGTTCACGCCCTGCCGGATTCGTTGGAGATTTGGGATAGCATGAAGCTTGCCAAAGTTTTCACGGGCAAGAAATACAGCAAGTTTTGCGCTGACAATGGATTCCTGACAAAACACAAGCCGCCCAGAAACCGCATGACCGCCGAGGTTCTCTACCGTTATATTACAAACGATGTAGATTTTATCGAATCTCACACCGCATTGGAAGACGTAATTATTGAACGCGAGATTGTTTTCAAAGCCTACAGAATGCACAAAAAGATGGATAAAATCTTGTACACGGCAAGGGCTTGACAACAAGCCCGAGCCATGATAGAATAAGACATCACTTGAAAGGAGATACACCCCATGACAAAAGCCATTCGCTATCCTTCTGATGAATGGATTGACACCTACTGCGAGAAACACGCCTGCACGATGGAAGACGCAGAAACCGCATGGTGGGACAAGGAAATCGACGCAGGACGCCCCACGCCCTACGACCTGCCCGAGGACAAGGCAAAAGAGGTCAAAAAAATCATCAAAAACGCCAAGTCGGAAAAAGCGGTTGATGCCTACGGACGCGAACGCAAACGCGAGAGAAAAGCAGACAATGACAAGCGGTTCATGATTGATTGCTTGCGCGTCCTATTGGAAGGAATGCAGAGCAACGGACAAATCAACAACGTGACTGTGACCAACATTGAAAAATCCATTGACTACACTATCAACGGCGAGTGCTTTACAATCAATCTTGTGAAGCACCGCCCGCCCAAGAAAGAAGGATAAAAAGTGCCTGCTATTAGTCCCAGACCACCGCCCCAAAAAAAAGTTGAAAAAACTTTGAAAAACCCCTTGACTTTTCCCCGAAACCGAGTATAATAGTAAATGTCGAAAGGCAAGAGGCACGGAAGCCACCCGGCTGACAGTCACCAAAGCGGATAGCCCGAACAAGCATTAGAAATCCGCTGGCACTGAACCACACGACAAAAGGAGAAAGACTATGACCAAGATTACCTACATCGCCGCCATTGACACCGCTATCGAATCCATGACCGCGCAGAACGTTTCCGTGGAAATCATCGACAAGATGCGCGCGCTCCGCGCTTCGATTGAGAAGCGGAACAGTGCCGACCGCAAGCCCACCCCCAAGGAAACCGCCAAGGCTGACGCGGACGCGGTTCTGACCGAGAAGGTGCGCGAGGTTCTCGCCTCTATCGGGCAGGGGACTGTCACCGAAATCAAGGATGCTTCCGAGGACTTCGCGGAAGTCAAGGTGCAGAAGTTGAGCGCGATTGTGCGCAAGATGCTTCTGAATGGCGAGGTTATCCGCGAGGAAGTCAAGCGCAAGGCGGTTTTCCGCCTTGCCTAATCCCCAAGGCAAAATGCAGGATGGTATACACCATCCTGCATTTTTATTCATGCATAATTATGCATTAAAAATGGATATTTATGCATTGGTAAAACTACATAAAAAACAGACGTTATTTTTGGCCGGGCGCGCGTGGCCGCGCGCCCCGGTTTTTTTGTCAATAGGCACCTTTCACAATTTTTACGCGGAAAAGTTTGTGCAATCGGTCAATTGAGATTTTCCTAAAATTTTGATATTATATAGCTACCAAATGAAGGGAGAAAAAAATTATGAAGGCTTCTAAGGCGATGCGCAAACTTGCTACCAAGATCGTTGGCTACAAAGTGAAAGTCAAAAAAGGTCAAGAGTGGGAAACTGATTGGGAAACTACTATTTGGTGGGTTAATGATGCTGACACAAAAGTCGCCGGCGAATTTAGGGATTTTTTCACAGCAAATTGCCCTGATGCCGCCCAGTTCTCTAACATCACTTTGTCACTTTTGCACGAAATCGGTCACATCATGACGCTTGATGAAGCCGATTGCGAAGAGCCGAAAACGAAAAACAACATGGAATATTTCAGGTTGCATGACGAATGGCTTGCGACCGAATGGGCGATTGACTACTTGATGACACACAAAAAAAAGTTGCGCAAGTTTGAAAAAAGCCTTGACAAGAGGTTGCGCGTCTGATATAATGACAGTACAAAAAGAAAGGAAGTAACCACTATGAAAAAGAACATTCCTGATTACATTCGCAAACAGCGTGGAGACTGGGGCGAAATCAAGCCCGTGACTAAAGTCATTCCGAACAAGAAAAAGAATGCCAAAGAAAAACATAAGAAAAAAATTTATGAAACCTATTGACAAACAAGCCGACCTGCGATATAATGTAGACACAACAAGAGAGGAGACAAAAAAAATGAAAATTTGGTTCGATATGGATGGCACAATCGCTGACCTCTACGGCGTGAATGGTTGGCTGGAAATGCTGATTGCGGAAGATACCACGCCCTACACAGTAGCCAAACCCCTGCTAAATCTTTCCATCCTTGCAAGATACTTGAATAAAGTTCAAAAAATGGGGCACGAGATTGGAATTATAAGCTGGGGAAGCAAAAACAGCACTGAAGACTATCTGAAAAAAGTCGCTTGCGCAAAATACCATTGGTTGTTGAAACACCTGCCTAGCGTCAATTGGGATTATGTGAAAATCACAAATTATGGGGTCAATAAATGGGAAACCTGCCGAGATGGAATCCTGTTCGACGATGAAGAGCAGAACCGCACAAACTGGATGAACGATTCTTATGCACCTTGCCAAATCTTGGAAATCTTGAAAAATCTTGCGGAAAGGGCTTGACAAAAGCCCCGACCGCATGATATAATAAGGTACAAACTGAAAGAGAGGTACAAGCTATGAACACTAAGTATCAAGTCACGTACTACATCGACCGGATGCCCCATCAGTACGGGATGCTGTTTGAGACCGCCTTCGGCGCGATTTACACGGCCCGGTCAATCCTTGACCGCCACGGATTGGCAACAGACGTTATGGATTGTATGACCGGCGAGATTGTCGCCATCTTCGAACCCGGCAATACTTACATCTCACAAGAATTAGACGTAGAAAGTACAATGCTCGGACTGAAAGTCATCAAGTAAGAAAATGCAGGATTCCATTGCGAATCCTGCATTTTTGGCCGCGCGCTGGCGAAGCCAGCGCCGGAAATTCCATTATACCACACCGCCAGCATTTTTGTCAAGAGCAAAGTTGCACAAAGTTTCGCCATATTTTTTCCCAAAACTGCACAAAGGCACCTTGCACAAAAAAATTGCTCTATCTTTGGTATTGACTTTCGCTCAAAATTGAGTATAATAGTAAATGTCAGGAGGGCAACCGAATGGCAAGCGGGTCAAAAAAAACTTGAAAAAAAGTTTGAAAAACCCCTTGACAATCGACCGCCCAAGTGATAGAATAGAGATGTTCCAAGGGCAAAAGTCATGACCAGCAAGTCGTCAATGCGGGTGGCGTGTGAGTCCTGTACAGGATGACAACCTGCACACGGAACAAAAAAAATCTTAAAAAACTCTTGACAGACCGTCCCAAGTGTGATAGAATAAGGATGTCGGGTGAGGGAACTACGCGAACCTCACAAGGCAGTCACCAGCAAGAGGAAACGCCGTGACTGAAAAAAGTCAAAAAAAAGTTTGAAAAACCTCTTGACAAGTCACCAGCCCTGTGGTATAATCAGGGTACAACAGAGGGAAGGAAAACCCCACAAAAAACCAGAAAGGGAAACACTATGACTAAGATGACCTACGTTGACGCTCTGAACATCGCCCTGACCGCCGACCTCTCTCAGGAAGTCAAGGACAAGCTGACCGCGCTCCGTGACGCTCAGGTGAAGCGGAACCAGAAGTCCGACAAGATTACGCCGAAGCAGCAGGCGAAGCTTGACGCGGATGCCGTCCTCGCCGAGCAGGTCAAGGCTGTGCTGGCGAACGCGACCGAGCCGATGACGGTTTCCGCCATCAAGGACGCGGATGAGGCTTTCGCCGAGGTCAAGGTGCAGAAGCTGTCTGCCATCGTCCGGAAGCTCCTGCTTGCCAATGAGGTCAAGCGGGATGAGGTCAAGCGCAAGGCTGTGTTCAGCCTTGCGTGAGAGGGGGAAACCCCTCTCCTCTTCCCATACTTGATGAAAATGAAAGGATAGTTATATAACATGGCTACGCAGAAGAAGATTAACGTATTCCAGCAGTTTGAAGATACAAACAAAAAGCAAATGCAAGTTATTTATCTTGACCACATCGGTTTTACAGTTGACGATATTATGAAGTGGTCAAATTACGCGCGGTCTACTATCAAGAACTATATTCGCAAATTTTCCAATTTGTTAGATGAAGCAATCAAAACTTTCTATCATGTAACGCAAAAAGCTAAGCGCGTGTTAATTGGTGGTAAACAGCTTGTTTATCTCTACAAATTTTATGATGAGAATAACCAGCTAATTTGCTCTAAAGTTGGCACAACTACACGCCTACCAGAACAGCGCATGAAAGAAGAAGTTAAATATTATATTACTCATGGCTTGCCCGTCGCGCGTGGTGAAATTTGTTCTGTAATTGATTGTGGCAGTATCCCGGCAGAAGGAGCAGAAAGCGTTACAAGAAGTGCTTTTATTAGAAAGTTTCCTGACGCTTTTCACAAAAATGATAGGTTCTTTGGAGTAGATTTGTCAGTGCGCAGTTTCAACAAAATCGTAACCGATTATCTGGAAGGAATGTCAATCAGCTTCGCGTAATAAAAAATGCAGGATTGTGGGAGCAATCCTGCATTTTTTTCGAGCCGCCCGGTGCTGGTCGCGCCGGGCGGTGTTCGCATAATTATACATCCTCAGCATTTTTTCTGCATAAAAATACACATCGCTCCATGCCAAAAAAATTCCCAAAACTTTGTGCAATTTTACCACTTGTATTGCCCTCTTCAATCGAGTATAATAGAGCCATCAAAAGAAAGGAAATAAAAAGAAATGAGTAAGCAGAGAGACAAGTTTGGTATGCTGGACACTGAGACCGCGAATGGCATTATTGAGGCTGATGGAAAGCTGAATCTTCGTTATTCTCTTGTCTATGATATTGCGGTCGGTATCATTGACAACAGGGGCAGGGTGTATGATTGTCGGCGTTATATTTGCGATGAAATCTTCCACTCCCCGCTCATGGTTAGCGCATACTACGCGAACAAAATCCCACAGTATATTGAAGCAATCAACAGGGGAGACATTGAAGTCCTGCCTTTTAAGGAAATTTATTTCCGCGTCCGTGAATTTCTCAAACTTTACAAGGTCAAGGCTGTAATTGCGCATAACGCACATTTTGACGTAAATGCGCTGAATAACACTTTGCGTTATCTGACAGGCTCGGCCAATCGGTTTTTTTTCCCTTACGGGCTTGAAGTTTGGGACACGATGGAAATGGCTCAGGATGTAATCGCAACTAAGCGGAAGTACCTGCAGTTCTGCCTTGAGAATGGTTACATGACCAAGCACAAAACCCCACGTCCCCGCGTTACTGCGGAAGTGCTTTACAGGTTTATTAGTGGAGACAATACTTTCGTAGAAAAGCACACCGGATTTGATGACATTATGATTGAGAAAGAAATCTTTGCCTATTGTGTAAAACAGCATAAAAAGATGCACCGATCTTTACTTGACAAAAATTAAAAAATTTGATAAAATAGGTTTAGAAAATGAAAGGAGAAAATGCAATGGGCAAAGAAATTCAATACCCGACCTCGGACTGGTTAGAAAAGTACATCAACAAGCACGGTTGCGCGCTTGAGGATGCGGAGGTCGCATGGTGGGATGCTCAGATTGACAAGGGCAATCCCACACCTTTTGACCTTGACGCGGAGCAGGAAAAAGCTGTCAAGGAAATCACAAAGGGTATGGCAAAATCTCAGAAGGCGGTCGATGCTTTCGGCAAGACTCGCACAAGGGAACGGAAACCGAACCCGAACAAGCGTGATATTATCGCCCACATTTTCAGCAAGTTAAAAAACATTTACGATGATGTAACAGTTAGTAACATTGAACGCTCGATTGACTTCCGGATTGGTGACAAGGATTATACAATCACCCTGACCGAACACAGGAAACCGAAAAATGCAGGATAACCTGCATTTTTTTCTAAACAGAAAGTTTAGTACGGCTAAACTGGCAATTTGCACAAAAAATGCGGCGAAAGTTTGTGCAAATTACCTATTGACAACGGGCCGGGCGCGGGCGCTTCGGCCCGAATTCCCACTCCGATCGGCATATGGAAAATTTTCTGTCGAAAGTGCGAGCCTTGCATATGCGCCTCATATGCCCGAAACTGCGTCGGTCCTACAAGGCTAGCCTATATGCCCAATCAAAGCCAGATATGCGTTTATGCCGAGCGTTATATAACGAATGTTATATAACGCTCGGGTTTATTTCAAGCTCTGTTACGTATACCGCTGTGTTATATAACATTTGTTATATAACGCATGTTATTTGCGCATCTCGCTCTGTTTTAGCGCCTGGGCAACGTTATTCAACCAAAAACCTTGATTTTTTATAAAAAATATGATATTATAATAAAAAAATATACTTTTTTACGCGTTTTTGCGTACTTTTTATTGATTTTTAATAAAAAATATGATATTATGAAGGTAGATTTTGCTATAAATTGTTAAAATTTTAACAATCCGCGTGCTTGTGCGCACTCTAGCTTGACTTTTTGCAAAATTTTTGCTATTATATAAGTGGGGAAGTTAATTATTGTTAAAATTTTAACGATCTCGCCCGGGTAGCGGCGCATTTTATTGATTTTTTTAAAAATTTTTGATATTATAACCATATAAAATAATAGGAGGATACAGTTTTGAAACTTGATACTAATAAAATTAACGATCTAGCATCTGCTATGCTCAAAGGCATGAATTCCCAAAATGACTTCTCATTCGACGAAATGCTCGCAATTCTTAGTTCTGCTCGACAACAGCTAACTACAGCTGAGGAAGAGAAGAAGAAAAAGCAAGAGGAAGAGCGCAAGAAAATGCTTGAGCGTGGTGAAAAAATTGCGGCAATCGCTACTCGTATGCTGGATAGGCAGATGACACCCGCTGACCTTGCGTTTGCTATGAATTGTTACAATGAAAGTCACAATCTTAGTAATATTGTTATGACAGCAGAAGATGTTGAAGGCATTTATAATAATGCTGAAAAGCTAACCGATAGTTTTGAGTCAAGTGCTAATTATCTTGACACACTAATCAATAGCCTGAAATCACTAGGAATTGACCTGAACAGTATTATTGGTAACAAGGGCAACGCTCAATCAAAAGAGACTGACTCTGTAGGCAAATGCGAATGTAAGAGCAAGAGCAAAGCTAAGACTAATGATGATGACGTTATCAGAGCATTTCTTAATACTCTAGTATAAATAACAATACTAAACCTAGATACTCACACAAAGTGAGTATCTATTTTTATATACAAAAACGATAGCGATTACATATAATTCAATAGGTGTTGAAATCCGATCGGCACGTCACATACACCTCACCCACCTATTTCTACACCTTACTTATCTATTCTACCCTTCACTTATACTTTATCTATCTATTTTTATACCTGACTTACCTATTCACACTATATATTTGCCTTACCTACCTATTACTTACCGTAAGACGGTACCTCTCCGAGCATCCCACTCACACTCTGCGCGACTTTTACTTGCACAGCCTATTCCACTGCGCTAATCTCTCCTTTATCCGCCCTTGCCACCGGTCTCCACTCTATTACAGTAACCTTACCTTTTTCATCCATAAACCCAACTTCATAGCCCATACTTCTCAATATATAAACCTTCAACTTACTATTCCATAATGCCCAATAGACACCACAATCCCGTTTGCGCTTTTGTATGCGCCAATACTCCATATCATCCTTCAATAAATAAACATTTTTTCCCTAATATGCGCCCAATGCCTTGCTGCCATACTCTTTTTCCACAATATCATATATATTATCCATATTTTCCATTCCTCATTTTTTTGATTTCATTTTTCGTATGAGATTTTTAGTTTTTGAAACGATTTTTTAAAATCATTTTTTGTAAAGATACGCCTGCCCTGTTTGGCGCCCCTATAAGGTATAAAATATACCGGAGTGCGAAGCACGGAGGTATATTTTATACCGCCTATTTCTTTAGGGATATTTCTTTACCCTTAGTATTCTTTAGATATGGTATATAAAATTGTCCATTACTCGGTATATAAAATTGTCCATTTGCTACTTTTCTAAGTATATAAAATTGTCCATTACTAAGTATATATTTTTGGACACGATTTTACTTTTTATAATTAATGCTCCAATTTAATAGCCGATGTTTTGGAACTTTCCCCTCATAAAACTGTACATAATCAATTAACTCAAAATTACGTAACGC
>Ga0310696_10003983_pt1 | contig 18249 bp, 11 predicted proteins | sample AusTroGonzalo_MG_4_FD_203885 | JGI IMG/M metagenome (GOLD analysis project Ga0310696, IMG submission 203885) | Bovine rumen microbial communities from tropical cattle in Woodstock, Queensland, Australia - Gonzalo_02 (v2) (version 2) | ecosystem: Host-associated > Mammals > Digestive system >...
CGCCAAGGGAGAGCGTCACAGGTCTGTTTTGGTTATGCTGACGGATGTCGATAGTGTTCTTGTAGCGCACGTGTCCGCTGTAATAGCGTATGTCGGCATCCTGATGATTGGCCCAGGAAAAGAGCGTATCACTCTTTATCTGCCGCCCCGTCTCGTTGAAGGTGAGCTGCCAGCTGCGACCTAAGCGCCAGCGGAAATCGTCACGGGACATGCCAGGCTCCAGCGGTGCCGTCCATTTCGCCACGACGCGGGGTGAAAGGCCTTTGGCACCGAAGAGTACGAAGAGCGACTGGCGAGGCTGCATGGTCATCCTTACCACGGTCCGTCTGGGAACGCGGTCGTCCTCGCCCGCTGTCTGTGCAGACTGCGCTCCCACTTCGAGAACGTCTTCTATGGGCGAGGTATAGCTGTCCGTCATGGGGTCGTAGATGATGACGCCCTTGCCATGAACGCGGAACGTGGCGTAGAATTGCTGCACGCTGTCCAGTTGGTTGGCGAGGAAATAGATGTCTGTGTCGCCATCGCGCCGATGACAGAAGGTGATACCTTTTGGGAGCAAAGCGTCTGGGGAAAGGCCATCGAGAGCGGACTGCCGCCAGGGAGTATCGATGATGGTCATGCCGCTACTGCGTAAGGAGTCTATTGTCGTTTGGGGGATTGGTCGTTTGGTCGTTTGGGGAATGACTAAGGCGCGGTAGTGGGCAACACTTCCAAGCGTTGCATCATCGTCGGAAATATTGCAACGCTTGGAAGCGTTACCCACTAAAGCATCGGGATTTACCGAGTCGTAATTATAGCCATTAAGCGCGTTCACCCAGTCAGCAGGGTCTACGATATTGGCATTGTGGTTTACACCCACGGGGCTCTCCTCCATGGGAACTCCCTCGTTGGCTCGACGGCGGTGCTCCTGAGTCACACGTTCGGTTCCGATAAGACCGGGAAGTATGTCGGCCAGCTGCTCCGGTCGCCAGGCACGGCGGGGAATGCCATCGCCTGTGTAAACAGCTATATCCACCACTGGCCAACCCCGCTGCAGCCACTGCTGGCAACGCGTCACATAGTCCACAAAGGCGCGGGCCTCGGGAAACCACGTCTGGTCGCGCTGGAAGAAGAGCCCGATGCCATCAAGCGTCATGCCGGGACGCTTGTCTGTATAAGGGTTGTGGGTGAATACATGGAAGAAGAGACGGTTCATGCCCAAGGCGAAGTTGCGGTCGAGGAGTGTCTTGAGGCTGGCAGGAGTCTCGTCCCACACGCCGCGCACCTCCGTAAAACCTTCGGCCTGCACGTAGCGCTTGCCGTAGACATGGGCACCACTGATGGCATCGAGCATGTCGTTGGGCTTGTCATGGGTGGGCGAGTTAAGCCAGTACTCACCCATAGGCAAATCGGCCTGTCGATAGTGCTCCATGCCGTCGGAAATCATCGTCGGGGCGACACTCTCGCAGCTGAGCTGCACGCCATACTCCTTTGCCTTGCTAGCAATGGTCTTGATAAAGACATCTTGTAGCAGGTCGTTGATGGTGAGGCGTATATCGCGGAGTACTTGCTCGGCGTTGTCCATCGGAACGCCAGCATAGACGGGCAGGAAGGGTAGCAAGTCGTAGCCACGACGTTTCTTGAATTCTTCCGAAAAGTTCTTGCTCCAGTTCTGCGAGCCGCACTCCCAAGAGTCCACATGCATGTATTTCACCACATCGTGATGGGGCCGCTTCAAGAACTTCCCGAACCAGCTGTCGAGCTGCTTGCTGACGACCTCCCGTGAGAACTTGTCGCACTCCAGGCCTCGTCCGCCACCAGCCGTAGCATTCTGTTGATTGGTGGTGGTGTGGCCGAAACGGAGGATGCGGACGAAAGAAGGCCCTCCCCCGGCCCCTCCCTCTGAGGGAGGGGAGAAATTACCTTTGGGGGCAGGAGCGTCATTAATTATTCTCCATACGCTCCCGTTCTTGCTCTCATACTGGTCGATGACAGACTCTGCGGAGAGGCGAATGTCATTAAGTTTCAGCACAGGAGCCCACTTCGCGGCATCCATGTCCTCGGCTCCTGGAGGGGTGCCCTCGGGAGTCCAGTAGAAACGGAAGTGGCGGGCAGTGGTCTCGGGCAGGGCGTATGTGTAGTGGTTGGTGCCCTTCATGCTCGGTGTGGTGTTCTGCCAGCCCTGGAGCGGGGGAACGAGCTGGCGCACGTCGCGAAACGACGTGCCACTGTCGTCGGTGCTGGCCTGGACGAGCAGACGCTGTGACTGCACGTTGTTGGCACTGGGCCAGACCTCGACACTGCGCACGGTGACGGGGCGTCCATAGTCATACTCTACATAGCCTGGCTCCTTCGAGCGGAAGGTGCCCTTGTCATCGCGGGCAATGGTGCCGGTGACGGCCTGGGGCACGAAAGTGTCACTCCATACGGGACAGACGAAGACGGCTATGTCCTCGTAGTAGCCGCCAGTATTAACAGCAGGGGCGGGAAGCAGGGAGTCAGGCAACGACTCATGGGGCTTATAAGGCAGATAAGGCTTATATGATGTATTTTCTAAACGGACGATGGTGTCGCTCCAGACAACCTGTTGCATCGACTCCTCGGGAGAAATCCACGGGCCTCCGGCGAGGGCAAAGCCGTCACAGATATGTACACCCATTTCCAGACCGAGGGAATCGGCCTGCGCAAAGGCGTAGTCCACCATCTGCCAGAATCGTGGAGACAGTTGCTGAGCCGGAGGCTCCCCCAGTGGGGGGAGGTTAGAGGGGGCTTCTGCCGTACCGCGAATAGGCATGAGGTAGCAACCGCCGAGCCCCACGTCCTTCATGGCCTGGAGGTCGGCATGAATGCCCTCGCGAGAAACCGCCCCGTACATCCAGTACCAGAATGTCCAAGGGCGGGTCATGTCGCCGCCTTGCTGCGCTAACGTCTGCACGCATAGCAACAGCAAGGCGATTGTCAAAAGGGACAATCGCAGGACTGCACGGGCTGGCACGGGGCCTGCCCCTACACAGGCATCCTCCGTTCTACGCATGAGTCACCGATTGAGTTTCCAGGTAACACCGTCCTTGGTGTCCTTCACCTCGAAGCCGGCAGCGGCGAGGTCGTCACGGATGCGGTCGCTGGTGGCCCAGTCCTTGACTGCTTTGGCTTTGGCACGCAGGTCGAGCACCATGTCGACAACCTTGGCAAAAGCCTCCTCGCGGGCGTTGCTGCCATTGACCATTGAACATTGACCATTGACCATTGAGAGTCCTAGGATGTCCTCGGCGAAGAGGTGCATGGTCTCCGTGAGTTCCTTCAGGCAGTCGGCGCAGATGGTGCCCTTGTGGTCTATCAGGCGGTTCACCACGGTGCAGGCCTCGAAGAGGTTGCTGATGACCTGCGGCGTGGCGAGGTCATCGTTCATGGCATCGTAGCACTTCTGGCGCAGAGCCTTTACAACTTTCTCGGTTTCGGGGTCACATTGCGGCTTCCCTCCTTCGGGGGGAGTGAGGGGGGTAATGCGCTGTAGGTCGGTGAGGGCGTTTTGGAGCTTCTCCAAACCCTTCTCGGCGGCCTGCAGGGCCTCGTCGCTGAAGTCGACGGTACCACGGTAGTGAGCGGAGAGGATGAAGAAGCGGATGGTCATGGGCGAGTAGGCCTTGGTGAGCAAGGGACTGTCGCCGGTGAAGAACTGCTCAAGGGTGATGAAGTTGCCAAGGCTCTTGGCCATCTTCTGCCCGTTGATGGTGAGCATGTTGTTGTGCATCCAGTATTTCACGGCTGGGTGACCCATCGAGGCCACGGCCTGTGCGATTTCGCACTCATGGTGGGGGAAGATAAGGTCCATACCGCCGCCGTGGATGTCGAACTCATCGCCCAGATACTTACGCCCCATGGCGGTGCACTCGCAATGCCAGCCAGGGAAACCGTCGCTCCAGGGCGATGGCCAGCGCATGATGTGCTCCGGCTGTGCTTTCTTCCAAAGGGCGAAGTCGGCCTGGTTCTTCTTCTCCCCTACCCCATCAAGCTCGCGGCTGGCATCCTTCACGTTCTCCAAGGAACGGCCACTCAGGATGCCATACTTATGCTGCTTGTTGTAAGCCTCGATGTCGAAGTAGATGGAGCCGTTGCTTTCGTAGGCGAAGCCGTTGTCCAGAATCTCCTTTACCAGCTGCTGCTGCTCGATGATGTGTCCCGTGGCGTGTGGCTCAATCGAGGGGCGGAGCACATTGAGGGCATCCATGGCCTGATGGTAGCGACGGGTGTAGTACTCAGCTATCTCCATCGGTTCCAACTGTTCCAGCCGTGCCTTCTTGGCAATCTTGTCCTCGCCCTCGTCGGCATCGTTCTCCAAATGGCCCACGTCAGTGATGTTACGGACGTAGCGCACCTTGTAACCCAGGTGCTTCAGGTAGCGGAACAGCAGGTCGAAGGTGATGGCGGGACGTGCGTGACCCAGATGGGGGTCGCCATAGACGGTGGGGCCACAGACATACATGCCCACATGCGGGGCGTTAATAGGCTCGAAGCGCTCTTTCTGGCGCGTCAGCGTGTTATAAATGACTAACTTTGAATCCATTGTTTTTTTCGTTATTTCGTTATAAAGTTATCTCGTTATTTCGTTATCACGTTATTTCGTTATCCCGATGTCTCGTTATTACTGGGCCATGATGGAGATGACAGTAGAGATGTCAGCCACATCCACGGTGCCATCACCGTTCACGTCGGCGGCCTTACCGTAAGAGTCGTCTCCGGCCATGACGCTAATGATAGACGAGATATCGGCCACATCCACGGTGCCGTCGCCATTGACATCGCCAGGTAAACCAGCGAACGCGAGGCTGCGGAAGTCAAAGAGGCGGTTCTGCATGTTGCGCAGAGACATAATCTGGGTGAGCGACAGCGGACGATTGTAGACGATAACATCGTCGAAGTAGGCATCGGGCGAACCCCAGAACGAGCCACGGCCCAGATAGAATTCCTCACTCTGGGCAAGGTGGTCGACGACGACGTTGTAGTCAAAGCCGGCGCGGGTGGTAATACTCTTGCCGTCAAGTTCGCCGTTATACTTGTCGTTCTTAGTGGCTGTGCCGTCGATGTAGACGGTGATACCACCCGAAGAGCTTGTGGCCTTGCGCGTGAAGACAACACTCACGAGGTGCCACTGGCCAACGGCAATATTGTCCGTCTCGCGCGTTGAGGGCTGATTAATGTCGAGCCACTTTCCAGCATTGTCGTTGAAACCGGTATAGCAGTTGCCGGTCATAAAGAGCCGGGCGCTGCCGTTCACGAAAGCAAAGAGTCCGTCCCAGAGGTTGCCGTCAGTACGTTTCACCCAGAAGGAGATGGTGGCTCCTTCGGGCAGCGAGTCGCCCAGCAACGGGTTGTCCATCTTCACGTAGCTCTCCTTGTTGACGGCTCCGAAATTGAGGTGTACCACCCGGCCTATGCGCATGGGGTCGCCGTCCTCGAGCACGGGAAGTTTCGTGGTACTGCGGCGTGCCAACTCGGCCTTCTGCTCCTCGTTGAATGTATTGGTAAGAGCATCATCGCCAGATGCGGACGAGACGTCCGCGCTCCCATCGAAGCCGTAGTGGGCCACCATGCCCGTTGTCCAGTCGTATTTTTGCTCGGCGTTAGCCTCTGAGTAGGCCGTCACGACATAGTCCTGCTGCCAGAACCAACCGGGCACGTCCATGCGGGCGGTGAGCGTCACCTTCGTGTTCTCCTCCAGACCATAGGGGTTGTACTTGCCGTAGTCGGAGATGATATCGGGATGGCTACTCGTCCATTTCAGCGAAATGTCACTCTCCTCGGAAAGCATATCATAGAGGTATACATCGCGGGTGAAGTTACTGTTGTTCGTCACGGGTACCTTCTGGTTGTTCAACTGCCAGGCAAGGGCGTACTTGGGACTATACTTATAGCCCCACACGCAGACACCTGAGTTGGCCATGGCCGTGAAGGCAGTGGTCTGGATGCTCTTCTGGTCCATCTGCTCATTGGCGATGACACCGTTGTAGATAATTGCCCCCAGCTTGATAGCGATGTAGCTCGTCCCTTCGTCACGGGTCCAAGTGCCGGTGTAGGCTCCAGTGACTTTTCCGTCTGCGGTGAGGGTGATGGTCGCGGGTGTCACCTCCTCCATGTTGGCATGATCCATCTTGTATTTATGAATGAGGATCTGATATGTACCGGGGATTTCTTCTGTCGGCACTAACTCCTTTGTAGCAATGTCCTCGTCGGTGACCTCCTCACCATTATATTCGAAAGGTGCAGCCACGAGCCATCCATTCTTGTTGAGGAACACCTGATGTACACGCACCTGGTGGCCTATGGTTCCATTATTGAACTTCGTGTGATAGACGAGGTAGGTACGTCCATCCTCGGCAGCTATGATACTGTTGTGACCCTGGGCACACTCGCCCACGGTCATGAATCCCCAGTTGTTGTAGGCTCCCATGATTTTCTCTCCCCGCGTTTCTGAGCCGGAACCATAGTTCAGCACGTATGATGTGAAAATAGCCGAACGGTTCTGGGCATCCTTGTAAGGGCCGTTGGGCTTCTCCGAACGGAACACACGCATCTCGTAGCCACCGTCAGGGGCAAAGCCACCATAGCTGACAAAGAGATAGTAGTAGTTGCCGATGTGCTCGATGTACGGGCCTTCGCCAGAGACGTAGTAGCCACCGCCAATCTTCGTACCGAAGTAGGGGTCGCTGGTCACTCCGTCGCTGCTGCCATTGGTCGAGGGGTAGACGACGTCATAGTCGCGCAGTCCCGTATCCTCGTCAAGCTCCAGCATCCAGATGCCTCCGCTCCAAGAGCCATAGACCAACCAGAGCTTGCCCTCTTCGTCATAGAACACGGCGGGGTCGATAGTGTGGGGCCAACGACGGCCCCAGTTGTTGCCCACGTTATAGCGTGAGGGCAACGAACTCTGCGTGCCAAGCACCAGCTCCAGGTCGGTGTCCTTGTAACTGTGACTGCTGTCCTTGAATCCGCAGATGACCACGGGACCTTGGTACTTATACGGGCCAGTGATGTTGTTGGAGGTAAGCAGGATGATGCTTGAGTGCCACGAATCACCATTGATACTCAGGTAGCAGCACCATTTCTGCATCTTCTCGTTCCATATAACATCGGGAGCCCACATATTGCCGTCGATGTTGTAGCTGGCATCGCTCTTTGCCGACCAGTTCAAGGCGTTGAACTGAGGGAAGTCCACGTCCACGCCACCCTTCTTCACCGTCTTCATCTCCGGTGTGACAAAGGCCGACGAGTTTGTGTTAGGAGTCCACGTTGGGTTGGCTGGTGTCCAGTTCTGGAAGTCGGTGGTGTAGGCCCCAGCCTTGTGCGAGCCGAAGATGTAGTACCGCTTCGTATTCGGTTCATAGACCACCGAGGGGTCGTGCACGCTGACCCGCGACTTGGTGGTGTTCTTGTAAAGTGTCTTGGCCTCGTCCGAGGTCAGTTCTGTCTGGGCGCTGGCCATAATCGTCGTCATCGTGGCCAGCAACATGGTGGTTAGTAGTCTCATTTTATTGTTAGTTTATCGTTTACCATTCTGGTCATGTATTGCTGTATGATGGCTTTCAGTTCGCGTTCCATCTGCTGCATTTGTTCCTGCGTAAGGCCCACCCCTCCTTTGGATGGGGGATAAATCTCCCCTCCTTTGGAGGGGAAGGGGGAGGTCATCAGCGAGTCGGTGAGGGCATAGACAACGCGGGTCTTCTCGCCGTCGAACTGTATCACGTGGCCATGCTTCACATACTGGTAGGTGCCGTTGAGATAGTTCACGGCCCAGGTGTCCTCTGGCTCAGTATTCAGAAGGTCGATGCCGAAGGCCACGAAGGGTTCCTCGCAGCCCGTGAGGCCCATCACCGTGGGCAGGATGTCGGTCTGCTGGGCAATCTTCGGCTGTATCTCACCTTTGACACGTGTGGTGTCCGACGGCTCATATATAATAATAGGTGAACAGAAGCCGCCCAGGTCGGTCTGGTAGTAGGCGTGGTCGCTCTGGTTCGTGTGGTCGCTGGTCAGCACGAAGATGGTGTTCTGGAACCACGGCTGGCGACTGGCCTCCTGAAAGAAACGGCCCAGGGCCATATCGGTGTAGCGGATGCACTTGTGAATCTCCACGCCCTCCTCGGGGAAGCGGTCGGCGTATTTCTCCGGAATCTTGTAGGGGTGGTGACTGCTGGCGGTGAAGACGGCGGTCATGAAGGGCTGCTGCATCTCGTTCATCTTAGCGCAGTAGTACTGCAGGAACGGCTCGTCCCAGATGGCCCAAAGGCCGTCAAAGTCATCATGTCCGCCGAAGCGCGGGTCGTCCTCGAAGTCCTCACGGCCATAATACTGCTGGAAGCCGGTCTTGCGGGCAAATGCCTGAAAACCCATTGAGCCACGCTGTGCCCCGTGGAAGAAAGCAGTCTCATAGCCTTTCTTGGCAAGTAGGCCGGCGATGCCGCTCACCTCATTCATCGAGGCTGGCGTGAGAAAGAACGGCTCCACGAACATGGGGATGCCGCTGAGGATGCTTGGCATACCGTCGATGCTCTTCCGCCCGTTACAATAAGACCACTTAAAGGTGGTGCTCAGCCCGATGATGCTGTCCACGCAGGGGGTATATCCCTTGTACCGACCGTTCTCCAAATCCTTATTCAGAGCACCGATATACTCACGACCGAAACTCTCCACGATGAGGACGACGACGTTCTTATTATTGATTTGAGATTTGAGGTTTGAGATTTGAGATATGGGATTGTAGATAGCTTGAAGTTCCTCCTCGCTGTCGAAATACTGCGGCACGGTGAAGACATCCTTGCCGATGGTTCGGTAAATTGCGAAGGGAGTATTGAGCACAAGAGCCGCGTCGATGGGGCGGTCAACATACTGGCTGGCATTGCTAATGGTGATGGGCCGTACAGCTGTAGTAAAACCACCACGTATACCCGCTACGGCAAGCGGTACGATGATGGCCAGGGAGACGATCATCTCCAAATCGTACTGCCACCATGTAGGGGCAGACCCTGTGCCAGCCCGCCCCGAGTGTTGTGGTCTGCAAAGTTTCCACAATGCCATCGCTACTATCCCAGCCAGTACGACAAAGTACCAATGGCGTAGCGTCTCAGTGCCAATGATGCTCCAGATGTTGCTCTCATTCTGGAACTCATTGAAGACGGTCGTCGTTGTGCGCCGCATGGTAAACGGGAAATAGGCGGCATCGGCCAGGCAGAGAGCCAGGGTGGCGGTGTTCACCGTGACGAAGAGCACCTTGCACATCTTCTGCCACCACGCCCAGCGCTCTTTCCAGTGGAGGGGCAGCAACATCAGTACGATATAGGCCGAGTTGGTGATGAGAATGGCCGACGTGTCGAACACCAGTCCTCCCTTCCACAACTCCCACGACAGCCCCTGCGCGAAGTAACTCCAGTTGTCAAGCAGATAAGCCACGCGGGCTATCTGATAGACCACGTAGGCAAGCAGCAGATTACACGCCACTGCAAAGAGGGGGCTGGAGGTTAGTCGTTTCATTTCTGCCCTTCTTCTCTCCGTTTTTGAATGGCCTCGAATCCAATCTCTGGAAGCGGCTCCTGCCTTTTCTCACCGAGTTGTGTCAGAACCTCATAAACCTGCGTAAGCTCATTGCGTATATCTTCGACAGCGGTTTGAGTGGCCGACCCCGACTCCTCCAAAGCCTTTACTCGTTGCTTCAGATCTTCCAGATCCTTCTGACTGGCAATGGCAGGGAGAGCCTGTCGGATGGCTACAAAGGCTCGCATGATGCCGATGTTCACCTGTATGGCCAATGGAGAACGGAGCACGCTGCTCAACATCGCCACTCCCTGCTCAGTGAAGGCGTAAGGCTTCTTACGCAGTCCCATTTTTGCAAAATTGGAAGTCACAATTTGTGATATCCAAATGCTATCTCCTTGATAATCAGCGGAACTTGAAATCACAATTTGTGATTTCAAGTTTTCCATCTCATCTTTGGTTAACTGAAACATGAAATCCTCGGGGAAACGTTCTATGTTGCGCTTCACTGCCTGATTCAATACCCTCGTCTCAACACCATACATGTTGGCGAGCACGAAATCAAGCATCACACGCTGCCCACGAATCTCAAATATTCTATACTTTATCTGTTCTAATTCATTCATAGTTGTGCCTTATGGTGTGCAAAGGTACACAATTATATTGACACAACCTAACTTATGATGCTTTTTTAACAAAACCAGGCTCAAGAACCTATCGTGCTCGCAATCTTGTCGATGTTCATGCTGCGGGCGCTGGCATCAAAGATGTCCTTGTAGAGACCACCCTGACGGTAAACGTCCTGCGGTGTGCCGCCCTGAACGACACGACCCTGCTGGAGCACGAAGATTTGGTCAGCATCGATAATCTGTCCGATGTTATGCGAGATGATGATGACCGTGCGCCCCTGCTTGATGGCATCGATACTGGCCTTGATTTGTTCGGTGGCGATGGCGTCGAGGCTGGCCGTCGGCTCGTCGAGGAAGATGATGGGCGGGTTCTTCAGGAACATGCGGGCGATGGCTATGCGCTGCTGCTGGCCTCCGCTGAGCTGCAGGGCCGACGTCTCAAAGCCATTGGGCAGCGCCGCCACTTGGTCGTAGATGTAGGCCTTGCGGGCGGCCTCCAGCACGTCGTCGTGAGTGGCCGAGGGGTTGCCATAGCGTATGTTCTCCTCGATGGTGCCGTCGAAGATGTGGTTCTTCTGCAAGACGAGACCCACGTTCTCGCGCAGCCACTGCGTGTCCCACTGCCGCAGGTCGGTGCCGTCGAGCATGATGCTGCCCTCCTGCGGATTGTAGAACTTGTCTAAAAGGTTGACGATGGTGCTCTTGCCCGCCCCACTGAGGCCCACGAGCGCTGTAATCTTCCCGCTGGGGATGTGGAGCGACACGTCGGTCAGAGCCTTGGTTCCGCCGGGATAGGTGAAGTGTACACCCTGCATCACGAAGTCGCCCTTCACCTTCTCGGGCTTGTGCGCTCCGGAAGGCTCCACCTCGCCGTCGGCATCGAGGATGCCGAAGAAGCCCTCGGCATAGATGAGCGCGTCGTTCATGTCGTCGTAGATGCGGTGCAGCTGGCGGATGGGCGCGCTGACGTTGGCGAAGAGCATCACGTGGTACATGATCTTACCTATCGTCATGCCGGGGTAGTCGATGAGCACGAGGTAGGCCGTGAGGATGATGATGAGCACGGTGCCTATCTGCTCAAGGAAGCTCTTCAGACCGTTGTAGAAATAGCTTTTGCGGCGTGTGCTCAGTTGCAGGTCGGTCATGTTGCGCTGGATGCCAGCCTGGCGTTCGGCCTCAATCACTTCGCGGTTGAACGACTTGATGACGGTGATGCTCTCTAAGATGTTCAGGATGCCCTGGCTCACGGCCTGATGACCGCCGAAGATGCCGCGTCGCCCGCCCTTCATTCGTGCCGCCTGGATATTGGTCACCCAGAAATAGATGGGCACGATGCACAGGGCCACGAGGCCCACGTAGAAGTTGGCGGCGAACATCAGCACGAGGGCGAGGATGGCGCTGGTGAAGAGCGGCAGAATCTCGATGAAGAAATTGTTCACCGTGTTGCTCAGGCTCATGATGCCTCGGTCGATGCGCGACTGCAGCTTGCCCGTCTCGTTGCCCTCGCTGCTGAAGAAGGCCATGCGGAACGACAGGATGCGGTCTACCACTTTCAGCGACAGGTCGCGGCTCACCAGGATGCGCATCCTCTCGCCGTAGTAGCGCTGGAAGAAGGTCACCACGGCTCCCACCACCTCCTTACCTAAGAGGATGATGCTGATGACGGTAAGTATCTGTACGGCGGCTGACCACTGGAAGCCGCCGGGCGTCTGCACCAGCGCGTTGATGGCATCGACGGCGCGGTCGAGCACCACGGCGTTCACCTGTGCCATCAGCGAGCCGATGAGCGTCAGCACGAGCGTTATGAATATCAGCCACCGGTAGGGTAGCACGAAAGGCATGATGTTACGCAGCAGCCCCCAGATGGTCATGCGGGTCTGGACCATGCCTTCAGGTTCATTGTTAGCTTTTGTGTTTGTCATAATGAATTGCAATTTTGGCGCAAAGGTACACTTTTTATGCGACATAACACACAAATTGCCGAAAAAAACTGTGAAATCTTTTACATTTTGTATAATCTGATAATCCGTGTAATCCGTAAAATCCGTTGTTGAGGGAGTGTATTTTTCCCCGTTGTGTTTTTTTCGTTTATCATTTTGCTGTTTCAGAAATTCTTCGTAACTTTGCCGCCGTAAACAAATATGTTAGGATTATGACAGCAGTACAGATGAATGCAGAGTTGTTCCGCCAGTTGAGCTTTATCGCTGAGGACGAGTCGCTAATGGCAAAGGTTGTTTCTTTCGTAAAGGGATTAGTGATGGCACAACACAAAGAAGTAAACGGCACTACTCGTGCTGGATGGGCCGCTGCTGCCAAGCAGGCACACGCCGCTGGTGAGGACAAGTTAATAGTAGCCGACGTATTCGAGGACGAAACGATGGAGGACTGGAAATGGTGAGGCAGTTTGACGTTTACTGGGTGGACTTGAACCCCACCATCGGTGCCGAGATGCGGAAGATTCGCCCATGCGTTATCGTCAGTCCCAAGGAACTGAACGACAATCTGGACACGGTCATCATCGTGCCCGTCACTTCGTCCATCCACGGCTATCCCTATCGTGTCGCCTGCCACGTCATGGGGCGCGATGGTGAGATAGCCACCGACCAGATTCGCACTATCGACAAACGACGGTTGAAGAACCGTATCACCACGCTCGCAGCTGATGAAATTGCTACGCTTCAGAATGTGTTCCACCAGATGTTCTGCGAATAGTCCTCTATTCCTTCTCTTCTTCTTAGACGCAGACTATATCACTTTCCCTCGCAACGCCTTCAGCGCTGCGTTTTTTCGTGTCTGTCATTGTTGGCATCATTCCTGTGTCGACTGGGGCGCTGTGTCTTTGACTCCCCGAAAGATATGTTTTTTACCGCATTAATGAAAAAATATGCAAAAAAATTTGGCAGCACGCGAATTAATGGTTAATTTTGCAGCCCGAATTTGAATAAATATACTGCAATGAAAGAAAAGAACAGCCGGCTGGAGGCTCTGAGACTCATCATTTCCAGTCAGGAAATGGGTAGTCAGGAGGAGCTGCTTGATGCCCTTCAGAAGGAAGGCTTCCAACTGACTCAGGCCACGCTGAGCCGTGACCTGAAACAACTGAAGGTGGCCAAGGCAGCCACCATGAGCGGAAACTATGTCTACGTGCTGCCTAACGAGACCATGTACAAGAGGGTGAGCAGCCCATCGTCACTGAGAGAGATGATGCAGATACCGGGATTCCTGAGCATCAACTTCTCCGGGAATATCGGCGTCATCAAGACACGGCCTGGATATGCCAGCGCGATAGCATGGAACATAGACAGCAGCGACCTGCCACAAATACTGGGCACCATCGCAGGTGATGACACAATATTTATTGTATTGCGCGAGGGATGCACCAAGCACGAAGCGACAGAGGCGCTGAGCAAAGTGGTACCAAACATGAAATAAAAAACATAGGAATATGACTACAGGAAATTCAGCTCCCCTCCCCTCGGAGGGGTCGGGGGAGGCCATAGAAATACTTGTTGCAGCCCCGGAGCACGAGGCCTACGTAGACACCATTCTGGAGACCATCTCCGAAGCTGCCAAGGTGCGCGGCACAGGTATTGCCAAGCGCACACATGAGTACCTGACGAAGAAGATGCAGGAGGCAAAGGCTGTCATCGCCCTGAACAAGGCCGACGGACGGTTTGCCGGTTTCAGCTACATCGAGACTTGGGGAAACAAACAGTATGTCACCACTAGCGGACTTATCGTACACCCTGACTTCCGTGGGCTAGGAATTGCCAAGCGCATCAAAGACATGACCTTCACGCTGGCCCGTACGCGCTGGCCCCATGCTAAGATTTTCTCGCTGACCAGCGGAGCGGCGGTGATGAAGATGAACACCGAACTGGGCTACCAGCCCGTCACCTTCGCAGACCTCACCGATGACGAGGCTTTCTGGCGCGGCTGCGAGGGATGCTGCAACGTGGACGTCCTGCACCGCACAGGCCGTAAGTACTGCATCTGCACCGCCATGCTCTACGACCCCACGGAACATCTGCCGGCAAAGATTCCCGACGAGGTGATTTCACGAATTAAGTACCTCGAAGAATTGGAGGAGTCCTGACTATTTTACCACGAATTAAACGGATTACACGAATTGCACGAATTATTCGAACTATAAGAACTATACGAACTATACAAACTATACAAACTATACGAACTATTCGAACTATACGAATTTAACGAATTGATATGAGCAACAAAAAGAAAGTGGTCGTCGCCTTCAGTGGCGGCTTGGATACGTCCTATACCGTGATGTATCTTGCGAAGGAAAAAGGTTATGAGGTATATGCCGCATGCGCCAATACAGGCGGCTTCTCAGCAGAACAGCTGAAGAAGAACGAGGAGAACGCCTACAAGCTGGGCGCTACGAAATATGTGACGCTCGACGTGACGCAGGAATATTACGAGAAGTCGCTGAAATACATGATTTTCGGCAATGTACTGCGCAATAACTGCTACCCCATCTCGGTGTCCTCAGAGCGCATCTTCCAGGCGCTGGCCATCGCCCGCTATGCCCGTGAGATTGGCGCCGATGCCATCGCCCACGGTTCGACAGGTGCTGGCAACGACCAGATACGCTTCGACATGACCTTCCTCGTCATGGCTCCAGGTGTGGAGATTATCACCCTGACCCGCGACAAGAAACTGACCCGCAAGGAGGAGGTGGACTACATGAACGAGCACGGCTTTGAGGCCGACTTCGCCAAGCTGAAGTATTCCTATAATGTGGGTATCTGGGGAACCAGCATTTGCGGCGGTGAGCTCCTTGACCCCACACAGGGTCTGCCCGAGGAGGCCTATCTGAAGCACGTCACCGCCAAGGCCGACTCGTTGTTGAAGATTGAGTTCGAGAAGGGCGAAATCGTCGGCGTGAACGGAGAGAAATTCACCGACCGTGTAAAAGCCATCCAGAAGATTGAGGAGATTGGTGCCTCATACGCTATTGGCCGTGACGCCAACGTCGGCGACACCATTATCGGCATCAAGGGCCGCGTAGGTTTCGAGGCTGCTGCCCCGAAGCTTATCATCGAGGCTCACCGTCTGCTGGAGAAGTCGACATTGAGCAAGTGGCAGCAGTACTGGAAGGACCAGGTAGCCAATTGGTACGGCATGTTCCTCCACGAGAGCCAGTACCTGGAGCCCGTCATGCCCGACATCGAGGCGATGCTCCAGTCGAGTCAGCGCAACGTCACGGGGACTGCCATACTGAAACTGCGCCCCTACGGCTTCGAGACCGTCGGCATCGACAGTCCCAACGACCTCACCCGCTCGAAGCTCGGCGAATATGGCGAGACGCAGACTGGATGGACGGCCGACGAGGCAAAGGGATTCATCAAGGTCAGCTCGACACCGTTGCGTGTCTACTACGGCATACACCCCGACGAGCAGAGATGATTCCCCTGAATTATCTGTGAATGACAGACATTAACCAACTTATCACCACCATCAACGACGCGCTGTGGAGCTATGTGCTCATCGGCGCGTTGGTGGGTTGTGGACTGTGGTTCACGTGGAAGACACGCTTCATACAGTTCCGCATGGTGGGCGAGATGCTGCGGCTGCTCACCGAGTCGGCGGTCGATTCAGTCAAAGGTGTAAAACATATCTCGTCGTTCCAGGCTTTCGCCGTTTCCGTAGCCACACGTGTGGGCACGGGCAACCTGGCGGGAGTGGCTACGGCCATCGCTATTGGTGGCCCTGGGGCGGTGTTCTGGATGTGGCTCATCGCAATCATCGGCTCGGCTACGGCCTTCGTAGAGAGCACACTGGCGCAGCTCTACAAGCTTCCCTATAAGGACTCGTTCATCGGTGGTCCGGCCTACTACATCCAGCGCGGACTTCACAAGCGGTGGATGGCGGTGCTCTTTGCGGTGCTCATCACCTGCCAGTTCGGCCTGTCGAACAACTCCATACAGGCCAACACCATCTGCGGTGCCATGCAGGAGGCCTTCGGCTGGTCGCCACTGTGGGTAGGGATAGCGCTGGTAGTCATGGCCCTGCTGATTATCTTTGGTGGCATCCAGCGAATTGCCCGTGTGAGCGCAGTACTGGTGCCGCTCATGGCAATAGGCTACATGATACTGGCCATTGTCGTAATTATCATGAACATAGAGCTTATCCCCCACGTAATGAAAGTCATCGTGCTCGATGCTTTCGGCTTTGAGCAGGTGGCGGGTGGCAGCCTGGGTGCCGCAATGATGAACGGCATCAAGCGCGGACTTTTCTCCAATGAAGCCGGCGAGGGCAGCGCCCCCAACGTAGCGGCGACGGCCACAACGAGCCATCCCGTGAAGCAAGGCCTCATCCAGGCGCTCGGCGTCTTCACCGACACGCTGCTCGTCTGCTCCTGCACGGCGTTCATCATCCTTATCAGCGGCCTCTACCAAATACCCGAACTCAATGGCATCGCCCTCACACAGTCGGCTCTGCAGAGCGAGGTGGGCAACACCGGTCCCGTGTTCGTGGCCATAGCCATCTTCCTCTTTGCCTTCTCAAGTATCATCGGCAACTATTACTACGGCGAGGCCAACATCCGCTTCATCACAAACAGCTCTCAACGCTCAACCCTCAAATCTCAACGCTCAAATCTCAACTCTCAAATCATAATGACCCTTTACCGTCTCTTCTCTGGCGGCATCATGGTGATGTTCGGCGCACTGGCCAGCCTCGAACTGGTGTGGAATATCGTTGACTTCTTCATGGCCTTCCTCACCGCTTGTAACCTCGTAGCCATCGTCCTCCTTGGCCGCTACGCCTTCCGCCTACTCGACGACTACCGATTGCAGAAGCGTCAGGGCATCAAAGAACCTGTGTTCCATCGCAGCCAGTTGCCTGAGATTGAACACGAGATTGTCTGTTGGGAATAAGTTGGCATATTTGCGGCCTCAAAACATCTACATATATGATTAACATACGAAAACTCGAAGCCGAACTATGGGAATCGGCAGACCTTTTGAGACAAGGTAGTAAGCTGACCAGCAGCCAGTACTGTATGCCTGTACTGGCTCTGCTTTTCCTGCGCTATGCCTATAGCCGCTACAAGATGGTGGAGGCAGAGATTCTACAGAGCCGACCCATGCGTGGAGGTCGTGTGATGCCTGTCGAACCCAGTGACTTTGCTGCCAAGAGTGCGCTCTATCTTCCCAAGGAAGCACAGTTCGACTATCTGGTTAATCTTCCCGACAACATCGTTTCGGCTGGATTGAAGAGCAAGGATGGACACGATATCAATTCTCTTGGCGAGGCTGTCAATAATGCTATGCAGTTGGTGGAAGACCAAAGCGAACAACTCACAGGTGTACTCCCCAAAACCTATACCAGCTTTGCCGATGACCTCTTGCGTGAATTGCTGCGTATCTTCAATAACAAGACTATCGACGAGGTTGGTGGCGATGTGATAGGTCGCATCTACGAATACTTCCTCTCCAAGTTTGCTAAAGCCGTTGCCAGCGACGATGGTGTTTTCTTCACGCCCAAGTCGTTGGTGAAAATGCTGGTGAATGTGTTGGAGCCCAAACAGGGAGTGATGCTCGACCCTGCCTGTGGCAGCGGTGGAATGTTCGTGCAGACGGGTGACTTCGTGAATGCATCTGGCTACAATGCCAACACCAATATGACCTTCTTCGGACAGGAGAAGGTGGAATATAACGCCCAGCTCTGTCTGATGAATATGGCTGTTCATGGGCTGAACGGAAAGATAATCTCTGGCGATGAAGCCAACTCTTTCTACCACGATGCCCACAACCTCGCTGGCAAATGTGACTATGTGATGGCTAATCCTCCCTTTAATGTCGATAAGGTGAAAGCCGAGTCAGCTTCTGCTGCAGGTCGCCTTCCCTTTGGCTTGCCTGGAGTTAATACAAAAACGAAGGAGATAGGCAATGCCAACTATCTTTGGATAAGCTATTTCTATGCCTACCTGAACGAGCACGGACGTGCAGGCTTTGTGATGGCAAGTTCAGCGACAGACAGTGCCAACAAGGACCGCGACATTCGCGAGAAGCTGGTTCGTACTGGAGATGTGGATGTGATGGTGAGTGTGGGCAACAACTTCTTCTACACGCTCTCGCTTCCTTGCTCGCTG
>Ga0310696_10003984_pt1 | contig 18249 bp, 10 predicted proteins | sample AusTroGonzalo_MG_4_FD_203885 | JGI IMG/M metagenome (GOLD analysis project Ga0310696, IMG submission 203885) | Bovine rumen microbial communities from tropical cattle in Woodstock, Queensland, Australia - Gonzalo_02 (v2) (version 2) | ecosystem: Host-associated > Mammals > Digestive system >...
TCGCCACCACATGGTCAGGGCGGAACACCTTGATACCTTTATCTCTCAATGTGTCGAATGCCTGAGGGCTTGTTACCTCGTGTGCATACAAACGGTCGATGTACAACTGAGTAGGTCCATCTTCCACCTGCTGCACTACATGGGCATCCCATATTTTGTCGAATAATGTCTTCATAGGGTGGGTCTTCTAATCTTTAAATTTGTTGATACAGTCAATATATGCTTCGACGGAAGCGGTGACGATGTCGGTATTGGCACCAAATCCATAATAGATGTGGTTGTTGTATTCCACCTGCATGTGAACCTTACCGAGGTCGTCAGAACCTTTCGAGATAGCTTGGATCGTGAATTCCTTGAGGGTCATATCGCGCTTGATGATACGCTTCAGGCCCTTGATAGCAGCATCGACAGGGCCATTACCCGTTGCAGCTGCTTCGAAATGTTCGTTTGCAACCTGCAGGCCGATGGATGCCACACTACGCACACCCTTACCAGTAGTTACCTGCAGATAATCGAGCTTGATGTTGTGTGCCTCTGTACGATCAGCACCTGCGAGAACGAGGATATCGTCGTCGGTCACCTCTTTCTTCTTATCTGCCAGTTCGAGGAATGCCTGATATACCTTGTCGAGTTTATCTTCATCGACATCCACGCCGTTGATGTGCAGACGATGCTTGAGTGCTGCACGTCCTGAACGAGCTGTCAGCACGATTGATGCCTCGTCAATACCTACATCCTTTGGATCCATGATTTCGTAGGTCGATGCATTCTTCAGCACACCGTCCTGATGGATGCCACTGGAATGGGCAAAAGCATTACGTCCCACAATTGCCTTGTTAGGTTGAACAGGCATATTCATGAGGCTCGACACCATGCGGCTGGTAGGATAAATCTTCGTCGTGTTGATGTTGGTCTCGATGCCAAGATCGGGATGAGTCTTGAAAATCATAGCAATCTCTTCGAGCGACGTATTACCTGCACGCTCACCAATACCATTGATAGTTACCTCTGCCTGACGTGCTCCAGCCAACACACCTGCTACGGTATTGGCTGTAGCCATACCAAGGTCGTTATGGCAGTGGGTTGAAAGTATAGACTTGCCAGCAGCGAAGGCATCGACATGCTCATAGAGATACTTGATCTTCTCATGATATTCGTTCGGCACGCGGAAACCCGTTGTGTCTGGGATGTTACAAACGGTAGCACCAGCCTTACATACCGCATCGATAACACGAGCCAAGTATTCGTTGTCAGTACGGCCTGCATCCTCGGCATAGAACTCCACATCGTCAACAAATCGACGTGCATACTTCACCGCAGCTACAGCACGCTCGATGATTTCCTCACGGTTGCTGTTGAATTTGTACTTGATGTGCGAATCACTCGTTCCGATACCAGTATGAATACGCTTACGCTTCGCATACTGCAAGGCCTCAACTGCCACATCGATATCTTTCTCGACGGCACGGGTCAATGCACAGATTGTTGGCCATGTCACAGCCTTCGAGATTTCGATGACAGAGTTGTAGTCGCCTGGACTGGATATAGGGAATCCTGCCTCAATGACATCGACACCCAACATCTCCAGTTGCTTGGCAACCTGAATCTTCTCTACTGTGTTGAGTTGGCAACCAGGCACCTGTTCGCCATCACGCAATGTTGTGTCAAAAATAAATAAACGATCCATCTTTATATTTACTATTTAACGATTTACAAATTACAAAAAGCCCCTCTCGCTCGGAGCAAGAAAGGCTTATATCTGTTTTCTATTTTGCATTGTGCATTTTCAATTATGCATTGCATACAGCCTCTCTCACTCCGAGCTTACTAAGTCGAAGTGATAGGATAATGCCGATGATGCTAATAGAATTCATACCTTATTTCTAAAATCGACTGCAAAATTACACTATTTTGTGCATTCTGCAAAATAAAAGACAAAGAAAATGCACTTTTTTCTAGCATTTTGCCAATTGAGTGCCATTTGTGCTTTCCCATAGCACGATTTTTGCTATCCCTAGGGGAAAAATTATTTTCCCTTAAGGGCTGCAAAATTTTCCCCTAGGGGCTGCAAATTTGGTCGAACCTGTCAGTTACCATTTTACGGATAGCTGCTTCGTCTTCTATCAAATCCCACAGCCTGTGCAATTCCCTTTCGTTTCTTGAGCCAGGAATCCAAAGTTTCAAGTAACCGTTCCGACTGTATTTCTCGTGCAAGTGCTGAAGAGCACGATTGATATGGCCTTCTGCATCCAGTTCCGGATAATGAGCCAATCCGTATTGCAGGGTACGGGTAATAATGACATCGATGTCGATGTTCCTGTCCGCCTCAGCCACGATTCGTCCATAAATGGAACGAGGAGCATGATCGGCCGAAGCACGATGGTCCTCAACTGCTTGAGCCATCATTTCAATCTGCTCAGGGGTGAACCAACGCAGAAGCCTTTCATCATTCCGCACGATGCGTCCTGATGTCAGGTGGTGCCCTTCACGTCCCTCACACAGACCCAGGTCGTGATAAGCCGCAATTGCATAGACCATATCGAGATTGACATCATAGTCACCAGCCAACACCATACTCTCGTCTATCACCTTCCTCGCATGGTCCTGCCTGTGAGCAGCATCAAACCCATCGTACTGAGGCAGGATGTCAGCCTCAATGAATTGTTGTAAATCCTTGTTCATGTCTGCAAAGATACACCTTTTATTTTTACCCACCAAATAAAGTACAGATAAAGTGTTTTTATCCTTTTTCTTTGGTCGTATCAAGAATTCTTCATATCTTTGCACATCGAGAAAAATGAACTATAAACTGATTGTTATGAAAAAGAGTATTTTAATGATCTCCGCCTTGATGATGCTTATGGCATGCGGAGGACAGAAAAACCAGGCAGAAAGTGCAGACGCTGCCGATTCCACAAATGTGGATTCATCTGCCGTTTCAGGAGAGCAAACCAATAACAGTGAAGCTAATCAGAATGAGCTTCTGTTCGTTCCCGATCTCACAAGCGATAAGCCCCTTGACCTCTCCGATGGTAAGGACGAAATAGCGAAACTGTTCCCTGTATGGGTTGAGAGCGATGTCTTCCAAGAAGACGAAGAAGAAGGTGTTTGTCGTTACAACCTGGATCTGGGATATGAATTTCCACTGCAACAACTGCTCGAAGAGTTGCCTGGACCTCCAGTCAACGTACAAGAGGTAGGTCGTGTCATTCTCATCGACCTGAATAAGGACGGCGATACCGATGCCCTTGTCTGTCTCGGACGACACGGTAACGACGAGAATCTTTATTTCGATGCCTACCTTTGGGATGAAGATCGGTTTGGCGGTACTTTTGCTTTAGTCGAGAACTTCCGTGATATTCCCAATCCAGGAATCGACAAGGAAAGCTCAAACTTCATTGGCCGCAAAGGTGCTGACCGCGAGGTTTGGAGCTGGAAAGGAAAGGATGTAATAGAAAAGTTGCAAGTCGACAAGAATTACTATAAATAACAGCTACAAATAGCCAGAACATAGCAAAACGCATGGGACAATCCACACCCATGCGTTTTTTGTCTATTCTTATTACAAAAGCCAACGACGGGCGGAGGAGGTGATGACAGAGTCGTAACCATAAGGGTCTGACCAAAACTCAACGGTGCCACTCTCAGGATTGGGATAGGCGGTAAAATAGACGATGTAGAGGGGCAGGTTAGGCTTAACAGAACGGTTACGGATGAGACGCAGGGGACGTCGGTCGTCGCGATGCTCCTCGAGATATTTCTCTCCCCGTTCAGTTTTAGGCTTGATGTCCATCGACAGACGTAATTGATCAGTTTCCCATTCGTCCATGTCTGGCATAGCAAAGACGGCTAAGTCGAAGGGCTTTTGCAAACGGATACAACCATGTGAGAGGGTGCGTTGGGCAAGGTCGAACGCGCCACGATTGCTTGTGTCATGAAGATAAACGGAGAAGTTGTTGGGGAATCGGAACACGATTCGTCCAAGGGAGTTGCCGGCACCGCCTCGCTGTCCTACTCGCAAACGACCGGACTTCAACTGACTAACGCTGACACGCGCCGGATTGAGTGTGTCGCCAGTGCTCATATCGACGATGTAATAGCGGTTACGGGCAAAGTAGGCGGAATCGCCTGCATGGCCAGACACTTCGTTCTTGATGATATTAGGGGTGATGATCCAGTCGGGATTGACTTCGACGCGTGTAATATCGCTTTGCAGCAATGGAGTCTTGGTGCGGACCTTACCGAAACAGATGCGCATGTTGATGACGGAGTCAGGACAGACGCCCCACAACTGCTGGGCTGGGAGGTTAACCAGCAAATAGCGTTCAGCAGCGGATGGCTTCTTAAGTTGCCAACGGCAGCGTTCCATGTTTACTGCCAATGTATGGCGTTCAGTAGCATTGGTGGTGATTGCCAGCCGTTGCTGCAATGCGGTGTAAACAAGGTCGTTGGGAGTAGACTCACGAAGGTAATCCATGCGGTCATCGGATAGCAGATGGCGAATAGCCTCGGCGTAGTCGGGTGCCTTGACTTCGTAGTCGAAGAGTCGGATATAACCTTTCCCTTCGCTCTTGTGGTCAAGCTGATTAAGCAAACGGTCGGGATTGGCAAAGCCGTAACGTTGTCCGACAGCATAGCGTAAGTAAGCATGAGTGAGGTTGTAGTCGAGTCGTGGCAACAAGGTGTTGATGTCAATGTCCAGCGAATCAAATGCCAAGAGGTGTACCACATTAAGGTCTTGGGCTATCTCGTCCAAACGGAAAGAAGTGGGGTCGAGACCTGCTGCTGGTACCTCTCGCTGAAGCCAAGCCAACAACGCATCGGCATCGTCAGCAACCCCCATACGATCGGTCCATAAAGTGAGACGATCGTTCTCCTTCACATCGGCATAGCATTGACGAATGACGGTCAACACTTCATCTTGCCCGGTATCGGCACTAAGCACTTGAGCATACTGGTCGCGCAGTTGTACGGAGTCTATGCGATAGACATACTCACCGAAAGCCGAGAGGTCGGCCTCAGTAGGTCCAAACAAACGATCACACCCCACCAGCAGCAGTGAGGCAAGCGCAATAGCTGTCAGTCGGAATGTGAAACGGGTTGTCATAAATCTGCTTTCGTAGTAATCTTTATATTCTCGCGGTTGCCTTCGACAAGGGCGATGGTGTACCCCAAAGCCTCAACCACTGAAGCATCATCGGTGAAGGCGGGTGTAAAAGGCTGCTGATAGGCTTTGCGCAATAAATCGGCCTGAAACACTTGTGGGGTCTGCACCAATCGGTACTCACTTCGAGGCACTGTCAGGCTAGCGCCGTTGGATGTCAGATGTCGTAGGGTTTCGAACACTTCGGTCACAGGGATGGCTGCTCCGTGAGTGGCTGCAGCCTCGTAACAGCGTTGGATGACTTCAATCGAAACATATGGACGAACGCCATCGTGCACGCCAATGAGTTGAGCTTCAGAATTAACCGTAGCCAAACCGTTCAGCACAGAATGGAAGCGTTCAGCACCTCCATTGGCCACCGTGAACGGAAGGTCGAAATGGTATTGCTGACAGAGATCGTCCCAATACGCCTGCTGGTCCTTCGGCAGCACTACGACGATCTGCATCGATGGGTCGTAGTCATAGAACCGCTGGATGGTGTGCATGAGGATGGGCTTGCCGTTGACCACCAAGAACTGCTTTGGGATATCGCCTCCCATGCGCAATCCCTTCCCACCTGCTACGATAATGACTGCTTTATTACTCATAATTATGAAACTTTAGTTCGACGTCGTCAATTATGCATTATAAATAATGAATTAATAAGGCCACACCATTCCTGCTTTCACTTGCTTCACCGCCTCAGGGCCTGCTATATAATCCACAATAGCATAACCAAAATCGAGGGCAGCACCAGGTCCATGACCCGTAACGAACTGTCCGTCGGTCACAGCAGCTTTGTCGGTGATGATAGCCCCCCATTGTGCATCCTCACAACCAGGATAGCAGGTAGCCTTCATGCCTTTAAGCAAACCCATACGCCCGTATATGAGAGGTGCGGCACAGATGGCAGCCAAGGGCTTACCAGCTTTGTAGTGCTGCATAATGAGTTCGCGTAAGGGTGCGAAGTCGTACAGGTTAGTACTGCCGGGCATACCGCCGGGCATAACAAGCATTGCTGCATCGCTGAAGTCAGCCTCCTCGAACAGCATGTCTGCCTTAACGGTCACTCCCATTGCACTCTCCACCAACAATTGGCCTGTGATGGATACGGTTTTGATGGTCAGTCCTGCCTTGCGGCATACGGTGACTGGTGCGATTGCTTCGGTTTCCTGGAAACCGGTAGCAAGGAATAGATAGATTGGTTTCATATTCTTATTTACTATTGGTTTTGATTGTTCGATTTACTATTGATTCATTATACTCCTTGGAAGGGACTAGGTGGAGGTAACTATTTAACTAATTGCACCCCAATTGATATTGGTACGACGGAGTTCCTTGAGTCGCTGCCACAGGATGTCGTTCTGAGGATTACGCTCATCGGGGTCGTTGTCGAGGATAAAGGCAGCTGCCTCGCGTGCCAATGTGAGTATCTGACCGTCTGATGCGAGATTGGCAATTTTTAAGTCGAATGCCATGCCGCTCTGTTGGGTACCTTCGAGGTCGCCTGGTCCACGTAGGCGTAGATCGGCTTCAGCTATTTCGAATCCATCGTTGGAATCGACCATGATTTGGATGCGCTTGCGAGTCTCAGTACTGATTTCGTAGTCAGTCACAAGAATACAGAAGGACTGATCGGCTCCACGCCCCACCCTGCCTCGCAGCTGATGAAGCTGGGAGAGACCGAACCGTTCGGCATTTTCGATGACCATGACGCTGGCATTGGGGACATTCACACCGACCTCGATTACCGTAGTGGCTACGAGAATGCGAGTCTCTCCACTGGCGAATCGCTGCATCTCCGCGTCTTTATCAGCAGACTTCATCTTGCCGTGTACCTTACCGATCTTGCAATTAGGGAAATCGCGACATACCTGCGCATAACCATCCTCAAGGTTCTTGAGGTCCATCTTCTCGCTCTCCTGAATCAACGGATAGACGATGTAGATCTGACGCCCCTGCTCCATCTCCATCTGTATCTTCTTATTGATGCGATCACGATAGTTGTCAAACATATGGACGGTATAGATCGGTTTGCGTCCTGGCGGCAGTTCGTCGATGACGCTGACATCCAAATCTCCATAAAGGGTCATGGCCAGAGTACGTGGAATAGGAGTAGCGGTCATGACAAGAACGTGAGGCGGCACAGAACTCTTTTGCCACATCTTGGCTCTTTGTGCGACGCCGAAGCGATGCTGCTCATCGATAATGGCCAATCCGAGGCGGGAGAAGACCACGTTGTCTTCGATGACGGCATGCGTTCCGATGAGGATATGGATGTCGCCGTTCTTCAAGTCGTTGAGGATGGTTTCGCGTTTCTTACCCTTCACACTACCTGTGAGAAGTTCCACACGGATGGGCATATCGCCAAGGAATGCACGGAGAGTTTGCAGATGTTGCTCGGCCAATATCTCGGTAGGTGCCATGATGCACGCCTGACATCCGTTATCGATGGCAATGAGCGCGCTCATCAGTGCCACGAGAGTCTTGCCCGAACCTACGTCACCTTGGAGCAGACGGTTCATCTGCCGACCCGAACCCATATCCTTGCGTATTTCCTTTAACACTCGCTTCTGTGCACCTGTCAGTTCAAACGGCAGGTGATGATGATAGAATCCATTGAAAGCTTCACCGATGCGTGGGAAAACGATGCCACGAAAGTGGCGCATACGGTCGCGGGCATAACGCAAGATGTTGAGCTGGACATAGAACAACTCTTCGAACTTGAGTCGTATTTGTGCCTTACGTAACAATTCGGCTGACTGTGGAAAATGGATGTTACGGATGGCCTCATCGTAGGAAATCAGGTGATAATGCTCAATGAGATATGGAGTCAGAGTCTCTGAGAAGGGAGAATTGACGAGCTCGAAGAGACGGCTAGTGAGTTTCATCATCGCACTGGAGTTGAGCCCCGAGCGTTTCATCTTCTCCGTGGTATTATAACTCGGCACGAAACGGCTACGGCCTTCACCATCGAACGGCTGGGCAGGATCAACCTTCTCTATCTCTGGATGAGCGATGTTCAGTCGACCACCAAACATAGTAGGTTTGCCGAAAACGATGTAAGGAACGGTGAAATCGTAGTTGTTAAGTGCATATTTAATGCCTTGGAACCACACCAGCTCGATGACTCCTGTTCCGTCGGAGAAGCGTGCCACCAGACGACGGCCACGACCTTCGCCAATCGTATCACATGAGAGAATCTTACCCATGATCTGGACATAAGGCATTGAGGCATCGATCTCTTTGATTGTGTAGATACGGGTCTTGTCAACATACTTATAGGGGTAGTAGGTCAACAAATCACCAAAGGTCTTAATACCAAGTTCCTTGTCAAGAAGATTGGAACGTGTGGGACCGACCCCTTGAAGATACTTTATGTCCTGAGATTTCTGAATCATCGATATAAAGACTCCACTATCAATTGTCGGACGTTATGCTAACGCAACGAAAGAGACTTGGTTGGCTTTCCTATAGACGACCATTCGCCTGCGAATGAACAAGTCTGAGCATTGCTTGGAATCACCGTGATATATGCTTTGTGGTTGGGATAGGCAGTAATCGTGAACTGATGATCCACGATGCCATGTTTCACAGAAAAAGTAACGATGATTCCATCCTTTTTCTTGGTCGTCCCAACCTTAAGTTCTCTGTATTTCTGGTTGAAATTCAGACCAGTATTGTTGAACGAAGGTACATAGGCCTCACCGAAGTATGGCATCAGTACGAATGCAGAATCATTGCGAACTGTCAGAGAGAAGTCGTTCAGCCCAAATTGAGCAGCATACGACATTGGGTACATTTCTGTTACATTGATTCGGAAAGCCTCTGGCTTGAAGGCTTCTTCCTGCTGTGAAAACCCGCAAATAGCTAGCATCAGTCCAAGAATGACGGCGATAGATCTTCGTTTCATATCAATATCAATTAAAACATCTGTTCTTTGATTGCAAAGTAACAAAAAATAATTGAAACTACCAAGAAAAACGAAAGGATATAAAAAAAGTGTGCCGAAACTTGTTCGACACACCCGTCAATTTGTCGTGTTTTAAAACTTATATATGATTTTGCTATGATTCTACATAAGAGCAATCATCTGAAAAACATGGGCATCCTGTATTATACAATACCTTGAGCCATCATAGCTTTCGCAACTTTCATGAAGCCAGCAACGTTTGCACCCTTCACGTAGTTAACATAGCCATCCTTCTCAGTACCGTACTTCACGCAGTTTTCGTGGATGTTCTCCATGATCCATAGCAACTTAGCGTCAACCTCTTCTGCAGACCAAGACAGACGTTCTGAGTTCTGTGACATCTCAAGACCAGAAACAGATACACCACCAGCGTTGCTTGCTTTACCTGGAGAATACAGAATCTTAGCAGCCTGGAATACACGGATAGCTTCTGGAGTGGTAGGCATGTTAGCACCTTCAGCAACAGCGATAACACCGTTTGCTACGAGAGCCTTTGCTGCCTCTTCGTTCAACTCGTTCTGAGTTGCACATGGCAGAGCAATGTCTGCTTTCTCGAACCAAGGCTTAGCACCTGCAACATACTTAGCTGTAGGGTACTTGTCAGCATATTCCTTGATACGTCCACGGTAAACTTGCTTCAACTCCATGATATAGTCGAGTTTCTCGCGATCGATACCGTCTGGATCATAGATGTAACCATCAGAATCAGACATAGTCATTGGGATACCGCCCAACTGCAGCACCTTCTCAGCAGCATACTGAGCAACGTTTCCTGCACCTGAAATCAGTACTTTCTTTCCCTCAATCGTCTGGCCTTTAGTCTTCAACATGGCACGGAGGAAGTAAACAGTACCATAACCAGTTGCTTCAGGACGGATGAGTGAACCACCGAATTCGATACCTTTACCAGTCAGCACACCGCTGTACTCACGAGTGAGCTTCTTGTACATACCGAACATATAACCTACTTCACGGCCACCTACACCGATATCACCAGCTGGTACATCGATGTCTGGACCAATGTGGCGACCCAATTCAAGCATAAATGCCTGACAGAAACGCATTACTTCAGCGTTGCTCTTACCACGTGGAGAGAAGTCAGAACCACCTTTACCACCACCCATAGGCAGAGTAGTCAAAGAGTTCTTAAATGTCTGCTCGAAAGCAAGGAACTTCAAGATACCAAGGTTCACACTGCTGTGGAAACGGATACCTCCCTTGTAAGGGCCAATAGCATTGTTGTGCTGAATACGATAACCCATATTGGTCTGAATCTGACCTTTATCATCCATCCATGTAACACGGAATTGATAAACGCGATCTGGAATGCAGAGACGCTCAATAAGGTTCACCTTGTCAAATTCAGGGTGCTTATTGTATTCATCTTCAATTGTGCTAAGCACTTCTTCTACTGCCTGATGATACTCAGGTTCATTAGGAAAACGCATCTTGAGATTTTCCAAAACTTTCTTAGAATCCATAATCTTTTTGTTTAGTTAATTTATATTCAGTTTCTTTTATATAACCTTCGTTTTGCACAGACCATCAACATAGAAAAGATTGGTATTTTATCTTGTGTCTGTGTTGTGTTTCTAATTTCGGCTGCAAAGGTAAGCATATTCTCCGAAACCGCAATAGCAAAATGTCAAAAAAATACCAAAAGCATAAAAAAAAGATGAAAAAGTAAGGTTTTTCGAACTTTTTAAAGAAAAATGAAAGCAAATACGAGATTGTGTGCGAAAACGAGTCAAACAAAGAAAAAGCAGATTGCGAACTGCCATAACAGCAACTGCAATCTGCTTTTACACAATTTACGAGAGATATCTATTATCGGATATCATCAAATTGGGAGAAAGAAAAGCCTGGCGAATACGAACGACGTATGTTCAGCAGTTCTTCCTTAGAACCAACAACAATCTTTTCGAACTCACGAAGACCAGTACCTGCAGGAATCAGGTGTCCGCAGATAACATTCTCTTTCATTCCCTCCAACGGGTCACTCTTTCCGCTGATAGCAGCTTCGTTGAGAACCTTGGTAGTCTCTTGGAATGATGCAGCTGACATGAAGCTAGTAGCTCCAAGTGCTGCACGAGTGATACCCTGAAGAATCTGAGTGGAAGTTGCAGGGAGTGCATCACGCGCCTGTACCAACTTGAGGTCACGACGCTTGAGGCTTGAATTCTCATCACGCAACTTACGTACTGTGACAATCATTCCCTTCTGCATGGTCTCACTGTCGCCTGCATCGGTAACAATTTTCTTACCCCAGATACGGTCGTTCTCCTCATGGAACTCGAGTTTGTCAACGATACCACCTTCAAGGAAGCGAGTGTCGCCTGGATCCTTGATAGCTACCTTACGCATCATCTGACGTACGATGATTTCAAAGTGCTTATCGTTGATAGACACACCTTGCATACGATAGACATCTTGTACCTGGTTCACGATATGTTCCTGAACAGCAGTTGGACCCTTGATAGCAAGGATGTCAGCAGGAGTTACAGCTCCATCAGAGAGTGGTGTACCTGCACGTACATAATCGTTCTCCTGTACCAGGATCTGCTTAGACAGTGGAATGAGATATCTGCGTTCATCACCTACACGTGATGTCAGTATCACTTCACGATTACCACGCTTGATCTTACCCATGGTGATTTCTCCATCGATTTCAGCCACAATAGCTGGGTTAGACGGATTACGAGCCTCGAACAACTCTGTAACACGTGGAAGACCACCTGTGATGTCACCTGATGTTCCAACGCTACGTGGAATTTTGATGAGTACATCACCCGCCTTCACCTTCTGGCCATCCTCAATTGAGATGTGACCATTGATTGGGAAGTTATATGTACGGAGCACTGTACCGCTTTTATCAACAATGTGACATACAGGCACCATAGCCTTGTCACGAGATTCCTGTACGATGAGGTCACGCAGACCTGTTGTCGCATCAGCATCAACACGATAGGTGACACCTTCAACAACACCTTCGAACTGTGCAGTTCCCTCGAACTCTGTAACGATAACAGCGTTGAATGGGTCCCATGTTGCGATGAGTTCACCTGAATCAACGACATCACCATCCTTGTGGAAGAGAGTTGAACCATAAGGTACACTCACAGTTGACAATGCAATACCTGTGTTAATATCAACGAAACGCAATTCTGCAAGTCGACCAACGACAATCATCGCATCCGGATTGGTATCGGTAGGACGATTGATCGTACGCAACTCTTCAAATTCAAGACGGCAGTGGTTCTTTGCGACAATCTGTGCATTGGTAGCTGCAGAACCTGCAAGACCTCCGGCATGGAATGTACGGAGTGTAAGCTGAGTACCTGGCTCACCAATGGCCTGTGCCGCAATGACACCGACAGCTTCACCCTTCTGTACCATCTGCTGAGTTGCAAGGTTACGTCCATAACACTTCATGCAGACACCACGCTTGCTTTCGCAAGTAAGTACTGAACGGATTTCTACGCTCTCAATACCTGATTCTTCAATTTCCTTGGCAATACGCTCAGTGATTTCCTCACCAGAAGCAACGATAAGTTCGCCTGTTGCAGGATGCTGGATATCATGAACACTGACACGTCCAAGAATACGCTCAGCAAGGGAAGCAACAATACGGTCGCCATCCTTCAATGCTGTACAGATAAGTCCACGAAGCGTACCACAGTCTTCTTCCGTAATGATGACATCGTGAGAGACGTCAACCAAACGACGTGTCAGATAACCGGCATCGGCTGTCTTCAACGCAGTATCGGCAAGACCCTTACGAGCACCGTGAGTAGAGATGAAGTACTCAAGCACAGACATACCCTGTTTGAAGTTTGAAAGAATTGGATTTTCAATTGTATTGTTGTCATCAGAACCTGCACGCTGAGGTTTTGCCATCAGACCACGCATACCAGCGAGCTGAGCAATCTGATCTTTAGAACCACGGGCTCCAGAGTCAAGCATCATAAACACTGCATTGAATCCCTGGTTGTCCTCAGTCATTGTCTTCAACAATGAAGCTTTCACCTTGTCGTTAACCTCTGACCAAGTTGCAATCACCTTATTATAACGTTCTTTCTCTGTGATGAGACCGAATGCATATTGCTGTGAAATTTCTTCAATCATCTTGTTTCCTTCATCAATAAGATGTTGACGGTCAGCTGGTTCGATGATATCGTCAAGGTTGAACGAAAGTCCACCTTCGTAAGCCTTACGATAACCAAGGTTCTTCACACCATCAAGGAACTGACATGCACGAGCCATTCCGACAGACTTGATTACTTTCGTAATGACTTTCTTCAAGGCTTTCTTACCGATTACCTCATTCACGAATCCCACTTCTGGTGGTACGATTTCATTGATAATGATACGACCTACCGTTGTTTCTACAAGATGTTTGCAGTAATTGCCGTTCTCGTCAATATCATTCACAACACACTTAATTGGTGCATGTACCTCACAACGACCTTCATTATAAGCAATCAGTGCCTCTTCTGGACCATAGAACGTAAGTCCTTCACCCTTTGAACCTGGACGCACCTTAGAAATATAGTACAATCCAAGCACCATATCCTGAGAAGGAACCGTGATAGGGTCACCACTGGCAGGAGAAAGGATGTTGTGAGACTGGAGCATCAGCAACTGAGCCTCCAAAATAGCCTCGTTAGAAAGTGGAAGGTGAACGGCCATCTGGTCACCATCGAAGTCGGCATTGAATGCCGTACATGCAAGTGGATGCAACTGAATAGCCTTACCCTCAATCATCTTTGGCTGGAATGCTTGAATACCAAGACGGTGAAGTGTAGGTGCACGGTTGAGGAGAACAGGATGTCCTTTCATCACGTTCTCAAGAATATCCCAAATCTGGTCGTCCTTACGGTCAACCATCTTCTTGGCAGACTTAACGGTCTTTACCAAACCACGTTCAATCAGCTTACGGATGATAAATGGTTTGTACAACTCTGCTGCCATCAGTTTTGGAATACCGCACTCACCCATCTTGAGTTCAGGACCTACTACGATTACTGAACGTGCAGAATAGTCAACACGCTTACCGAGGAGGTTCTGACGGAAACGACCTTGCTTACCCTTCAACGAGTCAGAAAGTGACTTAAGTGGGCGGTTGCTTTCAGACTTAACCGCACTTGCCTTACGTGAGTTGTCGAACAAACTGTCTACAGCCTCTTGAAGCATACGTTTCTCATTGCGAAGAATCACTTCAGGAGCCTTGATCTCAATGAGTCGTTTCAGACGGTTGTTACGTATAATGACACGACGATAAAGATCGTTCAAGTCGGATGTAGCAAAACGTCCACCATCGAGTGGTACCAACGGACGAAGGTCTGGTGGAGTCACGGGGATGTTGTGCATAATCATCCATTCTGGTTTGTTCTTCTGGCGTGATGCACGGAATGACTCAACAACCTGCAGACGTTTCAATGCATCTTGCTTACGTTGCTGGCTACCGTCAGTATTAGCACGGTCACGCAATTCGTATGATAAAGAGTCGAGGTCGACATGCTGGAGCATGTATTCGATAGCCTCTGCACCCATCATAGCGATAAACTTATCTGGGTCATCGTCGGGAAGCTGCTGATTACCTTCTGGAAGACGATCAACAATATCCCAATAGTCTTCTTCTGCAAGCAATTCGCCTGTGACGATATTCCTATCAATATTCTCAGCAGCACCAGCCTGAATGATGATATAACGCTCGTAATAAATGATTGAATCGAGCTTCTTGGTTGGCAAACCAAGCAGATAGCCAATCTTGTTAGGAAGTGAACGGAAGTACCAAATATGAGCAACTGGTACAACAAGGGCAATATGTCCCGTACGTTCACGACGAACTTTCTTCTCCGTAACCTCAACACCACAACGGTCGCAGACAATACCTTTGTATCGAATACGCTTATACTTTCCACAATGGCATTCGTAATCCTTTGTAGGACCGAATATACGTTCGCAGAACAATCCGTCACGCTCTGGCTTATAGGTACGGTAGTTGATGGTTTCCGGTTTCAAAACTTCACCGTGTGAATTTTCCAATATCTCTTCAGGAGAAGCAAGACCAATTGAAATCTTCGTGAAGTTAGTCTTTATTTTAGATTCTTTCTTAAAAGCCATCTTTGTATATATAATCTATTTGTAAGATAAACTGAATTAACACTTTTATTCGAGAGTTACACTCAAGCCAAGTCCACGGAGCTCATGGAGCAATACATTGAGTGATTCAGGAATGCCTGGAGTTGGCATTGGATCACCCTTAACGATTGCTTCGTAAGCCTTAGAACGACCAACAACGTCGTCGGACTTGATTGTGAGGATTTCCTGAAGAACATGAGAAGCACCAAATGCCTCAAGTGCCCAAACCTCCATCTCACCAAAACGCTGACCACCGAATTGTGCTTTACCACCAAGTGGCTGCTGCGTGATTAGAGAGTATGGACCAATTGAACGTGCATGCATCTTGTCTTCTACCATGTGACCGAGTTTCAGCATGTAAGTAACACCTACTGTTGCCTTCTGGTCAAATGGGAGACCAGTCTCACCATCGTACAACTGAGTAGAACAGCAACGTGGGAGCCCTGCCTTATCAGTCCATTCGTTGAGGTCCTCAAGATGAGCACCATCGAAGATTGGAGTAGCAAAACGTACACCAAGTTTCTTTCCTGCAGCACCAAGTACTGCTTCGAAAATCTGTCCGAGGTTCATACGTGATGGCACACCAAGTGGGTTGAGTACGATATCAACAGGAGTACCATCCTCAAGGAACGGCATGTCTTCCTGACGAACAATCTTTGATACAATACCCTTGTTACCATGGCGACCAGCCATCTTATCACCTACACCAATCTTACGCTTCTTAGCGATGTAAACCTTCGCCATCTGGATAATACCAGCTGGAAGTTCATCACCAATGGTAAGTGCCAATTTCTTACGTTTCAACTCAGCATCAAGCACCTTATATTTCTTAAGGTAATTAATAACCAACTCACGAATCAAAGTGTTGGTATGTTCATCGTTGGTCCAACCTGAGAGCTGAACGGATGTATAATCAAGATGATCAAAGTCAGAAGCCTTGAATTTAGCTCCTTCTGGGATGATTTCAACACCCATATAGTCCTTCACACCCATTGATACCTTTTTATTGGTAAGTGTGAGCAACTTATCGATGAGGATTGCTTTGAAGTCGTCAACCTTATCCTGGAACTCCTTATCGAGCTTTGGCAATTCCAGCTTGTCACGATTCTTGTCAGCACGTGTCTTCATTGCTTTCGAGAAGAGCTTCTTGTCAATTACCACACCACTGAGTGATGGATTTGCCTTGAGAGAAGCATCCTTCACATCACCGGCCTTATCACCGAAGATAGCACGCAACAGTTTCTCTTCTGGAGACGGATCAGACTCTCCCTTAGGAGTAATCTTACCGATAAGGATATCGCCTGGTTCTACATGAGCACCAACACGGATAATACCATTCTCGTCCAAGTCCTTTGTTGCTTCTTCACTGACATTTGGTATATCTGATGTCAACTCTTCTACACCACGCTTCGTTTCGCGCACCTCCAAAGAGAATTCATCCACATGAACAGATGTGAGAATATCATCACGTACCACGCGTTCGTTCAGCACGATAGCATCCTCATAGTTATAACCCTTCCAAGGCATGTATGCCACCAAGAGGTTACGTCCAAGTGCCAACTCACCTTCTGCTGTAGCATATCCCTCGGTAAGGATATCACCTTTGTGTACTCTTTGACCCTTATCACACATAGGACGGAGGTCAATAGTCATATTTTGGTTGGTACGACGGAACTTAGGAAGCTTGTATTCCTTTACTGCAGGTTCGAAGCTTACGAACTCTTCATCCTCGGTACGATCATAAAGAATACGGATGGTAGTAGCATCAACATACTCTACAACACCGTCACCCTCAGCAGTGATCATTGTACGAGAATCCTCACATACCTGCTTTTCAATACCTGTACCTACGATAGGTGTTTCTGTTGTGATCAATGGAACTGCCTGACGCATCATGTTAGATCCCATCAATGCACGGTGAGCATCGTCGTGCTCCAAGAAAGGAATCAACGCAGCTGCAATAGATGCAATCTGTTGTGGAGCCACATCCATCAAGTCGACCTGTGCTGGTGGAACAACTGGATAGTCGGCATCCTTACGACACTTAACAACTTTGCGGATGAAGTTTCCATCTTCTTTCAATGGAGCATTTCCCTGACCTATAATCTTTGATTCTTCCTCCTCTGCAGAAAGATAAACCACATCATCATTATTGACATTGCAAACGCCGTTCTCAACTTTACGATATGGAGTCTCAATAAATCCGAGGCTATTGATCTTTGCATAGACACAAAGAGAAGAAATCAAACCGATGTTAGGACCTTCAGGAGACTCGATAGGACAGAGACGGCCATAGTGAGTATAGTGTACGTCACGTACCTCGAATCCTGCACGTTCACGAGTCAAACCACCAGGACCAAGGGCAGACAAACGACGTTTGTGAGTGATTTCTGCCAATGGGTTCGTCTGGTCCATGAACTGTGACAATGCGTTCGTTCCAAAGAAAGAGTTGATAACAGACGAGATTGTCTTAGCGTTGATCAAGTCAGTTGGAGAGAACACTTCGTTATCACGAACATTCATTCGTTCACGGATGGTACGGCTCATACGTGCCAAACCAACAGCAAATTGGTTAGAAAGTTGCTCACCAACGGTACGTACACGACGGTTGCTCAAATGGTCAATATCGTCTACGACAGCCTTTGAGTTAGCCAACTCAACCAAGTACTTAATGATTTCGATAATATCCTCTTTGGTTAGGACACGGATATTTGGATCGGTGTCAAGACCTAACTTCTTATTGATTCTGAAACGACCTACATCGCCCAAATCGTAACGCTTATCAGAGAAGAACAGGTTGTTTATAACCTCACGTGCACTGGCATCATCTGCAGGGTCTGCATTACGCAACTGACGATAGATAAATACCACTGCTTCTTTCTCTGAGTTACTTGGGTCTTTCTGCAGTGTATTGAAGATGATAGAGTAATCTGATGCGCCAACCTCTTCATGATGTACGAGAATAGATTCTACGCCTGTTTCAAGAATG
>Ga0310696_10003986_pt1 | contig 18246 bp, 15 predicted proteins | sample AusTroGonzalo_MG_4_FD_203885 | JGI IMG/M metagenome (GOLD analysis project Ga0310696, IMG submission 203885) | Bovine rumen microbial communities from tropical cattle in Woodstock, Queensland, Australia - Gonzalo_02 (v2) (version 2) | ecosystem: Host-associated > Mammals > Digestive system >...
GCTCCTTGTCGCGGCTCAGCGCAAGACGTTCGTACAAGCTTGAACCATACTGCCGCTGCAACTCGCGAACAGACCAGTTCCCGGAAGTGGCCTCAATTTCGTAAAAGCGCCGTTCATCAGTATTCTTGATGCGCATGAGGACTTGATAATGGCTCCAACTTAGCGTGAAATTTTGGGTATTCGAGATTTGACAGACACTGTCTGTCAAATTGCCATAAACCAAGAAAAACTGCCTCACCTGCCTCAAGTTCGAGTAGGACCACCCGTCTCCATAACGTGCCGTAAGGCGCTCCGACAAGCCTACAAGAACCTGTTTCCCGTATTCCGCGCGTTTTTTCCCGGACTGTTCTTCTTCCACAATATATCGCCCAATCTGGTACTTCGTGTAAACCTCGGCGACATTCATTGCCGTGGCCACTCGCACGCGGGCCTGCTCAATCAAGTTCGAGACCTTGTTGAACAACGATTCCACCGCTTTTGCAGGGACATTCTCTTTCTTTTTAGCCATACAGCCTCCATTTGCCGCTAATTGCGGACTGTTGATGTTAGAGGCGTCCCCTTTCTCCCGAAAATCGAAATAAAAAAAGACGCATTTCTCCATTTGACAGAGAAACGCGTCGGCCATTAATGTACCTTATATCTGAAATCTTGGCACAAATGCGTAAGGCGAGTGTCGCAGCCATGCTTGCATGGATATGACTGAGCCTAGCATTTTGGCGCTTGCGCCACGGAGCAAGGAAATTTTACATAGGTGTATTCGGGCGTTCCCCGGCGCAGGTCCCTGAGCTTGCCGAAGGGCCGGGTCGGGCTATACTCGCTTCGCTCACGGCGCCACAGCGCCGCCCTGTAATGACCGTTCGGCTTACGCCTCACTCTCGCCAACACGACTCGTTAATACGAGTCGTGTTTGGCTCACAGGGTCACTATCCCTAACGCGAATGCAGTATAAAATCGCTCAAATTCGGCCACTTTTAACAATTTTATTTGATTTTAACATTTTAAAATGTTATATTATAATAAAAATGTTAAAACGAGGATAAAGCCATCTTTTTCTTCTTTATCAAAGACGAAATCGGCCCCAAAATCGAGACGGCGTTCAATGATTTCGGGATAAAATGCAAAATTCGGGCAGTGGACGCTCCGAAGAAGCTCCCCTTTTACATGACCCAGGGAAAAGCCTTTCACGAGGCCAAGATTTTGGACCAACGCTTTTTACTGATATCTTTTGTTGACAAAAGCGAACTGCGCAAGGATGCCCTAATAAAATTATTCGACAAACTCGAATCGACGTCATCGATACCCGTTGCATTCGCCTTTGAAACTTTAAGCGATTTCCAGCGGAAAAACCTGATTGAAGCGAACATCCCCTTTGTCGCGGCATCGTCCATTTTCTATTTGCCGTTTCTCGGTATAGCCTATCGTAAGCGGAAATACGCCGCATCCCCAAAACCGTTGGAAGGCAGCGAAGTTTTGCCCAAGCTGACATCCGCAGCGCAGGCGTTTTTCTTGTTCTTGATGTACAAGGTCAAAAACTCGCAAATTTCCAAAAGCGAAGCTGCCCGGAAAAACGGGCTTACACCGATGTCGGTTTCCCGCTACTGCAAGGAACTGTCGGATCGCGGCCTTATCCAGGAATTCAAGGTGGGCAACACCGTGCAGATCCGCTGTTCCGAATCAGGAAGGGCCCTATTCGACAAGGCGCTCCCTTACTTGGATTCTCCTGTCAAGAAAGAAATCATACTCTTGCCCTCCAAAGCGTTCGACAAACTTCCCAAAGCGGGGGAGAGCGCCCTTTCTCAAGTCACCATGCTGGCGCCTCCCAAAACAGAAGTCGCCGCTTGCGGCCCTCACGCGGCCTTGGCAAAGGGAAAAGGCATCGACAAAGAGAGCTATGGCTTTTTCAACGACAATTATGTAGAATTACAAGTGTGGAAGTACGACCCGCAACCTCTGATGCAAAACAACCGGATAGACACGGTGTCGCTATACATGTCTTTAAAGGACTCGCCCAACGAACGCGTACAGGCGAGCCTAAAGGAAATGCTGGATAAGGAACAATGGTAAACGGGGCTTGGGGAGATTGAGGATGATTTATTTGGGATAGGGGCGTTCCCCGGCGCACGCGCCGGGTCGGGCTATATTGGCAAGGCGCCCCGTGCGCACCCAGTGCGCCCGCGCCGCTCTTGCAACGGAGCCGCGCAAGCGCGTCTCCGCCCCAAGGGGTCACTATCCCTAACGCGAATGCAGGGCGAGTCAGTCTTCTTTGCACGGAAGGTAATAGTATTCGTCTAATGGCGACTTCTGAATTCCAATTCGTTCTAAATTGCAATCACCAAGAACAGCTCCAGTCAATTTCCTTCCATTGATGGTTCCCGGCAATCTATGCTTTTCGCCAATCTTTTTCGATTCAAATATATCGCGTCTTATGGAATATGCGAACAAACGCTCGTTGAATTCCTCAATTTCATCGTTCGCAAAAGTCGCTTCAGGCAAGTTGATCTCGCCTATCGGGAAAATTTCCTTGGGAGTGATATGGAAATATTCGCAATCCGAGTTTATCTCATCAAATACGTCCTCGTCCAAACACTTGAACGTATCTTCAGGCGTGCGAAGATCCCTTTCCAAGGCCAAAATCAAACATCTCATGTCATCGGGCTTGAATATTTTCCCGAGAAGCGTTCTAAAATATTTATCGACAAATTGTTTCTCGGTCAAACCATTACTAGGCCATACCGCCCAAAATACGTATTTCTCGTTTAGCAATTCCAGAAAATTCTCGCGGAATTTTCTGCGGGCATCACGTTTGAATTCTTCACGTAACGAAGAACGTTTGGATGCATAAGCCTTCAACACATACAAGAAGTTCACATTGTACACTTGCAACAAAAGTGTGTCGCGATCAAAGAGGCGGTTTTCAAAGTGGCGGTTGCGCAAATCCCAAAGAGATTGACTGTCGTTTGAACCGATTACATTACCTTCATCATCGACAAGTTGATAGTTCTTTGAATCTTTCTCGTTTTTTATCAACTCTTCCGAAGTGTCATTTCTGAAATATGGTTCACGGAACTGTGGCGACTCCTTGTTGATACCATTTTCGCCTTTCGGTAGATATCCGCGAATAAAGAAATTCGGCGTTACGGAGTATCCTTCGGTCAGTTCGTCACGATAACGCAAGCCTTTGAAACCATTCCCATTGTCCAATAACTCGCCGATGTTGTACTGAATGATATTCTTCGCATAGGTAAACTGCTTATATATGGAAGAACCCTCAATTTTTTTGCCTTCGCTATAATATTTACTGTCGCCAATGAACCAGATTTTCTGTTCTTCATCGGCAAATATAAGCTGACGGTCTTTGTATAAATGGTCGATGATTTTGCCGTCTTTTTGGTCCTTCAAATATTTCATGCCATTGGGCAAATCATCCCCAACCAGCTTGTCAATCATCGCTTCAAATACATTGTTGTACTTGCTCGTAAGCAGGTATTCGCTGCTGTAATCGCTTGCGCTGAAGTTGCCACCCCATTCAAAGAATGCCTTTACGATGTTATAGAGCTTCAGGAACTTGTCGGCGAAATACTTGTGCTTTATACGGTGTAATTCCACGAGACCGCGGTGCCCCAGCAGGCGGCGGAATTCGTTTACGCGCATCGGGGAGTAGAATTCCGAGTACGGCATCTTGAAGCCAAAAGTTTCTTCTATGTAGTGCATCGCCGAAAAATACAGCACCAGCAGGCGATCGTCCAAATCAAAAACCTTCTTTTTGTTTTCCAGTTCCATGTAGATTGGCGAATTGCCCTGCATAAACGGCTGCGTATGCGCCATCGTGCGACGCCAGTCAATGCGATTGTTGCCGCTGTGCTTGTTCTTCGCCGTGAACACAAAGAGGTACTTGTTTTCGGCATAGAACAGCTTCATCGAATTCATCACGTCAATGAGCGTCGGGGCAGCAGCATCACTACCAAAACGACGAACGTTCGGAGATTCTATATCCCGGTCATTCGGGTGCAATTTTTGATACTGCGCAATCGAGGAGCATACCCACATCGAAAGGTTTGCGAGGAAATCCTTGGGCACATTCTCCAAATCGCAATCTGGCGAAACAGGCAGCCCGAACGCCTTGCCTCCCTCTTCCAAAAACACCTTGGGCAGCACAAAAATGATTCTATTGCTCGTATCCTTCGCAGAATCCTTTGCGGACTTGTTATAAAAATACCCAACGCCATCAAGCGTGTATCCGCCAGACTTGCTTTTTACAACAAAACCCTTCGGCAAATCCCAATTACCGCCCTTCTTTTCTAGCGGAAGGACTTCTTGCAGGAATTTTTCGCCATAAGCGAACTGTTCGAACAGGAAAAACACAATTAGGAATTCGAATCGATTCTATCGATTTCTATCATTAAATCAAGGAATAACTTCTCGCTTATTCGGCGATGATGACGACGAAGCGAATAAATGCAGCCAACAATTTCTTGACGAGATAAGAAGCCACTCTTGAAAGACTGAAGCAAGATGCCGATAGTCCCCATAATTTGCAAACCATGTTGCGCGGCCACCATTCGGCCTTTGGCTTCATCGATCAAAAGAATATCGGCAGATAGCTGCTTCGCCAATACAATGGCCTCGCTTTCTCCAGCATCTAGCCCCGTTTGGCGAATCAACTTTACTTTTTCGACATCTTCAACATTGTCAATCTGTATATAATCAGAAGCCTGTAGCACTATTATTTCTTCTTGATATTTCGGATTGTCCGTTAACTCCTTAAATACGGCAAATGGAATATGGACTACTTCAAAAAGACGATGCAGCAGAGGCAGCTGATTCATCTTCATCAAAGAAATAATTGGAGTCGTATCTGATACAACAAGCATTATTCTTTCGCCTTGGCCGCAGAGTAGACAGCAATCTCTTCGTTGACAGATTGAATGCTTCCATCAATATAGGGGATACCCATATCCCCATACAGGTCTATCAAGGTCTCTTTCGAAATGCCAAGAAGCTCCGCGGCGCGGCCATGGGAGATAGTCATATCTTGGATATAAGGCAAGAGAATCAACGCATTGCGGGCAAGTTCGCTACGGCACTTATTTTCCGTAACGAACATTTCCATCTCCTTTGGGACTTTAAATGTCAGCGTTGCCAAATCCATGAGTATCTCCTATTACGGAATATAATATACAAAAAGGTAAAAAGCAAGTCACTTAGTTTTTAGGAGCCATCAACTCATCCATAAAACGCTCTAAATAGCCGCTCTTTTCCTTCTTGTAAAGATCCTGGAATGTAAAGTACTCTTCCTTGCTATCAGTTTTTACACGGAAGAACGATTCATTTTCGTGTTCGTCCTTGCAGACTTCGTTCCAAAGGTAAAACATCACCTTGCCAAGGAAACGCTTATTAGAAATGACATTGCCACGATCAGGTTTGATGAAGAACTCGCCAAGTTGCTTGTCTTCGGACTTGGTAATGTCCAAAATCTTCGTGTTTATTTTTTCGACAAAATTTTTCCACAAGTAAGGCTTATCACCTTCTCTTTTACATGGCGCGCCTTTTTCATCAAATATCTCTATTTCATAAGTAGCGGCTTCTTTTTCATTTCCTTCTTCGTCCGTAAACGAAATCGGCACATACTCCCAGTCAAAGCGACGCTTGAACGCACTGTCCATGGGGAACAGCGACTGGTCGCTGGTGTTCATGGTGGCGAGAATGTTCAAGTTCGGAGGGAGCTTTAGTTTGCCTTCGCCAACTTCGCCTTTGTATTTGTTCCAGACGGATTTTAAACCGGCATCATTATTCTCGAGCCAATCGGCGAAATCACAATCTGCGTCAATCGCATACTGCGAGAAGCCATCGCTGTCGCGGTCAAGCAACTGGAAGATATCACCGAAAATCTGGGCGCAGTTTCCGCGGTTGATTTCCTCGATAACGAGGAATACTCGAATGTCGCTTTCTTCGCTGTCATTCCCGCGAAGGCGGGAATCTCCTTTCAAATACAGCCGCCATGCCGCTGCGTAAGCCTTTGCGAAAACCTGCGGAACAAAGGAATAGGTTAGTTCTTCTTTGTTTGTAGTTTTGTTTAATTCTTTCTTGGGCTTGTATGCACCTACAAACTGCGCATAATCGTAATCCGGGTAGAACGTGGTGCGGAACTTACGGGATTCGGGAACATTCTTTAAGCCATAGCCTTTTTCGGGGTCATCTATTTTGAAGGATTTACCCGTACCAGGAGCGCCGAACAAAATGTTTTGGCGATAAGACATGTTACTTATATTTTCTTTTTTTTGCTTATTTTGCACAGCATTGTTTTTGAACAAATCATTCTCGATGCCATTGTCAGAAGATTCAGCTTCCTCTACTATAATCTGGGGAACTTTGTCATAGAGTCCCCTTTGCTTACAAAGATCAACAAACCATCTAAAGAAATCTCTTCGGTTCGTTTCTGTTTCTGAATGATACCAATCGTTGCTTATAGAATACTTATCAAACAAGAAGAATCGTTTGTAAAGTCGTCCGTCGTATTTGCGATCATTTTCGACAACACTCTTTAATGAAATAACCGGGATGCTATAGCGACCAAGAAACTTGTGGTTTCGGCAAAAAGAAACATCTTGAAGATTTTTTAAGTCATCTTCATTCAAAATGTTTTCTTGCTGAAGGAGGCTACTCCAGGCTTTGAACAATTCTTCGCTTGTTTTCATTATTTTTTTTCCCCGCCACTATAATGATTTAGAATACATTAAGTTTTCGCGCTAAAGAGTCGCATTGAATTAATTCTTCCGGAGATAACTCAAACATAAATTTCTTCATTACATTAAATCGTATCATCCGGTTTACATGTTTATGAATTCCCTCAGAAGATGCTAGTTTATGTTTTTTTAATAATTCGTATAATTTTTTTTCACCTTCATCTAGACGCGACGATATATCGTTATCATTGTCGAATTTTGAATACAACTGGACGAATTTTTGCAAATTTCGCTTGCAATCATCCGTACAATCAACTTTTTCTCGATGCATATAAAAGGATACGCAAAAAATGGTGTAAAGCTGCGTTTTCTTTCTAGCAAATTTTATTACATCATCTGTTGCCAAAAGCTGTTCAAGGGTGACAATTGCGTTTAGTACATTTTCTTTATCTCGCTCACCATCTTTATAATTTGTTTGAAAATTATCATATGCATTGTTTAGAGCGGTTTGATCCGTCTGATCAATAATTCCATTCTTTGCCAAAAGAATTATACTTGCAGAAAATTCTACATCCTTCATTCTTCTTATATCGCTAGCACTGAAAAGACTATACTTCTCCCAAATGTCATTTTGTGCTATTTCATTTGCTAACTCGGCAAACTCGCCAGATTTACTATTTCTTTTTTCTTGGTCATTTAAATTATAGTCTGTTAAATTTAGGCGATTAAACATGCTGATAATATCTTTTTTTGTTGCGCTTTGGTCTATGTCAACAACCATTAAATTATAGCCCCAAAACAGCCTCTTTTGTTCAGGCTCCAAATCCTTAAAAAATTTATCAGCATAGTTTTCCTTCGCAAAGCTATCTAACAGATACTTACAATCAAGTTTATATTCATTATTAACAAAAGAGACGATCGCCTTTATTCGCTGTTGTCCATCAACAATATGTGTTATCATTTTTCCTGTATCTGGATTAACATCGGCAGGCCAAAAGAAAAGTTCTGGCATAACCAAATTAAGAAGAATTGTTTCTATTAATCGAACTTTATCTTTCTCATTCCATACAGATCGTCTTTGATAACTGTCATCTACTATGAGCGTTTCATTGCTGAACATTTCAACAACGCTGGTAATTGTTTTTTGATTTGGCGAAAATTTAAACATGATTAAGCCTCTCCAGTTCTTTTCTTGACTTGTAAATGCTATGAATTTGATATTCTTCAATATCTTCCCAACTTCTGTATATACGATATGAGATAGGATGCTCTATAGACATCTTGTCTTGTAATTTCTGAGTAACCGGCGACATTGTTTCTTGCCACCACTGCTCCAACCCAGAGAATTTATGCATGACCGACTCGTTTATAAAGCCCTTGTAAATCGATTGTGCCGTGTTTTGATAGTAAATTTTGTTACAAAATCTATACATTTCTCGGGTGCGACGTATTTTGTCCCATAATTCCTCAAACATTTTGGCAGATATAATAGCAATGTCAATATCGGACGCATTCTCCGCTTGTGGCGAAATTTCGAAAGGCCTCAAAACATGTTCTGGAGATAAGCTAAATCCAATTTTTGCACTTCCAACTATTTTTACACTAAGAAACCCGACTTTGAGGGTTGATGAAACAATCTCTCGAAATTTATCTATTTCGTCAACAAATTTTTCGCCTTCAAGCTTTTTATAATGCGAAAAATACCAGTTTCTAGACTTTAATATATGCTTAATATAAAAATCTCTTTCACTCATACTGAGCAAATCTGTTTTGAGCGTATTCTGATCTATTTGCACAATTAATCTCCCGCTAGTAAAACGTTGATTTCACCTTTTTTCTCAGCGTAATACAAAATATTATTCAATTTGAACGCAACAATATTTGCGCTAACCGTTTGGTCATGCAAAACTGGATAAACCCCTCTTGGCAGTTTATATTTATCGGCCGACAAAAATAAGACTTCATTATTCGGCATAGACAAGGCGTAAGCGCCCTGTTCAAGAACTGTCAAATTATATGACGAATCCTTATTGAAATCGTCTATGCACTGTTTAATATCATTAGTGACCACTGCATAAGAAAAGCGATGGAGATTGCTTTGAATTTTAGACAACAATTCACAGAATCCTATTTGTTCAACAGGATTCATTTCGCGAAGAGTGCCAAATTCATGGGTTGATTTTTCCACATAAGCGAGATGTTTTTTCCCATTATATTTTAACCATTCAATATACGGCAAGTTGGCAAGAATCGTTTCTGGCTGATTTCGACTTGAACCAGAGCCGTGCAAAAAACCATCAACATGAACAATTCGCTTTTTTTGTAGTTCGCTCCAAAGATTTCTTATTTCATCTAAACTGCGTTTTCTTAAATTTCCCTGTGCATTTCTTAATAACAGAGAACATTTCTCTCGTTCGATTGCTTCAATAGTAAGTTCTGCGCCTGGCCTTATACTATGCAGTTGCAGACCTATGAGTTTCTCAATATCTTTTAAAAGATCATTATACGTCATCGACTCACTCCTCAAAGGCTGGAGGAAATTTCAACACACTGGCATCTTCATCTGAGGATTCTATAGCCACAACATCTTCTAACCACTGTCTTAAGAAAGATTCTGACTGCGAATCTTCTTTATTAACTTTATAAAAAGTAACCTTATTTGGCAAATCGATTCTTGTTGCATCTCGTCCTGAAGAAAGAGAATCCTTTAATGATAAACCCGCCGCAAAACGTCTTATATCTGAAACAAAATCCAAAACAATAACTTTGTCTTTGCCTTCCGAAAGGCGTAAGCCGCGGCCTAACTGCTGAATAAAGATTCTTCTAGAATGAGTGACCCTCTGAAATACCAAAATATTAACATCGGGAACATCAATCCCCTCATTAAAAATATCAACAGCACAGATGACGTTAATGTTACCTTCGTCGAAATCGCTTAATATTCTATTTCTTTTGTATTGTCCCATTGCTTCAAATCCACGATCTGATGCATTGGAATAAATTGCTTCCGCTCTACAAAAACCTAAAGCATTTATCTTATTTTTCATCGTTATTGCGTGTTCAATAGTTCCGCAAAAGATAATTGCCCTTGGATTGGTTTGTTCATTCCATGCTTCATGGAATGTATCAACGACGGAATCGTCCCATTGATTAATAAAAAGAGTTTTGTTAATCTGCTTTGGTGAAAAAGATTTTCCTTTTATTTTTTTTAGCGAATTCCAATCAATATTATTTGTAAATATTCTGTAATCAATATTTGCTAAGAATCCGTTTTTCAATCCATCAATTATGTCTACGCTTATTTTGGGTTCACCAAAGTATTTTGATATTTGAACTTCATCAGCCCGCCACGGTGTTGCTGTTAACCCTAATGCGAAAGCTCCGTTTTCTTTTCCCGCAGCAAGATAATCAAACACTTGGTCATACATGGATGAACCAACGTGATGACATTCATCAACCAATAAGATATCAAATAAAGGGAGCTCTTTTCGGTTAATTATATAATTGTAAACAGTGTCAACGCAAGCAAAAGTAAAATCTGCATTTTCTAAGCTTTCGTTATTTTGTGGTTCATAATTATTCCAAACAAGAGTCGTTTCTGAAGGTTTAAGAAATGGCCAAAAGGCGCGTTCCAATTGGTACACTAAGTCATTAGTATGTGCACAAACAAGAACTCTTTTTTGTTCAATTGCCCGAATTCTTCGAATACTTTCTGCAGCAACAAATGTTTTTCCTAAACCAGTAGCAAGAACCACAAGGGCTCTTTTTTCACCCGAAAAATATGCGCCTGTAATTTCTTTTATCGCCGATTCCTGATATTTGCGAATGCTGCGAGTATTCAAAGTTTTTTCAGGCAGTTTTCCTGTTTCATTTACCAGTCTTGATGCATCCCATAGTTGCATCGGAACTTTATTATAGCGCATCAAATTTTGTTGATACTGTTTGGCTGAAGAGTCAAACCCCATAGAGGCAACAACTACTGGTATATCTGCTTTGTACTCATATAGAGCTTTTAGCGTTTCTTCAAGAACAGAATCTCCTACAGCCTTTTTCCAGTGCTTCGCTTGAAACAGCCATTTTTTTCCATATCGTATTGCTGTAACATCGGCTCCATGGTCATCTCGTTGTCCGACAAGTCGAACATTTGAGAATCCCATATACAGAAGCAAGCGGCAAATATTTCGTTCAAAAGCCTGCCATGAACTGTTTGCAATGTCGCGCAAATTATCGAACATTATGTAACCATCTCTTTTCTTAAAAACTCAATGGATAATTTTACTCGTTGAAGTGTTATGGTGTCAGAATACTTATTTTCTAGGAATTGCAGGACATCATGTAAACAATTTTCATATTGCCGAATCAGTTTTTCTCGCATGGACAGTATATTGTCTTCCCCAAGAAGCTCTTCTCCGCCAATGGCTAACGAATTTTTCCATATTGCCCCATTAAAGAATTTTTCTGGATTGTCATGGAATATGGAGATCAAAAAAGAATACGGCACATAAAGTAAATACGCTCCTGAATCTTTAAGTTCGCCAATTGTCGAAAGATCAATTTCGCTAGAAATCAATGAATTGGTCAAACTCTTTTTCTGTTCGTTATCGAGTTCATTGAAATAGGTCGATGCATGCTCTTTCAGAAGGTCGCTCATTTTTAAGCGCAAATCATCCATAAACTCTGAGGCTTCTTTATAGACAGAATCAACATTAACTTCTAATGTATTTTTCCATCTTGTATCGAGAACTCGCCATATTAAATTGCTTAAACTATGCCCGTTTTTACTGCCATTAAGCGGATGAGCGTTAAACAAATACATGGCTATTTCACTTGCAATCATATGCTCTTTCGAAACATTGTATTGTGAGAAGACTGGATGACGGTGGTCTAAGAAAACCGACATTTTCCCAACACTCTTTTCCACAATAATTGGGGTTGTATGTCGCGACGTTGGTATTTGCATTGGCGTTCGAACGGCGTAAACATCTACCTGAATAGGTTGGCTATTTTCGCCATCAGGGTATCTAACAATCAAATTAGAACAAGACAAGGAATCGATTTTTTCTGAATTATTCAGTAAATTTTCTTCTGATAATGGATTCTTGAACCCTTTGGCAGAGCCACACTTTGAACATTTTGACGCATTAGCTGTATTTTTTGTTGAACAAATTTCACATATCCATGGTTCAAGAATTTTTGGTGTCTGATCTGCACCGCAATGAGGACAATTTATTGCCGATTTTGGAATATATTTTCCACATGCCTCAAATACGCATGTTTTTCCTTGTAAAATATATCCGCAAACACTACAAGTTTCATCTTCCTTTAAATTCTGGGAGCCACATTGAGGACAAATAGGCAATTCTTCAACAGGGGGTTGATCAGCATTTTCGACTAATTTCCACCATTCACTGTCATCGTAATAACCAGGAAGTTTTTGCTTGAATTTTTCATAAAGTTCTTTTTCTTTATCGCGAGATATTCTATGTGCTGAACCATCTTCCCAATAACCCATATACATGTCGCCACGGCCAAAATTTCTAACTCGTCTATACGCTTGATAAAGCTTAAATAGTGGCGAAGTATTGGAGTCTGCATTGGGTTGCGTTGGCTGTAAAGAGCTGTTCCCACGAATGAAAGTCATGGCTCTCGACCACTCTGCACTCGTTCTTTGAAAATCCTGTTTCATAAAATCAACAGGAACAAAATCTAAATGGATTTCGCCGACAATTCGTCCATACTGTGAGTCAATGGGATAATCCTTAATGGTTCTCTTAAATTCATCAACATATTCAAAAAAAGCATTCTTTTCTGCAATTTTTATTGCACGACCGTTGCGAATTAAATCTATACCGAATTCAGTATCAGAATCAAATCTTTGAATTCCAATCCATCCTTTTATTCTTTCTTCAATCGTCCTAGTTGAATTTGAACCGCAATGTGGACATGTGGTTTCCTCCGACGGAAGAATTGCTCTACATTTCCCGCAACGACGATTTGATCCTATTACCTGATCAAATTCAAAACATGCGGGGACATTTCCATTCTTTCGTACAACAAATCTCTTTTTGTCCCAAATACAATGTTCAAAAGGAACACATTTTTCACCATTTATGGAGATCTTTATTTTCCCCTCTCTCAAAATGGAAGCATATCGTCTGCCGATTTCTTCTCGGATTTTCGGCATCCCATATTGAATCAGTTTTAAAATGCAATTTCGATTTTGATTACCCTCTGGCCACCAATCTCTTATCTCTATAATCGTTCCATGGTTTCCAATAGCAAGTTCTTTCTTAGGAATTTCTTCTACATCTAGTGAGTAATCCTTTTTCTTGTTTATCTCTTCAAGATTAATTTCCGTTTTCACCCAGACAGACATGTCTGATCTGCTTGTATAAAAAGTAGTCCGATTGCCCAATTTCCCAGTAGAAATATTAAAGCCCATTCCAAAAAGGCCTAAAGTATCATAAGGATTGTTTCCAGAATATCCAGCTTTAATAGCCTTTTCTGCTATTTCTGATGTCATTCCAGGGCCGTTATCCTGTATTCGTAAGACGCCTGAATTTTCGCTTAAATTTTTTCTGGTGGGTAGTTCTACGACTATTATCGGATCGTCAATCTTTTCTCCATCAATCTTCGCACTGTAAAACGAGTCTATGGAGTTGTCGATTAATTCGCATAATGCATCCAATGGTTGTATGGATGTGTGCGTCAACGCAATTAATATCTTTGGATCTGGTGTAAAATCGAACTTCATACTTCCGACCTTTTTATTTTAATGCCATTTCAAGATACTCATGTAATGATTTTGCGACTCCATTTGCTAGAAGAAATGGAACACCATTACCAATGGTTTTAAAGCAGTTTGTTAAAGTCATTGATTGGGGTAGTACAAACTCCTTAGGTAGGGATTGAAGCGCCATAGCTTCAGCAACAGATAAACGACGTTCTTTATACGGATGCAAGTGGACTTCATTGTTTCCATATGCAACAGTAGGAGAATATCTCCAACGATGAATTCTCTTATATGATTTCTTATTTGAATCGCCCTCCGGAATCGTTTGCATCCTAGAAAGACCTGCTTTAGGCTTAAAAAAACGATCTTTATCTGGATGGTGCTCAACGTCGTTTTGTTCAAACCAATATTCAACTGTAAGCTCTTTAGCGATTCCTTCAGGACAAGATGATACAGAGTCTTTTTTGAAAGGATCTTCCTGCGGCCAATGCGTCTTTTTTATCTCATCCATAGAATACTTTATGTTAGATTCCCAAGGAAACTCTTGCAACTGATCGTTTCTATAGTATCCCTTTTTTAGAAGGCTTCTTTTTACACCAATTAATATAATTCTATCTCGATCTTGTGGAGCACCGAATTCCAAGGAATTGCTTAATCTATCAGTAAGACAATAACCAGCATTAACAAAAGCTCTCTTTAACTCATCATAAAAAAGTCGATGTTTTTGGGTTTTCCACAATCCTTTAACATTTTCAAACAAAAAAAAGTCTGGTTTGTGCGTAATAATAAGATTAGTGTATGACCATGACAAAACACCATTCTTTCCATCACGACCTTTTTGTTTTCCCGCGATTGAAAAGTCAGGACAAGGCGGTCCGCCTATAAATCCCGTTACATTTTTATCGGCCTTTAAATGTTTTTTTAATCGTTTATTTGTTTCTTCATCCCTTAAATAATTATTAATATCAAAATTATCATAACCAAATTTGGGGGCCTTAAGATTCATCATTTTTCGAGAATATTTATAGGCTTCCATAAAAGGTTTGAAATACTCATTTACTTGAACAATGTTGAAACCGGCTTTTTCAAAGCCCAGGTCAAGCATTCCACATCCTGAAAAAAAAGAAAAAACATCAAATGGTTTCTGGGTCATTTTATAGTTATCACTATTGATTTTGTTACACCTCTACATACGCAAAAGATTGCGGTGCAGATTGAACGTTGTAATCGGCCAGGGATTTTTCCTTGCGGTATCTCTTTGTAGAAGCGACCTTAATTGCATACGCATTGTCGCGACCTTTGAAATACTCGTCGTAAAATTCCTGCGAAATACCTGAGTACAGTTTTGTCTGTATCCAGATATTGTTGGGCGTGTCACTCAAGATGGTCTCGATTTCGAATTCGCCAATAACCTTCTGTTCCGGAGAAGACGAATACACGATAACCTTCTTTACAGAAGTGTCCTTAAAAACCTGCTTACGGAACTCGAACTTTTTCGAGCCTTCAAAAATCTTGTGGGCGAATTCTGGCTTAATCGACAATAAAACGGCCTTCACTCGCAGTCTCCTTTAAGATGGATTCAAACTGGTCTTTTGATATTTTGTAAAACCCTCTCGGGGCATCATTGACACCCTTGAAGATTCCCATATCAATAAGCCGTTCCATGTTGATTCTCTTCGGGAATGAATATACATAAAGAAAATTAACAACAAAAGGCTTTTGCGGCTTGTAGTCCCACATTTTTTTGAGTTCTTTTTCGGGGAAAACGCTACCTCTCAGACAATACTTGATGAATTCTTCCTTGTTTGCAAAGGACTCCCTTGTATCAGAAACCACGCCGATTGTCGTTACAACGCCCTTGTAGAGTCCGCCGGTCCTATAGAAAACAAGGATATCGCCTTTGCGGGGGTGCGGTTCCCATGCTCGTGAAACATAGACTTTAGAAATACCGTTGCGGTGCGGCGAATCTTCCACAAAGTCTTCGGGGGACTCGGTATTCAGGATGGAGTCCGGAAGCAGTTCTGTGTGGTACTCCGGGTATATCGGCACGATATAGGTATCTCGGTTCTTGGGAATGAACGGGTAGGTCTTGTTCACGTTCTCGTTATCACATTCGGGAACGAAATTGCGGACATATACGTTTTCTTCGCCCTTATTCCCCCAATAGACGAAGCCCCATTTTTCCATCAGGGCGATTAGGCGTTTCTGTTCATCGCTCCTATCAAAAATAGTTACATAAATTTCATCGACTTTATGTTTCAAGGCATTGTCAAAAATGATTTTGAGGAACCTTTCTCCGAGCCTAAAACCATTACGGATAACCTTAAAAGTTCCTACCTTCAACCTTTTCTTTTGAGGAAAGGCTGGCTGAATGTCGGCGTAGTTCTCTTCAGGACCTTCTATTTTCAAATAAAGAAACGAAAGTAATTTCCCGTTTTTGGAATTAAAGGTTATGTAGGCTGTTTCGTTGCGTTTTCTTTGGAACCATTCCGCAAAGCCCATATAGTCTTTCTTTAAGGAAAGGAAAAACGGATCGTCAAGGTCAATCTTGCCGAAAGGAATTTTCTGGACATTAAGAACTTTGTAATCTACCATTTCCGGATTGTCCGCAAAGACTTTTTCAAGAAATTGGTCAATGTCGAGTACCCTGTCTGCAAGATTAAGCGATTTTGCCTCTGCATGGATTCGCACATCTTCGGAAATGAGTAAGTCGGCGCAATTCGATGCAATAGTGTTTAAAAGATACGCACCGTCAGCATTCTGCTCGGCTGGTTCTTCTTGAATGACTTTAAACTCTGACAAGCTCAGCGACAGAAATGCGGTTGGTTCCGTTTTCCGCAATTCTTCGACCGTCCTGGCGTGAATGACTTTTTGGCATTTCGAACGATCGAGCCACTTAAAGAGGATTTTGATGTCTTGGTCGGCTTTATTTCCAAGAATCTTGTTGAGAATAATACTTGTATCGAGCAAAACATTCATTATAAACCTCCATGTTGAAAAATGAATGTACAGGCATTTTTGTTTGCAAAGTAAAATCTACAATTTTATGGTGACATATAATGACATTTTAGGATATTTGCAAAAAAATTCAATTACCACTTTTCTAAAAGCTCTTTAGCCATCTCTTTGATTTGAATTCCGCTCAAATCAATTCGATTTTTATTCAGATTAGTTATATCCATTTCTAGAACTCGTTCAAGATAGAACTTGTGCATATTTTGAGTTCTTCCAAAGACACTTATACGATTGGTGTAAGTGGAAGGTTTTCGCCAATTTAAGTGTGTCGGCTTTATTTTCTTATAGTAGCAGTAGGATACAAACCAGCTTGCTCCCATTGTTGTGAGCTCTTCTCCACCTTGGAAAGTGAACGTGTGTCTAGCCATAAAAACTCCTTTTAAGATGCGTCTACTACCTTATACAATTATTATGCATCTATTTTACCAAATTTCGAGTAAAAAAACATTAACGGCAGAAATGATTTGGGATTTTAAGGGCGGAGCCCTTAGGAGAGGGGGTGTCCGGAAGACCCGGGGAGTGTGGCCATGGACCCTATCGGTTGCGCTTCGCGCTCCCTCCAGGGTGACATTAGGGCCACCGAGCCGGGGCTGCAGGCAGGGGGAGGCTTCCCCCACCAAGTAAAAAGGCGGCGTCATTCTTCCATCAGTACCGCGATGTCGTCCTTGTCGAAATCGGTGCCGAAGGCTTGCCGGTAGCTCGATTCCAGCGCCACTCCGGGGGTGCAGTTTTCCCTGAACAGGACCATGCCGCTGTCCAGGCATTCCATGTCGAGCTCGACGGAGGTTCTTGACCCATGCGAGTATCGCGCCGCCGAACGTGTCGTTTTCCATAGAGCCTCCGCGAAAGATAGATAATGCTAGTGACAGAAAATGACTTGTTAATTATGGCGAATTCGCCACAATTAATTTTCGAGAAATCTCTTGACAGGTGCCGCACGAGGATGTATATTTAGTGAACAAATGTTCTAGTGCTCAAAATTTCAAAAAAGTTGCGATTTTACGCTTGTCCGCAGCGAAGGAGTGAAAAAATGGCGAAAAAGAGGCGAAAATTTATCGAAACTTGCGCACTCTCTTTGTTTTATATATATTTAAACATGCGCACTATCTATACTTAAGCGGCCTGCAAACTCGCGCACTCTCTGAAAGAGGTGAAAAATGGTCTTTAAACGCAAAATATACGCCAAGCTCCTTGAATGGAAGAATTCCGCTCGTGGCAAACGAGCCCTGCTTGTCGAAGGGGCTCGGCGAATCGGAAAATCCACCATTGTGGAAGAGTTCGCCAAACGTGAATACCGTTCCTATATCCTGATAGATTTTAACGATGTTTCGACAGCGGTCTTGAACGCATTTAACGACCACCTGGGCGATCTCGATACGTTTTTCATGATTCTTTCGACTGAATACGGGGTGGAACTTTTCCGTCGCGAATCCATCATCATTTTTGACGAGGTGCAGCGGTTCCCCAAGGCGCGCCAGTCTATCAAGAAACTTGTCAAGGATGGGCGCTACGATTACCTGGAAACAGGCTCTCTCATCTCTATTCGCCAAAATGTCAAAGACATAACTATCCCGTCCGAGGAGCGTTCCATCGATATGCACCCGATGGACTTCGAGGAATTTTGCCTTGCGCTCGGAGAGGCGCAGATGGTCCGCTACATCAAGGACAGCTTCGACAGGCGTAAACCTCTGGAACGCACGCTCCACGAAAAGGCGATGCTTATTTTTAGGCAATACATGCTTGTGGGCGGAATGCCGAAAAGCGTCGATGCATTCCTGGAGAACCGCTCCTTTAATGCGAGCGACGAAGAAAAGC
>Ga0310696_10003987_pt1 | contig 18244 bp, 28 predicted proteins | sample AusTroGonzalo_MG_4_FD_203885 | JGI IMG/M metagenome (GOLD analysis project Ga0310696, IMG submission 203885) | Bovine rumen microbial communities from tropical cattle in Woodstock, Queensland, Australia - Gonzalo_02 (v2) (version 2) | ecosystem: Host-associated > Mammals > Digestive system >...
CGCACCGTACAATCACCGACTCTTTGACTTGATGGATTTGGATTATAGAAAATGTATGCCATAGGATTTACCTCCTGCCATTAGAATCTCAAATAACAGGAGCATAGACGATAACATTGCCGTCCCTCTTTCGTACCATTTTCATGCAAAAGAAAAACGGAAAGATTGCTCTTTCCGTCTTCTCAAGAAGGTTTATATATGACACAAATGCCTGTCATCTCAAATACTTAAAGATCCGCTTCTCCAACTTATAGACGATCCTCTTCGTCTGTGTTACCGACAGGTTGAACCTGTCTGCCAATGGCTCAAAGCATATCCCGTCAATAAGCCTTGCCTTCATCAGATCCCTGTCTCTTTCGGAATGGATATACTCATCTATAACATGTGCTATTTGAGAGTTGGTAACATCATCAAGGTTCATGCGTATCTCTTCCTTACGGTTCTTCGTACCCGTGTCCCTCTTGACTTGCCATTCCTATGAGTCCTGATTGTTCTCCTCCGTCTCACTCTTATCCTTGGCATTGTATATATCTCCATCCTGTCCAATATAGTTTGCATTACCGCCATTGCTATCGACATCTATGGAATAATCATCTGTCACATAATCGAATTGATTCCAAGCAACCACCCAAGCAATGTTTGAGGCAACAAGCAAAGTGATTACAAAGACGATCACGAAGATAAGCCATCTGTCTCTCCGTTCTGCTCGATCCATAGCCGATTCATATACAATGTACGGTACTGTTAGTTTGTCGTTTTCCATCTGTTGCCTCCTCCTTGGATTATACCATATCACTCGAATCTTCAATACTTCTCCTATTATCTGCACCGCAATTAGGGCAGAAGTTCTTTTCTGCTCGTTCTACTTCTCCACATTCAGAGCATTTATAATAGCCACCGCAAGTTGTTCCTTGTCTGAATATCCACTTGCCGTGCGGTCTTTTTGCCCTTATCTTCTCGACCCTTTCACAGTTAGCACAGTTGGTGAGATAACCAACTTCAACTGTCGGGGCATTGTCGATTATGGCACATATTTCAGGCATAAAATATCTGCCGTCATAAACACAAATTAATTTCTTTTTCAAGATGTCTGCGTCAATTAACCTCATTGTCTGCCTCCTTTTCTTCAACATCCCAATCGCAAGGTGTTGTTTCCAACAATCGGCATCCGACATAATTATTCAGTGCCCTCTCTTCAAACCCGAAAACACATCTCCTGCATTGTGTTTTCTCGCAATAATTCTTTATTGCCGTTATTGCTTTAATCGGTGGTCTGCTCATTGTCTGCCTCCTTCGTTTTCGAATGGAATTAAGTAACCGTCGGGTAATGATGTCAAAATATTTCTCTGTATTCCATATATTTCTTTGAGCATTTGAACATAGCAATTATTCTCGCACTCGTTTAATTCTTCCATCTGCTTATCGTATGCCTTGTTTATTTCTCTTCTTAATGAAGGCGTCATTGGTTTATATATTGTCATTGTCTGCCTCCTGTCCGTCCATCTTTGCTCCGCAACAATTACAAAAGGCAATATGTTGTATCCTGTTATCTCGTCTTATACCACCGCACTTGCTACAAATAGTATTACGAAGATTATCGGTTTCCCACTTCCCTGTCGGTCTTGCAATCGGAATTATAACTCCATTTGTTCCTCTTGCCATTAACAACTCTACTGTCGGGATCATCTGTATGTCCTTTTTTACCTCGGGCAAATTGATTGCCTCTCTATCATAGTATGAGTCTATCAATGCCAATACATCTTCTCTTCTTATCAATATGCTCATTTCATCAACTCCTCCATGTTCTGCCAATCCTTGACCGATTCCTTGAAGTCATGCAGGGACATATGCAACTTCTCTGCATTGTCCAACAGATCAAGCAAGGATTTATATGAGATCATCTGCCTGTCTGCTATGGTCACTCCACGAAGATAATCAGATGTAATGTCCAATGCCTTGCACAACCTTGCCTCCTTGGAAACAGGAACATCCTGCAACCCTTTCTCTATCTTGTGAATGGTAGAGCATTCGGAATACCCACATAAGATGCCTAACTCGGTCTGTGTGAGGCTCTTGGCTTTCCTTGCCTCTCTGATTCTCATGCCCTGTTGCAGAAGGGCAACCTTTTTATCATTCTTCATGTTATGCCTCCTTTCTGATGTACTTGATGTAAAACCTGCCTCTTTTAGTCCTGCCAAAATCCAATATCCGGAAATTCTCATGAGATCCGATAAAATCCGCATATGCCCAATACTCTTTCTGATCGTCAAAAAATAAGGTTGTAGTCTTCATGTTATACCTCCTTCCCTGTTGTATAGATCATAAAATACCTCTGTCCCCTAAGTTCTTTGATATACATAGTTGCATCTTTGTGTTGTTTCTCGTATTCCTTGACAATGCTCTTTGCCTGTTTCAAGGAATCTGTTGTGCAGGCAAGTTTGCTCCCTCTCCTCATGATCTTATATTTGTTGTTCATGATAACCTCCCTTCTGATTGTTCCTCGTAACCACAATCGAATCTCGGATCGTATGACAATCCCCTGTCTTCTCTCTGCACCAATTCCCTGCCACTCGGGGAATAGTTCAAACAAATACAATCATTACCTGCAAAAAGATCCACGGAACCGTCCTTATGTACCGTCATCTCCGTAGCCTCCAATCTCTTTGCCCAATAATGCAATTGAATCAAATACACCTTCTTGTGATAACCGAAAACAGTTCTTTCCATCTTAGTTCACCTCCTCGTTGATCCGCTTGACCGCTTCATACTTATGAATGCCTTTATTCCAAAACTCGTTGCATCTCTCAAATGCTTCTCTTAATGTTAAATGAGTATTCTGATATACAAACTCGTAATACTCTTTATAATTGGATGTACCCTGCAAACTCTTCATAACGGCATCCTCCTTCTTGGTTGATGTCATTATTATATTGCACCAATTTCTGTTTGTAAATAGTTTAGCGAAAAATAACCAAAAACAATCGAAGAAAATGCCCCTTGTCTTTCAACAAGAGGCAGATCCTTGGAGTTTTATGGAAATGGATTTACATTATCACATCTTCTTGAGCCATTTGGTATTGGCATAGCCGTTGCCTATGTACTTCTTCCCTTCCTTATCATAGGCTTTGCCATATACCCACTCTCCAAAGGCTTTGGAGGCAACAAAGACGGAATCCTTGGGCATGATCGTAATAACAGGATAGTTTGTTCCTGCTCCTTTACGAAGTCTAAGACCATGAGTTGCCGTGACCTTGTACTTGATCTCTGATGGCTTGGCAGGCTCTGCAGGTTTTGCAGGTGCAGGCTTGGGATCGTCCTTTGGCTTCTCCTCGGTCTTTACATTCCAATTCGGTCTGCCATACCCTGCAATGTTCTTATTGTCCTTTTTATAGGACTTTTCTACCACTTGGTTATTGACATTCCCTTCATTGGTATAGACCATCTTGTCTGTGACCTTGGTAACAACACCGACATGATGGATCGGATTACCAAAGAAGATGATATCCCCCACCTCGGGACTCTTCTTAAATGCCTTCTTGTCCTTGAAGTATTGGGCAAAGAACTTTGCCCCTGCAGCCGTTGACTTGTAAGGCAAATACAACATCTTCATTGCGGTCTCACCATAGGAAACCCAATAAGCATAGATCGCATATATTGCACACCATTCACAAGGATTTTTCTCGTAATTAAATACATAGATCTTTTGCTTACGAAGATTATCGAAGAACTCTGCATACTTTGTGTAATTCTTGTTTCCGGAATTACCTTTCTTGCTATCAAGATCCTTGTCTGATTTCTTTTCGTGATATCCGACATTCTCTTTCAACACGGATAACAACACCTTTTTGTCTAACATCTTTTCATCTCCTTTCAATTAGAGGTTCGGAATAATACCTGTCATCCCCTTCCTCGGTATAGAGTTCATGTGTGTAGGTCTGTCCCGTGAACTCATATTTGCAAGGTCGGGGAAACTTGGTTTTTATATACTCCCCGACAAGACCGTTTTGGAATGATCCCTCTGTCGTGGACAGATAGTCATCCCAATCGGGTAACTTGTCGTTAGTATAAATCTTAACATCCCTGTGAAATGTATAAGGGATCTCGTATAGGTTTGCATATAACGATCTAAACATCTGTTGCTCGGGGAATTGCTCAAGCATCTCAAGAGCCTTGTGACGGTTTATAAGCATGGGCATGTGAACGGTAAAGGACATCATGTCCTTATCCAACGATTTTAACAACACATAAAGACTACGAAGCCTCTTAGAGTAATTTGATTGCCTCTTCAAATGCCCCTCAAGGACTCTGATTCTCCTGCCAAGTGTACCATCGGTGAAGTTTACGAAGTTTTCTGTGTCAACAGGAGACAGGATGAAGAAATCATCATTGAAGAGAAATATATCCTCCGTAAGATTCTCATCAGAAAAGGCTTTCTTCATGGATGACATGACCTTCTGCCATTTGTTCTGTCCTGCCTGTTGATGAGGAATGTAAAGATCACATGACAGACCATCAGGCATCCCACCGACAAACACAACCCTCTTGCATGGGAAATTCTCACACACCGACCGCAAGGAATACCTCAACTCATCAGGTTCTATGTCGTTTTTTAGGATGTAAACAATGTCTCTTTTCATATTAAATCCCCATCAATTTGATGCCTCTTGCTCTTACATAATGTGTTCCCGAGATGGTTGATCCGCTATTCTGCCTGCCCATGATATGAATATAACCATTATAATCTGCCTTAACAACTGTCGTTAAAACAACATTGGTCTCAACATCTGCCCCTGATGATCCAACGGTCTGTGATGTTGAGCCTCCGGGACTTGTTGTGCTTTCGCTATCTGATGAATTGAAAACAATGCCCACACTTCTGCCTCCTCCTGCCTTTTTGGGATAAAGAATTGCAACAGTTATCACCCAATACCCTTTTGTAATTGCAAATCGCCTAAACTCTGTCCATGTGGTACTACTTGACGAACTCGATAGTGTAGGCAATTCCGTGTTGTAATAATCAAACCAATCCGATGCAATAAAATCAGATGTTGCATTATTGCTTGAGTCTATTGCAATGACATTTTTATATGTAGTTGTGCCGTCATTGGTTACAATGCTCCTTATACCGCTTGAATAAGACGCCAAATATATCGTATATTTGCCGTCTCTTCTTCTGCATTGAATGTATGCATTGTTGGAGTCATCACTTTCTCTATCAACTCTAAATGTCGCACTATCATATTGTGAGGATAGATTACCGTAGACATAAGCATAGCCTGTTGCAACAGGATTAAGGACATTTAACTTATCTGCTACCTGTGTAACAAGTGAGGCAACATCTTCTGCCGTAACTTCCTGCCATTCATTTGAAGTTATAGCACCTCTTGCACCATCAACAATTGCCACATAGAGTTTATTATTATCCCTTACAACATCTCCTCGGTTGTAAGTTGCCAAAGGATCATGTGTTTGAGCATCAAGAACGGTTGCCCAATAATCAATATTGTCTGCAACTGTTTTAGGCTTGAATTCATCAATAGCATCCTGCACATTGGTTGCCAATAATCCCGAAGATGTATTATCATAGGCAAGTTCTGATGCATCTTGTGGAATCAGATCCTTAACCGTCTTGACCGCTTTAGGTGTAGCAGCCATGTCTTCTGCATTTGAGCCTGTACCGTTGGATAATATGACTTCACCATAATGATCCGTTGATGCCATTTCTCTTTGAATGACAAAGCCTATTTCTGTACCACCGTCCATTCTAAATACAAAAGTCATCAACGATCTCGGTGCAAACCATCTATTGTTGTTGCCCAATGCGGTCGTAGCATATATATATTGTGAAGATGTATTAGGAATAATCCTATTAACAAGGTAAGGTCTTAGGCTTGACGGAGTTGTTGTGGTATCGGGATCTTGATTAAAATAGAGGTATGTTAAGTAATTATTTTGCAATTGCAATTGAGACCAATCAATGTCGTTAAACCACAAGAAAAGAATATCACCGTTCCGAAACTCGTTTCTTTCTGCAACTTCTGTATCAATTACAAAACCTAAATCACTATTGTAATCTGTTGCCTTTCTAACCTTGCCGAACCATACATTATTCTTTTCTGCCCCGTTTTCAATACCGCTTAACTTGTTCTTTTCGGATGAAGTGTAGTCTTCTGTTGACAAGCCTTTGCCTGCCTCCTTGTCAACCTTCTCGGATGTAACCTCATCAAGAGCATCCTGCACATTACTTGCAGACAGACCGCTTGTTGTATTGTCATATGTGACCGCACTTGCAATGGCTGCTCCTGTGTTTACGATCTCGTCAATAGCCTCCTGCACCGTGTCTGCCTGCAGAGAGGTCTGTGTATTGTCATAGGCAACATCAGAAGAGGACAGATTGTCAAGCCTGTCCCTTGCATCCTTGTCAACGATCTCATAGATCTTGTTCTTTGTGGAATCCTTAAAGGATGCCATCTCTCCGTCATAATTCGGCATCCGGATCACCTTCCTCGATTTGGCTCTTGTTATAGTTTATCGAAGATATGCCGAGCAATGCACCAAGGAAAACAGTTATTGCTCCTAATGTTGCCCCGATAGGCTCTGCCATAGGGAAATTCCAAATGCTTGCCAATGTCAACCACAATGTAGTTGTGGCAGGCAGGCAGACCATCGTGATCCATTTCAAACAATCATAGACTCGATTCGGTAATTTCATAATTTGCCCTCCTTCAATAATCTTTCATAGGTTTCTTTGATGTGCTTGTTTGCCATCTCGGTGTAAGAGTTCCGGAAGTTGGGATGTTCTTCGCAATACTTCTCGTATGTATCGCAATCGTCCAACTGTTGCCTAAAATATTCAAGAGAATGATACTCTCCCCTCTTCAACTCATCGGAAAACCGAAGAGCATGTGTCCTTGCCAATATTGCTTGGTTTTCGTCTACTTTGTCGGCAAGACCGTCAACCTTGCTCGACACCTTCTCAATTTCGGTAAAGACATCTGCATTGGATTTTCTCTTCTTATCAAAACGATCAATGAGGAACACGACCGTCTGCCACAAGGCAGAAGATCCTATCACCGCAAGTATAATAGGCAGAATTGCTTCTATTGTCATGTCTCCTCTTCCTCCTGTTGAATCAATTCATATTCAACCGTCATGGTCTGTGTACTGTTCTTATTAACACTATCCTCCAAATGGAATTTACTTGCAATATACATTTTGTTTAATGATGCTCCTCTTATCTTATCTCCTCCAACATTGTCCCCTATCAATGTATGAAATTGAATAAGACTATCTGCCTTCATTGCAGAATATGCCCTGTTTTGATGCCATACTGATGCAAATAAACTTTCTGTCCTTGTAACGGGATCACTATAATATCTTGAATAGACATCCCTCTGCCCGTAAACAGGCAATCCCGTAGTTGGGGAAATAGATTCAAGATAATCAAGTTGAATTGTCTCTCTTGCCTCTCTCTTCTCAACCATGGAGTTAGGGAACATGGCTCTGCCATTCCCAAGACCACAATGAGAATTGTAAGACAAAGCATTACTTCCTATCTCTGCCATATATCCTTCAATGTAGTCTTCTATCGTTGCCGTTCTCATGTTGATCCTTGCACCCACATAAGCCTCATCATCAAGCACAAAGTCTCTCAAAGGCTCAACATAGTACATAGGCATAAAGATGCATCCGTCCACAACCTGCAATTGTATAGGCTCATAGGTATTGGTATGCATTCTAAACATGTATGCAAGATCCGATGCAAATCCTACTGTCTTCTTGACCTGTGTCCCTGTTGTGAGATCACAATCAATATAATAGATCTCCTTGCTATAAGGATACCAATCGACATTACAAGGATATGTTTGAGATGCCTCTTCAAAATATCCTCCCCAAATTACATATATATGTTTAATGGACTCATCATAGGCAATATAGAATATCCCTCTGCCTAATTGATTACGGTTTGCCTGTTGCCACACAAGATTGTTTTTGATCTCTATGACCTGCTCCTCCTGCATGTCCCCGATCTCATTCCAAATCCATAAGCCTGTCCCTGTAAACTTGGAGATGTAAACATTGACATGTCCCTGTCTCCAATCACCGCCTCTCGGATCGTTTACAACAGAATCCTCAACAAGTTCAATGCTTACTACTCGGTTGATATCATCATAGAAGCCTATAGGGATCTTCTTCTGATTTGAAATGCCTACAGGAGAAGGCAAGGCAGACGGCAACGGAGACGAAGATGAGTAAGTAAAATCATTGGCATCAATGATGTAATTGCTTACATCTTTAAGAGGCTCAAGAGACAGACCGCTTGATCCGTGTGCTTGGTTATAGCCGTCTCCTACATCCTTGTGAATCAATGTAACATCAGATATACGACCAATGCCCTGATTCTGCAACCAATTCCATGTCCAACGATATCCAATAACATCGTTGCCGTTCTTGACCACACTTCCGGAAACTTTACTCCCTCTTGCTCCACTACTACTGTTGTTGCCCTGTCCTGCAATTGCGATCAACTTGGCATCTTCCTGTTTAGGCAGGTAAATGCTTTCAGAACTAAAAGAGCCATTCCAACAGGCAACTCCTCCAAGCAATTCGGACATAATCGGTGTGATCTTCGTAAAATCAACCGTCCCTGCTAAGTTGTGGTTGAAGATCTTCTCCAAGGCAGGTGTTATCGTGTTCTCATGCTCTTCCTGATGAGCAATCGAACCGTCTGCATTTTTTATCGTAATCTTGGCTCTTCCTTTAAGTCTCATATTTCACCTCTCATAATAAATCGGGCAGATCATATGTCACGGTCATCGTGTAAGACCAATGTCCAACAGAATAGATCTCACCATTGACACGGGAATTTTGCCCGTTTTTATTCCAAAAGACACCCATTGTGCTCATGTTGCTTCCGCCCATAATCTTATCAACGGAAACTTCTTCATTTCCGTCAATAATCAACTTGATCTGTGTGCTTGTGGCAAGCATGAACAATTCATGGACATTGCCGTCAAGGGCAGAAACAGATGATGATGTAATATCAGATCCCGACCATCCTAATGCAAAATAGCCGTTCTTATCAATGATGATACCGTAGTCCCTCTGTACATCGGGCATTTCTTGGGCAAGGATAGCAGATGCACTATACCATTGATTTGTGTTTATCGGTGTAAAATCGGGATCAACCCTACACTTAATGCCAAAGGCATAATAAGATCCGCTTATGGGAAACGACATCCTTAATTGGTTGGTTGCATTTACCTCGACCAAAGAACCTGCAGAGGCAGAATATGTTCCTCCGTCCACGGTCATGGTAGTCTGTCCATCAGAAGATGTCCACGAAGATGCACCGATTCCCGATGATTCAAACACCTTTATAGGAGTAAATGTGAATGTCGGTGTACCACCGCCACCACCGCCTCCACTTGATGTGGCAACTCTTGTATATCCGATCATAAATTGCCTCCTGCATTACATGCCCTTACACTTATCCTCTCAATAGTGTAAGCCGATGACGGAACACTACTTGCGTATATTTTAACACTATCTGTCCCTGTCATGTTCAAAGGGCATAACTTCCCGTCATTGATGGCTGCCAATGACGGTATGACCTCTGCCACATCATTGCTTGTAACATCCGTTGCCGTAATGTCTGCAACATAGGGATATCCTGCAAAATCAGGATTAGCCTGTAATGTCCAATCTGCCACCGCAACAGAGATATTAGTGAAGTCTAAGAAGCCTCCTCTTACGACTTCCCCTAATGACATCTTCCTACTTGCAGGATTCCCGTTGATCTCCTGCTCTGTCTCCACAAGATCGTCTCTTGAAAACGATGTAGCCTGTGAAAGATCTCCAATTGTTACATTAGCCATGTTTTTCCTCCTTATACTGTCACTCTTGCATCACCGTTTACGGTAACTCGATTGTCTCCACTTGCCGTACCTCTCGGTTGTGCATGCTCCTCAATGGTTACATCAACATCCTCTGTGAACTCTCCAAAGAGAGACAGACCGTTAATAGGATAGACAGGGATGTTATCTGTCGCCTGAATGAGTCCTATCCACTCATTGTCTTTCTTCAAACCCTGTGACCATAATACAACATGTGAACATTCCGTGTTAATGACTTCGACACCGCCCAAGCCTGTAACAGAAACTTTCCATGTATGGGATGAAGCACTTGAGATGTTCGTCAAATGATACTGTAAATTTACTGTGTGTGTCTTTGGATCTGCATCTTCTGTCGTATCAGACATAGAAAACACAAGCATGTCATCTTCAAGTTCAAAATCAGGGATCATGCCTTTATCCTGCCACTCTTCAACAGGATGGTATGCCGTGATCTCTTCCCCATCAAGGAAATAAGTGACCAAGATGCCTGCCTCTGCATCTTCGTTAAATGTCGTTAAGATCTTGAGTTCAACCCATGTCTCAATATCAGAGTCTTCTTCTAAGCCAAAACGAACAAATCCTACATCCTGCATCTCCCCTTCTCTGATTGTTATAGGAGAGACATTGACCGCCTCAACAAATTTGATCTTCGTTGTTTTGTCATCAGAAGATTTCTTCTGCCTTGTTACACTTTTATCCGTTCTGTTTCGGCTATCTGTTAATTCCGGATTACCACCATAGCCTTCAAAAGTGTAATTGTCTATCTTATAATCAAGGGACATGATCGTCCCTGTCTCCCCGTTTGCCATGCCTCCTGTGAACACAATGCAATCACCAAGGTCGAAGATAGGATCACGGGCAGAATTGACATAGAACGGAGTATATCTTATCTTTAAGACCTCTCTAAGAACATTTCTCCTTGCTTTCTTCTTGAAGATTTTAGAACGGTCTATAATGCCTCTCTCGACTTTATCGATTTCATCCTCAAGGTCTTCGATGTCCTTCTCAAGAGCCTCTTTTTCTTCCTCCTTGGACTCTTTTTCTGCCTTCAATTGAGCCAATCTTGCAAGCAAGGCAGGATCATCGGGATGTTGCTCTAATTCTGCCTCGACAACTTCAATAGCATCGTCAAGGAGATCTATTTCTGCCTCTACATCCTCTATCTGTTGCCTCTTCTCATCTATCTGCCCCTCAAGATAGGCAATAGCCTCTTGAGCATCCTTGTCTGCCACGGTCTGCAGGAACGGATTAGCACCAAGGTTCATGCAGAGACCGTCATCAGGTGTAACGGTGTAATACATGGTTTCCCCTGATTCAAAGTCATCAAAGGAAACAGATGTATATTTGGTAACATAATCGTAATATACGGCATCATTGTCTCTGTTGGTCTCTTCCATCTCTGTCGTACCGAGACCGAATTGCCTCAATTCCAATTCACCGCTACGGTTGATCGTTGCAAATGCTCCTGCCGTTTGTGCAACCCAATACAAGCAATCTCTGTATGTCTCTATGTCGTTTCTCTCATCAAGGTATAATTCGTCCTGCCCGTTCGCAAGAGTCTCACAAAATGCCCTTGTAACTCCTAATTCGACACCGCAATCAAGGCAACAGTACATCAGAAGATCATAGAGTTCTCCATACAACGGATTATCAGGGAAAGGCTTATCAAACTTGTGCATGTTATCGTAAGCCTCAATTGTAATCCCTGCTCTGCTAATATTGGCAGATTGTACGGTGAAGACACCAAGAGGAATGTCTTCCCATTCCTCATTGTCTTCGACATACATGCCGATATTTACAAGGATCGTTGCATTGATATACTTCTTTTTTGCAAGTTTATTGACGAAAGACGGGACAAATGTGAGGTTTAATTGACCGATGTACACACCGCCTATCTTCATATCTGATTCTTCTGCACATCTGTTGGAGACCTCAAGAGAAGAACGAATTATATCATTGCCCGTGAAGGCAACTCCGTTAATTGTACCCGTGATCCGTCTCTCGGTTGCACGATCGTACATTGTATATAGATATTCAGGTGAAACATCAAAATACATTGATCCTCTCCTTTACTCGTATTCCTCTAATGTAAATGATACATCATAAACACCGTAAGTTGAAGATAGCCTTGAAGAGCCATCATGCAGGTTGCAAACCATACTTCCTGCCACAACCCTCATCAACGATTCAACATAGGTTGCCGTCTTGATATCGAAGAACTTTACATTGAAATTCCTAAGATCGTTAAGACATACAAGTGTAGTTGCAACAGATTGCAGGCAGGTTGTTGCCACCGCAATAGACCGCCTGCCTGTATTGATAACAACATCTTCTTGCGTACCGCCCTCGGTCTCATGTACCGTCTTGACATCCTGATATGTTACACTCCATTGTTTGAACGGTGCATATGTGACTCCGTTTATTATGGTCGGAAAATCTACCGCCAATTTTCCTGTAGGTGTATCTCCTGCCATATTACCTGCCTCCTGATATCACATTATTTCTTGCCGTTGCCGTTGCAACCTGTTGATCTATCTTCTTCTGCCCGATATAAACAGAGTTTTCTATCTTCATGCCTGAAATTGCATCCTTGATGTATGTACCGATGCTCTCTGCCATCTTGGAATTAGCCGTATTAAAGCCTCCTGTCGCTTTCATGGTATAACCATCCATTGATACATTGCCATCCATGGAAAGACCGTCTAACGGCTCTTGCATGGCATCCATCAATTCTCCTGCCATGCCCTCTGCAGACTTTGCCATGTCATTGATGGTTTCAGGCATTGCATCTTCAAAGCCTTCTCCAAGACCATAGGCAAGATTCTTACCGATCTCATCACGGAATAACCGAGAAGGAGATCTGATTTCAAAGAAATCTTTGATACCACCAACGATGCCACCCATGAATCCCGACACCTTGCTCATGATCCAATCCTTGACAGAGGAAATGCCCTGCCACAAGCCTCGAATGAGATCCCCACCGACTTGAATTATCGTACCGACACCCTGCTCTAAGCCTGATGCAATAGATGAAATTATGGTAGGCATTTGTTTTCCAAGTTCAACCACGATCTCGGGGATGGCAGAAATGATGCCACCAAGCAATTGAATGGCTGCCGAGATGATTAAAGGTGTGCTATCTATCAAAAATGATTGGATATTAGTGATAATGGTAGGCAGATTTTTAATCAAAACAGGGATAGCCTTGAGGATGCCTTGAACTACACTTGTAATGACAGACAAGCCTGCCTGCAACAGAGGCATCAAGGTCGATTCATCGGTCAATGCCGTCAACATCTGCATGATGATCTCAACAACGGCAGGGATGACGGTCGGTGCATTCGTGGCAACGGCATCAGATATCATCATGACCAAAGTCAAGGCAGAATCCAAAAGATTCTGTAAATTGGCAGGATCTGCAATCGAAGATGCTATTGTACCGATCAAGGACAAAACGGCAGACAGGATATTTGGTGCTTCTGCGATTATCCCGTTAGCCAATTCTAAGACTACGGGGACGGCTGCATCCAACAAAACAGGCAAATTAGAGGTTATCGAAGACAAAAGAGCCTTGAGAATAGATCCTCCGACTTGCAGGATTTGAGGTGCTTTATTGGCAAGATTATCTGCCAAGCCTTTTATGCCATCTTCGATCATCTTTAGACCGCCTTCGACATCACTTCCGGAAAAGATCTTTGACAATCCGTCCATTGTCGTAGAAAACGATGGCAGGAAATCAGAAAGCATAGAATTTTTCATGCCTTCAAACGATGTTTGCATGTTCTGCAAACTATCTTGGAATTGGGCTGCATCTTTTACGGTTTGATCCGACAAGACACCGCCTAACTCATGAGCCTGTTCTTTCATGTTTGCAACTTCTTCTGCAGACATGTTCAAAAGAGGTCCGAGTTCTGTAGCACCTTTTCCAAGCAATTGCCCTGCAAGATATGTTCTCTCGGTTTCATCCTCTACTCCTTGTAGAGCCGATATTGTTGCAGAAAAGAGTTCTTCACTACTCATACTTGCAATCTGCTCTTGAGATATGCCTAACTTCTCAAATGCATCTTTGCCTGTCTCGGCTGCCGATGACAATGTTTTTATACTTGCCTGCATGGAATCAATGCTTGTTCCTGCATGTTGCATGATAAAATCCCATTCCTGATAAGCGGTAGCGGACATGTTCAATTTTTGTGACATCTTATCAATGTTATCCCCGTAAGATGCTACGGAGGAAACACCTTCAACAAATGCCTTTGTTCCTGCAATCGTTGCACCTGTGGCAGCCGCCAATGCCCCTGCCGTTACACCTGCAGCCTTCTTGAGTCCCGATCCGAATTTTGATCCCTTGCTCTCTGCATCACCAAGACCTTTCTCATATTCAGAGGAATCAAGGCTTAATTTGGCAAATAAATCAAATACATTCATATATCATCCACCCGTTAATAGTTTAGATTTGTTGATAATCCTGTCACGGATATCCTCTGCCGTCTCTATTGGCTTAGGATCATACATGCCTTCGACTATCTCCTTACATTTTACACTAAACATCTTCCTGTTTTCGTCATTAGCACCGCCACCATAAAGGTGTTGTAAAAAAAACAACGAATCAGAGACATAATATTCATATGCCTCTGCCCGTTGCTTTTCTCTAACTTTCGCTAAGAGATAATGTATAAATGAAGTTATTTCTTCTCGATCTCCGTGATAGTCCCCGTATGCGATCCAATAGAGGTCTTCTCCATCCGATCGCTTTGAGAGAAAAAAAGGGACATCATTTCCGGATCATTTTTGAAATCGTAGGCAAAACGGATTACAGAACCCACACTTACATCTTCCTCCTTCATGTCGGGATTAAGAGCAAGGAACATCCTCATCCATATATCTGCCTTCTCTTCAAGACTTACAGAGAAGAAATCCAAGAGCCATCCTGTCTTCTGCTCTGATGTGATCTTGTTCAACTTCTTGTCCTGAAACATTTCACGAAGACATCCAACGACCGTACCCATAGCCTTGAATGCTTCCTGTCCTTTGATCTCTGATAACTTCATACATTTTCTCCTTTTCGCTTATTAGCCTTCTGATGCCCCAACAACGGTCACGGCACAAGATGCAGAGTATGTGATATCGTCATCATTGAAAGATGCAATGATGATCGTAGATCCCTCACTCTGTCCTGTTACAACACCACCGCTTACGGTTGCAACAGATGTGTTAAGGCTCTGCCATGTAACCGTCTTTCCTGCAGGAGTTGTGGTTGCCGTAATAGTTGCCGTAAGATCCTCTGTTACCGTGAGACTTGACTTGTCAAGGACAAGAGAAGTTGCCTGTGAGCCTCCTTCGATAACATAGAAGTTCATGGGAACGGTGTCAACGGCATCAATGCTAAAATGCCCCGTAAGTGTAACACTTGTAGTTCCCTTGCCGTTCTTTGTGGTCTGCAAAGCAAATCCATCTGTCGAAAGAACATTCAGAACCTGCACCGCAACAAAACCACCATCTGCACGATCTCCAACCCACCAAAGTTCATCAATAAAATCGGTAAGGTTGATGTCTCTTCTCGGTGTGATCCTGTTGGTGTCTGTTACATCAATGTCTGCTACACCAAGCATCATCTTGATAGACTCTGCAGAGGTATCAAGAGCCGTTGTGGACAGGGAACATTCCCAATTGTCGATCATTTTTCCTTCCTTGCTACCATTCGGGATATTATCAACATCCTCAAAGTAGTCGGAATATTCGGGTTTTGCCGTGATCGTAATACCGCCTGATGTAACACAAACGATGTCCTGTCTGTCGATTACAGGATTATTCGGGTTGAAATGCTTGAGGATAACACCTGCCTCAACCTGAATCTCTTTGAAGGCATCATATTTTACCTGTGTAAATCTTTTAGTTGCCATGTTAAGACTTTCTCCTTTGTTAGTATTCCGTTAGAAACTCAACGGTCAAGTTTAGTACATATCGCTTTACTGTCCTGTCTTCCTCTGCCATCCTTTGAGCAAACGGAGATCCCTTGTTGATCTGCATGTAACCATTGGTAAGAGCAAGAGGCAACATTTCCTCAATTCGTCTTGATATCTCATTGAGTTTATTGTCGATTGCCGTCCATGAGTCACTTCTATACCATATAGAAGCCGTAGGGAATATGCCGTGATCGTAATCTGATGTTACCACCTGATAAGTGATATATGGAAACTCTGCCCCGACAGGGACAGAATTTTCATCATAGGCAGGAATCTCAAACGAACTCCAAAAATTGTAATATGCCTGTTGCTTATCCATTGGGCAATTCCCACTCCTCTGCCTCTACCTGTCTCATGTTGAGAGACGAAGACGAAGGTGTATAGTTATCATCCCCGTCACTTGTCACTCTAAAGATCTTGTTATCCGTTGACCTCTTAACAACATCATGGTATTGCAGGTTTACGGTCTTTCGTGTAGTCAATGTGAAACGATTATCTGCTCCTGCTCTTTCCCCGACTCTTGCCTCTGTCGAAGTATCGAAGGAATAAGCAACCATTATCTCTGCCCCTTCCTTATAGGTGGTTATAACACCGCCTCTGCCATCAGAAACAGAAGTCTTGTCCATTATATAGGATTTGGTCATCGCTTCATCTACAAGACTCATTGTAAATTCCTCAACCTTCTAAACGGTGCAAGCCTTGCACCGAATACCGCCTGCCATGTGTTGCCGTTAGATCCTGCTCCTGTTGATGGAGATCCCTTGCTATAGGAATAATTGCCGAAAGACTCTGATGTAAACGGGGAATTAACAGGAGAATCGACTCCTCCATAGAGTTTTTCCCAATTTTCGATGTCGGTAACAAGGTCTATGACCGTGACAGGCACGACCATAGACCATATTGTCCCGTCAAACTCTTCGTCTTTTAATCCCGTAGCAGGATAAAGATAGACACCATCATTGAGATCACTACCAAGAATCCGGAAATACATACCTGCCTTCAATTTGAGAGAAGTAGGAGCATTAAGGACACCATTAGAGATGGTAAACCTACCGCTTGCCTTCTTCCTCCAAAAGTAGTTGTTTAAGTATTCACAAACCTTGGTCAATGTCTTTTCCATGGTGTTACCTCATCAGGACTCAACACTTCCGATTGTACCAACGATGATACCATCTAACTGTTCTGCAAAGAGATCAACACCTGCAATTGCAACTGTCTCACTCTGCATTCTTGTGTAGTTAGAATCCTCGTGAATACCAACAAGACCTGTCTCGGGATCTGTTGTGAAGTCAAATGCATCACCAAGACCATTCGCCTCGTTTGCATTGATGTAATACAGAACGATGTTATCGGCTGCCGTTGCATAGAATGTACCCTGCTCGATAGCACCTGTGAGGATTACTGTACCGAGGCCGAGGAAATTCTCAACATAGGAGAATCCGAAAGCCGTCTGTGTGGTAATGTTAGCCGTTGCAAGGTAATCTGCAACATCAAGAGGATTCATGAGGAAAACGGTCTGTACATCGTTATCCTCAAACTTAACCTGCAACTTGCCCCATGCATCTGCCAAGGCTGCCTGCAGAGTATTTCCGGATGCCGATCCTGTACCTGTTGCAAGGAATGTCACAAAATCAGAACGAATGGACTTCTGAATGTCCTTGATGAGTTTCTCATCGGTGTCATTGACCGCCTGATCGAAGCCTCCCTTGAGGATAGCCTCTGCAGAGGTTGCCTTTCTCCACTTCTTGAGAGTTGCCTCACCAACAGGAGTCCATGTAGTTGCATACTGTGACAGAGGAATGATGTCTCCCTCTGCAACCGATCCACTCTGCAGAGTTCCTGTTACCTTGAGAACCTTGAGAACTGTACCTGCCGTTACGGGGATCTTTCTCGTGATACCGAGCATCTTAATAAGGTTCTGAATCTGCTCTGTAAACATAAGAGCAAAGTCAAGTTCACGAACCTTTGCAATGTTTGTCTTCTTGATAAGTCTGTCTTCTGCTGCCATTGTCTTTTTCCTTTCTGCAATTAGTCTGCATTGTCGGGTAAGCCAAATAACGAAGGATTCTCGGTCATAGCCTTCTGCCTTTGGGCAGGATCTGTAATGGCTCGGATCTGCTCTTTCGTCATTGTGGTCTTACTACCGTTGTTGGTTGGAGGAGTTGCCGTCTTAGCACCTTCTATGCCTGCCTTCTGAATGAAATCAGACCATTCTTCCTTGATGCCTTCCTTCAACTTGTCTCCGTTTACCACATTTCCTTTATCATCGAACTCGATAGCATCTATGTCTGTAACCTTGAGGATCGCATCGAACCTCTTTTCGGCAACACCGCACTCCTTGAGGAGTTGACGATATGTCGATTCCTTCTTGGCAACGGTTGCCTT
>Ga0310696_10003988_pt1 | contig 18243 bp, 16 predicted proteins | sample AusTroGonzalo_MG_4_FD_203885 | JGI IMG/M metagenome (GOLD analysis project Ga0310696, IMG submission 203885) | Bovine rumen microbial communities from tropical cattle in Woodstock, Queensland, Australia - Gonzalo_02 (v2) (version 2) | ecosystem: Host-associated > Mammals > Digestive system >...
TACGTAAGGCTGCTTCCAAAAATATAGAAACTCAAGTATAAACTAGGACAGATGAGTCGCCGAAGCAACGGCTAAAGTGTCGAAATAACTTTGCGAAAAAATGTCGAAGATATATTTGCTTATTACACCCCAGGCTGCTACTTCGGCGGCATCACCCTACCCTCCGGCAAACGTGGCTTCGCCGTCTACAAAGACGGCAAAATCGTCATACAATATGCCATAATGAGCGAGAAATGATATCTAAAACAAAGGCGCCTTAGAGAATAGCCCTACATCTCTTTGAGAATCATTATCCTCTGCTTGAGGACGCAGTAATAAACTATTTCACAAAGAATCCGGGATTCTCTCCAAGGAACTCCCGCAGAACAGAGATTGCCCCAAAATACCTTTTGTAGCTAATACAACAACAGCTCATATGCCACTCATGTAAAACAACCACCTTATTTGACACATCACACCACAAGAAGCCGCTATTCTTATAGGGTTTCATATCCGGGAACCATTTTTTCAGCAAGTCCATTATCGGATTGAAAGACTCGCCCCCATGGCAACAAACGAATATATTGGCCCCTTTATAAATATTCTTTTGGCGAGTGATGAAATCAAAATCGTTCTCAATGAACTTATTCAATTCAAAATCACCACATGATGCGCTTCCAAATACTTTCTTAAGATTAATCCGAACAACAGGAGCGTGAAAAAAGCCTCTATCTCCAAGCCAACTGTTGTTTATATCACAGGATTCTTCAAATGAAGGGAAAGTATTCTCCTTAGGATTATAATTCGTCAATGCATATAGAAGCATCAGAAACTTCCCATAGAATTGATGATAGAAACGTTCATTAGAATAACCCGTCTCTTCTCTAACATCAACCCATTCCGCTCCATTGTGATCCTTGCACAGAAATACAGGTTTCAGATACGCCTTCTCCCATATCTTGTCTTGGTTATCATCTGGATTCATTATACGATAAAAACCACCATCTAGTCTAGGCAATGGCACAGAGGGCGCACCTGTAAAATGCAAACCGTCCCAGCAGAAAGAATCATTAAGCTCTTCGTTTGAATAGCCTGTCCAACGTTCGTGTTTTATCCATTCTTCAAATAGAGCTATCTCTTTATCTTTGATGCCGCACATGCCCTTACGCTGATTACTGTGATTTTTTTGTGGCACTTATAATCTGTACTTCTTCGCATGGGAGCAATTCACTATTTATTGCCGACGAGTCACTTGACAATACAGGCATTGATTCAATCGATAGCGACGTGGTATCTTGAGATAGACTATTTGCTATAACCCTAATATCCGCCCTAATACTATCTAAGGCTATAACGACATCGGCTGCTTCTTTCTCCTCATTCGTATTCAGCATCCGCTTGGCATTAGCCAAAAATGAGACCACTAAAAAAATAGAGACAACAAGAATAAGAATACGAGTAATGTGGGACAGCAGCCAATCGCGAATAACACATATGACAGAACATAGGCCCTTCCCCTCACTACAATAATAAGAAAAATGATGTGAAAGTTCTTGCCATTTATTCACGAGAAAGTCTGGTCCTCCAGAGTGATTGATATCGTATAGGAATTGGTCAAGAAGATGGTACAATTCTTTCTCTTCACGCCCCATACGACTTCTTTCCCGAGGCGAGAAATGTACAAACTTATCCCGAAATTGAAAATTGAATTCTTCTGAATACGTTATTTGGCGGTAATTGGCGAATAATTGTTTTGACAAAGAAGGCAGATGCAAATTAAAAGCATTTCTGACAGACTCATCAAAACCTGATACGCGATTCTTAAATCCCTTATGCCAGTCAATAATGTCCTGCGAAGAGCACATCCCTCTATAAAGGCTGGAATAAAACTCGCAAATCTCATCCCTAATCTTCGCCAGTTCATCGATATAATAATCTTTCATGGCCCGCATACGAGAATCTCGCAGTGAGACCATATGCGTTATCACAAAGCCAATTAAGACCGTTACAACGATGTTAAGTAGTGCAATAATATCCGAAAAACTCATAATCCCGACCGAGTTTCTTCTAGGCCACTCTCATTAAGATGAATAACAGTATATTCCATAGTCGCCTTAGGTGCTTGATGATCATTCCGACGCTTTTCCCATTGAGGAATGGTTTCATCGTTTATCATAGACCTCCACTCCGGTTCATCTAATGACTGAATAGAAACTCTATCTTTGACACGATCGGCGCCAAAATCATAAGTCAACTGGCCAAATGCCTCGTCCAAAAAAGATGAGGCATAACCAGCCGTGCCATCTAGGTCCACTATTAGATCTTTGTCTTCCCGAAAGCAACGGAGGAAAGAAGGATTCAACAACTTCACATAAAACTTTTCTCCCGAATCAGGACCCTGGCTATCATAACGTGGGCCAGGATACTCAGAATAATCCAAGATAGCTAAATGCTCTTTCTCTCTTCCCATTTTTTAAAGTTATTTAAGGTTAAACTCCACGAATACAAAACACCAAAATACTCATTGTGTACCGATTGATACGTCTTTGTTGACATATCATACAAAACATTATTAGTCAAAATCATCATATCACTAACAAATCCAGCATCATGGCACTCCTTAATCCTCGGCAATCCTTTATGACGATTTATCTCTTTTGTACGAGATTGATACCCTTTATCTAAAATATCCGACAAAACATCACCATCGTTACGATAGACGGAGTCCATGAACCGCTCGGGCCATTTTTTATGAATCGTTCGAAGAATTCCTTCTCCCGTATCAACAACTATAAAACGAACACAGTCCTCCTCATATGAAACAGAAACAACCCAATTCTTATCCTGCTCATTGCGATTTGCGTGCTCAACAGAATTAGAGCACATTTCAATCAACATTGTATACATTGGTTTAAAGTGTTGCTCTTCACCCGTAAGATAACCAACCGCCTCTTTCACAGATTGACCTAATCGTTTGTTGTTCACGCGCTTACTACCGACGATATAGATTTGATTAGTATACTTCTTGGTCTTAAGTTGCTTAAATTCGGACTGCATCATTTCAGAAAAGCCGGATTCAATGATTGTCGTTCTTGCGTTTTCATTATCAGGGAAATTACCCCGCGAACCGATACCATTCTGCTTCAGCTTGTTAATTAAAGAAAGGAACAAACATATCGAGGTTATATCAATGTTCTCTACTGATTTCAAGTCGAAGACAAAAGCTCTATCTTTAGTTTTTCTCTTACTTCTCTTGTATAGACTGAAGGTATCATTCAAGAAGCCTAACACAGATTCTTTATCCTCAGCAAAAGAAAACGCCGCGGGGAGGCTACTCTTTAATTTGTAACTATGATAAGTCAACGTGCTCCCTGAGAAGATCGATCGCCTAAAAAAACGAGGAACAGTTACCATCGGAGAAGGACCGACACGAACCTTACGTTTAAACTTCGCACGGCGCTTTCTCTTTTTTCCAGGGTTTATATTTTTACTTGTCCCTCCCATAAAAAAACTATATCATTTAATAATCAAATACCATACTCACAATCTATAGCACCAGATATAACTCACGCACATAAGTACTTACAAATATAATAAAAACTTCATTACGCTTGAGCATATCTAAAACCAGCCCGATTAATCCCACAGAGAAAGAGATTATATGGACCACTTTGGGAAATTTACCTTGAAAGCCGAGCTCCTAACCGATAAATCACGAAACTGAAATCCGAGAAATGAATGCTTTCATCACTTTTGCCATTTCAGTTTCTCTTTCTTTCACAGTACTCCACGGGATATAATAGAACCCATTAAGCGGGTTATATGGATTCTTGTTCTTTTGATGCGGACCCAGAAACGGCCTAAGGTCCTCTAACAAGGTATTGGCGGCATCATCAGAACCGGTGGTGTCACGAGAAAGAGCAATCAACGAATTCGGATAAATGACGGCATCTTTGGCCTTAAGGCCGAAAAACATCAATACGTTGTAGCGTTTTTTCCCAATTGTATAATCAAGCGTCAAGTCGCTAGTCCCGACATGAGTACCATATCCCATCTGGAGGAGCGTGTCTATAAAACGCGAGGCCTCTTCAGGTTCGATACCTAGAAACTGAACTGTAGAAATCCATTCTTCCTTACCCGACATATTCTTTTTCTTAACGATTTCAGCCTTGTCGGCATGAGCTTGTTGATTACATGCCGTGATCTCAGCATCATCCAATAACTCTGCAATCTCCATCATAAAACTTAAGGCCTTATCCGGCCTGATGTGGAAGAATTCCCGGTTATTATTTATCCGGCTTCCTTCCGACAACAAAGAGAGGGTATGATGCATAAACCTTTCCACCTCCTCATATTTTGAAGTCTTGATGGACGCATATTTCTCAAAGGGCGTCGGAACCCCTGTCGTATGGAGCTCCTTCATCCGCTTTTCTACAATACCGGAAGTCATACCGATTTTGACAATGTCATCCTTGAAACTAGGATTCGTAAGAATATAGACGTAGCCGGGTTCTTTCATGTTATTATCCATTGATAGTGGTTGATATGCAAATTTACAAAATAAACCCTATATTTGCCCCAGCATCACGAGCGCCCTATGAGGGCCGCCAACCGAGCAGCCAGAAGCCACGGTGGCAAAACGATGCGGATTGTTCAATCAAAAAAAGTATGGTACTATGTACAACGAAAACACCACCCTTTTCGTCCGCCACGCGAACGAAATCTATGCTCGTTTCAACGACTGGAAGAGCATCGACCGTTTCTACTTCATCCCCCTGGAGCTGGACATGACCTACACCATCGACGGTCATCTCATCAGCATGGTCGATGGCCAGCTCTACTTGGGCACTTTGGTACGAACCGTCCTGGAGCATCCGGAACTGTTTCAGTTCAAATGCCCAGCCTGCGGCAAAGTCGTACTTCCCTATCGTTTCTGCGGATCTCCACTCAGCGGGAGAGTCGATCTGGATGGCGCCTGCAGTTGTGGTTGGGAAGGCTTTGAATCTGTCTCCGGCTGGCACATCCGTGCCGAAGCTCTGCGCGCGCAAATATCCAAGGATAAACGTCGATTTAGGATGTCAAGGCTATTGCAAACCGGTATTCGATCGGCATCAATTCGAGACCTTCTGGGAATTGCGAATTAAGAAGCACTCAGCAGCAAGGCCCCCTGCCATTGGTAGAGGGCCTTGCTTTAAGATTATATCCATTTATCGTTATCCCCTACAGCATGCACCCAGACTTCGGCTTCGGTGACATCACCCTACCCTCCGGCAAATGCGGCTTCGCCGTCTACAAAGACGGCAAAATCGTCACGCAGTACGCGGTGATGAACAGAGAATAGCTATTTAAAAGAGACTCCACACAATTACGAATAATGCTCTGTGTAATCTCCTTGATGACCTATCATACTCCATTCTTCCCTAAATGAACACTCCTGAAAGAGGAGAGCTCTCTTCTCTGGTTGAGCACGAATTAGACGAAATGCAATGGGAAGGTTACGATTTATTCGGTTGTTTCTTTCCCGAAGCGAGATAGGTTCTAATATGTTTATTGAAGTCATCCATATCAAGGAAATAACTCGGATACGCCTCTTTTAACTCTTTATATTTTGAAACAGATACAAGAACAACCGCATTGTCTTTATCATTGATTCCGGTCTCTATTTGATTATATATTTCATTTGCTTTTTCTATATCATCCTTTTTAAATGCCCGTATTCGAAGCAAACTTGTTTTGAAATCAATATATAATAGAAACATATAGCCTATATATTGATGATTTTCAACCAATTTTGCGGAAACCTTAAGTGCAACTAGTCGATCTAAAAACTTATTCTTATCATTTAACGCCTTGAGACGTTTGGTTAAAGATTCTTCCGTTTCATTACAAAAAGCAGGTATTGTCAAAGTCTTCTCTTTATATGTAAACAAACAACTGATTATTTGAAAAAATTCCTGCCATTCATCATCACCTTGCCCGGACTTCATCGCAGTATTAGTTACCAGTCCAGCTGTTTCAACCGCCATAGCCCAACTGTGCTGCAACTTCGTCCTAAGTTGAATCTCGACTTTCATCCCATCACAGTCCTCATTACTCTGACTGTGATATTTATAGACAAGGTGAATGCTTCTATACCCACTTTGCTTTGGCTTTTCATCTACATAATCATCTTTTTTTACAATTTCGTACCGTTCTATAGATGTATTAAGTAGGAGATTATATGCTGATCTCAGGGTATTAACATCAGAAAAAACAAATCTTCCTCCAGCTATATCCTGCATTCCGCCTAACTTCATTTCTGGATTTAAATCCAATTTGTATTGAATCGATGTCATACGTTTAAGTCGGTATGACGGAAAAACAATGCTAATTGAGTTTGACTTAAACACAGACTGAATCTCCCGCATTAAGGACTCGATAACAGGTAGATGTTGTTCCCGCCAATCATTAACTTTCTTAACTGCTTCTGCAACAGCAAAAGGATCACTAGATGTAGTTATTATCTCCCCCGCCTTACTAATTTGACTTGTCGTGTATTTCATGGCATTGACTTAGTATTTCTACGGCTTTATTATCGCCTTCATTTATTTTTAATTTCATTCGCATATAACTAAGGGCTCGTAATCAAATATCCGTCAAGGCAATCACTTCCGCCCTTAATAATCAGGCAATTAATCTTAAATAATCGGAATTCTTCAGTAATAGTCTTCCATTACTTCATCTCCACTCCCCCCCCCACCCAGGAGAAACTGATTCCATAATAAAAAACGCGCGCTTTGAGTTCTTCCTCAACACAAAAGTTCAAAATTGCTTTATTTAGGATCGCTTTGTCCATACAATTATCAAATCAAACTAATGAACGAACAAATTATGTTTCATTATAATTCAGAGAGGCCAGTGCTTTTCAAATACAGATAGGTATTATCATAATAATTGGCATCGCGAGTCGGATCAACAAAAGATTCCCCCTGGTTACGTTTACTTCCATTAGGGACATAAATAACCATTCCAGCTCTAGCGCGAGTGAGAAGAACCCGGTATGCATTCATCATATAGAAGCGTTCGACATCATGAGCAGGATCACATGCGACCTCCTTCCATTCCCTTCCATTGAATTTAAAATACGTCCATTCGTTCTTACAAGAATCATAGCGAAAATCCGCATCCCACATAACCACAGAAAAATCGAGTTCTAACCCCTGAACAAAAAACTCATTCATCGCAAGTTCAAGGTAATTTGATGAATCGACATGCTCACTTGAGTCCAGGAACCAATGATGAACTTTATCCAAGTACTCGGTTACTTTTATAATCCGATATCCAAGTGGCCTCAATCTCGCAGCTCGCGAAGACATTAGCATGCCTATTCTTATTTCACTTTCCTCAATTTCTCCATTATATACGCGATCAAGAATTGTGCTCTGACGCTCTCTAACCTTTTCTTTAGCCTTATCTAAATCTCTTGTAAGCCAGATCTGATACCGCTTTTTAAAAGCATCATATATTTCTTTTGCCGCATCCGCTTCACAATTTAATAAGGCTTGAACATAAGCAGAAACACGTTCAGTTCGATTTGACCGCTGACACGCCGTCAAATGAAGGGACGGATCGACAGTTAGACGATTACAAGAGAAGAAGTAATTCTTGTAAGAAAGAAGTGTTTCTCCATCTCCACTTTTACTATCATATACTGGATCCGTTAATTGATCAGATATATATATGTGCCAATCGTTGAAATCAGGATTCTCCTTTATAGATCTCAACCATTCACAAATACCAGACTCACCAGTATTAATCTCTTGTCCTCCTCCAACTAAGCAAACACATACAGCCCAATCGCGTTGATTCAAATCCCACAAAAGAAGACCTGGTTCAGAAAAAGGGAAGGCATCTTCCTGCCATTCCTTTCGGCCAGATCGCCCCGGATCAATCAATTTTTCCTTATTCCATGCCCGTTGTGCTTCATCGAAGATCATAACATGTTGCTCGCTTTTTTCGGCATTTTCCTTCAATCTAACAGTTCCAACACCAACTTCATAGTCCAGGCGCCTATCAAAGATCTCCTTCTTATAACCATAAGCGCCGCGAATAATGGTTTCAACAGAAACATCGTTCTTAGGCTTAACGAGTTGTTTTGAATACTTCTTCAAATCGTTCTTTAACGCTTGCGTTAACACTGCGACAAGTGGCCCGTTTCCGGATATCAGACTTGCGCCAACATCCTGAAGCCGAACAGAAATATTAAGCCCAACAAGAGTTTTTCCAGCCCCAGGGACACCAGTAACAAAACAGATCGATTTACCGTCCCTCTTCTTTGTTTCCTCAACGACTGTATTAATGATAAACTCCTCTGCTATTTGTCGTGTATTTCTTGATGACTCCCCGACTTTAAAACCGCGAACATTATTCTGCTTCCAGACATTTCTAGCAGCATCAATAATAGTAGGGCTTGCCTTGAATATTCCCTCCTCCCACTGATCTTCCCATTCTACGTCGGATTCCCCCGGGATTAATGAATTAATATAATCTAAAGCCTCGGACAGATTTAAAGAATTACAGCGAATTGGAGAAAAGACTGTATCTTCTTCCGAGAATGACTCTTGAAAATCCATTATACAAGCATCGGTGGCGACTAGAATCGGGATAACCCATCTATCATTACTTTGGCTATGGAAATACTTTAGCCGTAAAGCATACCCATTCACTTGACGAATGTCCGGTCCCTCATAAGATCTTGCCCCAGCTTTATACTCTAGGACAAAAACCTTATTCTGCGTCAACAAAACAACGTCTATCGTTTTTGAAAGATTAGGGATGCTATATTCAAAGAGGACACGCCCCGTTCGCCCCTTTAAAACAACCTGTAAGTCATCAAACTCTTTTTTCCACGCCACAGTCTGAAGACTTGATAAAGAGACATGAGCATCGTGGTGTTCCAAAGATATTTGGCTTAAGAAGTTCTCATATGACAACCCGATGAACTCCTCAAATCTATAGGATATGTTAGCCATAGGTTTATTTATTTCAAGCCATATACCACAATGGGCTCACGCCCCTTCATATCATCCAATTCTCGAGCAATTGTGCTCTTAACACGAAATGACGCTTCCTGAATCCCAATATGCTCTTCACGACACAGAGCCTCAACCATCAATTGAAACGAATACACGAGCCGGTGATCGTCGCTCATTCCTATTATTGCTGTAACATAAAGAGGATCTGAGAAGAATAAGCAAGTCTCTTTTCCTGATTTCAAAAGATAGCGTTCAAGAGTACAAATGCTATCAAATAGATCATTTCTTTCCGCACTGAACACAAAGGAACTCAAAGATTCTCCGAAGAAAGACGCAACGCGAGTGAGTACATCTAAAGAGATATTTCTCTTACCATTTTCTATATCACTTACATAGCGGCGATCTATTCCAGATTCAAACGCAAAAGACTCCTGTGAAAGCCCCATTTGTTTGCGCATCCTAATAATTTCTTTTCCTATTTGCTCCTGAGTGACCATTTTGATACTATTGCCCATTAGTTTGAACAAAAGTACGCCGTCATGGCCAAATGAACCACGGCCAATTAGCCACATTGCAAACATGTGAATACCACACTGATGTGAGTAATGGCAAAGAATCCGCAAAAGAGAGTCTAACGTTGGAAAACATAATTTGCAACCATCAATTAGTTACCGACTATATAATTGATTTAAATCGCACAAAAAGATTATGACTATTTACAATCGTTTCTGTTTGATTTCTTATATTTGTGGATAGCAAAAACCTCGACAACAACAGCATATTCGCCACATATATGGCTAAAAATACAACTAACAATACTAATCATTTCTCATTTATTGATTTATTCTGTGGAATTGGTGGCTTTCACCAGGCACTAACTTCTATTGGTGGAAGGTGCGTGTTTGCGTGTGATATCAATGAACAGTGTCGTACGGTGTACTCCCAAAATTTCTGCCCAAATGGTGAGTTTCCTGTTGAAAAAGACATTAATGTCTCCATTGACGAGAATACTATTCCGCCATTTGATTTTCTCTGTGCGGGTTTTCCCTGTCAGACTTTTTCTAAAGCAGGAAATAGGAATGGATTCACCGTAATTCAACGCAGTGATGGTTCTACCGATGAACGTGGGCGACTTTTCTTTCGCATTATCGAAATCCTGGAAAATCATCCCGAATGTAAATTCCTTTTACTGGAGAACGTTCGCAATCTCGCTGACAATAAAAAGAATTGGGCAATAATCTGTGCAGAGTTAAAGAAGTTGGATTTTATTATTTCCGAGGATCCGATCATTGAATCTCCGCATCATTTTGGTGTTCCTCAGATAAGAGAAAGAGTTTATATCTTAGGAATAAGAAAGAACCATTTTGACAACCGGAGGAATCTGCCTCTTGGATATCTGACAAGGGATGTTCTCCATTTAGATCAGTATCTTCAGCCTCGCTCAAATAAAGATTCTTGTCTCCCGACGGTCATGGATTCAAATGTCGATTCTCGTTATCTTGTTCCAGAAGACATTAACAAATTGCTTTCTACATGGGAAGAATTGCGTGAAAATACAACTGGGCTTTCTCGGCCGTTTTGGTTACAATACGCGGGAATCGGCATAAAGAATAGATCGCTGTATTTATCCAATCCTAATATTGCATATAATTCAATGCCAGAGTGGAAGCAGCGCCTCGTATTGAGAATGAGAGTCTTTTATGAAAACAATATGAAGTATATCGATAGTTGGGTTGAGGAACACAAAATGATGGATAAGATATTGCTTCATCAAAAGTTTGAATGGAATGCTGGAGATTGTTACTCTATGAAAGACTGTATTATTCAAATAAGGCAATCTGGAGTTCGTGTTAAACGACCAAACTTTTTCCCTTCACTTGTGGCAATGAACAATACTCCGATCGTATGGGACTCATCTGCCAACCACTATCGGTATTTTACGCCCCATGAATGTGCAAAACTTCAAAGTTTTACAGATGGATATAAGTTTAGTGAGATTGATAGCGTAACATATCGTCAACTTGGTAATTCTGTAAATGTGAGAATTCTTTCCATTTTAGCTAAAGAACTTGTTAAGCTCGGTAAAAAACTGTAGTCATGGAAGAAAATATATCATATAATATTCAACCGCAGGCTGGTGTATTAGGCGCTTTTTCTCGCTTGAATTATAAGCCATGGTATGCTATTGCAGAGTTTGTCGACAATTCGACTCAGTCATTTTATTCCCATGAAGAAGAATTGTGTTCTAATGGGATTGATTGCGTTGAAATCCACATTAACTATGATGCGGAGAGGAATATACTGACAATTAGAGACACAGCCTATGGAATGGAGTTAGAAGAGTTCCTTAGAGCTGTAAAAGTTGATTCTCCTCCCGAAGTAAATAGTGGAAGAAATGAGTTTGGCATGGGATTAAAGACAGCCGCATCATGGTTTGGAAACGTCTGGTCCGTTGAATCCACTCAATTTGGCTCTACGAACCGATATTCCACGGTCGTTGACATTGATGAATTAAGAGCGACTAATAGAAACGAGATAAACATCAAAAAGACAACTGCGCCAAAAGAAGCGCACGGCACAATCATAACTATCAGTTCAATCACAAAAAAAATAGATGCCTCAAGGACCAAGGGAAAGATCATTATTCTTCTTGAGAGCATGTATAGACGCGACCTTCACTCTGGGAAGGTGGTTATTGTTTATGATGATGATCATCCCTTACATTTTGATGGATATGAATGCCTGAAATTTCGTGACAAAGTATGGCGGAAAGATATTAATTTCAGTTTTGACTTTGACGGGGAAACGCATCCAGTTCACGGTTTTGTTGGCATCCTTGCTAATGGCGGTTTTGGGCGTGCGGGATTTGCATTGTTTAGAAGAGGTAGAGTTGTAATTGGAGGAGAGGAGCAAAACTATAAACCCGAATCTATCTTTGGGCAGGTACAAAGTCCTATTTCCCATAAGCTGTTTGGGGAAATTGACCTTGAGACCTTCCCTGTTAATCAGGCCAAAGATGGATTTGTTTGGGACGATGGCCTCGAAGAGGCATTCCTATTACGCCTCAAAAAAGAGATACGCGAGTACATTGATATCGCCAAACTCACAAATAAGGATCGTGCGAAAGAAGAGTCCCTTTCTCCTGCAGTATCTGAGAACATTCAGTTCAACGTACAAGAACAGATTAATAAGGTTTTCAATACCGACGAATCTTCTCTCTATGTAGAAAAGGTCTCGTTTATAGAGAATCCAGATATTCAATCATATATTGATTTTCAACAAGACCAGAATTCAGTACCAGAAACAGTTAGTGATCAAGTACGGACATATTCAATAGCCATCAATCCACATCAAACCTGCATCATTAATGTCAAATGGGCTATTGGTGACAGTACTTCATGGATCTCAGTCGACTTGTCAGAGGATGGGAACACTGCTGATATTAAACTGAATGTTAACCATCCTTTCTTTAAACCATTCTCGGAGAAAGAAGATTTCAAGGAGGTTTTGGAGAAGTTTGCTATCGCGTTTGCATTGTCTGAGATAAATTGTAAAAACCAATCTGATAAAGATGGCTATATCCCATCATCGATGTTTCGCAATTTTATAAACAAGTATTTAAAAGCACTATCTTCAGATAACTAATGGAGGAATATGTAACCTGTTTGGGGACCGCCACTACAATAAAACAGGGGCAGTACTGTAAAGTTGTTCGCGCAAAGCATGAATCCAGTTATGGAGTTAAAGGAGCTGATAACATTCAGACCAACTCTCTGAGGATTTATGTTTCACTGATGCATCAGTTAATAACAAGTCGAAATCACAACTCTCTCCTTGTTGGTAAAGTTCAATCTGGTAAGACATCAAATTTGGAGTTACTTACGGCATTAGCGTTTGATAATGGTTTCAATTTTCTTGTTATTCTTGGTGGCTATGATAAAGATTTGGTAAAACAAACGACCGACAGGTATGGTGAGACCTTCGACACGAAAGGCGGAGAAGATGGGTTGATTTCTGATTCCCCCGTTTTGTTTACCACGAATGAAATTCATGATGAGTCTAGATCCTATTTTATCGCTGATCTAAATGCCGAATTCGTCCAAGAGTGCATTGAGGATGGACGACCGATAATAGTGTCCTGCTTGAAGCGAGTCAAAAAGATGCAACTCGTCAACAGACTCATTAAAAGTCTATGCCAAGAGGTGGATGGGCTTAAACCATTTATAATAGATGATGAAGGTGATCAGGCCAGTTTGAACACCAAAAAGAATTCTGCTTCTGCGACATATGCAGAGATTCAGAAAATGAAAAAGATTCTTGGGAATCCTTTATATCTATCAGTCACTGCAACTCCTCAGGCTAATATTTTCCAATCTATATACAGCGATCTTATCCCTGAATCTGTTCACTTGATTCATCCCGGAAGTGGTTATGATGGAGCGACTGTCTTTCATCTGGCAGAGAATCAGATTATTGAGCCTATTTCCGAAGAAGATGCAACAGACACGTGTGCAGGTCTTCTTACTAAGTCACTAAAGGACGCATTGAATTATTTCATTATTGGTAGCGTTTTAAAAGTTTTATCAGCGAATTCCCCTAAAGGGCGTTTTAGCGATATGATTATTCATTCTGCCAAAGAGGTGGAATTGCATAAAAAATTGTTCGCTGTCATTTATAATCATATCGATCAGATGAAGTTGTCTTTCGCAAACAAGGATGACAGCTACCAGACCTATCTTAAAGAGTTTCAAATCATCTACAACAGATTCGTGGATGAAGACTATAAGGCCAACTATCCTTTTGATCCGGCGGTGATTTCCGCGTTACCAAAAGAGATAAAAAAAACAGGCGCAATTCTCCATAATGGTCCTGGAAAGAAAATGACAACAGCGAGTACCAATTTCGTTCACAGAATTTATATTGGAGCCGATCTTCTGCAAAGGGGTCTGACGTTCAAGAATTTAATAACCACGTATTTTGTACGGTGGGCATCATCGGGTGGTAATATGGATACCAATCTTCAGAGAGCAAGATGGTTTGGGTATCGCGAAGAGTATATTTCCTTATGTAAAATGTTTACCACACCCGAGATTGCCAAAGAGTACTCTAACCTCGCAGACATTGAAGATGATTTATGGGAGCAATTTACAGATGTCGAAGACGGGAAAAAGATAATCCAGGATATAATTATCTCTTCAGAAGATACCAAACAAAAACCAACCAGCAAGAATAAAGCGAATTATAAGGAAGTTCGATTTAAGAACAGGTGGATCAAGCAGCGCTTTATCGTAACTGATCATGACACCATTGTGGATAATAATCATAAAATTGATCTTATTATCAAGAATCGTTGCTGGGAGAACACCCATAGTGGGAGTAGAAATAATGACATAACAGGACGATATTCTATTTTGAAAGGCACTCAACTGGCCTCTTTAATCGATTCAATTGTTGAAGCTTTTGACATGGAGCCTTTTGAGAAAAAAGCTGTTAAGGATTTGATCGGTCAAGACAATATTCCTGTCATTTTGATGTGGAAGGAGAGTGATCATAAGAGATATCGTAGCTTATATCGCGATCAACCTAATAGGATTAAAGCGCTCCAGCAAGGTGCGAATACCACTATAGAAGAGAAAATCTATTACGAAGGAGATAGTAAGGTGATAGTTAATCCAGAGACTATTAATATCCAAATCTACGATATTTCTCCCGGCTTCTCAAAAGACGAAAGAACTGACCAGGATCAGTATATGTTCGCAATCTATATTCCTAAGGGAAAGACATATTATGTAAAGGCATATGAAGGACATTGATCAAATTATTAAGGAAACGGCAGCATGTGTCCATAACGGAAAGCTCTACTTAATCGATAAGATTTCTGACAAGTCAGGGTTATTCTGTAGTGATGGTGATCTTCTTTACCTCGTAATTAACCACGAGGGTTGCTCTCCACTATCGGTTGTCACGGAGTTCCTTCAAATGGATACAAATGTTTTTGTCCAATCATTTGATGAGCACAGGTCATTCCCTGATTATGAATATAATATCCTCAGATATAAAGGAAGTTGTATTGAGGGGTATGAGGAGAATATTGCTTCCTTTGTCAATCTCTGTATTGCCCACTCTAAATTACTGAATGGAGATTCATTTGAGCAATTCTTTTACTCACTGATATCTCTATTTCAGCTTCCCAAGGAGCAAAATTATTTAAATCTCATGGGGTTATTTGGTGAACTCTCTGTGATTAAACACATATTCTTTACCACTAAAATTGATATTTCTCCTTACTGGCATAATGATGGCCCTTATTCAAAGTTAGATTTTTCTTTACATAACAAGAATTCGATAGAGGTAAAATCTTCTTCTAAAGGAGATAAAGCAATTAGTATCAAGCACTCACAATTATTCTCTTCTCTTGATAGGATTGTTTTGGCATCGGTTTTAATGGTTGAAGACAACTCGGGGAGTTCTCTTAATGAGTTAATTGAAGAACTTCGTTCGAATAGTGATTATTGTAATAACCTTCAGTTTGAAATCAGTCTTCAAAAAGAACTTAAGCGTGTATCACAAGATGAGGCCTCTAATAAAAGGTTTTCACTCAAGAGCATTCACTATTTCTTAAATCAATCCATTAATCCGTTTGAAACGATACCTGATAATATTGAAAAATTAGAGTATTGTATCGATCTATCAGACTCTCCACATATGAGCGACAGGGATCTTGAATCATTTATCAGGCCCTAAAACTTTTTTGTAAAACTAGATACAACCATTATTCTGAATCGTCCGGAAGGCCCTGCGCCCTTCGGACGGCGTAGCCGCCCATGGCTTCGTGAATGGGAGGGGCCCGCTGGACGGTGGCGGGAGCCCGCAAGCTTGCTTGCCGGGCGACAGCCGCCGGACAGTGGGAGGGATAGCTCCGAAGGAGCGTACCGGTCCGAAGGGCGCAGGGCTTCCGGCGTGATAGATTCTTCGCTGCGCTCAGAATGACAGGAGGAGGTCGGGCATGACGAAGAAATTCGTAATTTTGCCGTATGACACGTCTTGAGCAACAACTGAGCTTCATCCTGGAGATCGACAAGGAGAAGAATATCTTCCGGCAGACGCACCTGTCGGGCGGCGGGCGGGCCGAGAACGACGCGGAGCACGCCTGGCACATGGCCACGATGGCGTGGCTGCTGCGCGAATACGCCAACGAGCCCGTGGACATCGGGCGCGTGATGATGATGTGCCTGATCCACGACATCGTGGAGATCGACGCGGGCGACACCTATGCCTACGACCCGGCCGGGCTGCAGACGCAGCAGGCGCGCGAAGAAGCCGCCAAAGAGCGCATCTACTCGCTGCTGCCGGACGACCAGAAAGCGGAACTCACGGCCCTCTTCGACGAATTCGAGGCGTGGAGCACGCCGGAAGCCCGCTTCGCGCACGTCATGGACAACCTCCAGCCGCTCCTGCTCAACAACTCCAACGGCGGCGCGGACTGGAAAGCCCACGGCGTCAAGGCGGCGCAGGTGCGCGGCCGCCAGGGGCGCAACCGCCTCGGCTCCGAGCGCCTCGGGGAGCTCACCGAGAGCATCATCGCCGCCAACGTCGCCGCCGGCATCCTCCCGGAGGAATAGATTCTTCGCTGCGCTTCCCTTTAAGGTATGTCCTTGAATTCCATGATATCCAGCATGGAATAGAGGACTCCATCAATTTCTGAGCACCAGCTTTTGTGAAAATGGCCATAATACCAGCGAGACAACGGGTGTCCGGACGATTTGAGATAGGCATGTATCTGGTCCATCGTCTTTCGTTCTCTTCCGCAGTCTGCCGGGATCTCCGGGTCCATTGTCGCCCAGGGTGCCAGCCCAGCTTTGTCGGACAATTCGCAGAAGGACGGGGCCGTGTGCGTAATGACGGTATCTATCTTGAAATTCTGACTGATTTCATCAAGCGCCAGTTCATTAAATACAGGCATCTCGTCAACCCAATATGACGCGACGTCGGAACGCAAAAAACCGGATTCGCCTGTTTTGCGGTAAGCCCGATCTATACTGACGGCCCCGCCGACACACAAAATAGTGTGATCACAAACCTGGATGACGCTGTAATCCGGGACACAACGGAAACGTTCGTGAGAAATACGCTCCTCCCGAAAATATGCAGGATCATCATGGTTACCACGGACCATCACGACCCAATTGTTTGCCTGACTCAGTCTTGAGGCATTGCGGTTGTACACTTGGGCATAATACTCGGGCCTCTCGAATCCAAATCCGCAATCCCCGGCCACAACGATTAAGGTATCCGTCATCTGGTACCGTACGCATGACAGAAATATCAGGGGATTGAAATCGCCATGGATATCTCCGCAGACAACGATGTTCTTGGCCTCTGGAAATGAATATGTTTGAAAAGCACTCATTTCATTATCCACAGAGGTTATCCCAGAATGGACGAAGACTATTCTGGAGATATGTTACTACTTCAGAGAACTTGATATCCGATTTGATGGCCAGTTTCTTGATGAAAGCGCGCCACCTCGTCTCCATTAGGGGATTCGTCCCAAACTCTTCCCTAAAGAACATTGTATCAGGGTCATAGGCAGTATGTCTATGCTCGAATGTCTTCACTATGGCCTCTTGTAGGATATTAGGCACTAATTCCCATGAATTGAATATTTGATACAGATCATAGTAATCCTTCATCCGGCTGTTTTGATCCGCCAGATCTATGATGGCGTGCATTTTCTCTGCCACGACGGTTTCAAGCGAATACGCAAGAATGTTCGCGCCAGGAAGATGCTCGAGAAGGACCGGATAATCTAGATCGACAGGAGCCGGCGTCACGATATCACCGAATCCTATATCCATGGTAAGGACCTGCGAAATCGTGTCCATCGACACAGGTACACTGATCCTAACTCCGTGGTAGTCTTTGAATTCCGTTATAAGCTTCGAGGTTATGTGCTCAACATCAAACATTACGGCGTCTTCTTCGCAAGGGAAGGAGCATATTTCGCGAAATGCAGCAACAATCTTCTCGCTGTCATTGCTAATGTCATTCCCCAGGAAATCAATATCCAAAGTCGGTCTTGCCGCAAATTGATCGTGCGCATACATCAATGCTCCGCCTTTCAGATAGAAATTCTTTCGGTACCCGGTTTGGGCGATTCTGTAAATCAGCCTCTCCTGGAAGTATCTTGTCAGGACTGTCTGATAGAAAATGCCTTCCCCTTTCGCTATGTTCAACAACTTGTCCCGGA
>Ga0310696_10003990_pt1 | contig 18240 bp, 20 predicted proteins | sample AusTroGonzalo_MG_4_FD_203885 | JGI IMG/M metagenome (GOLD analysis project Ga0310696, IMG submission 203885) | Bovine rumen microbial communities from tropical cattle in Woodstock, Queensland, Australia - Gonzalo_02 (v2) (version 2) | ecosystem: Host-associated > Mammals > Digestive system >...
TGTGACTAAAACACATGGCATACCCCGGGGAGGAGCCCATGAAACTCGATAAAGAGACAGAAAAGAACATTAAGGTATTAATAAAAATACGAGATGACTTAGATACGTCTCCGGCGGTACGCATTCAGGCTATACAAACCATGCAAAAAATCATGGAATCCATAGGTGCAGTCGCCAATGACGACCATCTTACAGAAGCAGACATTATGGCGAAGATAAGGAGCACGAAGAAATGAAGGGTATCGAATACTTACAGGGAAAGCTCGAACAGAAAAGAACTCGAGTTCTGGTAAGGTACAACTTCTATGAACAGAAGGCCGGCGCTCTCGATCTTGGCATTTCCACGCCCAAAGGCCTTGAGTGGCTTTCGACAATCAACGGTTGGTGCACGAAAGCGGTAGACAATCTTGCGGATCGTCTTCAGTTCAAAGGTTTTGACGATGACCTTTTTGGGTTCACGGATATGTTTAATCAGAACAATCCGGATATCTTCTACGATGACTGCATGCTCTCGGCACTGATATCTTCATGTTCGTTTGTTTATATCAGCAGGGGACAGGTTACCGAACAAGATGGACAGAAGATCCGTTTTCAGGTTATCGACGGTGGAAACGCCACCGGTATTATTGACGATTTCACAAGGCTCCTGACAGAAGGCTACGCCGTTCTCGATCGAGATGATGATGATAACGCGACAAAATGGGCATACTTTCAGCCTGGTAAAACGGAAATTTATGAAGAAGGCAAAGACGAACCTGTTGCGATAGAGGAATTCAATTCCAATTACTGCGCGCTGGTTCCGATAATCTATAAGCCCGATGCAAAGCGGCCCTTCGGTCATTCCCGCATTTCAAGAGCTTGTATGGATTATGCGAAGTCAGCAATGAGAACGGTCAAAAGAGCGGAGATTTCTGCAGAGTTCTATTCGTTCCCTCAAAAGTACGTCACCGGACTTTCCCAGGATGCGGAGAAGTTTGACGGATGGCAGGCAACGATGGCAGCGATGCTCTCATTTACCAAAGACGACGAAGGTGGAAGCCCGAGCATTGGCCAGTTTTCCGCCGGATCCATGTCTCCGCACATTGAACAGCTCAAAGCTACTGCCTCGATGTTTGCGGGCGAAACAGGTCTCACGCTTGATGATCTCGGTTTCGTTACCAGCAATCCTTCCAGCGCCGAGGCTATAAAGGCCGGACACGAAAGCTTAAGACTTATGGCGAGCAAAGCACAAAGATGCTTCGGAGTAGGTTTCAAGAATGTCGGTTATATAGGAGCCTGCATTCGTGATGATGAAAACTACCGTCGTGAAGAACTGTTTGAAACCAAAACTCTTTGGAGACCAACATTCGAGCCTGATGCAGCGATGCTCTCATCCATCGGTGACGGAGTCATAAAACTTAACCAGGCAATAGACGGCTATATCGATGAAAAGAAGATGCAGACACTTACGGGGATTGAATAATGGCTCTTAAGTACGAAGACATCAAGAAAGAGTTTATAAAGACTGTCGACAGCGATAAGACCTGCATTGACCTGTATAAGAAGATTCGCTCCGGTGATGCTTCCTATGCAACAGCTTCCAAACTCGCCCAAAGGATCGGATCCAATCTGGGTAAAGTCTTGATGAAACATGCCCCGGTTCAGAGCATCGACGAGTGGGATCTCGATGATCTGCTTCCTAAAGCTCTGGGCCTCGATCACCGGATGGTCTCGGAGGCTTGCAAACAAGTTCAGGAAAAGATGAACAAGGATGCCGGCGTCGGTATTAAGTTCAAAGAACCGAAGTTCAACAACGATAAGGTTCAGGGACTTATTAAAGAACTCCGGGATAATCCTGGGTTCACCAATATTGAAAAATCATTCTATGACCAGCTTGAGAACTTCTCGAGAAGTGTTGCGGATGATGCAGTCATGGCGAATGCCAATGTTATGTGGGCAGCGGGCGTCAGAACCGTGGTTGTCAGAGTAGCCGAGGCAGGATGCTGTAAGTGGTGCGACCAGATGGCAGGGAGATACTACTACGATGAAGTATCTGACAGCGGGAATGATGTCTGGCGCTTCCATGAGAACTGTCACTGCACGATTGACTTTTATACAGAGCGCAATGGCTCGGTATATAGGGAAAGAGTAAAGGAAGGAAAGTGAGGTGTTTGATATGATGAAGCACTCACGGGACAAGCCAAAGGAGGATAGAATAAAAAATGAATAGAGTCGGGAATCAGATCCCGACTCAATCTGTTATTCTGCCGTATGAGAAATCATACGGGGATGAAGCAGTCCAACTATATAACCTAAGTGATAACGTCTGTCAGGAATGGCAGGCGTTAATGCTGAATGACATCATGGCCATAAATGATGATGGCTTATGGACTCACACGAAGTTCGGTTATTCGGTACCGCGAAGAAACGGTAAAACGGAGATCCTTACACAGCGGGAAATATGGGGCCTGTTCAACGGCGAACATATCCTGCACACGGCACATTTAACTGACACAGCGCACATAGCCTGGGAGAGATTGAAAAACCGTCTCGACGAGATAGGCGTCAGGCCTGTGTCGACGTACAAAGCCTACGGTAAGGAACACATCCGGATGAAAAACGGAGCGGTCATTGACTTCCGAACCAGGACGAGTTCAGGAGCTCTCGGCTCCGGCTATGATCTTCTTGTCATTGATGAGGCTCAGGAATACACCAATGCCCAGCAGACGGCTCTCAACTATGTCGTTTCAAGTTCAAAGAACCCGCAAACGATAATGTGCGGAACGCCTCCGACAGCAGTCAGTTCCGGAAACGTCTTTCGTGACTTCCGCGACAAAACGCTGCAGGGAGAAGGCTTCAATTCCGGATGGGCAGAATGGTCAGTAGACCATAAGACCAATGTCAAGGATAAAGAAGCCTGGTATCTGACCAGTCCGTCCCTCGGGACGATCCTGACGGAACGCACCGTTCAAGACGAGATCAATGGCGATGACACAGACTTTAACATTCAGCGTTTAGGACTTTGGATCCGATACAATCAACAGTCAGCGATCAGCGCTCCTGATTGGGACGAGCTGATGGTTAAAAAGCTGCCGGATTTCAAGAACGGCATCTTTGCAGGCGTGAAGTTTGGAAAAGACGGCGTCAACACTTGCCTCTCCATCGCTCTTAAGACGAAGGATGACAAGATATTCGTTGAATCTATTGATTGCAGGAACCAAAGAGAAGGCAATAGCTGGATTATAAACTTCCTGTTGAAGTGCAAAGCACGGGCCATCTTGATAGACGGTGCTTCCGGGGTTGAAACGTTCTTAAAGGAATGTAAAGACCAAAAGCTCAAGAAGGTTACAAAAGTCAGTTACAAGGAAGTCATTCAAGCATCCTCGGATTTCGAGACAGCGATAGCAAACAAGACGATCTGTCACAAGGGACAGCCGGCACTAAGACAGAGCGTTACAAATTGCCAGCATCGCGCGATCGGAAGCGGCGGAGGTTACGGTTACAAGACTTTAGACGACAACATCGAAGTTGCTCTCGCCGAGTCTTGTGTTTTAGCAGCTCACGCGTGTGCCAATGCGAAGGAAGTCAAAAGGCAACGCGTCAGTTTTTAATATTACGTTACCGAACGGATTAATCGGGAAAGGAGACATTTATGTCAGAAGAATTCAAGCCTATCGAAACTCAGGAAGCTCTTAACAACATCATCAAGGATCGCCTTCAGCGCGAGCGTGAGACCACGCAGAAACGCTTTGAGGGTTGGGTTTCACCCGAAGACCATCAGAAAGCTTTAGAAGACGCTAACAAGGCACTTGAAGATATCAAGAAGGCTCGCGAGAGTGACGAGAAGACCATTGCAGATCTTTCGGCAAAAGTCAAAGCATACGAGACGGACTCGTTAAAAAGCCGGATAGCTCGAGAAGTCGGGCTTTCATCTGATTGGGCATCTCGAATCAGCGGAGAAGATGAGGAATCAATTAAAGCTGATGCAGAAGCGCTCAAGAAACTTGTCGGAAGCTCCAAACCGCAGCTCCCGACCAAAAACCCCGAATCAGGAGAGCATTCTTCTTCGGAGGATAAAGCCCTTAGAGGATTGCTCAATGGATTAACCAAAAAATAATTTTCAGGAGGTGCTATTATGGCATTTACATCAACAGGTTTCCCTGCAGAACTGGTCAAGGAAGTATTTACTGGTGCTAAGGGACATTCTTCTATTGCGAAGCTCGCAAAGCAGACACCTATCGCATTCAGCGGCACGGATATCATGACATTCAACTTTGATGGAGAAGTCAATCTTGTAGCTGAAGGCGCTGCAAAGGGCTCTCACACCAATGGAAACGAGCCTATCAACATTGTTCCGCTCAAGATCGAGTACGGCGCAAGAGTTTCTGACGAGTTCATTAAGTGCTCTGAAGAGAAGAAGCTTGAATACCTCAGATCCTTCAACGAAGGCTTCACAAAGAAGGTGGCCCGCGGTCTTGACATCATGGTCATGCACGGAATCAACCCTAAGACAGGAGCCCTTGCTCAGTCTATTGGCACGAATTCTTTTGACACAAATGATGACGTTCATTCCGTAACCTATGACTCAGCTCATCCTAATGACAACTTTGAAGATGCTGTCGAGGTTATCGGTGATTACGACCTTAATGGTATTGCTATGAGCAAGACAATGGCCAAAGCTTTGTCCAAGTACACTGAGAATGGCGTCAGACAGTTCCCTCAGCTCGCTTGGGGTGCAAACCCTGACGAGATCAACGGCGTTCCTTCTGACATCAATACCACCGTTTCTAAGGTTAATGGTGAATACGCTTATGCAGGCGATTTCCAGAACGCGTTCAAGTGGGGCTATGCGGATAAGGTTACTCTCGAGGTAATCGAATACGGCGATCCTGATAACACAGGCTCCGATCTCAAGGGCCACAACCAGGTATATCTCAGAACCGAGGCTTGGATTGGCTGGGCCATCCTTGATGGCGCTGCTTTCGCAAGAATCGAAGATACTTCTTCGGGTTCCTGATATGCGTTACAGAAATATCAAGACCGGACAGATAGTTGACGTCCATTCAAAGCTTGGCGGCAAAAATTGGGTTTCCATTGACGGCGATAAGGTCCCTAAAAAGGAGACTGCCGCTGTCAAACCCGCGCCAATAGCAGAGGAAGAAGTCATTCCGGCAAAGAAAACGACGAAGAAGACCACAACAAAGGCTAAAACAAAGAAGTGATCCGAGGATAAGACAATGTCAGACTATGCAACAGTTTCAGACATTATTGAGCTCAAGCGCCCGCTTACCAATGAAGAACAAGTGCGTGCAACCATGCTCATCCCCATTATTTGCTCTCTTATCAGATACGAGGCAAAGAAGACGGGAAGAGATTATGACCAGATGATCTATGAATCCGAACTGGTATCTGTTGTCGACACTTTTATTGGTGATGGAGCAAAGACAATTTTCACATTGTCCGCGATTCCGCAGGGAATGATATTTGTCACTGTAAACGGAATGCCTGCAAGCGAATATACCGTTGAGAGTAAGTCTTTGATGTTCACAACAGCGCCTACGGGCGAAATACTTGTGATATATGAGTATAGAGCTCTGGCGGATATTGCCAAAGGAGTAGTTTGCGACATTGTCATGCGCGAGCTCAACACTCCCGGAACACAGCTTCCCGCCACATCTTATTCAGAGGGGGCAGGTTCCGTCTCGCAGTCTTTTTCGCTTCCCAATGCAAGCGGTTCGATCAAGTTATGGCCTTCAGATATGAAAGCTCTCGGTCTGAAGCGCCAAAAACTTGATTCGCTCCCGCTCATGGATCCGGCGCGTTGTCCGAGTTATCTACCACCAAAACCGAGGAGGATCTAATATGCTTCCTTCTTTTTGCAGAGATACAGTGACCAGGATCAGGCCAGGCAAAAAAGAATCACGCGGAATAGATGTTCCTGATTGGGATGAAAGCGCTGTTTCACGGCTCACAATAATCGGATGCTCAATGCAGCCGTCTTCGACAAGCTTGTCTCAAGACGGACGCGTTCTTGGCATCTCTGATGAATATACGCTGTTTGCTCCGCCTAATGCTGATATCGAAGCCGGGGATCGTATTGAATTCAACGATAAACAATACAATGTCCAGGGTGATGTCAGGGTCCAGCCTTCCGCTACAGGAAGACTTGACCATATCCAGGTCACTTTAAGGAGATATCATGGCTAATTCTCATATTACCAAAATAGAGTTCCTTAATGATGGTTACAGAGCGCTTCTCGAATCCGATGAGGTGCGAAGCATTGTTGAAGAACACGTGCAGAGAATCGCCAATGAAGCTAACGCAAATGGCGGATGTGATGGCTATAAGGCCACAGTGCTCAAAGGACACTATGGTGGCGGCCGTTATGTCGGCATTGTTGCAGCAACGGATAAGAAATCGCTTGCAGCCGAATCGGAGGATCAAGCGCTTACGAGGACCATATCATGAGTGAAATTCAGATCTTAAGACCGTGTGACATAGAGAACGAGATCCGCCTTGCTCTCAAGGATTTCATGACGGTTTATTGCAGACTGCTTCCCGATAATCTCGAGATTCCGTCTGCCAGAGTTGTCGCTACAGGCGGCAGCTCTAAAAATACGATCGACACATTCATGGTAACGCTCCAAACAAGGGCCGAAACCGACGAAGAAGCGTATGAACTCATCCGCAATGCTCAAGGAATTCTCGAGGAACGCGTTAAAGAACAGTTCGGAGCGCTTCGCTCGATTTCTATAAATTCTCTGGCGAGTTGGGGGAACGATCCTGCTCGTCCGGAATTAAAACTGTGTTCGCTAACCTTCCTGGTAACGGCACACCGAGAATCGTTCACAATTACTAATTAAGGAGGCATAGCCTATGAGTAACACAGTAAATTTGGGTATTGGCTACCTGGGAATGCTCTACACGGCTCCGGAAGGTACAACAATTCCGAATCCTGGTGATTCTCTTGCAAGCTGGACCGAGGTCGGTGCTATCAGCGACGAGGGAATTGAATGGGATCCTCACAGAGACAATAACCCCATCAGGGATTGGACAAAGAAGATCCGCAGAGTTGCCGCACAAGAAGAAGGCGGAACCATCAAGGGCAAGCTCATTGAGACCACAAAGAAGGTCTTTGAATTCCTTTATGGCGAAGATAATGTTTCTTACCAGGCGGCTACTTCGCAACACGGAAACATCACCAGTGTCGATGTCGGCCCCGGTGTCAGCGCTCCGCCTGCAGCATATCTCTTCCTTGTCAAGGACGGCGACGACTTGATCCAGTATGCCACAAAGTCCGGAGTAGTACGCGAGCTCGATCCTATCGCAGTAGCTCCCGGAGATCCCATCGCTTACGGCTTCACGATCGAGTCTGATTGTTGGAGAAACACAAAGGATGATGGTCAGCTCACATCCTGATAATAAGAATAAGGAGTTTTAACCATGCCTACTACTCTAAACTTAAACGATCACAAAAAGAAACAAACGGTCGAAGACGTTCTCGAGGTTAAGTACGGGAACGAGACCTACAGGATTCCGCTCGGCAATACACTCACCTTGAAGGAATATAAGTCCTTGAAAAAGGCTTATAAGGATGATGACGAGGATGCCATCGTTGACTTTCTTTCTAAATATATGGGAAATGACGTTGCTGAATCGCTTCATATTGACGAACTTTGCGCCATCTTTGAAGCATGGAGCAAAGCAACATCAGAAGCTTCCAGAGGATTAACACCGGGGGAATCTTAAGCCTTGCACGTTTCGTCGATGAACACGGCAAGGCGATCGAATACGATCTCCTGACCAAGACGGGATACACACTTGACGATATCGGGGGAACTCTTTCGTGGAGTTCCCTCGATTCGTTTATTTCAAACCTAAAATCGGATTCCGCATTAGCCCGAGATCTTGGCAATGCAACGGGCTGGGAAGACACAGTGAAAACAAATGCCATCCTCGCGGATATCTATGACCTTTTGCAGATAGTGAATGCGAATTTATGCCTACACATAAGCAAAGGGAAGAAAAAAGTGAGAGTAAAGCCATACCCGAGACCGGGTATGAGCGAAGATAAACACAAGCTTGGGAAAGGCGCTCTGAAGTCTGTTGAAAGCTTGCGTAAATGGATTAGGAGTAAGAGAAATGGCTGAATCAGGATCCGGTCCTACTATTGCCCGCGCTTATATTGCCTTGATTCCTTCGATGCAGGGCTCTCAAAAGACCGTGGCCACTGAGCTTGGCGCACAGGTCGAACCCGCAGCTAAAGAAGCCGGCGAAAAATCCGGAAAGAGTCTTGGCGACGGAATTGCCAAAGGTCTCAAGACTACCGGTAAAGTCATAGGTGCTGCTATGGCTGCTGTATCTGCAGCAGCAGTCGCTTCTACAAAGGCTTTCGTCAGCGCAGCTAAGGAAACCGCAAATTACGGCGATACTGTCGATAAGCAGAGCCAAAAAGTAGGATTAAGTGCCAAGACCTGGCAGGAATACGACTACGTGCTCAAAATCTGTGGCACGGAAATGTCTTCCATGACTACAGGTCTCAAAACTCTCACCAATCAGATAGACGCTGCAAAGAACGGAAACAAAGAAGCTGTTGACCGTTTTAAGGCGCTCGGAATTTCGATGAAAGACCTCAAAAATCTTTCTCGAGAAGATTTATTTAAGAAGACAATTTCAGGCTTGCAGGGAATGAAAGAGGGCACTGACCGCGCAGCTTTGGCAAACAAGCTGTTTGGCAAGAGCGGCCAGGAGCTCACGCCTTTATTCAACATGACCGCCAAAGAGACTCAGGGCCTCATTGATAAGGCAAATGATCTCGGAATGGTAATGAGCGACACCGGAGTTAAAGCTTCTGCCGCTTATGTTGACAGCCTTACAACGTTGGAAGGCACCCTGAAAGGCCTTAAGAACAATATAATGACTCAGTTTATGCCAGGACTCACGGCGATGACTGAAGGCCTTGCTGATGTTATGGCAGGCAAGGGCTCGAAGAAACTCACGGACGGAATCCGTTTGTTCATGGTCGAACTCAAAAGAATGGCACCCGACATCCTCAAAACGATTTCTGATGTTGGAATTACCATAATTCAGGGACTTGGCCCGCTCCTGCCTGACCTGGTGAGCATGATCTTTTCACTCACGACTCAGGCCATTGTAACAGTCAGTTCCATGCTGCCTCAGCTCATGCCGTCCATAATTTCCGGCATTCAGGGCGCTATGGTCGCCTTGATGCAGGCGCTCCCTATCGTGATTCAGGGCGTCACAGATCTGATAATGTCACTGGTGACTTGGCTCAATTCAGGGGACAATGTCAGCACCCTGGTATCGGGAATCGTATCTCTGACATCCCAAATTGCAAATTCGATCGGAATGGTGCTCCCAGTTCTCCTGCCGGCTGTTGTTGAGATAATTGGCAAGGTCGCAATAGCACTCACCGACGAAAAGAACGTTTCAATGCTCATTGATGCGGCGCTGACCGTAATCGGTGCCGTGGCAGTCGCTATCGGAAAAGCACTTGCAAAGATCCCTGAGATCGTTGTCGGCGTTATCAAGAATCTTGGAAATCTGTTGGCAAAATTCCTTGATTGGGCGGTACCTTTGGCGGCAACCGGAATCGAGGCCATCGTCAATACGGTCAAATCTTGGGGAAACAGCGCCAAGACCTTCATTTTGAATCTCATAAACGGAATCAAAACTTCTATTTCAAATTGGATTTCCAACCTGAAAAAGGGTTTTGTTGACGGATTTAATGCAATTAAGAGCAATATTTCGTCAATTTTGTCGAATATAAGTGATTTTGTGAAGGGTGCCATTGATACGATCAAGTCCATTCCGGGCAAGGTCGTCTCCATCGGCAAAGACCTTGTAGTCGGCCTTTGGAACGGAATCAACGACAAGATTAACTGGGTTAAAGACAAAATCAAAGGAATGGGCGAATCTATCACCAAAGCAATTAAAAAGGTGTTTGGCGTGGCATCTCCGTCGAAAGTCTTTGCAGAGGTAGGTTCTTTCCTGGCTCAAGGTTTGTCTGTCGGATATGAGTCCGAGATGAAAGACGTCAGAAAAGAAATGCTCAGCGCTTCAAACGGCCTTACGGCTGCGATGACAACAGAGATCACGGCACACGCTTCTTCCGGTTCTCTTGCAGACGTTTCTGCGGGCGATACCTACAACGGCGGTCCTGTCACCATCATTGTAAATGCAGCAGAGGGACAGTCAGTGAATGCGATAGCTGATGCGGTCATAGACAAGCTCACATCCAAGACCACAAGAAAGGGAAGAGTTTATGCCTAAGTTGTTCAACGAGTTTACTAACAGGCAAGGCCTGATAGTATTCGGAGGCGAGGCTTCATGGGATTATGGCATGGTAATCACCGAAGCCCCTGCCTTTGACCGAGCTGTAAGAAAATGCGAAGCGGTCAGTGTTCCCGGAAGAAACGGCTCGATCCTGTTTCAGCAGGACGCTTATGAGGACGTCCCGAGAACATATAAGGTATGCCTTGCCCCGGATATAAAAGATCTCAATGAGACAATTGATTGGTTTTTAGCCTGGCTAAATTCCAAGTCAGGATATCAGAGGCTTGAAGACAATTTTGAACCGGAAGTTTTCAGGCTTGCCTATTATAACGGCGGAACTGAATTTTCAAATGAAATGATGCAATATGGCGAGGCCAACATCACTTTTGTGTGCAGAGCCGAAAGGTTTTACAAAACCGGAGAAGCAGAGAAGACCGTCAGCAACGGAACGAAAATGTGGAACCCGACAAGGTACGCATCCAAACCACTCATTCACATAGAGGGTTCTGGAACGTTTTCTGTGTCTATCAGCGGAAAAACCATCACGGCGACTGTCACAGATTACGTCAACATCGACTGTGAGGCTATGAACGCATACAGACTTCCTGTCGAGAACATGAACGGGAACATCAGCGGAGAATTTCCGAACATTTTGCCGGGAGAAAACACTATCGGAATCACAGGAGCTCCGACGAAGGTCACTGTGGTCCCGAGATATTACACTATTTAAGAGGTAAACCATGAAGCCTATTCTTTATTCTTCGGTCACAGAGGGGACCGTGCCGACACATTATGGCGTAGGCGTTCTCTCTGACTGTTTGTCATGCCAGGTTAAAGAACAGCGCAACGGGGAATACGAGCTCGAGATGGAGTATGCCATCGGAGGCGCACACGCCGATTCGATCGTTCCAAACGCGGTCATTAAGGCAAAACCTAACTATACGGACAGCCCACAGCTCTTCCGAATCTATAAAGTAGGAAAGAAAATCAACGGACGATTTACCGTCAACGCTCAGCATATTTCCTACGATCTAAGCGGAAAGGTAATCATATCCGGAGATGCAAACGGTATCGTCGCAGCATGTTCCGTGCTCACAGCATCGGCGGGCAATTTTGTCGTAGAGACATCAAAGAACACTGTGGCCGACTGGAATGTTACGGAGCCGTCATCAGTTCGATCATGGTTCGGAGGCAAACAGGGAAGTCTGCTCGACGTCTATGGCGGCGGAGAGTGGCATTATGACAACTTCCACGCGAAGCTCTGGCAGAACAGAGGCGATAACAGAGGCGTGACGATCCGCTACGGGAAAAACCTGACGGAGTTGTCTCAAGAGATCGACATGAGCAATCTTGTGTCGGGCATTCTGCCTTATTGCCGTCTCGAGACAGGTGTTGAAACCATACCCGCACCGGACACGGTGGTCCCGACTGGACTGACAGGATTCGAGAAGGCCATGGCGGTCGACTTTACTGATAAGATAGACCAGGCAAGCGAAGATGACATCGCGACACAGCTTGCGAGCCTCGCAGCCTCATATATAAGCAGTCACAACTTTGTGACACCGCTAAACAACATCACTCTGGACTTTGTCCAGCTAAAAGGACTTTCTGAACGTGTCGACCTTTGCGACACGGTAGAAATATATTTTGAAGCTCTCGGAATATCCGCCTCAATGAAGTGCATCTCTACAGTCTGGGATGTTCTCAAGGAGAGATATGTGCAGACCGAGTTCGGCGATGCAAAGACGACCATCGTCGACACGATCCTGCAGACGAGCGAAGCCGCTTCAGAGGCTCAAAGCGATGCCTCATCAAAGAAAAGAGTTTTTGTCGACACTCCGGTCCCGCCATATAATGAAGGCGATCTTTGGGTAAACGGCGAAGACCTTTATTATTGTGCAAACACAAGGCTGTCCGGCGCATACGAAGAGAGCGACTGGCTTTTGGCAACGGATTACTCAACACAGAGTTATGTCGAAGATACCATCAAAACAGCAACAGAACTCATCACGGGAACCTCTGGCGGTTATGTTGTCTTGCACCAGGACGTTGACGGACATCCTTACGAGATCCTTATCATGGACAACGCCGACATCAATGAGGCGGTCAATGTTCTTAGGCTAAATCAGCTCGGCCTCGGTATATCTTCACATGGATATAATGGACCGTTTAACACGGCCATCACCGGCGAGGGAATCGTTGCGGATTGGATAACAACAGGAAACCTCGATGCTTTGAAGGTCAACATCCAGCACTTGACCGCGACGATGTTCGAGGGCGGAAAGATCTCGCTCGGAGGCTTGAATAACCAGGCGGGAGTTCTTGAACTCAAGGATGAATCGGGCACGGTCATCGGAGAGCTGACAAAACAGGGCTTGAAGTTCTACGGCGCCGGTCCGGTCGGACAGAGGCCCTATGTCGTCCTCAATAACACGGATGGCTTTAAGGGTTACGACGCAAACGGAAATGCACTTTTCTGGGTAAACAGAGATGAGTTCGTCATGACAAAGTGCGTGGCACAAAACGAGATTAACGCCTGTGGAAAGGTTCGTTTCTTGCCCATGACCATCAGAGACAGCAACAACGACATCACAAACGACGGAATTGCAGTGATCGCGATCGTTTAAGGAGAACGGGCAATGGCTCTAAGCGGAAGTTTTAATACAACCAAATACACATCAGCAAGCCACGGAACGTTAGGCTTGAACGTGTCATGGACTGCCACTCAGAATGTCGCAAATAACACTTCCACGATAAAGTGGACGGTAAAATCAAACGGCACGATGAGCAGCGGCTATTATGTCAAGTGCTATAAGGTTATCGTCAAGATCAACGGAACTAAGGTGTTGAACACCACATCAGAGTTCAATATGAAAGGCGATGGCGCATATAAAAAGACAGGCACCATCACGATAACTCATGGCGAAGACGGCAACAAAACTGTTGCGATGTCAGCTCAGGCAAACATTTACTATGCCGGAGACGGAAACGCTCAGACAGGTTCAAAGTCGTTTGCACTAAACAAGATTAACAGATATGCGCTTCTCGGCGAAGTTCCGAACTTTACTGACGAAGAAAACCCTGTTGTTCCGTTTACTAACCCGGCAGGGACAGACATGGTCACGGATCTGAAAGTCCGTTTGATGTGGAATTCCGACAGCGATGCGACGTCTTACGTCGACGTTCCGTCGGGAGACTGGGCAGGCGGAACGGTCACGCTCGACCTGACGAGCTACCGGACCGCGTTAAGGAACGCCTGCCCGAACTCGAACACGTTGGCGGTCAAATATGACCTCATGTCAACGATGGGTGGAGTTCAATATCACGACTATAAGAGCGCCGTGATGAATATAGTCAACGCAAACCCGACACCGGGTGCGGTGACATATCAGGACATTGACGCGGGCGTCACAGCGATTACAGGAGACGACCAGGTAATCGTTCAGCTTCACTCGACGCTCCGGGTGCATACGGCAACATCAACGGCAAACAAGGGCGCGAGCGTAGCGTCCTATAAGCTGACGATAAACGGAAATGACTATGTACCCGACGGCTCGGGAAATGTGGACTTTGTAAAGCCGAACGCTGCAGGAACCTATGCGGCGGTCGTAACGACAACCGACTCCCGAGGAAACACGGCCACGGCATCGGTCGACATACCTATCTCGGCATGGTCTCAGCCGACAGCGATCTATTCGTTCGCCAGAGTGACGGACTTCACTACGAACGACGCGGTGCTTCATGTAGATGGAGCGATCTCGGCGGTCACAGGCTCAAGCCTGCAGATTACAGAAAGCCACAGAGAAAAAGGTGTCGGTTCATGGTCAACTCCCGCATCTGTTTCGGATGATACGGACTTCACGATCCACAACCTTGATTATCAGAAAGAATATGAGCTGATTATCACGGTTTCAGACTCTTTCACCCGTGCGGACTCTCCGCAGACTAATACGACGTACCTGACTGGTATCAGCAAAGGTGTCCCGCTCGTATATTTCGACACACACCGCAGCTCTTTGGCGGTCAACGGAATTGCAGACGAGGACGGGATCATCTACTCGGAGGGTGACATCAAGGCAAGCAGCGTCAAATATCCGCCGAGATATTCATCAGTGGAGAGAAAAGTCGGCTACTGGATAGATGGCTCTGAAATATACGAAAAAACAGTCGAGCTCGGCTCTTCGATGTCATTAGCATCGAACACCTGGGTGGAGCTTGACACTTTGAATGATGATATAAAACCGCTCGACATTGTCGCATATTCAACTTCGACAACGGGCCACGTGGTTTTTAAGAGCCTTATAGCGCAGTACATCATCAGCACAAAGAAGCTCTCAATTTTAAATACAAGATCGTCAGCGATCTCAATAGACACTTACACGATCAGATATATTTACACAACATAAAGTCAAGGAGGAAAGACAAATGAACATCATCAGCACCATCAGGCTGGACTTCGCTCAAGACACGCCCCCGGTCTTTGTCTTTGCGAAGCAGGGCGATCAGGAGAGCCGCTTTGTCGAGATCATTCCGCTTAACGGCGGACTGCCTTATACCCTTGAGGCAGGAATTGACGCCAAGATCGGCGCGACCAAGCCCGACGGGACCGCAGTGCTCAACAACTGCACGATCTCGGACGGCAAGATCTACGCACCGCTCACAGCTCAGACACTCGCAGCTTTTGGAATCGTAAAGGCAGAGATCGGACTCTTCCAGAACGACTCACTGCTCTCGTCTCAGGTCTTCTATGTAAACGTAAGACAGAGCGCATACGATCCGAACGTTCCCTTGAGCTCGAACGAGTTCGCTGCCCTGGTCGAAGCCTTTTATGAGGTCAATAACCTCGATATATGGGCAGAACAGACCGCAACGGGCGCGACCATCTATATCAAGAGGAAGGATGGCACCATCCAGAGCGTTCACATTGACACCGCTACGAGCATCAAGACATGGGATGATATTAAGTACGCGGTAAGGAACGGCCTCGGTCCTGTTCTCTTCCCGGTCGGCTATGAATTCACTACTCCCAGAGAGACGGCCATCACTGCAGCAGTCGGAGCTCATAACACAGGCGTCACGGCTGCATCGGTCGACGAGGACACGTTCCTGCACGCCATCGGAGGCGCGCACGACGGCCATTATGAGGCTACCTTCGACGGAGACGAGTGGAGAAACGAGCACGGCGACATTGTCGACCTCACAGATTACGGCATCACGATCACCGGAACACCTGCAACGGATGACAAGGTCATCATTTCTGAGACAGCCGGCGACATCGTCTGGCAGGTCTACGACCACATCACCGAGGAAGTCGAGGATGCGCTCAACCCTGCAGACAGACATTATCGTTACGGCATGATCCTCGGCACGAAATACGTCTATTCAAATACTGCAGGCACACAGATCGGTGTCGTTTTCGACGACTCGGAGGCACTTTTCTACTGCGACGAAGCTCTCGCTGCAGGCACATACAACTTCACATGGGACTATGAGACGGGTTCCGTAACCAATGGAACATTCCAGTTCACTCTTACTCAGGGAGTTCCTGCGGGCGGTCAGATCTGTATGACACTCAGGTCAAACGGCTCCGCGATCACGGCTGCGACGATCTTCACGCTCGCACATCCCGGTGATTCCGCAAAGATCGAGGAAAACGTTGCGATCTCTGCAGGCAACGGCGGCACAAGCCTCGGAACCATCCACGCGACATCAGTCGAAGGAACAGGTCTCAACTGTGCGCAGAGGATCGTCTTCGGTTCAAACAACTATGCACAGAGCGCCATGAGGCAGTGGCTTAACTCCGACAAGGGCCTCGGTCAGGTTTGGAGCGCACAGACGAAGTTCGACAGAGCTCCGTCCTGGCACACTTCAAACGATAAGGCATACAGGGGATGGATGCACGGCTTCGGTGATGATTTCCTCGGCGCTATCCTCACGGCAAAGGTTCCCTGCAGAACGAACTCATATTTTGAGACTGATTCACTCGACGGCACCGAGTTCGCCGTAAATGAGACCTATGACGTCAAGGATAAGTTCTTCTTGCTGTCCGCTCCTGAGTATTTCGGAACATACGACTCCGCATCACTCAAGGACGGCGTCCTCCTTGACTACTATGACGGTCTTACTCAGGCCGAGAGGATCAAGCGAGACAAAGGCGGTACTGCAAGATATACGTGGCTCCGGTCTCCCTACCCGTGGTACGCCTACTATGTCCGCATCGTGAACATCGACGGCTCGTTGTACGGCTACATCGCGATCGGTGCCTACGGCGTTGCCCCTGCTTGTATCATCGGTTAATCGAACAATCCGCAGCGATAGCTGCGAATAACAGGAAGTGAACTATGAGTGTCCGAGTAGGCGACAGACAACAGGGAAAGCTTCAGGTTTTGAATAAAGCGAGGGTGTTGAAAAGATACACCCTCGCCGTTCTGAAAAATGATAAATACTTTCCGAAAAGCGTGCGCTGGATGTATGCGCAGCCAATACATCAGGAGATGAGAGCCGCGTGTTCGTGCATCAGACGGGCCAACGCGGTCAGAGTCTCCGATACGATAAACAAAGAAAACGAATACAAATATCGCAGGATGCAACAGGTTGAAGCCTATGCTCACCTCGAGGCTCTGCTCGACCTGATAGATGATGTTTACCTTGCAAGGTATATATCAGGACGTCAGGCGGAGCACTGGACTCAGCTCATAGTGGAAACAGAAGAATATCTTATGGCGTGGGTTAGATCCGACGCTGAAAGATATAAATAGGGTGGTCGCTATCCGCTCCGGTCTCCCAACCCGTGGAACGCCAACAATGTCCGCAACGTGAACACCGACGGCTCGTTGAACAACAACAACGCGATCAATGCCAACGGCGTTGCCCCTGATTGTGAGGAATATGCCAGTTCAAGTAGTCCATAGCAGACCAAAGCAGTGCATCTCACACAAGGAGCGGCCATCCTGACTCTTATAAGGAGCAAAATTCTACAAACGACAGAAGCGTCCTGCGGGACGGTCTTCTTATATGCGTTTGATGTTTTATGTCATACAAGGAAGTCATTGATTTTGACAACTTATACGATGGTCTGACCAAATGCTGCAGAAATGTCAGATGGAAGGACAGCGTAGTAGGTTACGAAACCAACGGACTTAAAAACACATACAGGCTCAGGAGAGACCTTCTTGAAGGCAAGTATAAAATCTCCAAATATCAGCGCTTTAAGGTTTACGAACCGAAAGAGCGCGATATTGTGGCGACTCGCCTCCGTGACAGGCAATTTCAGAGAGCTCTTTGTGACCGCGGACTGTATGACATGATGACAAAGTCCTTTATACATGACAACTGCGCATGTATGCAGGGCAGAGGTGTCGACTATACGCTCAACAGGCTGACGGCACACCTCCGGAAATACAGACAGGAGTACGGCACGGACGGATGGGTTCTGAAATGTGACATTCATCATTATTTTGAATCTATTCCGCACAATGTCGCCAAGCGTGCGATCTTGAAAAGGGTTCCTGATCCTGACATCGCCATGAGAGCCTGCGAGATAGTGGACTCTTTCGGCGGAGACAAAGGCATCGGTCTCGGTTCTCAGGTGTCGCAGCTCATCGCCCTGGCTGTTCTCGATGATATGGACCATTTCATCAAGGAACGGCTTCGGGTTAAGCATTACATCAGATATATGGATGATTTCGTTCTTATTCATCCTAACCGGGAATATTTAAGGTTCTGCAGGACGGTCATTGAGGCAAAGCTTAACGCTCTCGGTCTTACTCTTAACAGGAAGACGAGGATCTACCCGTTGAAGCAGGGCGTGAAACTCCTTAAATGGAGATTCATTATCAAACCGTCAGGCAAGATCCTCCGGAAGATGGATAAGAAGAAACAAGGCAGGCAAAGGCGAAAGCTCAGGAAGATCTTCGCAAAAGAATACGCGGGGATATATCCGAAAGGTTCCGCTAAGGTCTCAT
>Ga0310696_10003991_pt1 | contig 18236 bp, 22 predicted proteins | sample AusTroGonzalo_MG_4_FD_203885 | JGI IMG/M metagenome (GOLD analysis project Ga0310696, IMG submission 203885) | Bovine rumen microbial communities from tropical cattle in Woodstock, Queensland, Australia - Gonzalo_02 (v2) (version 2) | ecosystem: Host-associated > Mammals > Digestive system >...
GTCTTGTCTGCCTTCTTGGCAAGCTCGCTTTCGATCCACTTCTTGTCGACCTCGGTTGACACCACGTAGGTGTTCTGCCCGGAACAGCGGTTCACCGTCCTCGCGACGTCGACATTCTCTCCGGCGACGACATTTGACTGGCGGTTGGCCATGCAGACGGCCAACGGGTTAGGCGGCGGAAGGCCGACCGGCGGTGGAGGTACGGGCCCACGCATGGTAGGCATGGCAGCCGGATAGGGTACGAACCTAGCCGGTTCCCTCTTTTGGCAACCGCAACCCATTTATTTCCTCTTCTTCCTCGTGGCCGGCTTGCGCGGCATGGTCAGTATCTGCTTGTAAATTTCGTGTACGTAGGAGTTTCCGCCAAGATCGGTGTATGCCTTGTACATCTTCAGGAAGTTTTCCCTGTCGTAGTCGCCGATGAACCCGCGCTCGACGGCCTTGTCGTAGATTTCGGTAATGTCGTTCCTCAGGACAGTCGTGATGGCTTCCTTGAGCAGCGTTAGCGATGAGTCTATCTTGGCACTGGCGGAGAAATGACCCATGAGCCACTTCCTCAACGGCTTCACTATGCCGAGGAGCGCAGCGACGAGGGCCGTCAGCGACACTAGGAAGCCCGACATCAGCTGGATAAAGTTGGTTACATCTGAGAGTTCCATATGCAAGAGAAGCTCCAATACACACCCGACGCATAGTTTATGCGAAGTGGCATGATTTTTTGCCATATATGATATTGGTTAGGAATAGTGCAATCCTATAAACTTGGTGCATATTCAGATGGGCGTAAGCGATGGCAAGGATCAAGATCAGGTCGGCAAAGTCTAACGGGGCACCGTGCCCTCCGCCACCACCACCGGCAAGGCCAGAGGTGGGTATTCCGACACGCGAGATGCCTCCTATGCCGCCTCCTCCGTTCCCCTTTGTACCTGGACCTCCGCCTTGCTGTTGCGGCCCAGCCACTGAACAGGTGGTGGACAACGTGACAGTCGTGTCTCTGACGCCGGACCTCATAGAGGTCGTCGAGGGCACGTACCAAGGGATGAAGGCTTACGGGATCGACGGAAGTGGGATTGCCTCCAATACACATCACGAATATACCGCTAGCGAAATAGACGCGTTCTGCGACGAAGTGGACGCCGAAGGATAGGGGACATTATGAGCGCTATTATCAACTACGCTTCCGAGGAAGGACTCAAGGAACTCTATCGCAGGGCGGTAGCACGCATACCCGCCGTTGACACCGAACTCGACTTCGATTCCGGTAACCCCATTGCCAACAGCACGATCACTTACGCGTTGTCCAGGCTAGGCAGCTATGTCGTCGTAAAAGGAACCGGATCGGACCATCATCCGGATGTTGCCGAGCCGTCCGACACAGTCCTCTATTTCGTGAAGGTGGCTTCGGTTGCCGGCAAGGACAACTACAAGGAATGGATCTGGACTGACAAGTGGGAGTGCATAGGCGAGCCGTCAGTCATAGTGGATACCGAGCTCGACTTCTACTCCGATAACCCGATTGCCAACAAGACGGTCACCGAGGCGCTTTCCAGACTGGGAAGCTACCTCGTTGTTCCCGGAACTGGCGCCGATAACCATCCTAACGTGGCCGTACCTTCGGACACCGTACTTTACTTCGTCAAGGTTGGCTCGGTTGAAGGCAAGGACAACTACAAGGAATGGATCTGGACCGACAAGTGGGAATGCATCGGCGAGCCGTCCATTACGATCGTCGACAGTGTCGACATCAACTCATACGACCCGGTAACAAGCCATGCCGTAGCTCTGGCGCTAGCCAACTTCGGCGGTTTCGAGAAGGTCAACGGCACCGGCACGGATAACCACCCAGACGTGCAAAACCCGTCCAACAAGGTCATATATTTGGTCGAGGTGAGCGAATCGGCAGACCCGGACCACTGCATGGAATGGGTCTGGAGTACCGCTACTGGGACCCCCGAATGGGTGTGTATCGGCACTACGTCCATTTCAGTAGATACGCAGCTTGACGCCCAGTCGAACAATCCTATAGCCAACTCGGTCGTTGCTACCAACGTGACTCGGCTGGACACAAGGATTGACGACATCAGCCTGGTGCTTACGGATGTCACCGGTAGTGTCACTGGGACGACCATGTATGTTAATGTGGATAATAGCACATATACAAGATTCAGTGTGCCGGCGACCATAACTACACTTGCAATCCGATTGACGGACAAGGCGGTATCCGGTAACGTGTCTAGATCTATGTTCGAATTTACTTTGCCAGCCGATACGGAACTTCAGTCAGTCCGTGTTTTGGACATGGCGGAAAATGACTGCCTTTACATGTGCCCGATGACATGGCCTGGAACGGTCACCTATCAAGGCACGGTCACCAACGGGATCGCGACCATAATTGGCTACTCGCCGGCGATATACAACGGTGAAGTACTCAGCACGGACACCGGAAACCTTTTAACAACTTCAACCGGCAAGCACATAAAGTACGTGGTTGCCTAACGGGGATAGGAATATGCAGCAAGACGAAGATATCAGAATCAAGGACCTCCCGTCGACCTCTACGTTGGCCACCGGTATGATGGTCGCGGTGGACAGCGAGACTGCCGGTACGAAGTCGTTCGACATCAGCACGCTAGATGCCGCGATTGGCGCTGTGGACGACAAGGTTGATGCGGTACGCCAGGTGCCGGAGTCCGCACCAGCGAACGCAGGCCAGGTATTGACAGTGGATTCATCTGGCGCGACTGGGTGGGCCGACGTTCCTACCGAACTGCCTGCTGGTGGCACTACCGGCCAAGTACTGATTATGGGCGCCAATTCGCCAGCGTGGGGCATTGCGCCGTTGGTTACCGGAAGTGTGCTTTCGTCTGATTCTTCGTCAATAACTGTACCTAATAATCTGTTTACCGTAGTTGGTTCAACGTATACAGATGGCAAGAATACGTTGACTGTGAATATCAGTTCAGATGGTGATGCGACCAATGCGGCATTTGAACTAAGCCCTAGTGTTGATATGACACTAACGGTTGCTAGAGCTGGGACTGCGTTGAAGTACAGTTCAGATGCTGGTAACTCGCTTACCGCGAGTAAGTATTACCAGGTGACCGCCGTTGGTAACTGCTGGACAATGGCTGAATTTGTAACGCAGCCGTAGGAGTTTGTATGATTTTTAATCAGCATGGCATAAATAGTTTCCGTCGAGGCGGAAGTCCTGCCGGAACACTACCAGATAGAACAATTCGTCTACAGATGACGTCAAGTAGTGTTGATCCGACATCATGGACGCCTTATGATACATCAAAATCATATCAATGGGCTAGGGTTGCTGGAACGACGGATACGTGGGATTGTACTTATGATTATACTGATTGGAGTGATGTTTTTAGGGATAAAACTGGAATTGCGAACGTTATTGGGGCAAACCTAATAAATGTAACGTCACTGAACTATGCATTCGGTGGATGTTCTGGATTGCTTACTGTAGATGGCATTGATAATACGGCAACTGTTACAAATGCCTCATATATGTTTTATGAGTGTAACGAATTAACTAATGTTTCTGTGTTTGATACCAGCAGCGTGACTAATATGTTACGCATGTTTGAAGAGTGTAGAAAACTTGTTGAGCTTCCATTTATAGATACATCAAGTGCGACTGATATGACGCTGGCGTTCAGCAATTGCAGGACGATAACAAAAATTCCACAATTTGACTTGCATAATGCAATCATACTGTCTCAAATGTTATTTAACTGTACGAATCTAGTAACTGTTCCTGATTTGGATACGCGCAATGCAATCTATATGAACGGACTCTTTCAATATTGTACAAACCTTAAAACTGCACCTAATCTTAGTTTTGCGAAAGCCGGTGACGTGTCATCTATATTCGCGTCATGTACTAACTTAACGAATGTTCCGAATTATGATATGACATACGTTACATATTTTAAACAAGCATTCTATTATTGTTTTTACCTTCCTAAAATACCTAATCTTATGATAACAACGACATCCGGCGGCAGTGGGCGATTAGTTACGAATGTTGAACGCATGTTTAGTACTTGTAAGAATGTTGAAAGCGGTATTCTTGATTTTTATAATAAGATTAAGGATGTTCCTTCGTTAAAATATACTGATTGCTTTGAGGACTGTGGCGTTTATACCGCAGCTGGACTGGCAGAATACAATCAATTACCATCGACTTGGACATAGTGTCAACAATATATTTAAATATAAGACCGCGTCACGCGGTCGTTTTTTTTTATCTATAACGCGGAAAAATATATAAACTGCGGTATGTTAGAGGAAACCGACATATGCCTAAGAAGATACGACTCGGATATGATATTCTCGCTAAGCGGGCAATAGAAACTGAATCTGGCGTCAACATCGATGACGCACTCCGGAACATTCGTAGTTACGAGCTTGTCTCGGGTACCTCGGAGAACATTCCAGATGTGCCGGTTGCCTCTCGATCAAGCAAGATACTTTACTTGGTACGCGTTGTCGAGGACAACAAGGAAAAGTTCTTCGAATGGATATGGTACGTCCCGGAAACCGGATCTCCGGCATGGAAGTGTGTCGGTGCCGGCATAGACGCGGATGACTCTTGGAAACGCTGGAGTGAGGCCAATGGCAGTTCGTCCACCGGTGAGACCTCGGTATATATAGGTTTGGATAACGTGATTGAACGTGACGATGGGTTCGCGTTCGGTGAACGAAACTCTATCAAAATAACAGATAATAAGGAATATGCTGGTTCAGATGCCGTATGTATAGGTCGTGATAACGTTTCGCTTAATTCTATCGATGGTTATAACTTTGGTCACGATAACGTGATTACCGGAGGAAATTCGGCTAATATCGAGAATAAGTTGGCCATGAACTTGGGCGCTGGTAATACGATCACCAGTGAAGGTGTCAATATAGGAAAGGCGAATATAAGCGATACGTTTGGTATTTCTATTGGCCAATCCAACACGAGTCATAATAGCGCAATCACCATAGGCGATGCAAACGTTGCTGATGGATCGTTTACGATAGGCAATGCAAATGTCGTATATGGGACTTCTATTGTAGCTGGTATGCGGAACGTGACTCCGGTATCTTCTGGAGCTCATGCTACATTGATCGGTTATGATAATATAAGTAATTCTACGAGGGCTAGCGTGACGTTTACCGCGACGCCGCAAACTAACGAGCTTGCTGGTTCGATCGACACTAATTCTATTTTGATGGGTGTTCGGAATATTTCTAACCACTACAATTCTATTCTTTGTGGTATTGGAAATATTTCCAGTGAACCAATTTATGATGGAATTAATGATGATGGTTTAATGGTTGCTATTGGCCGAGAGAATAAGGTAGAACGTAATTACGATATTGCTGTTGGATTTAAGTCGGAAGCGATGGGCGGAGAAAATATAGCACTTCAGCATAGTAAAGCATATGGTTGCGGTAACTTCTCGATGCTGGATTCCACTATAAAGTATGGCATTCATAATATTGCTCTAGTGGAAAGTAGTCTTATAGCCAATGGACATGTCGATGATGACACCGGAATAACGCTAAATAATTCTGTGACGCATAACTATTTGTTCAATTCGGCGATGAGTCCTGGGGCTGCCACTTGCAACCTTATATTTAATACAGACATGGCCAATGTTCAAGTAAGCGACGGCTTACATCGTAATATCATAATGATAGGAACACGTCCGAACCACCAATTGACGATTAACGCGACATCATTTGTCGATAATATTGTTTTTGGCGCAAAGAATAGCTATGACTATTCATTTAAAGGGTCATCGCCGATAACCATGACTTCGGCATGGACAGCAGACCGAAATATTCTTATTGGTAATGCGTATAAATCATTGAATATATCGTCTAACAATGAATTTCAAGCCGGGTTCAATGACAATATAGTTTATTCGGCTACCATGAATGTTATCAGTAGTAAGGGTCAATGTTCGAATATTGTTATTGGTTCTACTTTGAACATGGATGCACCTAATTCCGGATTCCACAATAATATTATTCTTGGACGTAGTGTAGTCAATGAATATAATAGTACTAGTAATTGGAATTTTACTAACAATTTCTTGGTGTCATCACAGCTTCGTAAGGACGCCGATGATCCAAATTTGTATTTACTTCCTACTAGAGGGACTGTATCGTCGAATGTACTATTCGGATCGCTGGTATGTGATAGTTCATCTTGTGTGAGTTTCGGCGAGGAATGCGAAGAATATTGGACGACTAATTCTAACGCACCAGTCATATCTTACTCGAGCCGAGTGTTTAATTTTGGTGATAACAGGATTACAGATTCTGAGACGTCACTAGTGATGGGGTTACAGAATACAGTGACCCGGATTGCGAACTCGTTTATTTATGGTCGTAGTAATACTGTTATTGGTGGTGCTATTGATATCGAAAATTATACTAGATTGACTCGACAGACAATCTTTGGTAATGGCAATACAATTCGTGTCGATACTACTAATGTAACGGATACTGAACATGTGTGCGGTGGGTTCCTTGTTGGCTACAATAATACTATTAAATTAGGTAAATATTGCTTTGACAATAAGATATTTGGTAATAACAATAGTATCCAGAGAAGCGCCAGTAGTTCTGATTACGCGGTCAGCCAGTCTAGAAATGTTATTGTTGGCGACCATAATGGGATATATAGCAATGTAGTTGGGTATAGCGTAATTGGCACTGAAAATACGGTCTCTAATTCGACTATAAGTGCATCGTCCAACGCATATTGTATATCCAATGGGTTTGTTCAAGGCAATAATAACTCTGTTTCTGATGGATCTAATATTATCTCTATGGGTAATGGCATTGTATCTACTGGTCACAATTCGGTCGCTATCGGTTCTCAGCTGATATCTAACCAGTGGCAGACCGTGATCGGAAAATACAACGAGGCTATATCTGGTCCTTCGCGCGTAATTAGTAAGTTCTCTGAGCTGTCGACTTATTCTGTGGGAGACGTTGTGTGGTATGAGGGCGCATATTACAAATGTAAAACCGCAGTGACTACGGCTGGCGCATGGGTCTCAACAAATTGGGAAGTTACTACGCCGGAAAGCGATAAAGCAATATTCCTTATTGGTAATGGTTACTCCGAAACCGATGGGTCTGATTGGCAAACTGAAAGCAAAATCCATCGTTCCAATGCAATGGTGGTGTATGCTGATGGTACAGTCAAGGCGAACGACTTTGTTACCGATAACGACCTCATGATAGCTGCTGGTAACGGAATATCGGTTACCGAAGACATAATTAATAGTTCGCTTATCATATCATTGAACTCTGAACTCCAGTCAGTGCTGGTTAATCATCCTGGTGCGGATGGGAAACGCTACACGTTAGAATGCAACAATGGACTGCTTAGATGGGTTGAAATCGGTACAACAACTGTGTGATGGAGATAGCCGATGATAGTCACGTCAAGTCAGATGCGTAGTGGAAGTGGATTCCCGGTAAAGTTTGGTAGCAAGGCTATCAAACGCCGGTTATGCTTAATTGAAGTCAATATAACTGGCTCTTACGAGAATGTTGCATTTTCTCAACAAGTGTTCCATGTAACGCCAAATACAGCATGTACTATACCGGTGACATGGGTAAATGGTAGTGACTACACATGCGTATCGGCCTCGGTAGGAACGTTTACTCAGAATGGACTGGAACTTCCCGCAAGCGCTACTGACATCAGCGTGATTGTTACTGACACTAAACACAGGATTTCTGTTGAACTTGAGGATACCACGGCGGTATCATCCGTATCGCCTTCGCAGTTGTTCCTTCAGCAAGGGGATATTGGCATGTTCACTCTTACGTACAATGCGGGGTACTCAGAATCCGACATTATTACCACTGGCGGAATCGTGCAAGGGAATACTGTATCCGTCCAAGCCGGGTCTACTTCGTCTTCAGTGACGATATCCACCAGAGTAACTTCATACACGTACTTCAAGCTTGATGTGACTGCAATCCAGGGCACATACGGCGGTTCATATATCCAAGTGTCCGAACTGGAGCTGTATGATCAGTCCGGAACCAAGATTCCGCTTACTTACGTCACTGGCAGTGCTGGTAACAATTCGAGTGAGGGTGGGGCCAAACTGTGCGATGGCAGTACCAATACAAAATTCTGTTCGGCGTTCACTTCTGGTGGAATTTTCCATATATTCCGCACGGCAACCCCTACTATGGTTGCAACATACCGAATGGCTACCGGCGATGATACGGCAACATACTACGGCAGAAACCCAATGACATGGACACTGGAAGGCGCACAGAGCGAGACGCTCGACCGGTATTCAGTTAACTGGACGGTAATCGATTCCAAGTCGAACGACCATACAATGGGTGCGACGAACCAGACATTCTATACATTCAACGTGACCGGAGCGTAGATATGGGCATAGCGGTAGCGATAACGAACCACGACCAGCATTCGACTGTCAAGGAGGCCATCAAGGCGATTGAATCCGGTACCGTTAAGCCGGAGGCCATCTACGTGCTGTCCGACGGGAAGCCGTTCAAGCCAATGAAGCGGCACCCCGAGGTCATTCCCATCAACAATCCGAAGGAATGTTCCGGGAGGTGCGCCAACCGGAATTCCGTCATTGGGCCTTTCCTCAAGTCCGGAATCAATTCGATAGTGTTTATCGATGGAGACTGTGTTCCGGAGGATAGCCGTTTCCTGGAAACGTACGAGAACTTGCTCGACAACCACGACCTCGTGTTCGGTACAAGACGCCACGCCGATATATCTGGGCTGTCCATGCCCCCGTCCGACCTCCTCACAGCCAACATGGACAACCTCTATAGAGGAAAGCCGCTCGAATATACAGACCTACGAGTGGTCTCGGGAGCAGTGAAGGCTTGGAAGGAATCCAAGAAGTTCCACGAGAAGGTTGACCTCATGCTGACCGGTATGATCGGTTGGAGCTGCAATTTCGGGTTCTCCCGTAAGGGCCTGTATGATCTCAGATTGTTCCAGAGGGACACCTACGGGCTTTCCGAGGGCATATTCGATTCGAACGCGTTCAGCGGAGGCTGGGGGTACGAGGACGTTGCCATGGGGATCGATGCCATGTATGCCGGGTTGGACGTGGATATATCGGACCGAGTCCGAGTAGTTCACCGTTCCCACGAGCGATCGGACGGGCTTTTTGACCACGTAAAGGGACGGCATGCCGTCATGGATAGGTATCGTGAGCTCGAGAAGAGTGTGAATGCCTGGGAAAACATAAAGAGGGCGGCCATATTGGCCAGCGCGTTCTTCACTGGAGGCCTGATTACTGGAATGGTCACATACGCGGTGGCCATGGAACACGTTTTGGGCATAAACTAGGGGTTGTGAGAGGTAAATATGCCGACCGAATATTTCAGCAGTTATGACGGAAAGGAAGTGATGGCCAAGGTTGCAGAATACGATTCCGATGGTAATCGCATAGCAGATTCTTTGGCGACCAAGCTACAGGGAATAAAACTCGCTGGTGTACAATCCCCAATTGCCCCCGATGCCGGCCATATAGTTACGATCCCATTATTTAGTGGTAGTGATCCTGGCCTCGTTCCTTCTGCTACGGCAGGTGATGCAGACAAGGCGTTGAGAGGCGACGGCACTTGGGGCGACGTTAGTTCAGTTAGTGTTAGTTATGATTCGGTTAACGAGCAGCTGCACCTCGACTTCAGCCCACAAGTGAGTGGAGGTAACTAATGGCTATTGTCTATTCGCAGAACGGAACCATAGTGAGGACAGTGGACCCTACCGGAACGGTACTGCCTAATTATGTAAAGACTAATCCTATATATTATAAGGCGGATACTACATTTTATAATCCCTGGATAACAATTAAACCGGTTTCGAACGCAAATAAAATTTCGTGTAAGTTTTACAGGTCTGCTGACGGTGGACATGCGAATTATTCGTATTTCTTCAAAGCTGGGCCTGATTTAAATATATACGGCGCCGACCAGTGGAGTACATTGTACGGAAATAATGGCTCCACAGGCGCGACATATACACTATCTACCCGGTTAGGAAAGGGATTTCATACAGTAGAAATAACGGAAAGTACGATGAAAGTTGATGGCACAACGTATACGATACCATATACGGCCATATCCAACATAACAAAAATTCAACCAATTCCGTTAAACCAGAATGGTGAAAAAGTTTCAACCTTGATAGACGCAATGGCTGAAATAAAAATTGTTGATGCTACCGGCAATATACTGTGCAATATTTTACCCGTTAAACGTACTTATGACAATAAATTATTCTTGATGGACACGATAAGTGGCGAACGGTTAGCGAATGATGGTTTCGCGACAATCAGTGCATAAAGGAAACAAATATGCCCAGTTCCCTGTTGAAATTCGTGAAGCAGTACTCGGTCAAGATAGGAGACCGGAGGTACAAGGTTGTCAAGATTGGCAACCAGTTATGGATGGCTGAGAACTTGGATTATAAGTTTGATGGACTATCTATAGGAACCAGTTCAAGCAGTTCAATACGCGCATACTATATAAACAACAACGAAGCCACGTATGGAATAGACGGTACGTATAAATGCGGATTGATGTATACGTGGTATGCGTCCAACTATTTAAATAACAACAAATCCACATTATTGCCAGACGGATGGCACGTACCGGAGCAATCTGAGTGGGATACTTTAATTACCACAGTTGGAAATAATCCAGGCACTAAATTAAAATCCTTGGATAAATCCGTCACATCTAGCTGGCCTTCAGGATGGAACGGAACCAATGACTATGGGTTCAACGCATTGCCGGGTGGAGAAAGTGGGGTGAGCTTTGGAAGTAAAGCATCATTTCAATGCAGCAGCCAATTTTCTACAGCCAATTCTCCAATATATGAATTGAATACAGGTTCTGCTTTTACTCGATATAGTAATTCTAAATCTAATGTTCACAATGTACGTCTTGTTAAGACTATAGCATAGAGGTAACGGCATGAGCGATTTGTTGAAAGTGAAAGTCGGTGGAAGCGATTACCTATGCAAATTTGTATACTCAGAACCGCTTCCTGAGCATCTAGTACTTGTTGAATACTTCAATAAGAGAAATGGTGCACCCCTAACAAATGGTTCTATAAATAGCTATCATTTTGATACTACATGCCCTCTGAATATTGATGGTGGGGCCCCATATTCAACGAATGATGAACGCACAAGTCTTTATTATGACAGTATAAATCCTATCGTTCAGTCCGGTAATTTTACGATTGAATTCTTCATGAAGGTAGAAAGCTTAACTAATGTAGTTCAAAGTTCGCCAACGGCAATTGTACAGAATACTGGGGATGCTTGGGTTTGTGCTTTATGCCCAATGTCAAACAATTCGAATAAGGTTATGCTGTGGCAAAATGATACCCGCGTGGATAAGAGCGTAAATGATTCACGTAACTGGCATCATTATGAAATATCAGTCAATAATGGTACTGCATTGTATTTTATTGATGGAACACTTATTGATACTTATAATATATCTAGTACTCTACCAAATTCTTGGTTTGTAATAAGGGACTTACTTCAACTAAGGTGTCTGTATAGAATATCCCAAGTGGCTGTATGGGATGTATGTAAGCATCAGTCGAATTTTAATGTTAGTTATGAACCAATAGCATATAGGCCAGATTAAAAGTAAACGGGAGCGATTTATGTCGACAACAAGCGGAAATATGAAAAGTTTCAAGGTCACGGACAAGGACGGCAACGTCTTCATCCTAACCCCGGTGGACACGGAGGCCCGCCAGGCGATTGACGAGGCCAAGAACCTCCAGTTCGACGAGGACTACTTCACCGCCGACGTGTCCCAGGACCAGTCCACTGTGAACGTGGGCCTCAACGGTGTCCCACTCGGTGTCGACACTGACACGCCACTAAAATTTGTCCAGGACACCGCCCAGGGAATAGTGCTGGGCTCCGATGCACCCTTTGCCACCGCAATTGCCCCGGACTATAATCCCCAGTCCACTTACGCTGAAGGCGTACGGTGCATGTACAAGGGCAAGCTCTACCGGTGCACTACGGCAATCCAGACCGCCGAGGCATGGACGGCAGCCCACTGGACGGAGGAAAAGGTTTCCGAGATTGTCCCAAATGTTGCGACTGTGGACAATAAGCTGGTATCACGCGCCGAACTATCGGATGCAATGGAAGACGGCGATTTTATGTATGTTGATTTACCTGATGAATATAACCCGTTGGGTCTGCCACCATTCACTATGCGACTGAAAATGAGTGATAACTCCTTTGACCCTACCGGACATACCGGAACGTGGTCACTGGTTGCAGGTACTCAAGATACCTGGGATTGCACATATGAATCGGAAGACTGGTCTGAATTGTTTGCAGGGAACGAAGACATTTTAGCTGTACTTGGTGGAAACACTTCTGGTGTAACGAACATGAGAAGTTTATTCGAGCAAGATTATGATGGCAACCCCTCCCTAGAAACGGTAGCATTGTTTGATACACGAAATGTAACTGATGCAAGCCTGATGTTTAGTTGTTGCTGGTGGCTTGCATCGGTGCCGGATTTCAATTTACAGAAGTGTACTACCGCGAGAAGCATGTTTGAATATTGCGTCGAAGACTTTGTGCGCGCACCAAAGTTGACTACACCTAATCTTGTTGATGTATCGTGCATGTATGAGGGTTGCGAAAATCTTAAAATTGTTCCAGCGTTCAATACGAGTAAGGTCACGACAATGACATATATGTTCCATGAATGTACTGAATTGACTGATGTGCCTATGATGGATACGCATAATGTAACTGATATGGTCGGAATGTTCCAATCATGTAGCTCGCTTACGGAAGTTCCGTTATATGATACCTCCAATGTTACTGATTTCACATCAATGTTTAACAGGTGCGTGAATTTAAACACAATTCCATTATTCAATACATCAAGTGCTAATCGCATGAATTATACGTTTGCAGGGTGCAATAATGTTACGTCGGGTGCGTTGGCACTGTATCAACAAGTCTCAACTCAAACAAACGTTCCGGCAGAACACAGCAATACATTCCAAAATTGCGGTTCGGATACGCTAAGCGGTGCGGCCGAACTAGAGCAGATCCCGTCTAGTTGGGGCGGAACCGCTTCGTAAATAGGAGATATTATGGCATTAACTAAATTACGCAGTACTATTGCAGGTGACCCCATTTACGCTAAGGTTGCAGAATACGATTCTGATGGGAAACGTATTGTTACCCCACTGGTCACTCGCATATCTAAGCCAGATAACGCTTGGCACATCGATAGGACATTTGCTGAAATAAAGTCGGCGTACGATACCGGTGCACCGGTAATAGTTCTGTTCGAGGGAGGTAGTAGTGACAACATATTCGTCGGGCAGATCGACCGAGTGTACGAGACTACCAATAACCACTGGAAAATTGACTTCCAGCAGGTCAGCTATCCTAATGATTTAAATGGGCATCGTACCATTACAATCATGAAGGCATTCCTCGACGACGAGAATACACTTACCGTCAACGTGTATGAACATGTCATTATGCCTGACGCGTTGCACCAGTCATCGGTTGCAGATGAGTATAGTGCCTCGTCTACTTATGCGGCAAAGTCATTAGTGACCCACGACGGCATATTATATACTAACCCGAACGCCATTTCCACCGCAGAAGATTGGACCGCCGCCCACTGGACTCAAGTGACTGTCTCCGGGCTCATCGGCGATGTTGAAACACTTCTGGCTGCATTGTAAGGAGGAATTATGTCTATCGCAAGTGAAATTACGCGCCTGACCGGCGCGAAAGCCGATATTATCCAGGCAATCACCGACAAGGGCGTCACCGTGCCGTCTTCGGCGAAACTCGACGACATGGCTCTGCTCATCGCATCCATAACCGGCGGCGGCGGTGCAAACGAGGGCCTTTTAAAACTTGGTACAACTTATTACCCATATAGAGAAATAAACGGCAAATTATGGACGTTGTGTAATTTGGCGTGGATCCCGACGGGTATAACATTAAATCCCGGTTCTTGGAATAATGATAGCGCAAAATGCGCCGTATATGGTGGTAATAATAACGGTTGCTATTTGTACGGACTCTATTATAATTATAAAGCCGTCGAAATAATAAATAGTTCTTTAGAAGATGGTTGGCACGTAGCAAATAGAAATGATTGGAATAATTTAATAGCATATTTGGGCGGCGGCGCGTCGGCGTCTTTAAAACTAAACGCTTTTTTTGATCCTAACAATGGAACTAATACGGAAGGCGTTAATTTATATGCACTTGGGGTAAGAGATGGCTCTAACATGGTTGGGGCGGGTTCTTATTCTTACTTCCCACTTGATACAAATGGATCACTTATAAATTGTATGAGAATAGGAACAGGTAGTAATGGATTGGGTGAAACTACTAGAACACTAAGTTCATGCGGTTTTACCGTGCGCTTATGTAAAGACGCATAATTAAAAACCCCTGGGGAGCAATCGCCCCCAGGGGTAACGGAATCGCTGCATAGCGATTTAAAATATAGCCCTTTAATTTCCCCGTTACGGAATTAATCGGCCGGAGGAACGTCTGTCGCCGGAGGAAAGTTAAAAGCTGCTAATCTAGATTGGGCTCCTGCGTGGAACGGCAGTGACTCATACTGGTTTGCTGCTGTTCCTGGAGGAGAATACACCGGCTCGGTGTTTCAAGTCGCAGGAAGTTATGGGAATTATTGGTCTGCTGCGTCTTATGATTTGAATGATGGAATAGCGTTTTATGCTGACAGATACTCCACAACTTTAACGCAAACCCATCAAGCGAAAAGTTGGCAATTTGCATTAAGGCTTGTTAAGGATTGACAATGACTTGATACACGAAGGACATACTAGGATGGAAAGCCGTCTAAACAGTGGATAGATGTCCTCAAACCATTAGTGGTGGTACATTATGGTATTTCTCTGGGTAACCAATGCTGGTTGCCCTGTTTTTTTGCTATATTTCCATATGCTAACGCCATATGGAGGTATAATGCCGATACCGGAAAACAAGCAACTTGGTTCGCTGAACCGCATGGTTCAGATGCTCATCAGTCTTCGCGTAGCGAAGGAAAACAATCCGTCCACCGAATACTCGCCAATGTTCTGCCAGATGACAATGCGGCAGTTCCTTGCCGAATTGAATGGTACCCTCGAAAACGAGACCATAGTCCGCTTCGGACTTCCGGAGCTGGTCGACAACCGGTTCATAAGGGCCCATGCGCTTGTTCCCGGTAATGGACTTGGACTCGTGACTATCCGGGCCTATATCAGCAACGATATGCCGATGTATACATTGCAATGCTTCGATGCCCACGACAGCATGTGTGCCGAATATGCGTTCTTCGATGCGGTGGACCCGGAAGATGGCCTGGTAGCCGTATTGAAAAAGCAGTACGGCGATAGCATTTTATACGGCTTCAACGAGGTCAATAATGGTAAAGATGCTAATTAAGGCGTTTATCGAGGCGTTTCCGTGGGCCGCCATACCGCCGGTGCTCGGAATACTGGCGTTTGCGCTGATGTTCATCGACCTCGAATTGGTTCTGGCACCTTAAGTATTAGAGGTAATTATGGCGACGACGAGAATGCCTGGTTGCGAAGGTTGCGAACATTTCAATGAAGTATGGCTAGACGAGGGTACTGAACATCGCCAACGCCGGTATTGCGGACTCGGCAATTTCAATATCGACATGGCGAGCTTCGCCCCAAGGGCGACTTCGCACAACAAGTGCGTATACGAACGCCAGAATTTTGGCTCGGACTCACTGGAGTTCGGAAGGCCGGTTCGATGCCCATTGAAGGCCGCCGATGAGCGCAAGACCAATACCAAATGCATGAAGGAGAACAATTTGCCATAGGAGACATAAAATGAGTTGCAGTTGCACGGGATACACTAGTTTAATCCAGTCGGGAGAGGTCACCACGGCGACCGACTTCCTGAAGACATGTCTAAGAAACTTCGGTGTTCTTATCGAACTACGTGACGAACGCCTGTCACCGGATATACCGCGGGCGTTCAAGAAGGACGATTTCTATGCAAGGCGCCTAGTCGAGTCTAAGAAAAAGCTAGAATGCTTTCTCAAAACCACCGACGAAGAGTGGAAGGCGATGCTGGCTAATGACATCAAGGATACCGAGGAAGCCCTGGCGAACGAGATTCGCGAAGTCGAGGAGTTCGCCAGTAGGCTGAATGCCATCAAGGCCGAGATTGACAAGTGGGAATGCGATCCCTTATACAAAGGGGTCAAGGAGTTCGCCTTGGAACAGATACGCCTCAGCATGCCGTCGGTAAGCACCTGGAACCGAGACCACCTGGAGAGGCTGAAGGCAATCACGTTCGAGGAATACCGGGATGAACGGATACAGTTCGCTCGAGAGGACATCGATAAATACGAGGAATCCGCCAAATCGGAGTCAATCAAGGGTGACTCGAGGAACGCTTTCCTAGAAGGTTTCTGGCGCAACCTCGAGAAGCTGGATGGAAAGTAGTATGGTTGAAGAAATCTATAGGATCAAGTGGCGCACCTTTGGCGAGGAGATTCCGGCGCCGCACAAGATGATTCTGGTTCGAAGGCCGAATGAGCGCTTAAAGGATGCCCAGTGGCATTTTGTCAGCAGTGATCGGAAGAACTTGTTCTTGCATGACATGACATGTGGCCATCAGGTGTCGAGGTGCAAAGCATGGCTATGGTGCTACGATACTGATATTGAGAGGTTGCCGTGATGCGATTCTGGGCTCTGGCCGATGCGGAGGTAGATGATTATGAAGCTGGAAGTATATGAATCCCCGGCTTCCACCGGTGATTCACGGACAAGTACCGAGTTGTTCTACCGGAAGGTCGACGTAGACAGCGAGTTCATGCGCCAGTCGTACATCCGTTGCATGCGGAACATGGAGTTGGCTACCACCAAGGTCGGCTATTACCGGTGTTGCTACCTTAATGCATCCCGAGAGGGGAGCGAGCGGTACAAAAGGTTCGTTGCCGCCAAGGAACGCTGGGAAAAGTGGTTTTTGTTCTGGAAACGGACTGCCGAGAAATACAAGTCAAATTGAGGATATGTACATGTTCAATGTGAAAGATATCAATGATATTATGTCTGGTGAAGTCCCGTTGTACAGGGTATATCGTCAAGCCCACCAGTCTATCCTTGATTTTATCAGCGACCACGAGGTGCAGTTTGAAAAAGTAATACGGCTTAGCGAAGATTGTGGCATGAAAGATGACGACGGGAACCCGATTGCAGACCGTATGAACGCGCTATTTACTCTGTCGGATGTCCCGTTCGCGCTTAATAAGTTGTGGGAGCATATTAGTCAAGACGCATGTCAGCTTATATATGAACTGATGAATATGGGTGGAGGTAATTGGCTTCCGGATTATTACCATCGGGCAGTTCCGGTTAGGGCTGAAAGCTATATGAAGACGGTTTCCGGGTTTGCTATCAAGTGTAATACGTGTAAGTCTGGTGTCAGCCTGATGTTTTCTCCGAAGCTTAAGACCGATAAAGTGCACGTAGTGGATCATTTCCATGTATATGGGATTGGTAATACGTGTGGCCTCGAGTGCAATCGGTATACATTGAAACATATCCAGCCGGATAACGGCATGATGTTGTGGGTAATCTGGTTATCCATGATTATTAGGGAGAGGATGCTAATTCTGCTGGAACGTGGAGAGGATTACTATGACGACATTAGTCGAATCCCGTTCAACTCGGTGAAGCTTATTTCCAGATACGGATCGGCTGAGGTGACTGCCAGTAAACCATCCGTGTATCAACGTTTGAAGGAACGTATCGAATGCATATTAATAAGAAGAAAATAGAGGATGAGTATGTTCAAGCAACCTACATTTAATGGATACAGTTACAAGTAATCATATAAAATGATTACCCGTCATTATTGCCTACAGGGGACTGTGAACTCCCTGCCACGGGGATTACATCCCCTTTTTCATCGAAGAAGCCTTCCTTGGTCCAGAAGAACCCGGACGATTTGTGCAGCTTCCTGGTGAATACGAGCTCATGGCTGCATGGTGGCAGACCGTCGGCGTGAAGGTTGGCGTTGATTGCGCCAACCTCGTCCGCGTTGTCGACGTATCCGCACTTTATGCAGCGGAACAGGACACCCTTTCGGGGCCTGTTCCTGACGTGAACCCAGCCGTCC
>Ga0310696_10003992_pt1 | contig 18235 bp, 14 predicted proteins | sample AusTroGonzalo_MG_4_FD_203885 | JGI IMG/M metagenome (GOLD analysis project Ga0310696, IMG submission 203885) | Bovine rumen microbial communities from tropical cattle in Woodstock, Queensland, Australia - Gonzalo_02 (v2) (version 2) | ecosystem: Host-associated > Mammals > Digestive system >...
CCCGAGGTGGAGGAATACCATACCGAGGAGAGTCAGCTGGATCCGTATCTTGACCCCGATCCCGACATCCCGTGGGTGAAGTACGAAGAACCTGTCTTTTTGAGCCGCGGCTGTCATTGCAAGCCCGAATGCTATAAGCCTATCTGCAGCTGTGAGCGTCAGAGCTGTTCGAAGGTGACCTCCACCAACTGGCTGGAGGGTATCCGTCAGCCTACAGAGCGCCCCTTCGACTGTGTGGAGGTGCGTTTCAAGAACAACCACAAGGATTTCTTCCGCCTGCCTGACGGTCTTGAGGTCGTCGAGGGTGACGTGGTGGCGGTGGAAGGCCAGCCCGGACATGATGTGGGTATTGTCAGCCTTACAGGAGAACTTTGCCGTCTTCAGATGCACAAGCATAAGATCAATCCCGATTCGGAGAACGTGAAGAAACTCTTCCGTCGTGCCAAAGACCCCGACATCGACCGTTGGGCTGACACTCTCAAGGAGGAACGTGCCGCCTTGATACGTACGCGTCAGATAGTCGCCGAACTCGGTCTCGACATGAAGGTGAACGATGTGGAGTTCCAGGGAGACCACTCAAAGGCCATCTTCTACTATACCGCCGACGAGCGCGTGGATTTCCGTGTGCTCATCAAGGTGTTGGCCGAGGAATTCCATGTGAGGATTGAAATGAAGCAGATCGGTGTGCGTCAGGAGGCTGGTAAAGTGGGAGGCCTCGGCACCTGTGGCCGGGAGTTGTGTTGCTCGACATGGCTCACCAGTTTCAAGAGCGTTACCACCTCGTCGGCGAAGACGCAGCAGATTCTGCCTAATCCGCAGAAACTGGCAGGCCAGTGCGGTAAACTGAAATGCTGCCTCAACTTCGAGTACGAGGTTTATGCCGATGCCCTGAAGAAGTTCCCGCCGGCGGGTCAGGCCATTCGTTTCAAGAAAGGATTGGCGCTGTACAAGAAGACAGATGTATTCCGTGGCATCATGTGGTATGCTTATGAGGGAGAGAACGAGCTTATTGCGGTAAAGGCCGAGGATGTGAAGAATATTATTGAGATGAACCGCAAACAGGAATATCCCGAGCGTCTTGAGGACTACCAGGTGGAGCTTATGTCCACCTCGGCTCTTGCTCAAGAGAGCACCAACGAGGAGGTGGAGCGCGAGATACAGCGTCTGGCCGAGGGCGGCAATGGCGTCGTGGGTGAGGAAAAGAAAGAACAGCGGGAGGAACGCAGGGAACGCGGTGAACGCCGCAATGTGAAACCCGACCGTGGTGACGGTGACCGCGGCGAGCGGCGCGACCGTGACCGCAAGGCCCGCGAGGAGCGCCATCAGACCAAGCAACTCCGCCAGCAGAAGCAGGCCAAGGAAGACGAGCGGGAGCGCAAAGGGTCGAACGAGGGCAAGCCGCATCGCGAAAGCGGCAACCGCGATCGTAGAAGCGGCAACCGCGACCGTCGCGGATAACTCATCAAACTTTTCGAAACAATGATGACTATCAAATCTGTAAAACCCGCCATATTCGCGCTGGCGCTGATGCTGGCCTCCTGCGATGGTTCGGTCTATTATTCGGAGTATAAGGATATCAATGAGAAGGGGTGGGCCGTTTCCGACAGCGCCTGTTTCGATGTGCAGGTGGACGATACCACCCGTCTTTTCGACCTCCTTATAGAAGTGAGGAACCATGTGGACTATTCCTACTCAAACCTCTTTCTGTTCGTCAATACGACATTCCCCGACGGCAGCGTGTCGCGTGACACCATGGAACTGCCGTTGGCTGATCCTTCGGGTGCTTGGCTCGGCAAGCATTCGGGACGTTATGTGGACTCCCGGTACCGTCTGCGGGGGCAGCCTGTGCGGTTCCCAATGACAGGCAACTATCATTTTGCCATTGCCAACGGCATGCGCGACGAGGCTGTCGAAGGCATCGCACATGTGGGATTTCTTGTTGAATATGCAAATGCAAAATAACTATGGGCAATAACAGTCATAATGGAAATCATCGGTTCCCCCGTAACATTAGGATCATGTGGTGGTCCTTCGGAGGATTGTGGGTCCTGCTTTTGCTTTTCTTCACTTTCTTTTCCATCGGATGGCTGGGAGTGGAGATACCCTCTTTCGAGATGTTGGAGAACCCCAACAGCATTCAGGTGTCGGAGGTGATTTCCGACGATGGTGAGGTGATTGGATACATCGGCATAGAGAATCGCTCGGATGTTACCTATGACCGCTTGTCTCCCAACCTTATCCATGCGCTTATTGCCACCGAGGATGTGCGTTTCTATGATCATTCGGGTATCGACCTTCGCAGTCTCGGACGTGTCTTCTTCAAGACCATCCTTGGGCGTAAGGAGTCGTCTGGCGGCGGCAGTACCGTTACCCAGCAGCTTGCCAAGAATCTCTTCAAGATGCGCGACCTCAACAGGGGACATGGATTGGTGGCGACCAAATTCAGCGAGTGGGTTACCGCCGTTAAACTGGAGCACACCTATTCGAAGCAGGAAATCCTGACCATGTACTTCAATACGGTGGATTTCGGAAGCAATGCCTTTGGCATCAAGACTGCCGCGAAGACCTTTTTCAACAAAACTCCGGATGAAATCGATGTCGACGAGGCGGCTATCCTGGTAGGACTCCTCAAAGCCCCCACCACCTATAGTCCCGTGTTGCATCCCGACAGATGCAAGGAGCGCCGCGATGTGGTGCTTTCGCAGATGAACCGCTATGGTTACCTCAGTGACGAAGACTTTGAGAAATACAAGGCAAAGCCTATCGATATGTCGCACTATACTCCCCAGAGTCACAACGAGGGTCTGGCGCCCTATCTGCGTGAGTATGTGCGGAACTACATGAAAGACTGGTGCAAGCATCACCGCAAGTCCAACGGGGAATACTACGACGTGCACCGTGACGGTTTGAGAATATACACCTCTATCGACTCGCGTATGCAGCGTTATGCCGAGGAGGCCGTCAAAGAGCATTTCAGCAAGGAGATACAGCCTGCCTTTGAGCGTGAGCTGAAGAACCGCAAAGGCAATCCCTTCTGTAACCTCAGCAAGGACCAGGAGAACAGGTTCCTCGATATGGCGATGCGCAACAGCGACCGTTACCGTACGCTGAAAGCCGAGGGTATGGATGAGAAAGAAATCCGTGCCGACTTCGACAAGAAGGTGAAGATGAAGGTCTTCACATGGAATGGGGCCAAGGATACGATGATGACACCTCGTGACTCGCTGCTTTATTGCAAGAAGTTCCTCAACGCCGGCCTGATGTCGGTGGAGCCCGGCACCGGATATGTGCGTGCCTATGTGGGCGGCATCAACTACCGCTTCTTCAAATATGACAACGTGCGCACGCACCGTCAGGTGGGTTCCACTTTCAAGCCCTTTGTCTACACCATGGCCTTGCAGGACCTGGGCATGTATCCCTGCACCGAAGTGCCCAACAGCGAGGTCTGCTTCCAGGTTTACAACCAGCCCGACTGGTGCCCGAAGAACTCGTCCCACGCGCGTGAAGGGCAGATGGTGACGCTGAAATGGGCTTTGGCCAATTCCATCAACTGGGTCTCCGCCTACCTCATGAAACAGGGATCTCCCGAGCAGGTGATTTCCATCGCCCGGAAGATGGGTGTCACCAGTCCTATCGACCCGGTGCCCGCCATCTGCGTGGGAACACCCGAGATTACCGTCTACGAGATGGCTGCCGCCATGGCTACTTTCGCCAACAAGGGCGAGTATGTGGAGCCTATTATCATCACCCGTATCGAAGACAACAAGGGACGCGTGCTCGAGAGTTTCACCCCTCAGCGTAACGAAGCCCTCAGCGAGGTGACGGCGTACATGATGATTGAATTGATGAAGGGTGTGGTGCATAGCGGCACCGGCGCCCGGCTCAACTACAAATACCACCTCAACCAGTATTCCACCGCCATTGCGGGCAAGACGGGCACCACACAGAACAACTCCGACTGCTGGTTCGTGGGCATCACGCCGAAATTGGCTACGGCCATCTGGACGGGCGGTGAATTGCGTTCCATCCATTTCCGCAACATGACTTACGGGCAGGGTGCCGCGCAGGCTTTGCCTATCTTCGGACTTTACATGGAGAAGATATACAAGGATCCCAGAATCAAGTTCTACCGCGGCGACTTCGACCGTCCTAGCGTCCCCATTGAGATGGACTGCTCGAAGTTCCAGCAGGAGGTTGAAAACGAGGGGTCTTATGAGTGGGATTTTTAGAAATTGAAAATAGAGAACCGAGAATTGAAAATAAATCTTTTAGGACAGACTCTGGCGCAGTTGCAGGAGCTGTGTGCGGGGGAGGGTTTCCCCCGCTTCACGGCCAAGCAACTTTGTGACTGGTTATATAAGAAACGTGTCGACAGTATCGACGCGATGACTAATCTGTCCAAAATCCAGCGCGCAAGATTGAATGGGTTGGCCTGCGTCGGCCGCGAGCATCCTGTACGCTGCCAGGTCTCGAAGGATGGCACGAAGAAATATCTCTTCCCCGTATTGGACGGTCATTTTATCGAAGCGGTTTTTATTCCTGAAGATGATCGTGCCACGCTGTGTGTGAGTTGTCAGGTGGGCTGCAAGATGGGGTGTCGGTTCTGTGTCACTGGACAGCAGGGATTCCATGGTCACCTTTCGGCCGGTGATATTCTCAATCAGCTCTTCTCCATTCCTGAATTCGACCGGCTGACAAATGTTGTCTTTATGGGTATGGGCGAGCCAATGGATAATCTTGACGCCGTCCTTGCTGCCACGCAGGTGTTGACCTCAGACTGGGGACTTGGATGGAGCCCCAAGCGTATCACAGTCAGTACGGTGGGAATAATTCCAGGCTTGAAACGTTTCCTTGACGAGAGTCAGTGCCACCTCGCCGTGAGTCTCCACAATCCTGTGGCGCAGGAACGCCTTGCCATGATGCCGGTGCAGAAGGCTTTCCCGCTGAATGAGGTGCTTGCGCTGTTGAGGAGATATGACTGGAGCGGCCAGCGGAGACTTTCGTTCGAATACACCATGTTCCGGGGCGAGAACGACGACCTCGCGCATGCGCAGAAGTTGGTGGATGCATTGAAGGGCCTCGACTGCCGCGTGAATCTGATCCGCTTTCACGAGTCACCTGAAGCCCCGTTCAGGACATCGATGCCGACCACCATCAAGACCTTCCAGGATTATCTTAACAGAAACGGCGTCATCTGCACCCTTCGCGCTTCGCGCGGACAGGACATTGACGCCGCCTGCGGCCTGTTGGCCGGCAAGGAATAAGTCTCTTATCTGATTACTTTGGTGAATACCGGTGTCGCACCATTGGTGACGGTCACATAGACCTGCATCTCGCCGGCGGGAGGCATCTTGCTGTTCTTTTCGCGGGGAAGGTCGACGGCGGTGAACAGGTATTCGGTGCCTTCGGGGATGTCGCGGGAGGCGACGGTCTTGGCTTTGGCGTGGATCATGGGATAGCCGTCGACGGCAGCGTCGAAGATGGCCGACTCCTCTTTGCTCACCTCATGCTGCTCGGGAAAGTCGGACAGCGGAGTGTATTCACCCTCGATGAATCCACCGGCTTTCAGGAACTGGTCCACCTCTTTGGGCATGGCTTCCATACGGGCCTGACGGACGCCATAGCCGGGCAGGATCTCGGCCTTGGGCTGTTTCGCCATGAGGTCGGCGGTGCTCGACTCCAGGCCGCCGCTGCCGAAAGTGCAGAAAGGCACCACTTTCTTGCCACTGAGGTCCACTTGGGTCAGATAGGTGAGCATGGGGGGCGCGAAAACGCCGAACCACACAGGGGCTCCAACGAAGATGATGTCGTAGTCGGCTACGTTGGCTTTCACGGGGTTGATCTCGACGGCAGTGCCTTCTTCACGCTCTTGCATGCAGCGGGCGATGGTGGCGTCGAAGTCGCCGTCGTAGGGTTTCACGGCTTCGATGGCCTCAATGTCGGCGCCGGTCTTCTTGGCGATTTCCTCGGCTACAGCCTTGGTGTTGCCCAACTGTGAGTAGTAAAGTACCAGCATCTTGGGGTTTTTCTGTCCGGCCGTGTCGGCCTCTTGTTGGTTCGAACCGCAGGAGGCGGTGGCCATCGCCGCCACTGTCAGGGCCAGCATAAGTTTCATTGTTTTCATTGTTATTGTCTTTTTGATGTTTTATGTTTTACATACAGAATTATCATCCACCCAAGGCTCACGCCAAGGAAATTGGCGATCATATCGTTGATGTCGAATCCGCGGTAGGGGAGAAGTGCTTGGACGCTTTCTGTCAGCACACCTACGGCGACGGCTGAAAGCCACACCAGCCACTTCTGTTTGAACATGTCGTAGAGGAACAGCGAACAGGGGATGAACACCGAGGCGTGCAGCAGGTGGTCCGTTCGAAGGCCCAGCACGAAGTTGTCCAGCGGGACGCCTCCCAACGGCGCCCACATCAAAAAAGCCAGACAGAGGAAATACCATGGACGCAGTTGTTTCCGGCCTGTGGGACCTAGCCAGCGGGCGGCCATATGCCGCAACGGATGTTTCTTCTCCGCAAACACCATCTTCGCCACGATATCTTCCTTTTGGGCAGTTTCGCAGGTGATACAGTTATCGCCACGCAGGGTGTACCGGTTGCCGTCGACGGCTATGATGCGGTGCAGCAGATGCCGTCCTTCGCAGCGGAACAGCACCACGTCGCCCACATCTACCTTGTGTGCTTTCTCCAACACAATCACATCGCCTGCCAGCAGTGTCGGCTGCATGCTGGTGCCCACCAGCGGTATCTTTACTCTCCCGCCGGTCGCCAGCTGCTCTTCCACTAGCGCGAAATAGGTCTCGTTGTCTACTGTCATCCGATAAGGGTTTTATGGCTCAGTCGTGCCGCATCGGCATTGGGCAGGCATCCCAAACGGTAGACGGGCACATGTTCTATCACATGGGAGATGAACTCCACCAGCAAATCCATGCAGTGCTCGTCTTTGGCCAGAGAGGGAGGGCAGGAGGGCTGCAGGGCGGCGAAACTCTCCACCACTCCGAGACGTCGAATGGTGTTTTCCTTGCGTTGCTCGATGCGCAGCAGTCCGGCGACGGGGTGGCTCTCTTGCAGGTAGCAATCGGTCTTGCCGCTCCATGGCGACCCGTAGACACGAACTTTTCCGTCGATGATACTCACGATGGGGCTGTCGTCGTTGAGCAGGTGTGTGTCTGCGATATTCTCCAGCCACAGTCTGGTGTGGGTGCTCTTTCCTGTTCCGCTCTCGCCCAGACACATGATGGCGCGGCCGGCGCATACCACCACCGACGAGTGTACCGGTACCGCTCCTAGCTTTTCACCCATCATGGTGTAGGCAACCCATAGTGCGAAACGAAGTGCCTCTACATTGCCGTTCATGCAGATTTCCACACCCTCGCCTTCGCGGAAGCGCAACATTCCGTGACGGTCGAAAGTGTAGTAGTAGGTTCCCTCGGCATCCGCACCGAAACGGCAACGCTGCCGGCCGTCAATGATATCGAACTCGTGCAGCCAGCGACAATCGGGGATTGTTACCCGCGGGACGAACTTTACTTCCATTTCACACGGGCAAGGGTCAATGGCGAAAACGCTCATGCCGGGGATGCGCATAGCCTGTTCCACGGTGTCTCCACCGCAGAGATGCAAGCCATGACCTCCGATATGCAGTGTTGCTTCAGCCATCAGAGAATGAGTCCGTTTTTCTTCATCTCGGCCACCCAGGCTTCGGCGTCTTTGCGGGCGTCAGCCTCATTGACCTCATATTCGTCGGTGAGCATGCGCGCCACATCATCCACCTCAAATTCTTGGCCCGTCAATTGGTTATATAGCCAGAGAGCGCTCTCGTTCAATGCTACCACACGGGTCATGTCGCTCCCGGCAGAATCCTGCATGATGACAATATTCTCGCCTGCCACCGTGCGAATCTTCATTTTGTCGTTGATTTTCATATGTAGGGTCTAAAAGGTTTAAAGGGTCTAAAAGGACAAAAGGGGCAGGAGCTCCTGAAAGTCATCGATGAGGTAGTCGGCGCCGGCTTCGCTTAGTTGGCCGGCTGTCTGGTTGCCGTAGGTCACTCCGCAGGTGTAGCAGCCCGCTGCGCGGCCCATCAGAATGTCATACGAGGCATCTCCTACCATTAGCGACTCTTCCGGTCTGCATCCCGTGAGTTCCAATACCCGCAGTGCGGGGTCGGGATGAGGCTTGCCGAGTGGTACGTCATCGGCGCTCACCACCGTCTGTACCATCTTGCCGAAACCGAATGACTGCACAAAGCGGTCGAGGGTGGCCCGGGCTCTGCTGCTGCAAACGGCCAGCTGCAGTCCACGGCGGTGCAGTTCATGAAGAGTCTTCTTCACATGCGGGAAAAGCGTCACTGTACCGGGGTGGTTGTACTCATCGAAGAGCCGCCGGTAAACCTCGCAACAACGCTCGGCCAGCAGATCGTCGGCATTCAACAGCTTCACAAAACACTCTTTCAGGGGCAGTCCGATAATGGAAGTGCATTCGGTATCGGTACGTGAAGGCAACCCCAGTTCCGCTATCGTGCCTTGCAGTGAACGGAGAATCAGGGGCTGCGTGTCGGCTAGTGTCCCGTCGAAGTCTAGAATTATCAGCTTTATTCCATTCATCACTGATCATTCAGCACCCGTTAAAAATCACAGCGCTTTCAGTGCCGCCTGGACGCTCTTGATGACGCCGTTGCTGGTGTAGGTGGCGCCGCTCACGACGTCGACCTCTTTCTTCAGCGCCTGCTTAACGGTGAGGCCGTTCCAATTCTTGTAGAATCCGGCATCCTCCACCTTTTTGGCGAACTTGGGGGTCTCTTTGTTCTCCAGCAGCCATACGCCGAGGATGACCTTCTTGGGACTCAGGGCGATGAGTACCGGGGTCTCCCCGTTGTACCCTTTGATGCCGTCGCTGGCGGGTTTGCTGTAGACGGCGTATCCGAGGAGGGTCTTGTTGGCGTCGTAGACTTCGGTCCAATTCTTCGCTTTCTTCACCTCTTTCACCGTGGGGAAGGCTTTGACAATGGCCATGTCGATGCTGTTGTCCTTGGGTTGTTGGCTCTGGCAACCCGCCTGCTTCTGATGTTGCGCATGGTGAGGGCAGTTGCCGCAATTGCCATGGTGCTGCGCCGTTGCGATACCGCCGGCGAGGAAGGCCATCAGGGCCAGTGTGATGAGTTTTCTTGTCATAATGTTTTTGTTTTATTTCTTCTTTGATTTAGTATCTTTTTTGTTTTTTTCTTGCAGTGCTTTCTGGTTATTGTTCTGCAGCATTCTGTTCAGTAGGGGATTCCCGCGCAGCGGCACAACTCCGCCGACTTTGGTACGGATGGGCAGGGTGTTGCGATAGAAGAGATGTTCGGTGATGTTGTCTCCATTTTTGAGGGTGCAGGCTTCCAGTCTTTCTCGCGTGTTCTTGTCAAATAGCTGCAAGGCTTTCAGCAGCTCGCCTTGAATCTGGTATTTTTCGGAGTGGGCCACTGCGTCGGTCGAAGGGACGATATAGTACTGGTAGAGGCTGTCCACGGTGCCTCGGTGAACCCAGTAGGGCATGTATTGCCACTCCTGCTCCAATCCGATGCCTTCTCCCATGTTGATGGTTTTCTGCAGTGTCAGCTCCACCATGATGCCGCCGTCGCAGTTTTCGCCTCTCTGGTTACTGACGAGGTTGCCCATCGAGTAGATGACCACCTCGGGGTAGCGGTCGTTGTCGGGGATGGCGTCGAGGGTGAAGTTCTGTATCACATGAGGGTGGCCGCCGACGACAGCGTCGCAGCCGTGCTCCAGCAGCCAGCGGGCCGTCTGCTCTTGCTCTTTATTGGCTTTCACGGCATATTCGATGCCCCAGTGGATGAGCGTGACGACAAAGTCGGCCCCTTTCGCGCGGGCCACCCGTAAGTCGCGGGCCATCTCGGCGGTGTCGATAAGGTTGACAATATTGGGCGCCACGGCGGGGATGCCGTTGGTGCCGTAGGTGTAGGTAAGTAATGCCAGACGGATGCCGTTGCGCTCCACCATCAGGGGATGTTCGGCGTCTCTCTGCTGACGGTCGCGGTAGGTACCGAGGTGGGGGATACCCAGGCTGTCCAAGGCGAGGAGGGTGCGTTCGAGACCTTTCTTCCCGCGGTCCATGCAGTGATTGTTGGCGGTGGTCATGATGTCGAATCCAGCCTCTTTGGCGTAGGCCGCCAGCGCGTCGGGAGCCGAGAACTGGGGATAGCCGCTGTAGGGCTTTCCGGCCAGTGGCACCTCAAGGTTCACAATGGCAAGGTCAGCACTCTGGAGATAATCCTTCACATAGCGGAAGCAGGGACTGTAGTCATAGCTGCCGTCGGCCTGCTTCGCGGCATTTACTTGCGGCATGTGGCTCATCAGGTCGCCCGCGAAGATGATTCGCAACGTCTGCGACTGTACGATCGTGCTGCCCAGCAGTAGTATGAGTATCAGTATACGTTTCATTGTAGTCAATATTCAATGATTAATGCACCGCTCACGGCCCAGTGGCTGAACATGCCCTCGACGGGCTTGCCCTGCGGGATGGCGACAGTCATCGTGTGGTCCATACCGTCAATCCAGGGCGAGAGGTCGAAATAGACGGGTTGTGTGGCGGTGCCGGGGCACCATCCGCTGCGCGAGAAGTCGCTGCTGGAGAGGCCGTTCCAGAAGTTGCCTGAGACGGGGTTGAGGTCGCGATAGCAGCCGCAGTCCTGCCGCCAGGGAGTATGCGTGAAGGCGGGCTTGCCGTCGATAAGAATGGTGTTCTGCTTCGGCACAAATTCGTCGCCTTCGCCCCATCCGCCGTGGCCGGTGCTGATGTAGCGTAGTTTGGCGGTAGTGGCGTTGACCGGGATGTTGAAGGTGACCGTCAGTGAGTCGGTGCCGAACAGCTTGCCGTAGTTCTGTCCTGCCATCTCCAGCACGTTGCAGGTGTTGAAGAGGGGCATGCATTCAGGAGCCGGAGTGGTGCGTTTCCAGGGGAGTGTGTATTCGTTGGGATAAGACTTGATGTCCAAGGTGAGCAGGTGACCTCCAGCGTCGTAGTTGCCTATCCAGGCACCGATAAGCACATCCTCGTTGCGGTAAACGTCCGTTATCTCCTGCCGGTAATAGGTTTCCTCGCGCCAGTCAATGCCGAAGTCATTCATGCGTTCGTTGAACTTGCCTATGCCGAAGGGGGTGAAGAAGCGCACCCACTCGATGGCGGGCAGGTATTCGGGCTCGGGACAAAACTTGTCTTTGCTGGTGCATTTCCTGGGGATGGCCACTATCCCTTGGTAGCGCTGGCCGTCGCGGCCGGTGAAGATAGGCAGCGAGTCGGGGTGGTTGTTGATGCCGTCGAAGAAAGTATGGTCGGGATTGACGAAGCCTATCGGGATGATGAACACCGAGCCTGTGCGGTCGTAGGCGTCACCGTTGCTCTGCTGGTGCAGCTCGACAAAATGCTGGTAATGTCTGGGCAGTTTCGGAAGTTTCACCCGCTTCAGTATCAGCGTTCCGCCGGCATAGTGCAGCACCGTGTCGTAAGGCACAGCCTCCAGGCCGTCTTCGATATGTGCGTTCTCCTTGCCCCAGCATATCTGCTCATGGTCGAAGATGCGTGTGGTGACAACGAGCCGCTCTTTCATGATGTGGTCGAGTTCCCGCGGCGTCACGCGCCGCCCGCTCTCCACTTTCCGCTCTCCACTTTCCACTCTTTTCACTTTCTCCGCTTTGGCCAGCTTTAGGCGTAGCTGGCCGTTTCTTGTGAACGACTGAAGCACCCCCTTGTTCAATCCATAGTAGGGCAGGGGATTGACGCTGACGGGAGTCTTCCCGTCCATCTCGAAGATGAGCGTATTGCTGTTCACGGAGCAGGTGTGCCGGTTGCCTTCCACTTTCCACTCGATGTCGTCTCGAGAGAACCCAGTGCGGTAAAAATACACGCTGTCGTCGTAGGTGGCAGTGACCGTGATGCTGTCTTTGGCATAGTCCACCGATGTCACCGTTTGGCAATACCCTTGTATCAGTTTGCCTTTGGGGGTGGGGGTGAGGATGACGATGGCACCGTCGGGATTGCGCTCAACGGTGATGACGGTTGTGTCGGTCTTCTCGCCATACTCGAACTGCCAATAGGTAAAGCGGTTGGCATCCTTCGGAATCTTCACCTGTGCAATGGACAGCATCGGCAGGAGTGCCAGGATCAGGATTGTCGCCCTTTTCATTTTCGGCTAGTATTGGTACTCGATAGTCATGCTTTCTTCGCTTTGGCTGCCGGTGTAAACATACATCAATTTGGAGTGCAGCTGCTGAAGATGGGGCTGAATGCCCGTCACGAAATCAGACTCGTTTTGCAGGGTCTCGTAGGTGACTTTTTTGATTTCATCTTTTGCGGCTCTGAGATCCTCGATGCTGACCAGGTTCTCGTCAATCATATAACGATAGGTGAAGCAGTTGTTTTCAAATCCGCAAGAGACGAAGGTGGTCACTTCGTCTAGCTGCTGTCCTTGCAACTGTTTGTTTGCCTCTTGAGCCGCATACGTGAGTATGGTGATGGCGGATTGGTCTTTCTCGTTGACAGTGTCGGAAGATTTGGCTTCAGTCTTGTCGCTATTTCCGCCACAGGCGGCAAAAACGGCGAAACACAGCACCATGAAGGTGGTTTTTAGTAGATTTTTTTTCATTTTAAACTCTTAACATTAAGTTTTTACTTCTAACTGATCAGAATCCCATTCCGAACATGTGCCAGTAGTCGGCCTCGAGGTTTTTCCATGCGGCGGTGGTGTTCTCGTAGATTTGCTTGGTGTAGGCGTTGAGGCGTTTGTATGCCTTCTTGGGGCTGGACTTGATGTCGTCCTCGAGGGCTTTGAGTCCGCTGAAGGCGGTGCCCTCCTGTTGCAGGACGGCGTTCATGTGTTGCTTTTTGGTGCGCTGCCAGGCCACCGTGGCCAGTTTGTTGGCGCGGCGGAACTGCCAGAGCCAGGCTTCGGGGTCATAACTCTTCTGTCCGCAGCGGCTGAAAGCCTCGGGCAGCTCGGTGGTGCCGCAAAAGATGGGGATGCGGGGGCTCTGGCCGGGGTTGTCGACGGCCATCCAGCAGATGCCGCCCACCTCGTCGGGCAGCCAGTCGCGCAGCTGCGCCACAAAACTATAGGAACACCATGCCACGCTGACGGTGCGGCGGAATTCAATGGTGCCGGGAGCCAGCATGTTGAGCGTCTGCTGCATGGTGCCTCCCAGCCAGGGATTGGCGATGGGACTGGTGACGGTGTCTTTGTAGGTGCTGCCGTCGTCGCGCTTGCGGTCCACCACCACCTTGAGGTTCTTTGTCATGTCCATGTCGGTGCCTTCATAGGTGGAGCGCAGCAGTTCCATCACGTCGGTGACGTCGACAGGATTGTCGGGCTTGATACTGAAGGGCAACTCTGCCATGTCGTAGGTGAATCCCTGCGATGGCGCCAGGGCGTTGAAGATGAAGTATTCGCGCTCGCGGAAGTTGCGGCCGTTGGCCCACGAGGTGTTGAAGGCTTTCCAGAAAACAAACTCGCCCTCGCCGTCCCAGAGATAGTATTTCTTGGCCACCTCCTCGATGTTGTCGGAGCACATGAAATAGTCGGGATTGTTGCGCTGCAGCTTTCCGATGCGCGGGATGTTGCAGCTCACGGCTATATGGTCATCGGGCACACGCTGTGCCGCCCACACGGCGCCAATCTGATCCTTGCCGCAGCCGAGGATTTCCATTTGCCATACCTCCTTACGGTCGGCAATGGTGATGCACTCACCGCCGTCGGCATAGCCGTATTTCGTGGCCAAAGAGCCGATGAGGCGGATGGCCTCGCGCGCTGTGGTGCAGCGCTGCAGTGCGATACGCTCCAGTTCCTCGATAAGGAACATGGCGTTCTCGTTCACCAGCGTGTCGGGGCCGCTGAAGGTGCTTTCGCCGATGGCCAGTTGCTTTTCATTGAGACAGGGGTATGAGGTGTTGAGGTAGGCGTAGGTATGTGCCACCTCGGGGACGGTGCCCGCCACCCGGATGCCCGTGGTGTCGTAAGGTGAGACCGTGTGCATGGTGCCTTTGCGCACCTCATGTTTGGAGCCTTTCTTGTGGTCTGCTGCCGGCTCCACAGTCATCCAGGTACGGTAGCGCCCGTCGCAGGTGTGCGAGGTGATGACGCTTCCGTCGGTCGAAGCCCGCTTGCCCACCATGATGGAGGTGCAGCTCTCCTTGTGATTCACTTGACATATGGCCATCATCGGCAACGCCAAGGCTAAAAGTATCAGTATTTTCTTCATTGTAAATTTGTTTTTCAAATAAATTGCAAAAATACGCAATTTATCTGACATAGCAGACGCAAATGGGGAAAAAAATAAAAGAGGGTCACGGCCCTCTTTTAGTACTCCCGCAGAGAATCGAACTCTGATCAAAGGTTTAGGAAACCTCTATTCTATCCATTGAACTACAGGAGCGGTACGCAAACGTTAGAGTTTACGTTTGATTTCTATCACTTCGTAGGCTTCGACGATATCGCCGACCTTGATGTCGTTGTAGTTTTCGATGTTCAGGCCGCAGTCCTGCCCGCTGACCACCTCCTTGACGTCGTCCTTGAAACGCTTGAGGGAGGCAAGCTTGCCGGTGTATACCACAATGCCGTCGCGGATGACGCGGACGTTGTGGGAACGCTGTATCTTGCCGTCGAGGCACATGCAGCCGGCGATGGTGCCGACTTTCGAAATCTTGAAGGTCTCGCGAATCTCAAGGTTGGCCACAATCTTCTCTTGCGTCTCGGGAGCGAGCATGCCCTCGATGGCGTCCTTGAGTTCGTTGATGGCGTCGTAGATGATGCTGTAAAGGCGTATGTCGATATGTTCGGTCTCGGCCATCTTGCGGGCACCCACGGAGGGACGCACCTGGAAGCCGATGATGATGGCGTCGGAAGCCATGGCCAGCGTGACGTCGTTCTCTGAAATCTGACCCACGCCTTTGTGGATGACGTTGACCTGCACCTCTTCGTTGCTGAGTTTGAGCAGCGAGTCGCTGAGGGCTTCCACGGAACCGTCCACATCGCCTTTGACGATAATGTTGAGCTCCTTGAAGTTGCCGAGGGCACGACGGCGACCAATCTCCTCGAGGGTGAGGTGTGTCTGGGTGCGGATGCCCTGCTCGCGCTGGAGCTGGGTGCGCTTGGCGGCGATGTCCTTGGCTTCCTTCTCGTTCTCCATGATGTTGAAGGTGTCGCCCGCCTGGCAGGCGCCGGTGAGGCCGAGGAGCAGCACGGGCTGAGAAGGACCGGCGGACATGACCTCTTGGTTACGTTCGTTGTACATGGCGCGGACGCGACCGGCAACGGCACCGGCCACGATGGGGTCGCCCTTGCGCATGGTGCCTTCCTGCACCAACAGTTTGGCCACATAACCGCGACCTTTGTCAAGGGCGCTCTCGATGACGACGCCCTTGGCGCGCTTGTTGGGGTTGCCTTTCAGTTCCATGATGTCGGCCTGGAGGATAACCTTCTCGAGCAGTTCCTCGACGCCGATACCCTTCTTGGCGCTGATGTCCTGGCTTTGGTACTTGCCACCCCATTCCTCGACAAGGAGGTTCATGTTGGCCAGCTCGGTCTTGATGCGGTCGGGATCGGCACCGGGCTTGTCAATCTTATTGATGGCAAACACGATAGGCACACCGGCCGATTGGGCGTGGTTGATGGCCTCGATGGTCTGCGGCATGATCTTGTCGTCGGCGGCGATGACGATGATGGCGATATCGGTCATCTTGGCACCGCGGGCACGCATGGCGGTGAAGGCCTCGTGGCCGGGGGTGTCGAGGAAGGTAATCTTGCGGCCGTCGGCGGTCTGCACCTCGTAAGCACCGATATGCTGGGTGATGCCGCCCGCCTCGCCGGCGATGACGTTGGTCTTGCGGATATAGTCGAGCAGCGAGGTCTTACCGTGGTCGACATGACCCATGACGGTGATGATGGGGTTGCGCGGCACGAGGTCTTCGGGGCGGTCTTCTTCCTCGATCTTGTGGATGGTGTTGACCACATCCTCGGAGGCGAAGTTGACCTCGAAGCCGAACTCGTCGGCGATGAGTTTGATGGTCTCGGCATCGAGGCGCTGGTTGATACTGACGAAGATGCCCACGCTCATGCAGGTGGCGATAATCTTGGTCACCGGCACGTTCATCATGGTGGCAAGCTCGTTGGCGGTGACGAACTCGGTCACCTGCAGCACGTTCTGGCTCTCCATCTCGTGGAGCATCTCCTCCTCCATTTGAGCGTGCACCTTCTGGCGCTTCTCGCGGTTGTGCTTGGAGGTCTTGGACTTGCCCATGGGCGAGAGGCGGGCGAGGGTGTCGCGAATCTGCTTCTCGATTTCGTTGTCGTCAATCTCGACGGGCTTTCTCTCCTCTTTCTTTTTCTTCTTCTTGCCGCCCGCTGCCTGCTGCTGCATGGCAGCCTGTTTCTGGCTTTCCTTCTTGGCTTTCTCTTTCTCTTTGCTCTCCTTCTTGGCTACTTCGGCGCCAATCTTCTTCACCTCTTGGGCGCTGACGGCTTCCTTCTTCTGGTGCTTGCGTTTGCGCTTGCTGCCTGGGGTGTCGGCTCCGTCTTTGCTGAACTGGCTGAGGTCAATCTTGTCAAGAACTTTTGGACCTTCAAGCTTGGTGTATTGGGTCTCAATGAATTCGGGTTCCGGCTTGGACTCGGGTTTGGGAGCTTCGATAATGGGCACGGGCTCAGGTTCGGGTTCGGGTGCGGGCTCGGGTTTGGGCTTTGCCTCGCTCTTGGGTTTGGCGGCAGCGGCGGGTGATACGGCGGGCTCTTTTTTCTTTTTCTTCTTGTCAGGACGCATGCGCTGGTTGAGGGCGCTGAGGTCGACGGTGCCTATTACTTTGAAGGGGCTGTTGGGGTCCTGTTGAGGGTTGTCGACGGACTCTTCCGGTTTTTCGGATTCTTCCGGGTTTTCCGGCTCTTCTATGGATTCCGAAACTTCCGGTATTTCCTGAGGTTCGGGTTCGGGTTCCGGTTCGGGTTCGGGCTGGGTTTTCGCGTGGGTGTAGTTCTTGATAATCACCTCTTCGTTTTCAGATTCCGGTTCTTTCTTGGTCTCCAGTTCCACGACGCGGTTGCTGCCACTGGTCATAAGCTCGATCTTGTCGGCTTCCTCCTTTACCTTTCGTTCGCTCTGGAAAGCCGTGGCCAGCAGTTCATACTGCTCCTCGCTAATCTTCGTATTGGGCGTAGCCTCCACTTGATGCCCCTTCTTGGCAAGGTACTCCGCGAGGGTTTGGATACCCACATTGAAGTCCTTGGCTACCTTATTCAGTCTGAAACTTGCCATATTGTCGAGTCCTTTCTTTTTAATGGTTAGTGGTTGTTAGTGGTTATTGAGGGCTTACGCTGCTAACCCGTCGATAACCTGTAAACTATGCTTTTATTCAAACTCTGCTTTTAGCACCTCGATGACATGGTCGATGGTCTCTTCCTCGAGGTCGGTGCGGGTCATGAGTTCTTCCTTCGGCAGGGCGAGCACGCTCTTGGCGGTGTCGCAGCCGATCTTGATAAGTTCGTCGATAATCCACTGGTCGATTTCGTCGTTGAATTCCACCAGCGCCACATCGTCGTAGTCTTCGTCGCTGTCACGGTAGACCTCGATTTCGTAGCCTACGAGTTTGGAAGCGAGCTTGATGTTGTAGCCGCCTTTACCGATGGCCAGGCTTACCTGGTCGGGCTGCATGAACACCTCGGCCTTCTTCTCCTCCTCATTGATTTTTATGGTGCTGACTTTGGCGGGGCTGAGCGCACGCTGAATCATGACGTCGACACGCGGGGTGTAGTTGATGACGTCGATGTTCTCGTTGCGGAGTTCGCGGACGATGCCGTGGATGCGGCCGCCCTTGACACCGACGCAGCTTCCCACGGGGTCGATGCGGTCATCGTAGCTCTCCACAGCCACCTTGGCACGCTCGCCGGGTTGACGGACGATGTTCTTGATGGTGATGAGACCGTCGTAGATCTCGGGCACCTCGGCTTCGAGCAGTCGCTCCAGGAAGATGGGGCTGGTGCGGCTGAGGACGATGATGGGACTGTTGTTCTTCATCTCTACCTTGAGGACCACGGCGCGGACGGTGTCGCCCTTGCGGAAGTGGTCGGCGGGAATCTGCTCGCTCTTGGGCAGCACGAGCTCAATCTTCTCGTCGTCAAGGATGAGTACCTCCTTGTTCCAGGGCTGGTAGACTTCGCCGACGATGACCTCGCCGACCTTCTCCTT
>Ga0310696_10003993_pt1 | contig 18229 bp, 11 predicted proteins | sample AusTroGonzalo_MG_4_FD_203885 | JGI IMG/M metagenome (GOLD analysis project Ga0310696, IMG submission 203885) | Bovine rumen microbial communities from tropical cattle in Woodstock, Queensland, Australia - Gonzalo_02 (v2) (version 2) | ecosystem: Host-associated > Mammals > Digestive system >...
GATGATGTCTGCCTCGTTGTCCCTCTGCTCGTTGCGGGCCTCGTCATACTCCGCGTTTTCGGAGAGATCGCCAAAGCCCCTTGAAATCTCTATTCTGCGAATTATTTCATCGCGTTTCTGGCCTTTCAAATATGCAAGCTTTTCTTTTAACTCGTCGTGTTTCTTTTTGGTCAGGTAAACTACTCCGTCTTCTGTCATTTCATTCTTCTCCGTTCCTAAGTTAATTACTTCAGCTTTGCGTAGCCGTTGTCCTTCAAAATAACGTCGTGTGCTCCGCCCTCAACGATGCTCGTCGCGCTGACGAGAGTGAGCTTGGCGTTTTTGTGGAACTCGCCAATGCTGAGAACGCCGCAGTTGCACATTGTCGAGCGGACCTTGCCGAGTGACTGAGCAACGTTGTCGGCAAGCTTTCCCGCGTAAGGTACGTACGAATCAACGCCTTCCTCAAACGAAAGAGATGATTTGCCGCCCATGTCGTAGCGCTGCCAGTTCCTTGCCCTGTTCGAGCCCTCGCCCCAGTACTCTTTGTAGTAGGTGCCGTTGATGTTGACCTTGGCGGACGGGCTCTCGTCAAATCTTGCGAAATATCTGCCGAGCATGATGAAGTCGGCGCCCATCGCGAGAGCGAGTGTCATGTGGTAGTCAAAAACGATACCGCCGTCCGAGCAGAGCGGGATATAAACGCCCTTCTCCTCGAAGTATTTGTCGCGCTCCTTTGCAACCTCGATCACGGCTGTGGCCTGGCCTCTTCCGATGCCCTTCTGCTCTCTTGTGATGCAGATTGAACCGCCGCCGATACCGATCTTGATGAAGTCGGCGCCCGCATCGGCAAGGAACCTGAACGACTCACCGTCAACAACGTTTCCTGCGCCGACCTTTACCGAGTCGCCGTAAACGCTTCTTATCCACTCAATCGTGTCCTTCTGCCACTCCGAGTAACCTTCGGACGAGTCTATGCAGAGAACGTCTGCGCCTGCCTCTACGAGTGCGGGAACTCTCTCCTTGTAGTCGCGGCTGTTGATGCCCGCGCCCACCATGATGCGCTTGTTATTGTCAAGCATCTCGTCCGGGTTGTCCTTATGCGAGTCGTAGTCCTTTCTGAATACGAAATACTTCAGATTGTCGTTCTCGTCAAGAATCGGAAGCGAGTTGACCTTGTGGTCCCAGATAATATCATTGGCTTCTTTGAGCGTAACGCCCTCTCTTGCGTAAACCAGTCTTGAGAAGGGAGTCATGAAGCTTTCAACTTTTTCGTCGCCCGTCATTCTGCTCGGTCTGTAGTCACGGCTTGTGACGATACCGAGGAGCTTTCCCGTGCTTGTTCCATCTGCAGTTACAGCCACGGTCGAAAAGCCGTTCTGTTCCTTGAGAGCGAGCACGTCGCGGAGTGTCGCGTCAGGCCTTAAATTGGATTTGCTCACAACAAAACCGGACTTGAAGTTTTTAACCTTTCTCACCATCTCGGCCTCGGATTCGATGCTCTGAGATCCGTAGATGAACGAGAGTCCGCCGCACCTTGCAAGCGCAACCGCGAGGTTGTCGTCCGAAACGGCCTGCATGATAGCAGACACGAGCGGGATGTTGAGAGTGATCGGCGGCTGCTCACCTTTTTTGAATTTAACCAAAGGTGTTTTCAGCGAAACTTCTGAGGGGATATGTTTTTTGGTCGTATATCCCGGCAGCAGCAGATACTCGTTAAAGGTACGTGAAGGTTCCGAATAAATAAAAGCCATATGTCCTCCTGCTATAGTTCTTCCCCGAAAACATCTCCCGGGAAAACTTCTATATATAACAAAAAAGCATCGACACGGTGCAGTTCTGCTCCGTGCCTAACACTTCCTGCGTATTCTACACTAAAATAGCCAATGCGTCAAGCCGCCTTAAATTGCGGAATTTTTTAAACCCTTTTCAATCCGGCACGTAACCGCTCACAAAAAGGTCCTCTTCCGTCATGAAAATATAGTCGATTTTGCCGTCTTCGAAATCGCCAATGTCCCTGTCGGTGTCGTACCAGGTCACGTCAACGTAATACACCTTGCCGTCAGAGTAGACCTTGTTCCAGGCGTGCCGGCCCTCGCTCGGAGCCGTGCCCGTCACAACCTCGCACCTTATGCCGGCACGCCGCATAAGCTCCAGCAGCGCGTCCGCATAGCCCTGACAAACCGCGCTGCCCTTAACAAGAACGTTGTAGGCCTGGTACATTTCAAGCAGGGTTGTCTGCTCAACGTCGTATTCGGTGCAGAGCGTTATAACGAGCATGAAGTAGCAGCACTTCTCGTAGTTGTCAAGGCCGTCAGGCATCTTGGCGATAATCCTGTCGACAATCTTGTAGTAAAGCGCCACGGCCTCCTTGACGGCCTCTTTGTCGTCCGTAACGTGTGTCAGCCACTCGTTGGGCATGTAGTAGGAAAGCGTGTAAGACGTGCCGTAGGCATCCGTTGAGCCCTTCATGTCGCAGTAGAGGAACAGCTCGGGGCGGTCAATCCTGAGCGCGTCGACGGCGTTGGTCACCGGCAGGAACATGTCCTTGCCGTATTCGTGATGGTCGACGCGGTAGTCAAGGAACCCTTCTGCGCATCTTTCGATGTCCTCGTAAATCTTTACTTCCTCGTCGTTCTTAAGCTTGTTTTTGGCAAGCACAGGTGAATCGTATGCATAAGGGTCAAGTTCGCCGCACAGCCGCTTGTTCATGGTGTTCATGAGGGCCACAGCGCCTTTAATGAAGCCGTCAATCCTCTCCGCAGCCGTTCTCTCAATCTCGGTCTCAAAAACCTCGTCCGCATCAAAGCTGACCTCGTATTTCGGCGCAGGTGTCTGATACGGTGTCGGAGCCTCTGTGGGAGCCTTCGTCGCTGACGGGCTCTTTGTGTCCGTTATCGTTATGAGCGAGCAGCCTGTCGCTGCGAAAAGCATCGAAACCGCCAATGCGGCCGCCGCAAACCTTACCTTTTTCATAGCCTTTAACTCTCTTCCTGATTCTGCCCTGCCGCGGCCGCAAGACGACCCGAGAGCAGTCTTTTTGCCCCGAAATTTTTAGAGGCAATTTCTTTCAATATTCTGTCGTCGGGCGACATATAGATATCATAGGTCACGCCCTCTTCTTTTGCCCTCGCGGTGAAGAAATAGATTGCCTCCGGATCATCGCTTATGCAATAAAGAAGTCTGTGAGGGTTCTCCCTGTTGTTTTTGGGATCTAAGGAAGCGATTTCCTCAAGGTTTGTCTCCCTGAAGTTTTCGATATCCTTTATGTCAAATGACAAAAGTCTTTTGCGCATCGCCTGGTTCCTGATTTCCGAAACGGTCATCTCGCCCTTTACGATGGATAATTCGTACTCAAGCTTGCCACGCCTCATCAGAATAATAACCAAGACGGCGGCGAGGCCTGTTATAATGATCGAAAGGTAAAATCCTATGAGCCAGAAAAACATGAAGATGACAACGTCAATGAGCATCGTCACCGCAAAAATCAGCACGTAGAGCATGATTCTGCCTTTGTTTTTCCTTGCTTTGATAAAAGATTCAATTACTTCGTCGGTCATTTTATTCCTGTCCTTCTTTAGTTTTTGTCTTTTTTTATCGCCAAACACCTTCGGGCGCCTTTTGGCGGCCCGAAGGTGTGACTTCCTTAATAAGCTGTTTGGTTAAGCCTTATCTTGTTTTCCAACTTGCCTGAGCATTCTCCTGGAGTGTCTGGAGGCTTTCTCTCATGGTTCTTGTGCCTGTGAGATAACCTTCGATCGCGTAGGTGATGTCGATTTCCTCTGCGGACATCGTGGGCATGAAGCACCCGAGCGAGCCTGCAAAGTCAGCTGTGTCGGCGAAGTTCGAGAAAACCGATGAGTTCTTGCCGGCTTTCGGATATTCGCGCCAGAACTTCATTTTGTTCGTTTCGGCGTTGGCGGGAACCGACTGTCCTTCGTTCGCATATCCGAGCGATGCCTTTGAAACCGTTCCGTAGAGGGCAAGGTATGCGCAGGTGCGGTAGAAGTCCTCGTTGTGCTCCTCGTCTTCACCGTGGTTCACGACTGCGAAGCCGTACACATTGGCGGCAATTGCCTGATGGTATACGTGGTTTTCCTCGTAGTTCTCGTCCTCCCAGCGCGGGAAGTGAATGTAGTCCCAGGTCCACTTTTTGCCTTCGGCTTCATTGTCCTCGGCTGCAAGAAGTGTCTCGCTCCAAACAGCTATGTCCTCGTGATCGGCAATGATAAAAGCGTACTTAGAGATGTCCGCGGGATCGATGTCCTTGGAGTTGATGCAGTCGACAAGTCCTCTTTCGGGATTTATCAGATCGCAGAGATCTTCAAGGCCTTTCACAACGTCCGGATGAGTGAGGTTGAGTTCCTTGGTGTCTTCCGAGTTGCCAACGTAGTCATAGACGTCCTGGCCGTAGCTTCTTGCGAACGCGCCCCAGATTGCGTAATCGGTGTAGTCCATCGCGATAGGAGTCTCAACACCGTTGCTCTTAAGCGTCTCAGCCATCTCGATCATGTCGTTCCATGTCCAGTCGTCTGTCGGGAACGAATAACCTGCGGCTTCGAGGAGCGAGTAGTTGAGGAGCACGAACTTGTGGTTGTACTCGATTGCACACATGTAGATGTTTCCGTTGTAGAAGCATGCATCGTATGCTGCGGGGAGAAGGTCCTTGGCGGGGTTGATGTACTTGTACGTCTCAAAATTGAGGACGGTACCGATATAAGACGAAAGGTCTATGATCAATCCTTCCTGGGCATATTTCTCCATTCTCGCCGCATCCACCAGGATAACGTCGCCTGCGGATGAGAGGTCGCCTGTCTCGGCAATGTTGTCGAGAGCTTCAAAATACTGTTTTGCGGATACGCGGTCGAGGTCAATCATGATCTCAACGCCCGGGTAGTCAGCCACGAATGCGGCTTTGTAGTTGTCAAGGTTCTTGGCCATGTCGGAATAGAGGTATCCCGAAAGCTTGATCTCGCCAATGAGATTCTCAGGGTTCGGCCTCGGCGTCGCCTTAGCCGTGTCGCCCTTCTTCTTTTTGGAGCATCCGAATGCACTCAGGGCAAGAATGACTGCAAGCGCAACTACGATTATAACTTTTAATGTCTTTCTCATGTGCACTCCCCCTTACTCAATGACACCGATACGTTCGATACCGGCAGCGAGCTGTTTCTGGCCGACGATGTAAACGATCAGGACCGGAATCATAACCATGAGACATCCTGCGAAGAGCATCGGTTCGGAAAGAGCCTTGTCGAGTTCGGACATCATCTGAGACGATGCATACTTGTTGAAGTAGTTCTGGATGTTGGCGAGTCTCGGCTGGAGGGTCTGCTTTCCTTCGAGATACATGTATGTCGGCGCCTCGTAGTTGTCGTTCCAGTGCCATACGAACGAGAAGATGAAGACGATGGCAATAGCCGATTTTACGAGCGGGAGCATGATGATTCCGAAAACTCTGAGCGGGCCTGCGCCGTCGATTCTTGCGGCGTCATCCATAACCGAAGGAATTCTCTGGAAGAAGTACATGTAGATCATGACGAAGAGAGCGCCGCGGAGTCCGAGTCCGAAGACTGTCGGGAGAACCACAGGTCCCCACGTATTGACCATGTGCAGTTCCGCCCACATACCGTACGATGCAAGGATCATAACCTGAGGAGGTATGAGGAGCACGAGCACGACGAGGAGGAACAGAAGGTTTCTGCCTCTGAACTTGTAGCGTCCGAGAGAATATCCGATCAGAGCGCAGGACACTGTCTGGAACAGAGCCGAGAGCAATGACGTTCCCATTGAGTTGAAGAACGATTTAATGTAGTCCAGAGCCTGATATGCTTTTACAAAGTTCGTCCAGTTGACGCTCGTAGGAATGTACTGGACCGTAGGATCCATGTAGTCCTGCGAAGACATCAGCGAAGTTGAGAAGATGTAAATGAAAGGCAGGATGAAGAGATATGCCATCTCGATGAGCACGAAGTAGATGAACAGCCTCGAAATGAAGTGGTATACCTTCTTTTTAGCCTTATAGCCAAGGTTCTCATACTTTTTGATAAGACCCTTAACGCCGCCTTCGAAAAACTTCTTTTTCTGCTTTGTTTCAACAGCGGAAGCGGATCCTTCAGCTGCTGCTTTAGCCGGTTTAAGTTTCACTTCAGCCACCTCCTCGTAAAGAGAATGAATATGAGAATTACTGCGAGTGTGGCCAGCATGTAGAGCCAGCTGAGAGCCGATGCCTGTCCGTATTTCGTACCCGTCTGAGTCATCGAGTTCATGATGCTCATAACAGGGTTGTCGGAAGCTACGAACGAGTCAACCAGCGCGTAGATGCAGTTGAGGATTACGAAAGGCGAGATGTAAGGAAGTGTTACGTGCCAGAAGCTTTCCCATGCGCTCGCACCGTCGATCTCGACAACCTCGTAGAGGGTTGCGGGGACGCTCTGGAGAGCCGCCAGGAAGATCAGTATTTCAACACTGCTCGCCCACATTATGGATCCGATGTTGCTCATTACCGTTCCGAAGAACGTGTTGACGCCCTGTACACCCGTTGTAATCGATGAGAAGACGCTCATCTGACCGACACCGTCCCTGAAGAGGTAGGTCATGATCGTTCCTGCGAGGATTACCGGAATGAAGAAGATTACGCGGAACAGTGTGCGTCCCGGGAACTTTTGCTTCAGCAATACCGCAACGAAGAGCGAGAATGCAACGATTACAGGCACCTTTGCCAGCGAGAGACCGAATGATTCAAAAACGGTCTGACCTACTGCAGGGTCCTGAATGACCTTGACGTAGTTGTTGATGCCGACAAATTTACTCGTGCCCTGGAATCCGTAGAGGTCGGTGAGAACCGTCTGGAAGAAACTGATTCTTACGGAGAGAACCAGCGGAATCAAGACGAATCCGATGAATCCCAGAAGCCACGGGATTGAGAATACTAATCCCTCGAGCGAGCGCCTCTTTTCAAAAGATATCAATGAGTATCTCTTGGAATGGGCAAGCTTTTTCTTAAGTTTTACTGTTTTTTTCAAAACAACCGGCCTCCCTTCATCATTTCACGTTAAGGGTTTCGAATTTGCCGTCAGACGTGCAAATGCCGATTCCGAAAGCAGGAACTTTTCCGTCAGGAGTTTCCTTGCTGGTGTCGCCGTAGTTAACATAAATCTTTGTGCCGTTGCTGTACTCTGTGCAGTAAACGTCGCCTTCCCTCTCGCCGTCTACGCAGAAGTGGCCGGTAATATCGCAGTTTGCAACAGGCGCGAGAGCCTTATTGGCGATATTGTAGCCCTTGACGATCGATGCGTAGAGGTCGTCGAATTTAGCTTTGAACAGAGAGTTGTAACGGGTGTATCTGAGTTCTTCGGTTGTGTTGTTGGTGACTTCGAAGGTCAGGAACGCGCCGTACTCGATTGATCTCAGAATGCTCTGCGTGTAGTCGGAGGACCTGTTCACCGCGTTGGAGTAGTAGTCGACCAGACCGTGGTAAACGATCTCGAGAACCGGCACTGACTCGTCAACGATGAAGAGCTTGGACGACTCGGTAGGAATGTCGAGGATGTTGTCGGCAACGGAAGCCGCATACTCGTAACCGTAATATACCGAAACCGTGTCGAACTTCGCCTTGTACTGAGTCATCCACTTGCGGTAGTACTCAAGTGCCTGCTGGCGGAGAAGCGCGTTCTCTTTGTTGTAGTCGGTGTAGAGCAGGTTGCCCATCTGCTGGAGGTCAACGTTCTTGAAACCGAGGTCTTTGAGGCCGTTGATATCCTTGCTGAGCATGTTGTAGTTGTAGTAAAGCGGGCTCATGTAGTAGTATTCCGTGGACCTGTCGAAAACACCTGCAGTGTTGACAACCTTGTAGTTCACGTAGAACGTACCCGGGTTCTTTACAACAGCCTGTCTGAGGCTGGCGCCCTTCGGCGAGCCGTAGATGAGGAGCATATTGACGTCTGCCGCCAATGTGGCCTCGTTCTTCTTGGCGTATGAGTTGAGGTCTTTGAGACCGCCCTTTCCTCCGACCGAGTTGCTGATGGAGAACTTCTTCATCGGGTTGCCGTAGTAGCCTTCCTGCTGCCATCCGAGGAGCGAGTAGCGGATCCTTCCGAGACCCTCCTGTGCAGTCTTCGTGACTATGCTCTTGGCCTGTCCGAAAGTGGTCATGACCTTATAAGTCGGCCACCATGAAACCGAAGCTCTGTTAATATCGGCAATGAAAATCTTGAGGTTGATGATGTCCGGATTCTGATCCTTGTTTTCGGGCGAGTTTACGTCCACCTTGTCGAGGTAGTCGTAGTCCGGGTTGTCCGAATTCTTGTCCTCATACCACTTGTTTACGATGAACTCCCTGATGTCCTTGGCGACGTCAACGTATGAGTAGGTTGTGTCGTTGTCGATGGTATAGGAGTATTTCATTGTGAAATCGCCAATGCCCGACGGGATTTCAAGGAATGTGTACGACTGACCGCTGTTCGAGATCTTGGCCTGGTAGAACTCTCTCCACTTGAACAGATACGTGATGTAGTAGAAGTCGAGGTTCTTCATGCCCGGCTGGCCCATGAGGATTGAAGCATTGGCTTCACTCTCAACAGCAAAGCAGGTGAGTCTCTTGCCGCCGTCAACAGCACCGAACGCAGGGAGGCAGATTGTCTCGTTGGTCATGTTCGGGTAGTTGAAGACGTCGAATATGTCGTCGTAGCCGTAGATGCGCTTCTGGTACTCGTCGTACTGGGAGATACGGGGAACGTTGAAGTATGTGAGTCCGCCCGATCCGTCAGGAGTTACGTAGTAGCCGTTGTCGCCCTGCCTTCTTGCGTTGATGAACGGAAGAACGGCGATGGACGCAACTCTCGGCATCTCGTCAGTATTCTTGTCGTACTGGTCCTCGGTCTCTGTCTCGATAACGTCCTTCTTCGGAACGTTGACGATAAGATCGCCGTTTTCGTCGAGGTAGAACTCAACGCCGAGGCTGAACTCATAGTTTACTTTATAAGTGTCGCCGTCGCTGTTGGTCTTGGTGACCTCGATCGGAACAGTGTATTTGGCTTTGAAACCGTTCTCGATGTAGTAGTACTCAATCTTGACGCCCGGAACCTGGTTGATACCGAAATCCTTACCGCCGTCGAGGTTGGAAGCCGTGTAGCCGAGCCTTACGAGCGAGGAAACGATGTCGTGGTTCTTGGCGTATTTCGGATACTCATCGCCAATGGTTTTCTGATCAACTTCCTTCTCAAGAGGAGCAGGCCAGCTTCTGATGGTCTCCTTGTCTCCCTTGGCGTTTGTAAGCTCAAGGATGAGGAGCGAATCAGCAGGCGAGAACTTGATGGTCGTCGTTCCGCCCATAGCGTTGCTGACGGATGCGATCTCGGTCATGCCTGCGTTTGTCTTGATGGCAGCTCCGACGGGCTTCGGGTCTTTCTCAACGATCCACTTGTCGCTGAATCTGATGACGCCGACGTTTCCGCCGAACACCACCTTGTAGACAACGAAGATGGCAATGAGAACCACGAGGACCGAAACGGTCGTGATGATGATCCTGTTTCTGAGTTTCTTTTTCCTCTGTTTTTCGAGGAATTTTTCAGCTTCTTCCTTGTCGATGTGGAGATTCTTTCTGTTCTCGTCATCGTCCATTGAAGCTCTGAAAACGCTTGTCTTCACCTCTTCTGTCTTCTCGACAGTTTCGGTGTTTTCAACTGCTTCCGCATTCTCTGCGGCATTCTCTGCTCCGATCTCGTTTTCGTTCAGAACTTGTTCGATTTGAGCAGCGTCTTTATTATTCTCTTTTTTCGATTTCTTATTAAACAAGATAGCTCAACTCCTTTGCAAACTGAACGATGAAATCAACCATCTGTTGGAAGAGTCCTCTCACGATCATGAACAGGACTGCAACAGCGGCAACTCCGGCAAGAGTCAGCACGAATACAAGCACTGCCTTAAGCGGGTTGAAGCCGTGGACGCCCTTCATGCACATGAATACGAGAACCACTACCCACGCCGTGGTGATGGATCCTACGATGCTGTAAAGCGGTGCTTCCTGAAGCGTAAGACCCTGGGTGATAATCGCGAGCGGGAGCTCGATGAGGATGAACGGTACGTGGCAGTATGCGCCGCCGATGACAACATCCCTGAATCTGCCTTCGCCGTAGAGGATCGTCGTGACGCCGTAGTTCACGACGCAGATTACAACCCACGGGAGCAGACACCAAAGTATCTCTGTCCCCCAGTCGATAAACTCGAGAGACGCTCCTCCCCTGTATATGAAGCTTGTGCACGCCAATGACAGGCAGTGCGTTACAACATATACAAGAATCACGATGATGGCATCACGGTACGTACCCTTGTTTTCGTATCTGATATCCTCAAATCCGTCAATCGGGTGAGTCGCCGTGTGAACCATATTCTTTATGAATGCACCGATCTTCTGCATGAAGTTCGGCTTCTTCTCAACCGTTCTCGGATGCTTCATCCTGTAGCGTTTTCTGAGTTTCTTGAAAACGAGCAGCGCTATGAGAAGACCGATGGCCACGGATGCGATGATTGAGAAGTAATCGCCAAGGAAGTCCGCGCGAAGCTCTTTGAATGCGCTCGAAGCACCTACGGTGTCTCCGGCGATTTCAAAGTAGCGGAGCGCTTCCGAGTATCTCTCCTTTCTCCAGAGGATCTGTCCTATGGACTGGAGAGCAAGGCTGTAGAAGTTGTCCTCTTCTTTAACCTTTGTCCACTGGAAGAAAGCGTTGTCCTCCTTGGAGCCGTCATTCGGATTGTCGACAGCTTCGTAGATACCGTTACTGTAGTTCTTATTGGCCCGGTGAACAAGTTTTGCGAACTCAGTCTGCTCGAAAACGTAGATGGTGTTGTTTCCGCCGTTAAGAACGTAGATTCTTCCCTGGTCGTCAGCTTCGAGCGACTTCGGGAGTGAGAACTGGCCGTAGCCCGTTCCTACGGTACCGAAAGCGAACAGGTTTCTGCCCCACTCGTCGTACTCGTAGATACGTCCGTAAGTTGCGTCGATAACGTACGTGTTGAAATCATTGTCGACAGTTACGTCGATGAAGTTCTGGAGGTCTGCGGAGTTTCTGAGAAGACCGAAGTCCGAGAAGTCCCTTCCGCCGTAGAGAACGTCAGAACCTGCAGGATTGATCTTACGCATCTGGGCTGCCGAATAACCGGTTGTCGTAGCGTAGATGAATCCGTCGTGGATGAATATGTTATTAAAAGTATAAGGAAGCGTTACGACCGTACCTTTACGGGACTCTCTTGACCAGAGCATCCTTGCGATACTCTCCCAGAAAGTCAGGGCAACCTTGTTCGTACCGAAGTAGTTTCTGAACTCACCGTCTGACGAGAGCATCAGAATACCGTTCGAGTCACCGACGGAGCAGACGTAGATGTAGCCCTTCTGGTCTTTAACAACGCGCTGAGGCTGGTAGTTGAAGTCCTCGGAAAGGATGTCGCTCGAAGGAGTCGGGTAGGCGAACCTGAAGTTGCCGTATTTTGTGAACTCGATGAGACGCTTGTTACCGTAGTCGGCAACAAGAATCGTTCCGTCGTCGTCAACGAATACGCAGGTAGGATTGTTGAGTTTACTTCCGTCCTCCTCATAACCCGTGATGGCGAAGTCAAACGTGAGGTCGCTCTTCAGGATTACGATTCGGTTGTTTCCGCTGTCGGCAATGTAAATCCTGCCGTCAGGGCCGATGAACATATCCTCAGGATTGAGGAGTTTTCCGTGTTCTTTGTCGGGGAAATCGACAACCCGGCTGACCTGGTAAGCTTCCGGTGTAGGAAGGCTCCAGCTGTAAGGGTCAACCAGAGACATGAAGTAGTTCGAATACGGTGTTGCCGCGGAACTCGGGATTACCGTGCAAACCGAAACCAAACACGCCAATGTCAGAGCGATGCACAGAATTTTTCTGAATTTACTTTTCATCTGCATCCCCCTTCCCTTATTTAATACCCGAGTGCGCCATCGTATCCATAACGCTCGACTGCGAGACGACGAACACGATAATACTCGGCAATGTCATGATGAGCGAAGCCGCTGCGTTTGCACCTGTTCTTGCAAGACCGCCCTGAAGGGTGCTCATGAAGAAAGCGAACGTACGGAGCTGCTCGTCATATATGTAAGTTGTTGAAGTTGAAGCATCGCCCCAGATTCCCGGGAATGTCAGAATGACGCAAGTTGCCTGAGCGTTTCTGAGAAGCGGGAGAGCGATCTTTGTGTAAAGCTGCCACTCGGACGCGCCGTCAATCTTACCTGCCTCGAATATGGTATTCGGAACCTGATCGAGGAACTGTTTCAAGAGGAACATACACGTACAGTTCGCGAGGCCCGGGATGATGTATACCAGGTAGGTATTGTCAAGGTGAAGTCCCGTTATAATGATGTATGACGGGATTGTGGCTGCACCCGAAATGATGAGAAGCGCATTGGTGACAAGTTTGAAGAGACCGTTGCTTCCGGGGAATTTGTGCTTTGAGAGCGGGTAGCACGCCATGGTGCCGACAACTATCAAGGCAAAAAGGAATAATACTGTAATAAGTACCGTATTGAACAGGTACCTCGTGAAAGGAACCATCGTGTTCGACGTAATACTTACAAGGTCGCTGAAGTTCTTAAGCGTCGGATTCGAAACGTAGAATCTCGGCGGATAGAGGAACAGCTCTTCTGCCGGCTTGAGGGCCGTAACGAAGAGGTAGACGATAGGCAGAGCGGACACGATTCCGGCAAACGCCAATACGATAGTAATGACGGTCGGTGCGTATTCTCTGCGTTTTTTCGCTTTCTTTAAATAATCAACATCTACTTGAAACACCGCTCATCACCCCTTATCACTGAGCAGCCTGAATGCAAGTCTGCCTATTCCGAGAACCAGCACGGAGAGAACAACGGCGATTGCCGATGCATAACCAACCTCGAAACGCTGTCCCGCATAATCCCCGAGGTGGAGCATGATCGTAAGACCTGCGTCCTCCGGGCTCGGGTGGCCGACAAGCGTCTGGCTCAAGGCTCCGACCGTGAATGATCCTGTAATTGTCAAAACCGCTGAGAAGAGCAGCTGAGGCATCGTCTGCGGTATGTCGATGTAAATGAGTCTCTGGAATCTTGAGGTGATACCGTCAACCATTGCCGCGTCGTAGAGTTCCTTGTCGACGTTGGCGAAACCGGCAACGAACGAAAGGAATCCTGCGCCGAGTGACGACCACAGCGCGACAATAATGATTACGGGCATGATCCATTTGACGTCCTGCAGGAACTGGATAGGCTCCGTTATCAGGCCTGCGTTAAGCAGAGCCGAGTTGATGTAGCCCTGGCTGTCGTTGGCGAATACAACGAGCCAGACAACGCTCATAGCGATTCCGCTGCAGAGAGAAGGTGCGTAGAAAGCCAGTGTGTAGATCGGCTTCAGTCTTCTCGGCACCTGGTTGATGAACCATGCGAAGAAGTAGGACATGATGTAGGAAACAGGTCCGACTATGATTGCATAGTAGAGGGTGTTGCTGAATGCCTTCAGGAACAGCGAGTCTTCAACGAAGAGGTATACATAGTTCTTCCAGAAGACGAACTGCGGCCAGCTCAGTGAGTCAAAGTAGAAGAAACTGAGTGCGGCTGAAGCGATCAGCGGAAGTAATGTAAAAGTTATGAAGCAGATGAAGAAGGGAGCGATGAGCGCATACGACATCTTATGATGGCCGATCTCGTGAAGAGTGTACCTGAAATAAGATTTCGTATAATCCTTTTTCTTCTTCGGAGGCTTCCCTCCCTGAATCTCGGTATTTACGACAGAAGGCTCGTTTTCAAGTTGTTTTTGCTTTTTTGCCATTTCAGCCCTCTCCCTTCTTTGACCAGATTATTGAAAATTCAGGATCGATTGTTCCGTCAGCAGCGAATGCTTCGGGGAAGAACTCTTTCTGCTTACGGTGCATTTCTTTGTTGATTTCTCTGACTGCGTCTTCAAGTGCGATCCTGATGTTGCTGCCCTGAAGAACTGCCTGGTTGAGTGCTGTTGTCAGATAACGTGCCGTGTAGTAGCCGCCGAGAACGATTGGCGTCTCGGTGAAGTATGACCACTGCTCATTGATGACTTTGAGCTCTTCGTCGCTGTATGCCATCGAGTTGATAGCGCGCTTGTTTGCCGTCTGCCATCTTGAAGCGACGCCGAATGTTGCTTCAACTTCCTGAGCGTAGGCGACCTGAGTTTCTTCGCTCATCCACCACTTGACGAATTCCCAGGATTCCTGAGCTTTCAGTCTGTCGCCCTTGTTCTTGATCATGACGCATGTTGTTGCGCTGCCGCCCATACTTCTGTCAATCGTGCCGTCCTCTTTGAGGTGGCCGGGGATCGGAGCCATTGTCCATTTACCGTTGATCTCAGGAGCCGAATACTTGAGCTGGCAGTACATGGCCATATCGGCAATTCCGATCGGCATGTCGCCGAGTTTAAACTTCATGTAGAAGTTGGCGGCGTACGGAATGTTGTACTTATTATAGAGGTTCGAGTACTCGTAGAAAGCGTTGTAGGCTTCAGCCGAGTCGAGAGCCGAAACGACGCCGTCGTAATCATAAACGGTCGCGCCGTTCTGATAGAGGAACGGGTAGAGGTTTCCGGTGGCGTAGTTGTAGCAGAAGTCAAGGTTCTTCTCCTGGAGTCTCGGGAGTATCTCGTAGACCTCGTCCCAGGTCGAGGGTATCTTGTCAATACCGAGCTCGGCAAGGATGTCCGTTCTGTAGAAGAGAGCCGACCACGTCTGCGTTTCAGGTACCGAGTAGTAGTTGCCGCGGTATCTCGAGAGCGTCTTGGCGCCGTCAAGGAAGTTCTCCGCGAAGAATTTGTCGAACTCTTCCTGATTCTCGCTTATGCCGTCGCCGTCAAGGTCGTTGTAAGCCACGAGAGCGCCTCTTGCCGCGTATTCGACAGGCGAGCCCGCCGCAACCGAGATTGCCACGTCAGGAGCCGTTCCTGTTACGTATCTGAGCATTACCAGGCCCTCGACGCCTGTCGAAACCATGTTGACGTTGACCTTGATGCCCGTCTTCGGTGTGAAGTCCTCTGCGATGAGAGCTCTGAGCATTTCGACGTATTCACGTCCTCTTGCGACGTAGACCTGAATCTCTTTAGCCTTGGAGAGGTCCGTGTCGTTTCTTGCGCCTACCAGCGAGTAGTCCTTGGAGAAGGAGTCGCCGAATCTGATGGCGCCGACGTAGAAGGACTGGAATGCGTTGCTGCGGCACTTGCCGTAGTCGAATTCGCCGCCGTGAACGACCATGTAGTCAATTGAGATAGGCTGTTCTGTTATATTCTGAAGTGTAGTTGAAAGGCTTGTAAGTGCGTTGGATATTTCGTTGAGTGCCGACGGGATACTCTCGAGTCCCTCTGTGCCGTTCGCAAGTCTTGAGAAGAGCGCCTTGGCGACAGATACCGAAGATCCGTAGTAAGGAAGCACGCCGCCGTTTGCAGCTTTGATTTCCTGATAGATTCTTTCGAATGTGTCGCGGTAGTTTTTGATCTCTTCTTCGATGCCGACAATGTACTTATCGAGGTCCCAGTCTCTGTTCTTGTCAACCAAGTAGCCGCCCGTCGATGCTCTGGTTGCACCGGTGATGTTTACAACAGTGCTGATGAGTTTCGAGATGGAGTCCATCGACTCCTGGAGGCTTTGGATAGCGGCTCTCAGCGGACCGACCTTGGAAGTGATTGAAATCGTGTGTTCGCCGGCTGTGAGGTAGAAGTAGTAAGGCTTCTGATTTGCGTCGATAAGCGAGCAGCCTGCCCATCCGTCGGTGTAAGGGAAGCAGTACTCTTCCATCTCCGCGAAGGGAATCACGTCGTCGATCTTGATTTCGCCGTATACGGCAATGTCAGTCAGCGTGTTCTGATATCTGAAACCGATCTGATACCAGCCGTCTTTTGCGACCGTGAATCTCCAGGTAGCTCCGTCGCCGCCGTTTGTCCATCTGTCGCCGCCGAAGTAGTTGTATCTTGTGACCTTGTAGGAAGCGGGGTATGTGCAGTAGTCACTGTCCCACTCGCTTCTGATGCTGATCGTGTTCTTTGTGTAAGGAGCTTCGAACTCAACCTGCGATGCGCTGTCTTTAACGATCTTGTCTTCGGAGAAACCGTTCAGGGACTTGTATTCGTCGTAGGAGACGGATGAAAGCGGAGCCGTGAGGACTATTTTTCTCACAACAACAGGTTCTCTGCCGAATGTAAGCGAAATCGTTCTCGGCTTTTCAGCTGATGCGAGACTGCTTGCATTTATGAGGAACCTGTAGGGATTTCTATAAAGACCTTCGGGGTTGGAAAGAGTCGTTGTCTGCCAGCGGAAGAGTTCCTGCTGCTGGTTGCGGATCTCATTGCCGCCAATGTCAAGACTCTTGTTGTCGAAGAAACCGTAAAGACGCTTCAGTTCGATACCGGATGCCTCTTTGAAGGGGTACTTGTTATCTACGCTGAGGCGCACGAGTGTGTTGTTCGACCTGTTTGCGGGGAGGAAATACTCAATGTTCATCGAGTAAAGAGCCGTCTCCGGGATGTCAGGCTTGTAAATAAAAGTGAGTTCTTCAATCGCGTTGGAGGAGGAGTCGCCTGCGTCGCTTCTGCCGAAGTAGATTGCATTGGCGTCAGCTTCGATTGATCCGTTCTTCTGCTCATATCTCTTCGAAGCGTCGGATTCTTTCGTGTAGCCGTTTTTGTCCCTGTTATCGTCGATGTCAACGCAGTAGGTAAATCCGTAATCCTCGTCAAAGCTGATGTGGTTTACGATGCGCTGAATCTTCTCGATAACGCTCTCCGTTGCGAATGTGAACTCGCCTGCCAGAACCTTCTCGTAATCGTAGTACTTTCCGCGGTAGGAGACCTTTTCGTAAGCTCCGTCCTCGCCGCGGTACAGGTAAAGCGTCTCGCCGTTGTCGATCTTAAAACTGATTCCGTAAAAGTCGGCAGCGTTTAAGACAATGTCGTTACCCGTGTACATAGAATACTTGTCGCCGTACTTTGTCAGTACCTTACCGTACTCGAGGAGGCTGTTATCGGACCTCTCCTCGTTTTCGACAAAGGGGTTGAAGGCAAGCCTGTCGTCATTTTCGACCGCAAACTGCCTGATGCTGGCCTTGCGGCTTCCGTATACGAAGAGAGCCACAATGACGGCAACAACAAGCACGGCCAAAACTGACAAAACGATGATTCTACGTTTTTGTTTCTTGTCCATACACTCAACCTTTCAGCACCATTTCCGGAAAATTCAGCTTCCGAGTTATTCCGTTCCGAACCGCTTTCGGAAGCCCATTCCCGCAAAAGGAACCATTTATGCAAAATAAACAAATTTATTATAAGAGTTTTACCCTGAGGTGTCAACGCTTTTTTGGCAAATATGTCCGAAAATTCAAGCTTTTTCGGCTCGATTTTTGGTTACTGTTAGCATAAAAAACAGCCCCGGCAGAGACACCGCCAAGGCGCATTTCACGGCATAACACCCGTTTTCCGCTAAATTAGCAGAAATACCGGCCTTGAGGTTCGGCACCGCGGTTTGGGTATTTCGGACACGCCGATGCCTCCCGCCCTCTTCCCTGACCCTAAGGCCGGCCTTGCCGGTTTCAAGCTTTCAGGCGGGAGCGGCGGTTTAACCGCCCCGTTATATAGCGGACCGGCGCGGCCCTTAGATGGTTGAGCCGCGCCGGTCTTAAACTGTTTAGCTTTTTTGTCAGGGCAGACTGCGCATGAAGTCGGTGATGGTCTCCGCCATTGAGACATTGGCGAAGTCGTATCTTTCGACGGCCATGACAATGAGAACGTCTCCTGATTTAAGCTCGGAGAGCGCGTCCTGTATTATAGGTCTGCCGCAGTTGACGACGGATCCGTTGTCGGTTTTCTTGCTCTTTGATATCGTGTTGAAGTCTCCCCTGTGCGCGACGGTGACTTTTCTGAAGTCCTTGGCGAGGAAAGGCGCGAGAGAGTGCCTGAAAGAGTCGCCGATGATGACGCACTTTCTGTTGTTGTTTACAGTCGACTCATGCACTCTCAGTTCGGACGTGGGATTGTCGTAACCTGCTGAAGTGACTGTGTTCGTGTAGTACGTTGTGGTGTACGTCACGTCGGGCTTGTAGCTTACCGAATAGCCGGTGTAAGTCGTTGCGCTGCCGACGCCGAGGCTGACAAGGTCGCCTCCGCTCCTGTCAAAGGTCGAAACGCCGACGTTCTGGATGGGTGTCGTCGGCACGCCGACCAGTTTGCATATCTGCATGGCCGCGACAAAGCCGCCGACG
>Ga0310696_10003994_pt1 | contig 18229 bp, 13 predicted proteins | sample AusTroGonzalo_MG_4_FD_203885 | JGI IMG/M metagenome (GOLD analysis project Ga0310696, IMG submission 203885) | Bovine rumen microbial communities from tropical cattle in Woodstock, Queensland, Australia - Gonzalo_02 (v2) (version 2) | ecosystem: Host-associated > Mammals > Digestive system >...
AGGATCCACGAGTATCCGCACGCCAGACGTCTGCAGGAAACAGCTGCTGTGGCCGAACCACACGAAGGAGTCCCTGGACCTGTCAAGAGCGTGGAGGTTCGACTTGACCACCTTTATTTCGCCCTTCTCAGGGACGAGGCGCAGCTTCTTCTTCCTGAAGAGGGCGCTCCACACGCCGCCCCGGCCGTCATCGGGGCGAAGGGGCGGGAAATACGCAGACCTCTCGTTCCTGAACGTTCCGTCCACGTAGTTTGGGGACGCCTTCACCCGGTCAAGCAGCCTCCCTTGCGGGAGGCTGCCAAAACGCGGCGCGCGCATGAACGCGCGCGCGCCCGCGACGAATGCGCATGTCGCGGCGCCGGCCGCCGCAGCGCCGCCGATGAATTTGCGCCTCGTAGTCACATCTTAGGCTCCACAGGGCGGCCGGTCCGCAGAGTCCGCCGAATGAATCAGCGGAGGATGGGAGTGAGGATCATGTTCTTGAACGAAGCGTTCGAGTGGTCGCCCTGGAGCAGAATCGGGCCGGGGACGAACTCGTCTCCGTCTATCGCGCCAGGGGTCACGCCAGGTATCGGCTGGTTGTCGATGATCTTCACGCCGTTGAGCGTGACGGTGAGGTGGCGCTTGTAGAGCGTGAGGTCCACATGCTGCCACTCGCCGGCCTTCTTCTCGGCGGACGCCGTGGGCGTGATGAGATCGTACAGCGCGCCCATATAGTGGCAGTCGGTCTTGCCGCGTCCGAAGGAGTCGAGCACCTGTATCTCGTAGCGGCCGCGGAGATAGACGCCCGAGTTGCACTTGACGGGGACGAGCACGTCGTACGAGAGGTCGAAGTCGTAGAAGTCGGCGCGCTTCGTCTGGAGATGGGTGGTGCCTGCTCCGCCGCGGTTCGTCTTCGTGGGGTCAAGGCCGGTGTCGTTGGAGAGTACGCCGTCCTTGACTTTCCATCCCATGCGGGCCTTGGGATCGCTGGCCTCCCAGCCGGCCATGCCGTCCTTGAGGAGGTCGATCTTCTCGCCGCGCTCCGCCTTGGCGGGGCACGGAATGTCGGCGGGATCCTCGGGGAGCTCCTTGGCGAAGATGTTCCTGAACTCCACGGGGTCTCCATGGCACTGGAGCTCAAAGCGGTCGATCAGGGGAATCGGCTTGTCGGGATTGCGGTAGTCCTGGTACTTGACGTTGTCGACGACCTTCACGCCGTTGAGCCACACGGTGATGCGGTCGCCCACCATGCGCATGCGGCAGCGGTTCCAGTCGCCGATGGGGTTGTCGGCGCAGGTGGTGGCGGCGAACAGCTCGTCAGGATTGTTCCAGATGCACCCGGAGCCGAGACCGTTCCACATGTTGGGGTCCCAGATCTGGATCTGGGGCAGGCTGCGCATGTAGAAGCCGGAGTCGCCGTACACGCGGAGGAGACGCCAGTCGGCGTAGATCTCGACGTTGCCGTAGTCCTTGGCCGCGGCTATTGAGTAGCCTCCGGGCAGCCCGTCGAAGAAGAGAGCTCCGTCGCGTATGTGCCAGTGCTTCTTCATCAGCTCGTCGGCCTTGGCCTGGAGCTCCCAGCGCTTCTCGGGGATGAAGGCGCGGCGGACGCGCGGATCGTTGAACTTCTCCTCGCGCGAGCAACCGCGCCAGCCGTCCAGGTTCTCCCCGTTGAAGAGCGTGGTGAACCCCTCGGGAGCGTCGATGCGTCCGTCCGCGGCCACGGAGTAGTCCTCGCCCACGAACTTGATGCGGACGTTCCTGGCGCCGGACCTGAGCCACTTGCGCCAGTTGCGGCCGGCCACACGGCGCTTGGTGTTCTTCAAGACGCCGTCCTCGATCGTCGAGACGGAGTCCTTGAGCTGACGTATCTCCGTGAATATCCAGTGCGTTCCGAGCGCCTTGCGGCCGCCCTCGAACGGTTCGGCCGACGGATACTCGTAGCGGATGACGAAGAACTCGGACGGCGCATCCGGAGCCACGGTGCGCCCGTCCATGTACGTGAAGCCCTCGGCGTCCGTCTTTGCGTCGCGACACGGGCAGCAGCACCCTCCCACCAGCACCGCAACTGCGGCAATGGCGATGTTAATCGATTTCATTTCAATTCCTTTCTAAGGTGGAACCAGAAACCAGAAACTAGAAACCAGAAACTACGCATCCAGCTTCCAGCCGTTGTGGTACTCGCTGGCGTAGCACTTCTTCATCGCCTCGGCGGCGTGGGGACCGGTGAAGACCTCCTTGTCGGGGTCCCAGCCGATGCCGTCGATGCGAAGCTGAATGCAGGCGTTGGCCATGTGCGCCATGGAGATGGTGCGGTGGCCGACCTCGCACGGCGAGCAGCACTGGCGCTCCTGGAGGATGCCGTCGATGAAGTCAGCCTCGTGCCAGTGCTCGTCGAGCGGCTTGTAGATGAACTTGTCCGTCTTCTTGAAGTCGCCCCACTGGAAGTTCTTGAGCGAGTCGGGGATGACGACCTTGCCGGCCTTGACGCCGATGTCGCCCTTCTCGGTGTGCCACACGGTCTGGCGCGGGATGCCCTTCTCCTTGTTGATCTGGACGACGTTGATGCGAGTGCCGTTGGCGTAGACGAAGTCGAAGGAGAACGTCTTGGCCCAGGAGAAGACCTTGCGCTGGTCGTCGGGGAGGAGGTCGCTCTTGACGTTCTCCACGCGCACCGGGCCCGTCAGGTCGGTGCCGAGGCCGCGCTGGATCTCGTCGAACTCGTGCGCGCCGAAGTCGGTTACCATGCCGTTGCCGTAGCGCTTGTTGAAGCGCCAGCAGGTGGGCTCGTGGATGGACGGGATGAAGGCGTTGTTCTCCCAGTGCTCTGCGGGGCCCTGCCAGAGGTCCCACGCCTCAGGCGTCATCCACTTCGGGAGCGGGGTGCGCTCTTCGCTGCGGCCGTGGCCCGTCCAGTGGTCGCCGCCGGGGATGGAGACGAGGCCGCCGGTGATCTTGCCGCCGTAGCCGTTGAGGGCGAGCATCTCGGCGAAGATGTACTTGGGGTTGCTGCGTCCCTGGTTGCCCGTCTGGAACGTGACGCCAGTCTCCTTGGCGACCTTGGCCATGGCCTTGCCCTCGGCGATGGAGAGCGACATCGGCTTCTGGCAGAAGACGTGCTTTCCGGCGCGCATGGCGGCGATCGCTATGATGGCGTGCCAGTGGTCGGGAGTGCAGATGCACACCGCGTCGATCGTGGGATCATTGATGACGTCGCGCCAGTCGAACACCTCGCGGCAGTCGCGCGTGCCGTACGTCTCGTCAACGAGGTTCTTGATGATCGTGGAGCCGCACACGTCGCGCGGGACCTTGGCGCCGTACTGGATGTCGCCCTCGAAGGTGTCGCTCTTGGCGCCGTCCTTGGGCTTTGCTCCGTAGAAGTACCCCGGGGCCACCTTCACCATGTCGCATGCCACCGTCACGCGGCAGCGCGGATCCTTGAGAAAGCCCGGAACGTTCGTGCCCTTGGCGATCAAGCCGCAGCCGATTATGCCCACGTTGACCTTGCTGGAGGCCGATATGCGGCGCGGAGGCTTGTTGCGGCACCCGAAGGCACAGCATCCGCCGAGAAACGGAGCGGCGAGAGCGCCGGCGATGAAAGATCTTCTGTCGAACATGACTGAACTTGACATTTCCTTTTTCCTTTTTGTTGTTGGTTTTCTGATTTTGTTTGATCTACAAAAAAAGCGTTGAATCGGGCTCCTTCGAGACTTGACTTCACTTCGCCACGGCGGCTGCCTCGTCCACGGCCTTCTTCGGCCGGGGCGTAGGCATCTTCCATGTAACGCCCGCGCCAAGGCGCTGCTCGCCGAGCCATGCCACGCCAGCCTCGGCGCAGCAGTTGTGCCCGCCCTCGAAAAGCGTCAGTCTCGCGTTGGCGCTCGTGCGCCGGAGATAGAGCTTGGAGTTGCGCTTCCCGTACCAGGGGTCCTCCTTCTCGACCGGAGCGAGGTGTGGAGGCACTGCCTGCTTTGCCTCGATGAACGAGATGTCCGCCTCGGAGATGCGGTCGCCATCGTCGGCGAGGACGTTGAACGCCCGGATGGCCTGGCCGACGGGGACGGATCCGGTATGGCCGTCGTGTATGCCGGTCGCGATGTCAACGTGCACGCCCGCATCTCTGGCCGATGCAAGATACGTAAGCGGAGAACGGCGGCGGTATTCGTCCATCTTCTCCGCGGGAGCCCCGCCGCAGGTCTTCTCCATCATCTTGAAATACCGCGACTTTCGCGCCGTGCTCTCGGCATGCCAGCGGGCCAGATCGGAAATGGGGCACCATGCGCTCACCCCGGCCCAGATCTTCGGAGCTCGGCCGGCCATCAGGAGCGCAAGGTGTCCGCCGCCTGAAGAGCCAATGAGATATATGCGGCTTTCATCGATGCTCGTGCGGCGCTTCGCCTCTGCGACGGCGTCGAGGACGTCCTGCACCACCTTGTCAGAGCCGCAGGCGTCCGGCTTGCTGTTCGGCCCGCGGAAATTGGGGCAGATGACGGCCCAGCCGTTGGCGATGGCCCCCTTTACGGAGCGCATGTCCGCATTCGCGTAGGTATAGCTCCAGGTGTGGAGATGTACAAGCAATGGAACGGGTTTTGCGGCGGTTGCGTCAGGCGGCGCGTACCAGTAGGCATTCTGACGGAGACCGTCTATAGTCGAGACGGTCTCGATCGTCTGCAGCTCCTTTGGCAGATCGAGGGCGTTCACCCCCTCTGGAATGAATGTGGCCATTGCCGCGACAACAGACATCAGCGATTTTCTCATCAAGGCTCCAATGCTCCACCGTTCAGAGCATTATACCATTTCTGGCGGAGTCGGCAAGCGGAAAACACGACGCCCCCGCTTCAGGGCGGAGGCGTCGTTTCGGGGCCGGAGGCGATTTCCGGCCTTGTTATTCGGCGGCAGGCGCCGCAGTCTGCTGCTCTTCGGCAGCCGCCGGCTCGCTCGCCTCCGGGGTGGTGACCCACTGGAGGAGGCACATGGGCGCGCCGTCGCCCTTGCGGGCGTCGAGCTTGAGGATGCGGGTGTACCCGCCCTTGCGGCCTTCCATCGCCGGGGCGATCTCGCTGAAGAGAATCTGCACGGCCTTGGGCTGCTGCAGGCGAGACGCGGCGAGACGGCGGGCGGCGAGCGTGCCCTTGCGGGCTATCGTTACCATCTTCTCCGCGTCCCTGCGGGCCTGCTTGGCCTTGGGAAGAGTCGTCTTGATGGATCCTGCGATTATGAGGTTCGTCACAAGGCTCTTCATCAACGCCTTGCGGTGAGCCGTGGAACGGCCGAACTTCTTCATTAGTCTCTGGTGACGCATTGGGAATGACTCCTGGAATTACTTCTTGGATTCGAGCAGATCGGCGTCGAACTTGTAGCCGAGGCAGAGCCCGAGTTCCTTCATCTTGTCCTTGATCTCGTTGAGCGACTTCTTTCCGAAGTTGCGGTACTTCAACATGTCCGCCTCAGTCTTCTGCACGAGCTCGCCCACCGTGGCGATGCTGGCGTTGTTGAGGCAGTTGGCGGCGCGCACGGACAGCTCGATCTCGTTGACCGACATGTTGAGGAGCTTGCGGAGGCGCTCGCGCTCGTCGGCGCCCTTCTTCTCGGCGTCGTCGAACTCGAGGGCGTCCTCGTTGGAGTAGTCGACGAAGACGTCGAGATGGCGCCTCAGGACGGCGGCGGCCGTCTTCAGGGCGTCGTCGGGCGTGACGCGACCATCAGTCCAGATGTCGAGCACGAGCTTTTCGTAGTCGGTGCGCTGGCCGACGCGCGTGTTCTCCACGAGGAAGTTGACGCGCGTGACGGGCGAGAAGATCGAATCTATCGCGATGCGCCCGATCTCCTGGTCCGGCGTCTTGTTGCCGTCGGCAAGGCAGAAGCCGCGCCCGGTGCGCAGCTCGCACTCCATGTCGAGAACGCCGTCGGCCTCAAGAGTGCATATCTCCTGGCGCGGGTTCAGGACCTCCACCGAGTTCTCGGCGGCGAAGTCTCCGGCCGTCACCGTGCAGGGCCCCTTTGCCTTCAGTCGCAACGAGGCTCCGCCGCGCGTGAACGTCCTCAGGAGGACGCGCTTGAGATTCAGGATGATGTCGGTGACGTCTTCCGCGCAACCCTTGATCGTCGAGAACTCGTGGCTCACGCCAGCGATCTTGACGGAGCAGATGGCGCACCCCTCGATCGAGGAGAGCAGAACTCGCCGCAGAGAATTGCCTATCGTGCGCGCATAGCCGATTTCAAACGGCTCGGCGACGAAGCGGGCGTATGTACCTGTCGCGCCATCCTCCTTCTTGACGGCGCGCGGCATTTCAAAACGGCTCAAACGGACAGGCATTTAGACCTCCTTTGAGAAAGTGGAAGAAAACGCGCTTAGCGCGAGTAGAGTTCGACTATGGCCTGAACGTTGATGTTCTCGGGGATCTCGGAGCGCTCCGGGATGCTCGTCATCGAACCGGTCAGGTTGGCCTGGTTCCACTCGAGCCAAGCCACCGTCACGCGATGCTTGCCGAGCGAATCCTGGATTGCGGAGAGATTTCTCGACTTCTCGCGGAGACCGATGACCTGCCCCGGCTTCACCGTGGCCGACGGGATGTTGCAGATCTTGCCGTCGACGGTGATGTGGCGGTGCGTCACGAGCTGGCGGGCCGCAGGACGCGTCGGCGCGATGCCGAGGCGGTACACGATGTTGTCGAGGCGCGTCTCGCAGAGCTGGAGAAGGATGTCGCCCGTCACGCCCTGGCGGGCCTTGGCACGCTTGAAGAACGTGCGGAACTGGCGCTCCATCATGCCGTAGATGAACCTGGCCTTCTGCTTCTCGCGGAGCTGCTCTCCATACTCCGAGAGCTTCTTCCTGCGGCGGGCGCCATGCTGCCCGGGCGGATTCGGACGGCGCTCAAGCACCTTGTCGGGCCCGAAGAGCGGCTCTCCGAAGCGACGTGAAATCTTGGTGCGGGGACCTGTATAGCGACCCATGGTTACACTCTCCTGCGCTTGCGTGGACGGCAGCCGTTGTGCGCAATCGGCGTCGTGTCAGTGATCATAGTCACGCGGATGCCCTCGGCCTGGATGGCGCGCACGGCCGACTCGCGGCCCGCGCCGGCGCCCTGCATCCGCACCTCGCATTCGTGCATGCCCTTGGCAAACGCGGCGTGGGCGGCGGTCTTCGCCACCTGCTGAGCCGCAAACGCCGTCTGCTTGCGCGAACCCTTGAAACCTTCCTTGCCGGCCGAGCTCCAGGCGATCACGCCGCCGCGGGCGTCGGCTATCGACACCTGCGTGTTGTTGAACGTCGAACGGATGAATGCGATTCCAGGCGGAATCGACTTGCCCGGACGGGCCTTCTTGGCGGGCGCGTCGCCACCCGCGGCAGGCGCCTCCGCGCCAGCAGCCGCAGGAGCCTGCTCGGCCACCACTTCGTTTACTGTCTCTTCGCTCATGGTGAATCCTTACTTCTTGGGCGCCGCCGCGCGGATCACCGCCGCAGATGCACGGCGGCCGCCCTTGCGCGTCTTCGCGTTCGTCTTCGTGCGCTGGCCGCGCACCGGCAGCCCGCGCTTGTGCCGCAGCCCGCGATACGAGCCGATCGAAATCAGACGGCGGATGTTCTGGGACACCTCGCGGCGAAGGTCGCCCTCAACGCGGTAGTGCTCCTGTATGTACGTGGTAATCGCATGGATCTCGTCCTGCGAAAGGTCGTCGGCCTTCTTCGAAGGATCGACGCCGCAAGCCGCCAGCACGTCATCGGCGCGCTTAGGCCCTATTCCATGGATATAGCGGAGCGAGAAGCGAGTCTGCTTCTTGCCCGGTATGTCCACACCCAACAGTCTTGGCATGGTTTTCGCTTTCCTTTTCTATTAGCCCTGGCGCTGCTTGTGGCGCGGGTTTGTGCAGATCACGCGCACCACGCCCTTTCGGCGGATGATGCGGCAGTTCTCGCAGATGCGACGAACGGAACTACGTACTTTCATCAGTTTTACTCTTCTAATGTGGTCGAACGAAAGGACATTATCTCATAAATTCGGCCCATTGTCCACCCCCAAAATTGAAAAAATTGAATTCGGGCCGATGAGTCGCGGAAAATCAAAGGAGTCGGTCGATTATCGACACATACCGCCATTCCGGCTTGTCAAGCGAGCCGAACAGCTTGAACTCCATCAGAAGCTTGGAAAAGGGGAACATCACGGGGTTCGCCAGCTTTCCAAGCATCGAGTCGTTGCGGAGAAGCTGGACGCGGACGTTGAAGTCGAGCTTGTCGGCGGGAATGGAATACGTCCCCGAACCCCGGATCGAGAACACCGAACCCTCCACGAGCAGGTTGTCGGTGCGGAACACGCCGTTCGTGATGGTGAAGTCGAGCGAGGCCTGCGACTGCGTGACGAGGGCGTCGATGCCGGGCACGCGCTTCGCCATGAGGTCCGTGAGCCCCGCGAACAGGTTGAGCCTTGCGAGATGGCCGTGCTTGCAGGAGATGTGGCCCTTGCCGTTTATGCGCTCCTTGAGATCCGAATCAAGAGGGCCCGAGAGGTCGACGTGGCCCTCCACCATGCCATGCCTGTCTCCAAGGTCGAAGGAAAAGACGTTGGCCAGGTCTTCGAGGGAGAGGTCGGAGGCGTCCACGGCCACCTCGAACATGGCCTGATCCTGCTTGAAGTCCGGCACGGATATCCGCCCCCCGCCGGTGAGTATCCCGCCGTGCTTCGCGGCCGCGCGGGCGCTCGTGAACGTCAGCTCCGTGCCCTTGAGATACCAGACCGTCGACGCCTTCACGAGCGGAATGGAGAACAGCGTCCCCCGGTCGAATGCGATGCTGCCTACAAGGTTATTCGTCGCGGCGTTCGCCGGATCCACGGCGAGAACGCCGCGCAGGGAAAGACGCGGCGGCGTCTCGCACTGGATGCAGTCGAGGGTCCCGTCGTTCATCACGTCGGCCACCGCCAGCGCGTTAGAGAGCGACGTGGTGCTCGCCACGTCGAAGTTGACGTAGCCCTTGTCGTCGACATTCTCGTACACGATCGTCCCCTTCAGGTCTTTGCCGTCCCCTACGGCGGCCGCCACGGGGCCCACCACAATGCGCGCGTTCTGGCAGATTCCACGCACGTACACGAGCAGGTCCACGACGCCGTGCGCGTTCTTCATGGCGACGTTGTTGTACGCGCCGCCCGTTGGATGCAGGTCGAGGTAGATGTGCAGATCGTTGTTGCGGAGGTTCACGTCGAAGCGGCAGCCGGCGTCGACAGGCACCGTCACCCCGGTCCATCCGTCGATGTACGGGTACGCCTTGTCGACCTCAAGCGCGGCGAGCAGCGGACGTATGTTGGCCTGGCGCGCCTGGCCCTGCACGCCGCCGCGGATCTTCTGCTCGTCCAGATCGACCAGCAGCTCGCCCTTGAGCGACATCGTGTGGTCCGTGTCCGGCCAGTCGAGGTCGATTCTTGGCACGCTCATCTTCCTGCGGTTCGACCTGACCCCTAACAGCGCCACGCGCGAGGCCGCGCAGGAGAGTATGTTGGGGCGCAGCAGGACCACGTCGAACGGGTCCAGCTCGGGGAAGTCCATCACCAGCGGCTCGTCCTTCTCCTTGAAGTCGGGCTGGCCAGGGAACTCTATGGAGTCCGGTATGTAATAGCCCTCCGGCAGGCGCGGATACGAAAGATCGTGCACCACCACCTTCTTCAGAATGCGCCTGGCCGACCATGGGAACCGGCCGAAGGAGAAGTGAACCTCTACCTTCGACGCCGACAGAATCGGCTTGACCTGCGCCTTCGTGCGGTCCAGCACCCGCACGCGCTTGAGCACAAGCGTCTTCGGCAGGCTTATGCGCGCCTCGTCCACGCGGAGGATGGCGTATGTGCCGGAGAGCCGGCGGCACAGTGAGTTCAGCAGGGAGTCCGGAACACGATGTTCAAAACAGAAGAGAAACACCACGAGGGCAGTCACCACCGCAAACACGGCCAACATGAAGCACTTGAGGAATTTCCAAAATCTTTTCATCGGAGATGGCAGCCCCTAGCGGAGTCGAACCGCTCTTACAAGGATGAGAACCTCGTGTCCTAGCCGATAGACGAAGGGGCCATTCTGGTGCACCCGGTGGGATTTGAACCCACACACCTTGCGGCACTAGAACCTGAATCTAGCGTGTATGCCAATTTCACCACGGGTGCGACGGGTGCATAGTATGCCATAATCCTCCCGGCCCGTCAATGGGGAAAAGAGGCTCTTCGGAATTTTACTGTCTTTCGGGCATGGGGATGGGCTCGCCCCTGAGCTGCTTGGAGAGGCAGGGCTCTTCGTAGCATCCGTAGAACGTGGCGTTGAGATCGATCCATGTGGCTATGACGCGCTTCTCGGCGTCCGTCAGCATCTTTCCATGCTTGCCGCGGGAGAGCTTGCCCATGAGCCCGGAGCCAAGCGCATTCACGCCAGGGCCTTCCGGCGTCGTCTGCACGTGGTTGTATTCCACCCAGCACGGCACCATCGGCGCAGCGCGCCCCTCGCGGTCCTTGCCCATGCGCACCTTCCACAACTGGAACGGCTTCTCGAATTTACTGGCGTTCGGCTTCTTCCCGGTCGGCTCGTCCGTGAAGCAGAGCGTCGCATACGATTTCGTGAACGGCGCCGAGTACTGCAGCGCGCCGACTTTCACGACGTGCGGCTTCGACCCGAAGCGCGGATCAGGTGTGCGCGTGAGCGCGACGCCCTTCGGCGGATCCTTGTCGCCGTGGCAGCTGGCGCACTTGGCGTCGAAAATCGGCTGCACGTTCTCCACGAAACCCCATGGCCGGCCAGACTCCGGCGTAGGTTCAAGCTCCTTTGCCGCCTGCTTCATCGCGCCGGAGATTGGCCCGTAGGAGACTTCGCGCTTCGACTCGTGGCAGCCCACGCACGAGATGCGTTCGCCAGGCATGAGCGACGTGGTGGAGCGCATCGTGCGCCACGCGAAGCCGTCCTTGTCGAGGACCTGGAAGAGTATCGGCTTTTCGGCCGGCACGATGAAACGGGCCGATCCGTCCGGCTCCAGCGGCACGACTCCCAGGACTGCGCGGGCGTTCTCGTGTCCGCCGCGGCCCATGTTGGGGCGATACTGGTCCGGCGCGGTGCGCGGAAACACCTGCACGACGCGTATTTCGCGGAGCGAACCTGGAACGGCGTTCGTGAGGCCGCGATAGACGTTCGCGAGGAACACCTCTCCCTTCTTCTCGGCGGCAAGCCGTTCGTCGAACTGCGACTCCAGCTTCGGCGGCACTGGACGGGCCACAAGCGGCTGCGGAGAACAGGCAGACAGGCATCCGTCGCGCCACAGCACTTCGCGCCGTCCGTCCGCCGCGAGCACATAGAGTCCCAGAGCGTCGCCCGGCATGGGGCGCGACGGTTCGTACTGAAGGTGCGCGCGGCTCCAGCAGACGAGAAACATGTCTTCCCCGTATGGGTGCGGAGAGTTGTACCAGTCGTTGTGCGCCGCAGGCGAATCGTCTTCATAGTCATGCTCGTTCTTTCCAACGCATTCTGGATAGTGCCCTGGAGTGACGTGCGTGACGGCCGCCTCGCTGTTTTCGTCCACGGACGGATCGATCAGGATGAGAGGTCCTCCGGTCGTGGAATGGTGCGCGGAGGCGATGCAGGCGATCTTGCGCGAGCCGGGGATTGCGCGCGGCTGGAAAGTGCAGTGCGGGCTTGGCGTTTCGTTGCCCCACACGGCCTTGGGGTTGGTGCCGTCCGGTCGCATGCTCCAGAGATTCTGATGGCGCACGGCGTCGCGGTCGATGTAGTCCCATCTGGCGAAAAGAAGCTCTCCGTTGTTCGCCATGGAGGGGAACCATTCGGCGACGTCGTTCCACGAGAGCTGGCGGATTTCGGAGCCGTCGGGCTTCATGCGGAACATCGTGTACGCCTGCCAGCGGTTCGAGTAGCCGTACCAGAAGCAGCGGCTCTGCGAACGGCGGCGCGACGACATGAACGCGATGTCGCCGTCCGGCAGGAATTCGGGCATGAAGTCCTCGTACACGCCCCTCGTGAGCTGCTTGAGGCCGGAGCCGTCGGCGTTTACCGTCCAGAGGTGGTAGTAATGGTCATCAGTCCCCTCCTCGTTGACCTTCATCGAATACGGATTCAGCGCGCCATCCGTCTCGACGAAGGCGAAGACGACATGCGACGCGTCGTATGAAAGGCGCGGCTCCAGATAACTGCCGCGCGGCATTCTGCCGCCGATCAGATCGCGCGTCTTGAGCGAACGGCCCGGCTCTTCCAAGACGAGGATGCTTCCTCCCGCACGCTGCCGCCAGCCGAAATACTGCGCCACGCAGTGGTTCCACGTAGGCGGGCGGCGCGTGTTGAAGACTATGCCCTTCGCGAGCGTCTCCTTGAGGCGCGGATCGGCCAGGAGCTTCGCGCGCGCCGCAAAACGTCCGCGCAGGTAGTCTTCCCAGCCATCCGGCGAACAGCTCCACTTGCCGTCGTCCTGCACCCATTCGGAGACGACGGTCGCCCACAGATCGGCAGACATGCCGTCCACCTGCGGGAAAAGCGCCGGCTTCGCGCGCGCAACAGCCTGCAGACCAGCGAGCCACGTGCCGTCGAACGTGAACGAGAAAGCGTCCTTGCCCGTCACGACGAGCGTATCGGCTCCGCGCTCGAACGACAATTCTCCGCTCGCGCATCCAAGGGCGTATCCGCCGTAGCCGTCTTCCGGATTGCCGTCCACGACCAGGACGAACGGCAGCATCTCGTTCGCGGCGGGCAATGTGTCGCGGAAGAGGCGCCCGTCCCTGCCCATCGCATAAAGACGCGGTTCAGTGACTGGCGGCTTGTCCGGCGTGGAACCTTTCCACAGGCTTCGCGGATCGCCATTGAGCTTCGGCGCCTGTCGAGCGGAGGCGGCATCGGCCCATGAAAGCGTGATGCGATTCGGTTCGCGTTCAATTCTCGCGAAGGCGAGCGCGGCCTTCTGTCCGCTCCACTGGCGCGGAATTGGGGCGGGCAACGACGCCAATCCAGGATCCACGTCACGCGGCGGCAGATACTTCCACTCAGCGGCGCAGGCGCACGCGATGGCCGACGCCACCATAAAGACAGCAGCAGAACTCCTTGTCATTTTACATTCCATGACACTCCCTTTCGTGAATCAGCCCGGCATCTTGCACGGCGCCGATGCGATTGGCCTTCCGACCTGGTCGAAACTGTTGCGCGGAACGACTGACACCACGACGGGCTGCCCCGCGGGAAGGCTCTTGAGGGAGATGAGGCACTCGCCTTCGATGTTCCCCTCCTCCTCGGGCCTTGTGCACCCGTTCGCGAGGATGAGCGACTTCGCGACGGGCTTCCCCTGCACGCTCGCCTCGATGACATACTCGAACACGCGCCCTCCGTCGCACATCGTCCTCGCCCGCGGGAACGTCACGCATACACAAGGCTCGCCCTTGTGCCCGGCGCCCTCGTGCGGGTGCCCTTCGGCGCACACGTCCACTTTCACCTTCGCACCATCGGGGAACTGCGGCGCGACCGTGCCCTTCGCGCGCGACGCGAAGTCGAACGGCTTGTCCTTCCTGGCGGGAATCGGCACCGTCCAGGGCTTTCCAAGCGGTATGCCGTACGGGACGGACTGCCGGTGGACCACGAGATGGTCGTCGTACACCTCGAACAGCTCGCATGCGCCTCCGCCTGGGTCGCCGCCCCAGGCCTCGGGGTCGAAGTACGGCGCCATCATGATCTTCTTGAAGCTGCTATGCCATTTCGCGGAGATGTTGTCGTAAATGAATGGCGATCCGCCTTCATGCATGCATCCTGCGCCGATGGAGGTGAACGCGCCCTGCCATACGGTGCGCTCGTCGGTTATCGCGCAGTGGGAATGCCCGGTGATGGAGACGGCGTTGGGGAACGCGGAGAGGGCGCGCGTGGCGGAGCCGGTGTCTGCGCAGCCGCAGAAGCGGCCGTGGCATGTGCCGCGCGGGTGCGGATGCTGGGTGAAGAAGAACGGCCTGGACGGATCGATGCTCCGCGCCTGCTCCTTCATGTAGTCTTCAAGGGCCTTGTTGAAGTGTCCGTTCTCGCGAATCGCGTTCCAGTGCGCGCCGAAGAAGGTGTAGCCCTTCACCTCACGGCGCCAGAAAGGCTCCCACTTGAGGCCGAAGAAACTGTCCCAGATGCGCTTGGGGTTGTCCTCGAAAGGAAAGCTCTCGTTGAGGAGCCTTTCGCGGGAGTAGTTCTTCCAGCATCCGGCCCACGAGGGGAACTCGTGGTTGCCGGTGGCGATTAGGAGCTCCACGGGGCTTCCGTCGGAACGTTTGCCGCCGGGGAATGCGGAGTGCCAGGCGTCGGCGAAGGCCTTGAGCTGGCTGATGAGGCCGGAGTGGGCGATGTCGCCCGAGCATAGAACGGCATCGACCCGGTTCGCCTCGAACCAGGCCAACGTCTTCTTGAGGGCCTCGGCAGTGCCCTTGCGTCCGCCGATGTGCACATCGCTCACCACGCCGAGGACCATGTTGGGGCGCGCCCCCTGCCCGCCGACGAGCCGGGGCGCGGCCACCGCCGCAAGCGCGCCGCCGATGAAGCCTCTTCTTGAAACATGGCCGCAGAACGGGAAATCGCGCCTCGGCGCCGCCGTCGTGACGATCTCTCCCTCGCCAAGCCGGACATTCGGATTTGCCGCATACGGCTTTCCGCCGAGTTCTTTTCCTGTCATCATGAGATCATCCCTTTCTCCTGTCAATTCCGAGCCTTCGCCTCTTCCGCCACGGAAGCGCCGGGAAGTTCGTACACGCGCACGTAGTCAACCTCCATGAACGTGCCGTCGATGGCATCGCCCACGGGACCAGCCCATTTGATGATGGCCTCCGAAAGCAGAAGCTCGCATTCCGAATGGCATGCTTCGTTCTTGACGCGACGGATTTCCCTCCCGTCAAAGTAGAACACGAGCTCGTCCGCCGTCCATGCCAGTCCATACACGTGGAAATCCTTGGACAAATCCACCGAACTGCCGAGATCGAACGCCAATCCGCTCACCTTGTGGCGCTTCTTGCCGTTCTTGACGTAGACATTCCCGTAGTCGTGGATGTTTGTGTTGATCTTCGAAGAATAATGACCTTCGTTGACGTCTATCTCGAACCCCTCGCCCGGCTTGTGCCTAAGCGTCTCGAACCAGAAGGAATTGTTCGTGCCCGTGGCGGCGGCATAACGGTAGCGGCATTCGAAATATCCATACTTGAACCTGGTCTTTGTCCATACCGACGCCGACGTCCACTCCTTGCCTCCGCGCGATTCCTTCCTGTTGCAAAGCCGCAGCATGCCGTTTGTGACGACGGCGTTCTCCCGCCATCTGCTGCACAGTATATGGCTGGGCGACTTGTTCTCCGCGACCCACTTCTCCTCAAGCCTCGAATTCTCGTAGTCGAACTCGTCCGACCACACCAGCTTCAGCCCCTTTGCCACGCACGCGGACGGGGCATCGGATTTCGGCCCGACCAGACGGCGCCGATGCATCTCCGCCGCAACGTCGCGCACTGCCTCCACAAGCGCGGGATACGGAACATCGGCGACGTTGACGAGTCCGCATTGAGCATTTGCCCCTTCGTAGCAATCGCCTGAAATCGGGAAGTCGCGCCATGAGAACCAGTGGGCGCCCACATAGCGGGGGTGGTCGAGGGCGGCACGGACATATTCCCGGTACGCCGCCGCGCGCGCCGCCTGGTCTTTCACCGGGACGAGCGAGGCGTAGAAGTAGCCCGTATCGTAGCATCCAAAATGGAATTCGGTCGCCATGAGCGGCTTGTCGTCCGAACCGGGCGGCAGATCTCGGGATGGCTGAAAGTCGTAGATGTTCATCGATACGACGTCCGCGTACTTCGCGGCCGCGCGCACCACATCCGGGCAGCCCCACGCGAGCCTGTCGCCAAGGTATAGCATCTGCGGCGCCACCGCGCGCACGGCGTCGCGCACGGTGGAGTAGTATTTCTCAGCCACGGCCGTTCCAAAGGCCCGCAGTTCCGAATCGGGCACGCGCGCGGGGTCGATTCCCTTCTCCGCAAGCCTCCGCAGAAACTCCACCTTTGCAGGCTGGTCGTCCGGCGCGGCGAGGATATTTCTCGCGAGCCCCGTCTCCGAATTGTCCCAGGACTGTTCGTTGTTGGAGAAGTACCCTATGCACCAGGGGTCGTCCGCATAGGGCTTGAGCCATTTGGCGCACTCCTTCACGCTCGCGAGGAATTCGGGCGAGAAAGGATCTATCATCGTTCCCCAGTACATCCGCATCGTCTCAATCTTGCGTCCCTGCGGGTATATGATGCGCGTATACGGGATGCCGACGGTGGTGAATGCCTTGTCCGACCACGCCCCCACCGTGTTGAGCCCCCACGAGCGCATCCGGCGGCGGACGGACGCCCGGCTTTTTTCAAGCCACCCGTCGCCGTACTTGAGGTAGAGATTGTACGTGTTGAAGTTGAAGGTCTTTGCGGGAATGTGCGCCGGGTCTGAATAATAGTTGCGGAAAACGGGCTTTGAAAGGACTCCCCAGAACTGCTTCTCGGGCCCCTCCTCGGGCGGCAGCTTCTCGAAGTAGCGTTCGCGCCCGCCGACGCCCGTGTACCGGCCGTTCCCGATGACATTCACGCCATGCGAGAAGAAGAGATGTCCGTCTGGATCGACGAGCCACCACTTGCCGTCAACCTTCTCCGTGCGGAAATGCCCCGTGGCCTTGAGCTTCGGCCCCTTCGCCCAGCCGCCGAAGCGGTCGGCGTCGGGGATGGCCTGCGGACGCGATGCGATATCACTCTCCTCGGCGACGGCCTGCGCCGCGATGTCCTTGCGGGAATGTATCTTGCCGGGCCAGTCGGCGTAGTTGGCCTGTCCGAACTCGTCAACCCACGGGAAGAAACTTGCAGTGTGCAGAATCTTCGGCGGCGTAGAGTTTCCTCCGGACTGCAACTCGATGCGCACGACTCCGAACACGGCATCTTCCGCATCCGGCGACATGAACACCGCGATGCTTCTCGTCTTCTCCAAAGAAAATGACGACGCGTTCCCCTCGCGCGGAACGCGCTTCATGCCAACGAGTCCGTGCGGCGCGTCGAAAGCCCAGTTGGAAAGATGGAGCGGAAGGCACAACGTGCGAGAAGCCCCAGGCAGAATCTCCACTCCGCCCTGCGGGAGAAGACCCTGAACAGTGTCGGCCTTGACCTTGGCATGGACGCACAGCGCACGCGAAGAGCAATTGGTGAACGTGACGGAAACGCTCTCCACTTTCGACAGATCGCGAAAGCCCGAAAAGGCAAAATAGGCGCCAGGCCACACGCCCGGCTGCTTCTTTCCCACGGTGGACGCGTAGACGACGCCGTCGCGCGTCTCGACCTTCATTCGCGCTCCGGCGATTCCCGACACTTCCCCGCCAGGCCAGACAGTCTCAGCCCAGCAACGAAGCAACACCGCCGCCACCACCACCCAAACGGACATTCTAACGCGCATGGCCCCTCCCGTCACGACCCGACAACACACTACTGCCTGTACGTCTCGCAGCCGACTATTTCACGAATATGGCCAATCCCTTCACGCCCACTCTGAGGATGCCGCTGCCAATGCGGAATTCTGGAAGGTTCGCCTCCGAATATGACCCGCTGGCGATGGCGACGCCGTTCGTAAAACAGTTTTTCACGCAGACACGTTCGCCGGAGGGGATGAAGAGCTTGCTCCCCGCTTCGAAACGCAGCGTCGCAAACTCCGACAGATTGCCGCGCGAATACAGTTCAAGCGTCTTTCCCGCCGCGACGACGACATTCGTGCCAGCCCACGATGCCGCCGCCGAGAATATGTTAGTCTCGGCGCCAAGCCGCAGATTGACGTCAGTTGCAGTCCCGATGCCGTTGAAGTTGAAGAAGTTCACGCGCGAATTGTATGAACCGGAGGTCGTGGCGGCGAATATGTCCATTGAACAGTTTACAGAGCCGGAGAAGTCGATGGACGTTCCCCAGACGACATAACTCGTCCAGAACAATGTATGGCCCGGATTGTCTACGTCGCATTCAAAGTAGATTCTTCTTCTCGGCGTTCCGGTGTTGCAGTGCCCGGCGGAGAAAGTGATGTCGGACGATGCGACGACCTTGCCCATGAACGTACCTGCGTCGTTGGAAGCCGCAAGCGAAGGAGGAATATCCGAAGACGCGGAATCGCCCACAATCTCCACATCGTTTGTCAGCAGCGTGCCGGCCGCATATATGAACAGCATAGGATCGGTGCCGCCGGAACGATCAATCGTCACCTTGCCGCTGCCTACAGGGTATTCTCC
>Ga0310696_10003995_pt1 | contig 18226 bp, 14 predicted proteins | sample AusTroGonzalo_MG_4_FD_203885 | JGI IMG/M metagenome (GOLD analysis project Ga0310696, IMG submission 203885) | Bovine rumen microbial communities from tropical cattle in Woodstock, Queensland, Australia - Gonzalo_02 (v2) (version 2) | ecosystem: Host-associated > Mammals > Digestive system >...
TGGTGAAGCGGATGGTGGCGATGCCTTTGATGCCTTCCAGCAGGGCGATGCCCCGGAGCAGTCCGCTGTCTTCCCGGCGGGGAAGGTCGATCTGGGTGGCGTCGCCGGTGACGATGAACTTGGCACTGGAGCCCATGCGGGTGAGGAACATTTTCAACTGGCCCAGGTTGGTGTTCTGGGCTTCGTCCAGGATAACGCAGGCGCGGTCCAGTGTGCGGCCTCGCATATAGGCCAGGGGAGCGATCTGGATGGTGCCGTCGGCCATGAATTCCTGCAGTTTACGGGAGGGAATCATGTCCGAGAGGGCGTCGTACAGCGGTTGCAGGTACGGGTCCAGTTTTTCCTTGAGGTCTCCCGGCAGGAAGCCCAGGCGCTCGCCGGCTTCTACGGCAGGGCGGGTGAGGATGATGCGCTTGATTTCCCGGTTCTTAAGGGCACGCACAGCCAGCGCAATGGCCATATAGGTTTTGCCGGTTCCGGCCGGGCCGATGGCGAAAATCAGGTCGTGGTCGAAATAGGCGTTCACCAGTTCCTGCTGGGTTTTCCCCCTGGCGCGGATGGGTTTTCCATCGGTGCCGTGGACGATGATGGCGTCCGGGCCGGGATGGAAATGGCCGTCCCCGCTGCCGGAGAAAATGTCTTCTACATCGTAGACGGTGAGGTTCATCTTATGATGGCGCCGCTCCACCAGTTCGGCAAAGCGGATGTTGAATTCGGCGATGTCACTTTCCTTTCCTTCCAGGATGAGCTGGTTGCCCCGTGCCACCACTTTCAGGTGGGGGAAGTACGAGCAGAACTCGCTGAGTATTTTGTTGCCTACCCCGAAGATTTCGATGGGGTCGATGGCATCCAACGTGACGGTTTTCTTCATATAGTGCGCAAATATACTACTTTTATTTGGCTTGATTTTGGAAAAAAGCGTAATTTTGCAGATTAAGGAGGATTATGTATGAAAAAGACCTTGGTCCTGTTTATAGCTCTAACGCTCCTATGCGCAAGCAGTTGTGACTTCATCCGCACGCTGGCCGGGCGCCCTACAACGGCGCAGGTGGAGCAGATGCGGCGGGAGCAGATAGCTGCCGAGGAAGCGCGGTATCAGGCGCGGCTGGATTCCCTGGCCCGCGCGGAAAAGACTTTGGCCGATTCCCTCGCCGCCCGGGAGGACCACTTGCTGGACTCCCTTTCTCAGTCCAATGGAACCATCCTGAACCCTGCCAAACTGGGCGGATTGTTCACTACCAAACTGGAAGCCAAATATTACCTGATTGTGGGGGCGTTCCGGGGCCGTTATTATGCCGAACGCAAACTTAACGCCTGCAAGGATGCCGGTTATACGAACGCTACCATCATCAGCTTCCGCAACGGACTGATGGCTGTGGGTATCTGCCCCTCCAACAGTTTGAATGAAAGTGTGAAGAACCTGAAACGGCTTCGCGGAACGGGGGTTTGCCCTAAAGACAGTTGGATACTGGTAAACGAATGATGAAAAAGCTTCTGTCCCTGCTGGTTGCCCTGCTGATGGCAACTGGGCTTCACGCGCAGTATCGCGTTTCTCTGGAAGACCTGGACGACTCAGAAACCGTCCGGGCCTTCAAGGAACATGTGGCCTACTGGGCCGGTGCACAGCTGGAAGGCCGGAAGGCCGGATCGGAAGGGGAGCGCATGGCGGCCGATTACCTGGCGGAGAAGCTGAAGGAATACGGCGTGGAACTGCTCTCCTCGGGCAGTGAATTCAAACTGGCCGGACAGGGCGATACCCTGATCTCCCGCAACGTGATGGGTGTTATCCCGGGTTGGGACAAGAACATGAACGAGCACTATATAGTGGTGGGCGCGCGCATGGACAACCTGGGTATGGACCAGTTCACCGTGGACGGGGAGCGGGTGAACCGCATCTATTTCGGCGCCAACGGTAATGCCTCAGGTATGGCCATGTTGGTGGAACTGGCCCGGAAACTGTCCCTGGCACGGCCTCTGCTGCGCAGAAGCATCCTGCTGGTGGGTTTCGGCAGCTCCTGCGAGTCCTTCGCCGGCGCCTGGTACTTACTGAACCGCTCTCTGGCCGACGATGTGGCCAACATCGATGCCATGGTGAACCTGGATATGTTGGGACTTGCATCCAACGGATTCTGGGCCTACACAGCCTCCAACAGCGACTTGAATACCATCGTGCAGTCCCTGCAAGGGGAACTGCTCCCCATTCAGGCGCAGATTTCCACTCAGGAGCCATATCCCGGAGACCATATTGTCTTTTATGACAAGCAGATTCCCTCTGTCCTGTTCACTACAGGACGTTATCCGGAACACAACACGGGCCGGGATACCTTCTCCCTGGTGGATTTCGAGGGCATGGAACGTGAACTGGAATACATTTACAGCTATGTCCAGCACCTGGCCAACGGACAGCGTCCGCTTTTCCACGGCTCTACGGAAACTAAAAAAGAGCGTCCCGTGGGCGTGTACGCATATAGTGACGTGGATGTGAAACCCATGTTCCTGAATTCCCCGGACCCTGCCACCTTCATGGAGCGCTGGGTGTACCAATACCTGAAATATCCCAGCTATGCGGTGGATAATGGCATCCAGGGCCGTGTCCTGGTGGATTTCATTATCGACGAAAAGGGAGAGGTGACGGATGTGAAAGTCTCGCGCGGAATCCATCAGGTGCTGGACGATGAAGCTGTCCGGGTAGTGAGCGCTTCGCCCAAATGGCGGCCGGGCCGTCATCACGGCAAGAAAGCCAAGGTGGCCATGACCATCGCGGTGGATTTCAAACTGAGTAAAGACAAAGGCAAATTCGGCATCAACGGAAAGACTTTGAAATAAGCTATGGATTATAACTTTTTAGAGATTGAGAAGAAGTGGCAGCAGTGGTGGGCGCAGAACAAGACCTACCGTGCTTGTGTAAATTCCGACAAACCCAAATATTATGTGCTGGACATGTTCCCGTACCCCAGTGGTGCGGGCTTGCATGTGGGCCATCCGCTGGGGTATATCGCCAGCGACATCTTTGCCCGTTACAAACGGCTGAAGGGCTTCAACGTGCTGCACCCTATGGGCTACGACGCCTTCGGTCTTCCGGCCGAGCAATACGCCATCCAGACAGGGCAGCATCCGGAAAAGACCACCCACGACAATGTGGCGCGGTATCGGCAGCAGTTGGATCGGATCGGCTTCTCCTTTGACTGGGACCGCGAATTCCGCACCTGTGACCCGGATTATTATAAGTGGACGCAGTGGGCTTTCCTGAAAATGTTCGGCTGCTGGTACGACAAAGATGCCGAAAAAGCCCGTCCCATTGAAGAACTGGTGGCCGCCTTTGAGGAAGGTGGCTCCTCTGCAGTCAATGCAGCCTGCAGCGAGGGCCCGGCCTTTACGGCAGGGGAGTGGAAGGCTTTCTCCGAAAAGGAAAAGGCCGATATTCTCATGCGCTACCGCATTGCCTATCAGGGCGAAAGCACCGTGAACTGGTGCCCGGCTTTGGGCACTGTGCTTGCCAACGACGAAGTGAAGGACGGTTTTTCCGAGCGCGGCGGTTTCCCGGTGTTCCAGAAGAAGATGACCCAGTGGCAGCTGCGTGTATCGGCCTATGCCGGTCGACTGCTGGACAGCCTGGAGCGTCTGGACTGGACGGAATCCCTGAAGGAGATGCAGCGTAACTGGATTGGTCGCAGCGAGGGCGCCGAAATGGTATTCCAAGTGGAATGCGACGGCGTGCAGCACGACGTAACCATCTTTACTACGCGCGCCGATACAGTTTTCGGTGTCACCTTCATGGTACTGGCACCGGAAAGCGAATGGGTGGAAAAACTCACCTCCAAGGCCCAGAAGGCCGAGGTAGACGCCTACCTGGAGCAGGTAAAGAAGAAGACCGAGCGCGAAAGGATAGCCGGAAAAGCCGTTACGGGCGTGTTCTCCGGTTCCTACGGCATCAATCCGCTCACCGGTGAGAAAGTGCCGGTGTGGATTGCCGAATATGTGCTGGCCGGTTACGGAACGGGTGCCATCATGGCCGTTCCGGCCCACGACAGCCGCGACTATGCCTTTGCCAAGAAGTTCGGCCTGCCCATCATCCCCCTGATTGAAGGGGCCGATGTGTCCGAGCAGAGCCTGGACGCAAAGGAGGGCATCATGTGCAACAGCGGCTTCCTGAACGGCCTCACGGTGAAACAGGCCATTCCCGCCGCCATCGACTACGTGGAGAAGCACGGAATCGGCCGGCGTAAGGTGAATTACCGCATCCGGGATGCCATTTTCTCCCGTCAGCGCTATTGGGGAGAGCCGTTCCCTATTTACTATAAGGACGGTATTGCCACGCCGGTGGACTGGGAAGATCTCCCGCTCACCCTGCCGGAGATCGACCAGTACAAACCCACTGAGGACGGTCAGCCGCCGCTGGCCCGCGCCAAGGACTGGACCTACAAGGGCTATCCCCTGGAGAAGAGCACCATGCCCGGTTTTGCCGGCTCCAGCGCATACTATCTCCGCTATATGGATCCGCACAACCACCAGGCCCTGGTTTCCCCGGAGGCCAATGCCTACTGGCGCAACGTAGACCTGTACGTGGGCGGTACTGAACATGCCACGGGACACCTGATTTACAGCCGTTTCTGGAACAAATTCCTCTTCGATCTGGGCTATGTGTGCGAGGACGAACCTTTCTGCAAGCTCATCAACCAGGGCATGATCCAGGGCCGTTCCAACTTCGTGTACCTGATTCCCGGCACCAATAAATTCGTATCGGCCGGCCTGAAGGACCAGTACGAGACCATCCCGGTGCACGTGGATGTGAATATCGTGTACAACGACAAACTGGATATCGAAGCTTTCCGTGCCTGGCGGCCCGATTACAAAGATGCCGAATTCGTGCTGGAAGACGGTGAATACATTTGCGGCTGGGCTATCGAGAAGATGTCCAAGAGCATGTACAACGTGGTGAACCCGGACAAGATCTGCGATACCTATGGTGCCGATACCCTGCGTCTCTATGAGATGTTCCTCGGCCCTATTGAACAGGCCAAGCCTTGGGATACCAAAGGCATTGACGGCGTGAACCGTTTCCTCAAGAAATTCTGGCGCCTGTTCTGGGACCGTGAAAAATGGCTGGTCACCGACGAAGCTCCCACTAAAGAGGAGCTCAAGGCCCTGCACAAGCTCATCGGCAAGGCGCAGGACGATATTGAGCACTTCTCTTACAATACCACCATATCGGCCTTCATGATCGCGCTGAACGAATTGGGCAGCTGTTCCAAACGGGCCATTCTGGAGCCGCTCACTGTGGTGCTGAGCCCCTTTGCCCCGCACATCGCGGAGGAACTGTGGCATCAGCTGGGCCATGAGGAGTCCGTGGTCTATGCCACCTTCCCTGAATACAAGGAAGAACTGGCGGCCGATAATACCGTGAATTATCCCGTTTCCTTCAACGGCAAGACGCGTTTCTTCCTGGAGGCACCGGCTGCGGCTGCTCCCCCGGATGTGGAGGCACTGGTCCGTTCACATGAGAAAACGCCTCAGTATGTGGGTGATATGAACATCTCCAAGGTAATTGTGGTGCCTGGACGTATTGTTAACGTGGTTCTTAAAAAGTAGGCGATGGACAAGAAGAAAATCCTGATAGGTATCTTCGACTACATTGTCATCACGATAGGGACCCTTCTCTTCGTGATGGCCTGGACCTCCTTCCTGCTGCCCAACAATATGATTGACGGTGGCATGACGGGTGCATCGGCCCTCTTGTCCATGGTAACCGGTGTCTCGGTGGATATCTGGTACTTTGGAATCAATATCGGCCTCCTGATTCTGGCCTGGTTAGTGCTGGGACGCGGATTTGGAATCAAAACCATCTACGCCATCCTGCTGTCCACGGTCCTGTTCCGTGTTTTGGGCGATGAAAGCATGCGCTTTCTCTGGTCAGTGGAAGGGGAGGTCCTTTATGTAGGAGACGGTATCCTGGTACCTATCATCGGCGGCTTGTTGGAAGCGGTTGGCTTGTCACTCATCATTATGCGAGGTGGTTCCACCGGTGGTACGGATATCCTGGCCCTCATCGTGAACAAGTTCTGGCCCATTACCATCGGCCGTTTCTACGTAATGGCCGACTTTGTAGTGATTACCCTCCTGATCTTTGTGCCTGGGCACTGCTTTACGGATGTGGTGTACGGTTATATCACCATGGGCGTGTGTGCCTATGTCCTGGATATGATTCTCCTGGGCAAGGAGTCTTCCGTGCAGGTGCTCATTTTCTCCAGTCATCTGAAAGAGATAGGGAACTATATCAACATGGAGATGGGACGTGGGGTAACGGCCCTCAAGGCTATAGGCTGGTATAAGCAGGAAGACCGCCAGGTGCTTATGGTCATGCTGCGCAAGACGGAGCTCCCGGAGTTGGTGAAAGCCGTGAAGGATGTGGACGATAAAGCCTTTGTAACGGTGGTGCCGGCCAACAATGTGTACGGAGAAGGCTTCGACGAAATGAAAACGGGAATCAATAAAAAGAAGAAGAAATAATTATGCCGACATTGCAAAAATCCACGTTTACCGTGGTCAAGGAGTGGTTGCTGGTCACTTTGGGTATTCTTATCTACGTGCTGGCCTGGGCCATTTTTCTGATTCCGAACAACCTCATCGGCGGGGGTGTTTCGGGTATCAGCTCCATCATCCAGTACGCTACGGGCGGTACCATCCAGATGGGTTACACCTACTTTGTGCTCAATGCCATCCTGGTGGCGGCGGCCATGGTGATCCTGGGAATGGGCTTTGGTGCCAAGACCATCTATGCCATCATCCTGGCCTCCGTAGCCTTGCGTTTCCTGCCCGGTCTCATTCCGGAGAAATTCATCACCGACCTTGTTTTTGCCAACGGTAAGCTCCTGAGCGTGCTTATGGGCGGCGTGATGGCCGGTATCGGCATCGGCATGAGCATCTCCAACGGTGGTTCCACGGGCGGAACGGATATCATCGCCCTGATTTACACCAAATATCATAATGTTTCGCCCGGTAAGGTGATCCTTTTCCTGGATTTCATCATTATCGGCTCCTCGCTGCTCATCCCTTCCTTTGCCAATTCCATCGACCCGGTTACGCATGAGCCCATCCTGGACGCTATGGGAAATCCGGTGATGTATAAACTGCCTTTCGTGGAAAAGATCACCACTGTTTTGTACGGTTTCATCCTGGTTACCGTGAACAGTTCGGTGCTGGATATGTACATTTCCGGTTCGCAGCAGAGTGTTCAGCTGTTCATCCTTTCCAAGGAATATGAGAAGATTGCCGATGCCATTACGCACGACATGCATCGCGGCGTTACCGTGCTGGACGGCAAGGGCTGGTACACCAAGCAGGACACCAAGGTGCTGATGGTTCTCACCCGGAAAAGCGACCTGAACCTGATGCTCCGCTATATCAAACAATTGGACGACAAAGCCTTCCTGTCCGTAAGTTCTGTAAACGGCGTGTACGGAAAGGGCTTCGATACCATTAAGAAGTAAGTTCTTTGACATAGGGGAAACGCGTCCGTCCGGCCTGCATTTTACCCCATGAACCTGTTATTGTTGTCCCTGGCTCTGGCCTGTGTGTTGGCTGTAGCGACAGGCATAGTCCTATACGTGCGCCTGCGCAGGAAAGAAGCCCATTTGAAGACGCTCCTGGAGCAACCGGGAGTCAAAGACGAAGAGTCTGCTTCCTATGAGATGACGGCGATCGATCAGATGCTCTACGACAGGTGCTGCCGGTATATGACACAGCGGAGGCCCTTTCTGGTGGAATCCTTCTCCCTCCAGGATCTGGCTAATGCTGTTTATACCAATAAGGGGACGCTGAGCAAGACCATTAAACGTTTTTCCGGCCGCAATTTCAGGCAATACGTAAACTATTACCGGATTATGTATGCCATGGATCTGTTCCGGAACAATATGGGGCTCAGGGTAACCGAGTTGGCCCAGCTTTCGGGTTTCCACACGGTGACTTCGTTCTTCCAGAATTTCAAGTTTATAATGGGAGAACCGCCCAGTCACTGGTGTGCCCGGATGCGGCGGAAACAATCCAAAAAACCTTAATGGGCTTATGCGGGGGCGTTACCCCTTTATTCCTTTCCAGTTCTCCGGAACAGGAGCGGTTACATCCATCTCGGTCTTCTTGACGGGGTGGATGAATTGTATACGGCGGGCCAGAAGGCTGATACCGCCGTCCGGATTGGAACGCTTGGCGCCGTACTTGAGGTCCCCTTTGATGGGACAGCCCATATGGGCGAGCTGGCAGCGGATCTGGTGGTGCCGGCCGGTATAAAGCTCTACCTCCAGCAGAAAATACCGTTCCGTGGTTTGGATAAGGGTATATTTCAGGCGGGCTTCCTTGCCGTTTTTGGAGACATAGGATTTGTTCTGGGCTTCGTTGCGGGTGAGGAAGTCTGTAAGGATATCACTGTCTTTTGGAGGACGGGTTGCCGTAAGTGCCCAGTAGGTTTTGTGCACCTGGCCGTTTCGGAGCATTTCGTTCAGGCGTTCCAGGGCCTTGGACGTCTTGGCAAAGAGACAGACGCCGCTTACAGGCCGATCCAGCCGATGGGGGACACCCATGAAAACCTGGCCGGGCTTTCCGTCCCGCCTGGCGATGAACGCTTTTAGCGTTTCGCTCAGGGGCTCGTCGCCTGTTTTGTCGCCCTGGACAATCTCGCCTGTGTGTTTGTTGAACACCAGCAGATGGTTATCCTCATAGAGGATTCTGCCGGCAATATCCTGGAATTCTTCCAGGCTAATGTCTCTGTAAACTGCCATATGGACGCAAAGTTACGCTTTTTTTGGCAGGAATATTGCTGCATCAATAATATATTGTTAGATTTGTAGCTATGAAACGGATTATTCTTACAGGCGCCATGGTCGCCCTTGTATCCGCTTGTGGTGTTTTCAAGTCGGATCCTACTGTGTATAATAAACCTCGCAGTGAGGAAATTGTAGACGTCGGGTATGGCAAGGAAGTGCGGGGCAATCTTACCACTGCTGTCTCCAGCGTGGATGTGGATACTTATGCCAATACTTCTTATAGGAATATCTATGAGATGATTGCCGGTAAATGCGCCGGTGTTCAGGTGGAAGGCAATAAGATTACCATCCGTGGTATCAATACCGTCAATGCCGGAACCGATCCTCTGTTCATTGTGGACGGTGCCGCCTACAACAGCATCGACTGGGTGAACCCTAATGATGTAAAGAGTATCGACGTGCTAAAAGACGCCGGATCGGCCTCCATTTATGGAGTGCGCGGAGCCAACGGCGTCATAATCATTAATCTTAAATAAAAGTTATGGGAGGCCCTAGAGGTCTCCCATTTCGAATCCACCGCCGAAGCCACCTCCGGGTCCGCCGGGACCTCCGGGGCCACCGAAGCCACGGGGACCGCCCATGCGCTCCTGCATTTGCCGTTCGCGTTTCTTCTGATCTTTGCGGTAGGCTTTAAACTGTTCTTTATCAAGGATCTGCTTAAGCGCCTTGTCGTATTCTTTCTGGTCTTTCTGGATTTGCTGCTGCTTTTCCTCCATTTCGGCCATTCTCTCCTGCATCTTTTCGAAGAAAGCCTGACGTTCGGCATCACTCATCTGACGGGGATCTTTCATCTCCTTGTCCGGGCCGAATCCTTCGGGCTGGAAGTCCAGTTTTCCGTCAAACTGCTTGTTCAGTTCCAGGACGGCTTTCTCCTGTTCGGGGGTGAGGTTGTAATCCTGCGCCATGCGGGCTGTTTTCTCTTCCGGACTCAGCACTTCGGGCTTTTTCATTTCCGGCCTTTCCTGCCCCTGGGGGCCGCGCCCGCCCTGCGGCGGCTGGGCGTAAAGTACAGCGGCGCCTACTAGTACTCCGGCAACCGCCATCATTAGTTTTTTCATATTGCTTTTCATTTGTTTTGGCTGCGGACCATATTTCAAAAAAAGTACCATTCCCCGCAAAAAAAGCAATCAAGCACCTACATTTCTGTAAGTGCTTGATTTCCTTGAAGTCTGGATGACTGGACTTGAACCAGCGACCTCCTGGTCCCTAACCAGGTGCGCTACCAACTGCGCTACATCCAGAAGAATGGGACTGCAAAGGTACTACTTTTTTGGAAAAAAGCAAAGCTTCTGATAAAAAATCATCTTTTCAAAAAAGAATATTGTATCTTTGCAGTCCATAACGAGTTGTTACACATGAAAATAATGAAATTCGGCGGAACCTCTGTTGGGTCCGCGTCAAGGATACAGGCCGTTGCGCGTCTGGTAACGGAAGCCGGCTGCAACCTGGTGGTCTTATCGGCCATGTCGGGCACCACCAATACTTTGGAGGAAATTGTGGCTTATTTGTATAACCGCAATGCCGATGGCGCCAAGGACACCATCTCCCGCCTGGAAGCCAAATATCAGAAGACCATTCAGGAACTCTTTTCTACTGAGGAGGCCCGTCAGCAGTGCGGCGCACACATCCAGTCCGTTTTTGACGGGCTGCGGGCCCTCACGCGGGAGCTCTTCGGCCCGGTGCAGGAGAAGATGGTACTGGCGCAGGGCGAACTGCTGTCCACCAAGATGATGGAACTGTATCTGAAGGAGCAGGGCGTAAATGTTCTTTTGCTTCCGGCGCTGGATTTCATGAGACTGGACCTGCAGGGAGAGCCGAATCAGGATTATATCCGGGAGCATTTGCTGCCGCTTTTATCGGCCAAGGCCGATGTTTTCCTTACCCAGGGCTACATCTGCCGGAATGCCCACAATGAGGTGGACAACCTGCAGCGTGGTGGCAGCGACTATACCGCTTCGCTGGTGGGTGCGGCTATCGGCGCTGAAGAAATCCAGATTTGGACCGATATCGACGGCATGCACAACAACGATCCCCGTGTGGTAAAAGATACGCGCGCCGTGCGGCACCTGCACTTCGACGAGGCTGCAGAGCTGGCCTATTTCGGAGCCAAGATCCTGCACCCTACGTGCATCCAGCCGGCCAAGTATGCCAACATTCCCGTCCGGCTGCTCAATACCATGGAGCCTTCGGCCCCGGGAACGCTTATCGACAATCGGCCCGATCCTGGCACCATCAAGGCCGTGGCTGCCAAGGACAATATTGCCGTCATTAAGATCAAGAGCTCGCGGATGTTGTTGGCACACGGTTTCCTGCGCAAGGTGTTCGAGATCTTTGAAAGTTTCCGTACTTCCATCGACATGATCTGCACCTCCGAGGTAGGTGTTTCCATGTCCATCGACGATACACGTTTCCTGAACGAAATTGTCCACCATCTGAAAAAGTACGGCACGGTTACCGTAGACCTGGATATGTGCCTCATTTGCGTGGTGGGCGACATGGACTGGGAAAACGTGGGCTTTGAATCCAATGTCTTGGCCGCCATGAAGGAGATTCCCGTGCGCATGGTGGGCTATGGCGGAAGCAATTATAATATCTCCTTCATCGTGAAGGAGGAGGATAAGAAGAGGGCGCTTCAAGCCCTTAGCAATCAGCTGTTTGCGTAATGCTGAAAGGTTCTTATCCGCTGGAACGGTTCGCGGAGCTTCCCACGCCGTTCTATTACTACGACACCGCGCTGTTGCAGCAGACCCTGGATACGGTATGTGCCCAGGTGGCCGACCGCCCGTCATGGCAGGTACATTATGCCATCAAGGCCAACCACAATCCTCAGATCCTGCAGCAGATTGCTGCGGCTGGACTGGGCGCCGACTGCGTAAGCGGCGGTGAAGTCCAGGCCGCATTGGACGCCGGTTTCGCTCCGGAGAGCATCGTCTTCGCCGGAGTGGGGAAGGCCGATTGGGAAATGCGCCTGGGCCTGGAAGCCAGTATCGGCCGCTTTAATGTGGAATCCACCGCCGAATTGGAGGTGCTCTCAGAACTGGCCACTTCCATGGGAAAGACCGCGCTTGTTAGCATCCGGGTGAATCCCGACATCGGCGCACATACTCTGGCGGGCATCACCACCGGCCTGGCCGAAAACAAATTCGGCATCTATCACGGCCAGGTGGAGGAAGTGATCCGCGAGGCACGGTCGCTGCCGTCCATCCGTTACTGTGGGCTCCATTTCCATATCGGCTCCCAGATCCTGGATATGGCCGATTTTGCCGCTTTATGCAACCGCATCAACGACCTCTGTACCCGCCTGGAACGCCGCCGTCTGCCGGTGGGCGACCTCAATGTGGGTGGCGGCTTGGGTATTGAATATGGTCATCCTAACCATCTTCCGCTGGCCGATTTCAAGTCATACTTCAATACCTTTAAGCAGTTGCTGCCGCCAAAGTATCCTGTTCATTTCGAACTGGGCCGCAGCATTGTGGCTTCGTGCGGCACGCTCATCTCCCGCGTGCTGTACGTGAAAGAGGGCCTGGCCCGGAAGTTTGCCATCCTGGATGCCGGCATGAACGACCTGGTCCGTCCGGCTATGTACCACGCCACGCACCGTATCGAGAACCTGTCCTCCGACGGTCCCGAACTGGCTTATGATGTAGTGGGTCCCATCTGCGAAAGCTCCGATGTCTTCGGTAAGGGAGTGGTGCTGAACGAGTGCCATCGCGGCGATTTCATCGCCATCCGATCGGCCGGCGCCTACGGCGAGTCCATGGCCTCCAACTACAACTGCCGCCCCTTCGCCCCCGCCATCTTCTCTGGCAACTAATCCGCTGACTGACAGCTATTTACAGAAAGTAATCGTTCGATTTTTGAACGATTACTTTTCGTAAGTGGCTGAGGGAGAGGGCGTTGCTTGCCAGGAGTTAGCGGGTGAAGGTGCAGTTCTGGACGGTGATGGAGTGGAAGCCAAGGTCGTTCCAGCAAACTACGGGGGTAAGGGCGCCGGTAAGGCCTGTGGCCGATATATTCTGCAGGGTGAGGTCCTGAGCGACGGAGCCTTCGCGGACCGAAGTGGCTACGGGAGAGGAAAGGTTTTCCATGTTAAGGTTCTGCAGCAGGATGTGCTGCATGGTGCCGCTGGCCTTGCCCCAGGCACCGGGCTCCAGCGAAACGCCGAAGAGCATGTTGTTGCGCCGGGCTTCGCCGCTGGTGCGATGCGGATAGACTCCAGGTCCGTAGAAGTGACTGTTACGGATGACCACTACATCGCAGGGCATGATGATACGGATACCGTTGCAGGAAGAATTAATCTCGCAATACTCGATGAGCATATTATCCCAATAGCCGCCGGCGATGGAATCGTCCCCAGTCTGGAAGGAACAGCCCTTAATGAGGGCATCTTTTGCACCGCGGATATGGATTCCATCCCAGCCCTCCGTGATGGTAACGCTTTGAAAAACAGGTTCTTGTAGCGCGTACCCCAAGAAGGCGTAGTTGGAGGCACGGGTAATGTGCACATCCTGCATACGGAAGTCGGTAGCCTCGGCAACGATAATGGTATGCGGACCGCGCATGTTTTCTTCACCGCGTTCGTCGAAGACATGGTTCCCGTCAATGGTGCCTGGACCGCAGATGGCAGCTTGGGTCACGCCATCGCCAATGATGAAAGCTTTCATCCATTGCCGGTCGTTGACGCAGTTGGCATTGGCCGTTCCGTTGCCGCTGTCGTAGCGGGTGAGGTCGTTGTGCGGGATGTAGGGCTGGTATGCATCCGGGTCTTCAACCCCTTGCAGCACAGCGCCTTCTTCCAGATACAGTTCCACACGGTCCCGCAGGTAAATAGTGCTGCTAAGGAAGGTGCCGGCGGGGATGATTACCTTTCCGCCGCCTTGGGCGGCACAGGCATCCAGGGCAGCCTGGATGGCCGAAGTGCATCTTTCACCGGCCACGGCGCCATAGTCGCAGATGGAAATGGGGTCGGGCGTGCCGGTGCAGGCCTGGATCAGGAGCAAAAGGGGGAGAAGCAGACGTTTCATAGGAGGATTTGTCGGATAAAGGGGGTCTGATACTGGTAGGCCAGGCGGGTGAGGTCCCAGCCGGGATTGGTGAGGATGAGCGCAGCTTTCTTGCCGCGCGTGATGGAGCCGTAATCGGCCGATACACCCATAGCATAAGCGCTGTTAAGGGTGACGGCGTTAAAGGCCTCAACTGGCGTAAGGCGCATCTTGATGCAACCCTGGGCCATCACAAAGCGCATGTCGCCGCAGGGGGAGGAGCCGGGATTGTAGTCGCTGGCCAGGGCCACGCCCAGTCCGGCTTTGATGAAGTCTTTGGCACGTCCGTAGGGGAGTCCCAGGAAGAAGGACGACCCGGGCAGCATGGTGGGCATGGTCCAGGTGTCTTTCAAGGCCGATATTTCGGCATCCGTAGTGCGTTCCAGATGATCTACGGAAAGCGCCAGGTGCTTTACACCCACCTGTACACCACCGCTGACGGCCAGTTCATTGGCATGGATTTTCGGGGTGAGCAGATGCTGGGCGGCCGATAGGATCCGGTCCGTATCTTCCACCGTAAAGAAACCTTCGTCGCAGAAGACATCAATAAAATCGGCATACTCTGCAGCCTGGGGAATCATATCAATCACCGCCTGAACATATTCCTCGTGCGTATAACCGCGACCTACGGCATGGGCTCCCAGGAAGGTACTTTTCACCGTTGCCGGAACGGTTTCGCCAATACGGCGGATCACCCGCAGCATCTTCATTTCGCCTTCCGGGCACAGTCCGTAGCCGCTTTTGATTTCCATCGCCACGGTGCCTTTAGCCATCATCTCCTGCACGCGTACCATGGATTGCCGATACAACTCCTCCTCGGACGTCTGGTTCAGCAGGTCACTGGAATTCAGGATGCCGCCGCCCCGTGCTGCGATTTCCTCATAGCTAAGGCCGTTGATCTTGTCCAGAAACTCTCCATCCCGACTGCCGGCATACACCACATGCGTATGACTGTCGCAAAACCCTGGCATCAACATGCCTCCGCAGGCATCCAGAGATTCTTCGCTTCGCTCAGAATGACAGACCTGGCTCATGGGCCCATAATCGGCTATCCGGCCGTCCTCAATGGCCAGCCAGGCATTGCGAAGCACACCGGTCTGGCCCTGCGCCGCGCCCTCCACACGAAGCACACCCTCCGGCTGAATGCCCACCAATAGTCCGATATTATGAATTAACATACCTGATAATTAAAATAAAACATGTTCTTCAAAAACCTGTGGCCACCCTTGGCCTCATCAAAGGGAGGGGCCCAACCGGAAGGTTGGGAGGGGTCGCGAAGCGACGGTTTTTGAAGAATATGCTTTATAAATATTGTTCATTCTTAATGAAATCAATGGTCTTCTGAATGAGAGGACTCATATAGGTGTCGGTGTCTACGAAAGGCACTACTTTGCGATAGTCTTCGAAAATCTGTTCTATCACGGGTGAGCTCTTAAGAGGACGACGGAACTCCAGCGCTTGGGCGGCGTTGAACAGCTCAATGGCCAGTACGGTCTCTACATTGTCCACTATACGCACCAGCTTGGTGGCACTGTTGGAACCCATGGACACGTGGTCTTCCTGACCCTGGGAGGAAGGGATGGAGTCGCAGGAAGCCGGCCAGCACAGTCCCTTGTTCTGGGAAACGATGGATGCTGCCGTATACTGCGGAATCATGAAACCGCTGTTGAGGCCCGGTTCTGTCACCAAATACTTGGGCAGGCCCCGATGGCCGTGGATGAGCTGGTAAGTGCGTCGTTCAGAGATGCTTGCAAGTTCGCTCATGGCAATGGCCAGGGAGTCCATGGGAATGGCGATAGGTTCTCCGTGGAAGTTGCCGGCCGATATCACCATATCTTCGTCGGGGAAGATATTGGGATTGTCGGTGGCCGAATTGATCTCATTCTCAATCACCGACTTCACGTACATGATATTATCCTTCACCGCACCGTGCACCTGCGGGATGCAGCGGAAACTGTACGGATCCTGCACATGTTCCTTGGGCCGGCGGATGAGCTGGCTGCCTTCCAGCGTATCCATGAACTTCTTGCCGGTAAGGATCTGCCCGGTGTGCGGCCGAAGCTGATGCGTCAGGGGCAGGAAAGGCTCGATGCGGCCGTCGTAAGCGTCCAGCGACATGGCGCCGATCCTGTCGGCCCATCGGCTCAGTCGGAAGCTCTTGAGGATGCTCCAGATGGCGTGTGCGCTCATGAACTGCGTGCCGTTGAGCAGCGCCAGACCCTCTTTGCTCTGCAGTTTGATGGGCTCCCAGCCCAGTTCCTTCCAGACTTCAATTGCCGGACGTTCCTGTCCTTTGTACAGCACTTCGCCCATGCCGATGAGGGGCAGGGACAGGTGGGCCAGGGGAGCCAGGTCGCCGGAGGCGCCCAGCGAGCCCTGCTGATAAACCACAGGCAGGACGTCTTCGTTGAACATGTCCACCAGCCGCTGCACGGTGCTAAGCTGAGCACCGGAATGGCCATAGGAGAGGTTCTGGACCTTCAGGAGCAGCATGAGCTTCACGATTTCCGGCCGAACGCGTTCCCCGGTGCCGCAGGCGTGTGACATCACCAGGTTGTGCTGCAGCTGGCTCAGGTCTTCCTTGGGGATGTTCACGTTGTAAAGAGAACCAAAACCCGTTGAAATGCCATAAAGGGGCCGATCCAGATTCTCCATCTTACGGTCCAGGTATTCGCGGCATTTGACGATGGCAGCCTTCGACTCCAGCGAAAGCTTGATCTTTTCGTGGTTTTCAAGGATGGCCTTCAGTCTCTCCAAAGACAGATGGGCGGGGGAAATGGTATACATACTAGTTTAAGCTTTTGCGGATTAAGGTTTCATCGGCTTCGTTAGGGAGGGTGACCTGGAGGCCGGGAGTGCGGGCCATTTCGCGCTCGATGGCAAAGCGGGCGCCGGTGTTCCTGGCCCAACTGCGGCGCGCGATACCGTTGTTCACGTCCCAGAACAGCATCTCGCGGATGTGGCGGGCACTGTCTTCGGAGCCGTCGATCACCATGCCGAAGCCACCGTTGATAACCTCGCCCCAGCCCACACCGCCGCCATTGTGGATGCTAACCCAGGTTGCGCCGCGGAAGCTGTCGCCAATCACATTCTGCACGGCCATATCGGCGCAGAACTGGCTGCCGTCATAAATATTGGAGGTTTCGCGGAAGGGAGAGTCGGTGCCGGAAACATCGTGGTGGTCGCGTCCCAGCACAATAGGGGCCGATATTTCACCTTTCCGGATGGCTTCGTTGAAGGCCAGGGCTATCTTGGTTCGGCCTTCACAGTCGGCGTAGAGGATACGTGCCTGAGAGCCCACAACAAGGTGGTTGCGGCCGGCTTCCTGGATCCAGTGGATGTTATCGCGCATCTGCCCGGTAATTTCTTCGGGGGCCGATGCCGCTATTTCGGAGAGCACCTTAACAGCCAGTTCGTCGGACTTGGCCAGGTCTTCGGGCTTTTCGCTCATACATACCCAGCGGAACGGGCCGAAACCATAGTCGAAGTAAAGCGGTCCCATGATGTCCTGCACGTAGGAAGGATAGCGGAAACGGCCGTCCGGCAGCAGGATATCGGCCCCGGCGCGGGAGCTTTCAAGCAGGAAAGCGTTGCCGTAATCGAAGAAGTACATCCCGTTGGCTGACAGTTTGTTAATGGCGGCCACCTGGCGGCGGAGGGAAGCCTGCACCGCTTCTTTGAAGCGTTCGGGCTCTTCGGCCATCATACGCTTGGACTCATCCAGGGAGTAGCCCACAGGATAGTATCCGCCGGCCCAGGGGTTATGCAGGGAAGTCTGGTCGGAGCCCAGGTCCACGTGGATGCTTTCATCGGCCAGGCGTTCCCACAGGTCCACCACATTGCCTACATAGGCCAGCGAAACCACTTCTTGGGCCGCAACGGCCTTGCGGATGCGGGGGATCAGTTCGTCCAGGTTGGGGTGTAATTCGTCCACCCAGCCCTGCTGGTAGCGTTTTTCGGCCGCCTTGGGGTTGATTTCGGCCGTTACGCTAACAACGCCTGCAATGTTGCCGGCCTTGGGCTGGGCACCTGACATTCCACCCAGACCGGCTGTTACGAAGAGTTTGCCGGCCGGACTGCCGCCCTGTTTCCGGGCAGCATTCATCACCGTGATGGTGGTACCGTGCACGATACCCTGCGGGCCGATATACATATAGGAACCTGCCGTCATCTGCCCGTACTGGCTCACTCCCAGGGCGTTCATCCGCTCCCAGTCGTCGGGTTTGGAGTAATTGGGAATAACCATGCCGTTGGTCACAATCACGCGCGGAGCATCCTTGTGGCTGGGGAAGAGGCCCAGCGGATGGCCGGAGTACATCACCAGGGTCTGTTCATCGGTCATGGTGGCCAGGTACTGCATTACCAGCC
>Ga0310696_10003997_pt1 | contig 18224 bp, 12 predicted proteins | sample AusTroGonzalo_MG_4_FD_203885 | JGI IMG/M metagenome (GOLD analysis project Ga0310696, IMG submission 203885) | Bovine rumen microbial communities from tropical cattle in Woodstock, Queensland, Australia - Gonzalo_02 (v2) (version 2) | ecosystem: Host-associated > Mammals > Digestive system >...
GTAGTTACAAATCAAGAAAAGGAATGAACAGATGCAAGGTCAATGTCCAAAATGCAAGGGTATTTTTGGAATGCAGCAAGAGTGGATAGGACGGCTGATACAATGTCCACATTGCGGAGAACAATTTATTGTTCAATGGCCACAAAGTCCAATACCAATGGCTCAAAATGTTCAGGACAATGGACAGCCTGTCAATTCTTCAAATGCAAAAGACGAAGACATTTCCTCTGTCGGAGCAATCGGTTGTTATTTGAGGGCGCTAAAACATTATGCTGATTTCACTGGACGTGCTTCCCGAAAGGAATACTGGTTTTTTGTTCTTTTCAATTTGATTATCGCATATTGTATTGGATACATCAGCGGTGTATTGGGACTGGGAAATCTGCTGGGACACATATATTCGCTGCTGGTGTTGCTACCTGGTATAGCGCTCGCCGTGAGACGTTTGCATGATATCAATTGCTCGGGATGGCTTTTTCTGATCATCCTTATTCCGATTGTTGGCGGACTGTTGCTTATTTTGGATTTTGTCAAAAGAGGGACAATTGGGCCGAATAAATATGGTAATGATCCATATGGTGCGGTTCAGCCCACACCGACTGTTCCGCCAATGGGTTAGGCTATTCCATTATTCATAGGCTTTTATAGCGGAACGGATTCTCGCGTGCAGGTCTGCCGGCAGATGCTTCAACGCCCATTGGGCGCCATCGATTTTTGACAACAGGACGCCTTCTTGACGATAGGCTTCGTAACGACAACGATTTAGGATGCCGTTCGGCGTGTCGTCGTCTGCGACATTTTCGCGGAAACTGTCCATGACGAAATCGTTTGGGACAGGGCCGAAAACGTCTTCAATTGGTTTGCCGTAAAGGACGATGCCGCATTGGCGGATGACGGCGAAATAGGCCGCGAGATCGCCGTCGCGGCCTTTCATATGTTGGATATATTCTTCCGGTGACGTGAGAAAGCGTTGCTTATGCGCAATGGAATAGTGAAGGCAAAACGGGACGGGATGGGACACATGAAGGCAGTCGGCTAATGTGACAACGCTCCATTCAAGACCTTTGGGCGGGGCAAATTCAGACAGATATATCGTTGTATCCAACAACTTCCGTTTGGCGTCGTCGGAAGGCTCCGACTGGACAACGATCAGAAAATCGACATCGGAGGCATTCCAACGGAAGGCTTTTTGCGCGATGGAGCCGTGGAGATAGATGCCGACGAGATTGTCGCCGAGAATCTCGTGTATGGCGCACGACAGTTTGTCGAGCAGGATGGAAAGTTTCCGTTGCTCGTCATGCGATGTTGATTGGCGATAGTCCATGGACATGATGGTGACAAAAAAGGCATCCCTCTTGCGAGCGATGCCTTTGATTGATGGAAGCTGTTATTGCGGCTTCAAAATGTGTTCAGACAATTATTTTTCCGCGGCTTCGACGATTTTGGCTTCCGGAGCGTTGTTCTTGACGGAGGCGACGCCTTTCTTGAGGACGGCTTCGGTCGGATAGGTTTCGCTCTTGCCGATGACCTGGCTGTTCTTCGCCTTCAGGACGAAATAGACTTCGCCGTTCGCGGCGGTCTTGATTTCGAACTGCGCATCAACAGCGGCGTTCTTGCGGACGGATTCAATGCCTTTCAGGGCGTTGCGTTTCGACTTGTACTGCTGGCTGGACAGAATGATTTCGCCGTTGCCAGCTTTCAGGTTAAACATGATCTTTCCGTTTGCGATCGTTTTCAGTTCAAATTTGCCAGCCATGATAAATCTCCTTGTTAGAGTAGAGGTTATGGCACTTTTCCTAAAGCACCTGTTAAAATATACAAGCGAGAACAAATGAATGCAACTGGAAAAATCGTATATTTTTAGGAAAAAATGCAAGTTTTTTCCACAAAATGTAAAAAAATCGTCTGATGAACTGGAAAATCGCATCTTAGGGAGCGATTTCCATGCGGTTAGCGCGGAAGATAGCGGTCGGCGATGTCCCAATAGTGTTGCCAGTCCTGCGGCGTCTGGTCGTGTTTGCCCGTGCGATAATGGAAGCTGATATCACCTGTGATCGGCGTGTCCGGTGGTGGCATTTCTGTGGCGGGAAGGCCTTGCGACCCAAACAGATGGTAAGTGTCTGACGCGGCGACGGCTGCGAGAAACTCGCCGCGCGGATCCGCATCTTGATCGTCCGTAGCAGTGGCGATGGCAAGCGGACGTGGAGCAATGAGCGCGAGCAGTTCATGCTGGTCGAACGGAAGGTCTTCCTCCCGCCAGATGAATTGGTCGAGTCGATTGACGAACCAAATTGGCACATGCCAGTCGAGATGCTGTTGGAAATGCTGCGACAGATTTTCGCCATATTTCCGGCGATGGAGAGCGCCGCCGCAACAGCCTGAATCGTTGGAGATTACGACGGCGAAACGTTGGTCGATGGCACCAGTCCAAAGGGCGGTCTTGCCGAGGCGCGAATGACCGTGGACGGCGACGGCTCCATGGCGGATTTCCGGCTGGGCTTCCAGACAGTCGAGCCCGCGGGAAAGCCCCCATGCCCATGCTCCGATGGGCGTGTAGATGTCGTTGACTTCCGCCATATCGACGTGGTCGTAGAAGAGTCGGAAGACGCTTTCGTCCGCATGGCCAGTGACATCACGGAAGATGTCGTGGTAGCAGATGGTTGCGGATGCGTAGCCGCGTTGGACGGTCTCCTTGAAACACCAACGGTTGATTTGGCAACCGCGTGGTTCGTTTGTTCCCGTCTGGAGCACGTCGTCTTCCGTCGTCGTGGTGTGGTTACCTTTGAAATTCAGTCCGATAAACGCCGGAACGGGCTTGTTGACAGCGTTTTTCGGTAGATAGAGAAGCATGATGAAAGCGATGGAGTGACCGTTCTCCATGGCGGCATGAATGCGGATTTCACGACGGATCGCGATGCCGTCCAAAGCGTCATCTTTCTGCGAAAGGAGTTCGAAGCGAAGAATTTGCGGATGCGGCAGGATTTCACCGTACTCCCATTTTTTGAAAACATCCAGAATCTTCATCCGTTGGAAATTCATCCATTCCTGCGCGGTGGCGACGCGTGTGCCGTCGTCACGAAGCAACGGATCGGGCAGCGTGTAGTTCGGGACGTTCTTTTCGTCACACGGATAGCGGCCGAAGGGGCGTTTTTCTGAAGAGGTGTATATCATATTTTTTACCAGGAATAGTCTTGGAACGGTCAAGCCGCAACCAAATCATTGATTATCAACCACGAATGGACACGAATGTACACGAATTTTGACAGTCCACTGAATACACGGAATAAACGGAATGCCTCACAGACGTCGGCCATAGTTCTAAGGATTTTTCAAAAGCAAATGAATTTTTGTTTGAGGGAGAATCTGGAAAGCCTCCGTCTGCTCGGCGGTTCGTCACGCTTCGCGCAAGCGCAAACAACGTCATGTGGAAGCTTGAAGCCCATGGTCTGTTGCTCCGGCGGCTGCGGCGGTTGTGAAAGCGCTTCGCGGGGGAATGAGGCAGTATCGATTATGCGGATTGTTTATTGAGAATATCACGGATGGCCTTTGTGAGCACAGTGGCCATGTGCCAGGCGGCGTTGTCGTTGGGATGGACGCCGTCGGGCGAGACTTCGTCGGTGCCGTAGAAATCCTGTCCGTCTATGAAATGGAGGTTGTGGTATTTGGGCATGCGTTCTTCGCAGAACTGTTTGAAAAGCTGTTGCAGTTCAAGTTGCCGGGCATCCAGGTCAGGCTTCAGCCAGCCTTGCAGATGGCGAGGGGCGGTGACGAAAATGATTTCCGTGTCGGGCATTTTCGGGCAGACATAGTCCAAAAAGGCGGGCGTGTTCTCGCGGATGATGGCCGGCCACATGTTGTGCATGGGATCGATGACGAGCACTTTGACGTCTTGCAGCTTCACAAGCAGTTCGGCGATCTCCATCTCCATGCGGCAACCGCCGGATATACCAAGATTGAAGATCGGCATATCCAGATTGCGCCCAATGATTTGCGCGATGCCGAGGCCCGAACGGGTGGAATACGCGCCGTGGATGATGCTTGTGCCGTAATAGACGAGTTTGTTGTTTTCACGCGGCGGCAACAGTTCAAAGGAGGCATCTTCGTCCAGACCAATGGAAATCTTCAGCAGTTGGTTGCGCATCGGAAGATAGAGACGGCAACGACGGGACTTTTTCGGAAGGCCTTCCAAGATGGGGTATTCCAGATGCCGGTCTTGGAAGCACTGGCAGTCTGTATAGGCGCCTGCCCAACGCCAACGCGTTTCATTGTCGTCGTATATGTAGAGATCGACGCCCGAATGGGCGCAGACGCTGAAAATCGGTCCTCCCAATTCTGATGAGGCCAGATCCATTTTCACGCGGAACGTGGTGGAATCCGTGTTGAAATAGCAGCACATGCCGATGGTCGTGTGGATGTTCGACCAGACATGCGGCAGATGCTTCACGGTGACGGGCATGCGGTCGAACGGCGATTCGCGTTCCATGTCTCGCCAGGCCATGCCTTCAAAGTTTTTGGGAAATAAATCGTGGTAGGTGATTTCGGGAGTGCTCATGGTGGTTTTGGAAAATTTTTACTGGGATATCTGGGATAATGGGACTTCTGGGATGTCTGGGATTTCTGAACAACATATGAGATATGTTGTTATAAAATGTATGGGGAGTTTTGCATAAGTCCAGTTGAGAAGAGGGGGAAAATTCCTCTGAACCATTGATTTTTCACAGGCGATGGATAAATTGTTCATATGGAAATGACAGGGTGAAAACAGAGGAAAACATGAAGCATATTTTATTGATTATCATGATGTTGTTCGCGCAAGGCGTGACGGCGCAGTATGTCATGAAGCCGACGGAACATTGGCTGGAATTGCGTGCGCATGTGACGCATTTCAAAGATGCGCGGACGTTTCGCATCGTCGATGATCGCGGCGTCGTCCATCAATTGGCGTTAGGCGCGGTGGAGCCGCCTGAACGTGGCCAGCCGTATTTCAAGGAGGCGTTGGCGCGGGTGACGGAATTGCTGAAAGGAAAGGACATCGTCGTCAAACATCGCTATTTCGACCAGAAAGGACAGTTGATCGGTCAGATCTATGTGGAAGGCAAGTGGTTGAATAAAATTCTGGCTGAGGAAGGATTGGCATGGTATGGCGATCCCGACGGCGACGCTCCCGAACTGAAAGCCGTTGCGGCGCAGGCTAAACGGGAGAAAAAAGGCCTGTGGAAGAACGAACGGGCCGTGCCGCCGTGGCTGCATCGGATTGGAAAAGTCTCCTATCGGCCCGGCATGGAAAACACGGAGCCGCCGAAGGCGAAACGCTACCGTAGCACAAACGAGCCCGCTGGCGTTGTTCGGTGATGGTAACGACGGCGTCCCGCCGTTGTGCGGCATAGTAGCGACGGCGTCCCGCCGTTGGGTGGCATAAACGCCCGCGTGCATATTGTTAGATTGTAATAAAATCATCAATTGAAAAAAATAGTTGAAAATCCTTTGCGGGAAAATATAGTATTGTTGGAAAGACGCTGATTCTAAGTTTTTTGTATCTCGCCTAAATCGATGGTTCGTATTGAAAAAGAGAGTGTTCCAACACGGAGGTGACGACGATGACGAAGTATTCTAAGTTGTTTGGGTTGATGGCGTTGTTTGTCTTGCTATGTTTGTTTTGTGAAATCCATGGCGGAGAATTGCCGAGCGGTCTTGATGGCGCTGTTTTAGCCGTTCAACCGACGGATTCGGAAATGGATTCATTCGTCAATGCCAATCATTTAATGGATCAGGAATGGCAATCTGTCGAAGTTGATGACGATGGTGACGACGACGATGACGACGATGACGATGATAATGATATACCATTAAACAGTAATGGATTGAAACTCACCCCGTTCCAGCAAGCCGTTGAAAAACGCGATCTTGCCAAAATGAGGGAGTTGTACAAAAATGATCCACATTGTCTGGATGATTATTCCCGCCTTCAGCTTGGAAATCCTTACAAGTCTATTGATGAGTTGATAAAAAAAGAAGATATGGAATATGTGGAGGATTTCATACGTAGGGCAATCAATCTGGAAGAGCCTGATGCGGAAGGAAGGTTTCCGTTGTGTTATGCCATTGAACATAAAAAACTTAAGCTGGTTAAGTTCATGGTCGAGCATGGAGCTCCTGTCAATTTGCCTGAAAAGTACAAGAGAGTTAGTGCGTCACTGATTTACGATGCCGTGGAAAGCCAAGATTTGGCAATCCTCAAGTATCTTGTCGAAAAAGGCGCGAAACTGCCTGAAAAGTCCGATTGGGTTCATTTGCTCCGCATCATGCAGGACAACATGGAGATGTTTCAATATCTCCTGTCAATGTACCCTGTGGATACCGTGCATCGACAAGGGGAAACGGCTCTGCATTATGTTGGCAATCCTGAAGCCGTGAAGGCGTTGCTGGCGGCGGGCGCAAATCCGAACGCCGTTGACACGAAAGGTTGGACACCGTTGGATTATGCAATTGATAACGACGATTATCAGAAAGCCAAACTTTTGCTTGAACACAACGTGAACAGGAAAGGACGTAATCTGTTGCATCTAGCCGCACTCAATGGCGACTTGGAATGGGTGAAGAAACTCGTCGAAGAAGGCGAAGATGTCAATGCCTTTTTTGGGTGGCAGGAAAGGACTATCCTGTTTGACTTGTTTTCGGAGATAGGGCATCTTCGAAATAAAATACAAAAGAAATTGCAAAAGAAGGACTTGAAGCCACAAACCATCCAGCGTCTTAAAGAACATGAAAAATCCATTCAAACGAACGAGGCCATTGCTGGATATCTGCTTGAACATGGAGCGGATGTGACGCTTGGTGAAAAAAATCGTCGGGGAGTAGATAAATGGGGCCGTTCGTCTTTGTATATCATTGCGGCCCATGGCAGTCTTGGATTCCTGAAGAATGCCATGAAGACCGTCGATGCTATCAAAATCCGTAATTTATATGCACGGGATCTCATTGTCGGCGCTGCGCATGTTGGTAACATGGAGAATCTGGTGTTCCTTCTGACGGAAATTGATGTTGGGCAAATCGGCCGGAACATCTTGGATGATGCGATGATATCTGCCGTGAACAATGGCAGGCTGGATATTGTGAAACTGCTGGTTGCGCATGGCGCGTCCGTCCATGCCGCGCGTTTTAAAGAAGTGTCTTTGCCGCTGGAAAGGAAGACAGTCCTTCAAATCGCGGCTGGTAAAAAACATACGGATATCTTGGCGTATCTTCTTGAAAATGGCGCTGTCATCGACAATGCCCGTGGTCTTTCTCCGCTCCTGCCGGCTGCCAAAAAAGGAAATCTTGAAGCGATCCGCCTTTTAGTGGAGCGTGGGGCGGCCGTCAATGTACAGAGCGAGAGAAATGGTTTTACGCCGTTGATGTTGGCGTGCCTGAACGACAGCCCAGAGGTCGTGGACTATCTTTTGCGTCATGGAGCGGATATCCATGCAAAGGATTATTATCACCATGAGCCGATGTATTTTGCGGCGATATCGGGCAATGTGGAAATCGCAAAATTGCTGTTGGCAGCAGGAGCAGATTTTGACGCTAAAAATGACAAGCCAGTCGTCGTAGCTGCTGGTTTGGGGAATCTTGCCGTATTCAAGTTGCTTTTGGAGCGTTACGAAGGGGATGCGCGGCAGGCGGTGTTGGATATGGCGTTGAAGAATGCGATTGGAGATTTCAATAAGATACCAGTCGTTCGATTCATTCTTGAATTGGATTGCGAGAAAACGCCGGAGGCTATGGAAGATGTTCCCAAGACGCTACTTGAGGCTGTTAAAAAATCAGATGGCGCGGCTGTCATGAAGTTTGTGGAGGATGGAGCGGATGTCAACGTCATGGATGCCGACGGAAATACGCCGCTTGATTTGATGTTGATGCAGCAGGCCGAGGAATGGAAGAGTGAAGATTGGCTGGATGTTGTTCATTTCCTGATGAAGCATGACGCCAAGCTCCATGTCGCCAGACCGACTTTGTTCACGACGCGATTCGGGATGTTGCTCAAAGATGAAACAATTGTGAAATATATGTTGAAGAACGGAGCGGATGTCAATGAAAAGACTCAATTCCCAGCATCGCCTTCATGGAGCGGGGACGACAAGGCTCCGACGCCGATTTATCACTTTATGGGCATGGAATCGCTTCCGTCGTTGAAGTTGATATTGGAAGCCGGAGCGGATGTCAATTATCATGAGAAAGACGTGAAAACGCCTTTGCGGTATCTTATGGATAATTACAGAACGATACTTTCTGATGTCGTGAAATGCCTTATGGATCATGGGGCCGACATCAACATCGATATGCCGATTGCCAGTGCTGTCCAAAAGAAAAGATATGGTGCCGCGACATTCATACTGGATCATTGCAAAACGGTTGCGGTGAATCGTGAACATATCGAGGCCATGCTTCAGGCAGTTGTCGATAACGAACAGGTGGTTGTACAGAAGATGTCGAAGTTCCTGCCGAAGACGGACTTGACGATGAAAGTGGCAGAAGAGAATTTACGAGAACTGGCATTGGAGGGAAACGTCATTGGCATGCATCGGCTGATTGAGGCGACTGGCGTTGACGTGAACTGCCAGGAGGAATACGACGATGACGACGATGATGATGACGATGACAAAAAAGACGACGCTACGAAAGACAACGAAGGCAATTATGGCGATACGCCGCTTTTTTATGCCATGGAGGGCGGCAAGCTGGACGCGGCCATGTATCTCATCAACCATGGTGCGGATATCAAAGCCATTGGCGACGGGAGGGAGACATTACTCCATTGTGCGGCCATGCAGGATTTGGGACTTGTGAAGTATCTTGTCGAACATGGATTGGATGTCAATGCAAAGAACAAGGCAGGCGTGACGCCATTGCATCATGCGATATGCCGCAATCGGCTTGACATTGCGGCATATCTGCTGGAACATGGGGCGGACATCCAGATGGCCGCCGCAAATGAAACGCCGCTGGCGGTCTGTGCGTCGCTGTTCGGAACGGTGGAGACGATGAAGTTCCTTGTGGAGAGAGGCGTGGATTTCAAGGCGCAGACGAAGAAAGGATTCACGGCCATGCATGCGGCGGTGGCCCTCAATCCAGCGGTTATACCCTATCTGAGGTCGCTTGGACTGCCGGAGCTTTCAGAGGAGGAAGTGCAAAGAGCGAAAAGAAAATATATTTCCGGCTTGACTCCGAATTGTATCAATTGCGGCCATGTCTGGGGGCATCAGAGCGTGTGGTTCAGGCTGTAGGGAATGGTCAAGCAGATGCATGCTGCATGTGAGTAACCCCAAGCGAAGCCTGGGGGCAGATGGAATATGAAACGCGGCCTCGAAGAGGCCGAATGTGAAAGAAAATGCATTTTGTCTTCACATTCAGCCTCTTCGAGGCTGCAATTTGTTAAGGATGACTTTCCCCAGGCTTCGCCTGTTATTCAGATCACGCCTCTTCGAGGCTGATACAGTGTCAAAATTATTAATATAATATTTTGATAATTTATATCAAGTATTATAACAAAAGAAAATATTAGATATATAAAAGCTAATTACATTTGATAAAGCATCTTATTGAATTTTTATTGTTTCAATCACACCATATCCCGTACCTCCTTTCGGCGTTGTGTGCGGATAGTCCGGATTGGGCTGGAGACGGTGACAGCCGACGATGGCCTGTTCATCTGAACAGGCCTTGCCGGCAAACGTTATGTTCTTGAACGACAAGTTCTTGGCGGTGCAGATGAGTTCTGGATCGAAAAGCTCCGCCCACATTTTCGGATCCGTGAAGCCGCGTTTCCATGTGGAGGATTTCGGGCCGACTTCGACGACGCGCATGCCGGCGGCACGGAAGTCGTCCAACGGCAAGGCGATGTGGATGCCGTCGAACGACAGGTTGTCGCAATCCGCGCAGATTTCGAAGAGGGCGGTGACTTTCACTTCGCCGAGGCCGATGTCCGTCAAAGCATTGAGTTCGACGTCTTCAAACGTGACATTTTGAATGACGCCTGGAATCGGTGATTTGTCGTTCCATCCAGTCAAATCGTTTTGGCAGTTAGGCTGCTGGTAAAGCTTGAAACAGTAAGCGTTGCGGATATGCTGGTAATGGCAGTCGTGAATCTCGCAGTCCAGTGTTTCGCCGCCCGCGAAAACTTTTCGGCCAGGGAGCAGGCGGATTTCGTCTCCCGTGCAGTCAATATCCTGCACGAACATGTGGTGGATCGGACCGAACGTGACGGCGGAAAGCCCCCAATCCCAAGCATTAAGGGCGACGAAATCGTCGCCTGTCTTGCCCTTCATGCGGCGGACGATGCCGTAGGAGGACGGGCCGTTGATGTGGACACCGTCCATCTTGTTGTGGTCGAACGTGATGTCTTCAATGATGAAATTGTCACAGCCCGCAATGAGAATGCCGTAGAAATTGCAACGGCGGATGGTGACGTTGCGGATCGTGAAGTTCCGTGCGTTGCAGAAGAAAAACACGCCGAGCAGATAGCCGCCGCGGCCTTCCGAGCCTGCGGCGTTGGTTTCGTTGCCATTGCAGTCGATGAAACGGCGGCCGCCTGTGCCGAAGGCCTGGATGACGGCGTTGGAATCGCTGGAACTGACGCCTGATTCGGCGAATTCCCAAATGCCGCCTTCGACGAGCATGTCGTGGTCAAGTCGTTCTGACGGAAGAGGATGGAAACGGCCATCGGCGGGATTGGCGTTGCGGACCATGATGCCGCCGCAACCGTCCATCATGTGGATGACGGTCTCCGGATGGATGGAGAGTCGTTGTCCGGATGAAAGAATTATCGGGCGGTCCAGCAGCAACGGAAACGGCAGTTTCGGAATCTCTACGGCGAAGCTGGTGGCCAACGCGACAGCGATGGTCTCCGATGCGCAGACGCCTTCCTTAAATGCTTCTGCCGGAATGGCTACGGGCGTTGAACAGGAGTTTTTTCCGCCGATGATATCTTCTATTGTTGGTGTTTTCATTGTTTGGGTTGTGTTCTGGATATTCTGGATGCTCTGGATGTTCTGGAAAGTTTGCAAAATCCAGTAAATCCAGAGCTTCCAGTGAATCCAGAAATCTAGTGAGAGAGAACGAGGCCTTCGGCCTCATCCACGCCAAGCAGGATGTTCATGTTCTGGATGGCGGCACCAGAGGCACCTTTGCCGAGATTGTCGAAACGGGCCGTCAACAGGATGCGATCATCATTTCCTGCGACGGAAATCTGCATGTCATCGAAGCCGGAAAGCGCTGCGGCGGAGAGGAATCCGCCTTCGTCCGCTGGATCATCGAAATGGACAAGCTTCGTCGTGTAGAGTTCGCGATAGATTTCTTTGACATCGTCGATGCCGCAGTAGAGCTGATTGGCGAAGAGGGGAACGGTCACTTCCATGCCGCTATAAAAATCGGCGACGATAGGACAGAAAATGGGAGACGTATTCAGTCCGCAGACGGCGGCCATTTCCGGCAAGTGCTTGTGGGACTGTGAGATACCGTATTGACGCGGTGCGTCCAGAAGCGGATTGCGCGATTCTGCTTCGTAGTCGGCGATCATCTTTTTGCCGCCGCCGGAATAGCCTGTAATGGAGAAGCATGTTAGTTCGGCGTCTTTGGAAATATATTCCGCTTGGATGAGCGGCGCGACGAGCGCGATGAAGCCGCTGGCATGGCAGCCTGGATTTGCAATACGGCGCGACGACGCGATTTTTTCACGTTGACCGGGCAGTTCCGGAAAACCGTAAGCCCATGCGGGATTAACGCGATGAGCGGTGGAGGTGTCGATGACGGCGGTGTTGCCTTCAATCATCGCGACGGCTTCGACGGCGGCGGCGTCCGGCAGGCAGAGGAAGGCGATGTCGGCGCTGTTAATCGCGTCATGGCGGGCATTTGGATCTTTGCGCAGTTCGTCCGAAAGGATGATGAGTTCGATATCCTTGCGGGAGGCGAGGCGTTCATGGATGCGGAGGCCTGTTGTGCCTGCGCTGCCGTCGATGAAAACTTTCATGGTAGTTCCTTTATCTATGTTAAATGAAAATAAGTTGTTGATTAGCAGATGTTGGTGGATGACGCTTTGGTCGGTGTGTCGCAGAACGACGGCGGCCCGTATTCCAGAAGCAGGCTGGAGCGTTTTTCGGGCAGATCCAGCATGATTGTGGAGAAGGCTTCGAATTCTGTGCCATCATCGTGGCAGATATAGTGAAGTGGTTGCGGCGCAAGGCCTTTGAGAGTGATTTCCGCCCGTTCGAATGGCGACTGCGAACGGCGGAAGGCGAGAATCACGCCGCGACCTTCTTCCGCATCATGGAACTGCCAGATGGCCCATGACGTTTCGTCGAAAACGATGGAGCCGTGGTTGTAGAAATCTTTCGAAAAATAATGGCGGATGGCGCGGTATTCGTCACAGGCTTTGCGGGCGGTGGCGAAATCCTCCTCCGTCATGGATTGGAAAATGGCGTTGTAGAAAGCGCCGCCGAAACTGGAGGAATAGGAGCTGCGCAGGGAGTAGAGGTCTTTGCATTTCGTCGTGCAGCCGTTGAACGGCAAGTAACGTGAAATGTTACTGTTATGCGTCTGGATGACTTCTGCGTTCGCGTCGAACCCGCATTGGTAGTCGCTGCGGAAGAAGGGAATAGAGCGACGGATCGTCTCAATGTCAATGCGTCGTCCGCCAGACGAACAGTTGTCGATGATGAGGCCGGGGAAGCGCTTCAGAAGTACATCCCACAGCCTGTACATGCCGGTGAGGTGTTTGATTTCCGTGATACCTACGCGGTTTGGTTCATCGTTCTGACGGAAGAAATCTGTCAGATTTGTATTAAAATCCTGTCGGTAACAACTGAGGTTCAACGACTTGATATGATTTGATATGACGTCCAGCATGTATTGGAAGGCGTCTTCGTTGCCGTAGTAAAGGATTTTGTTTTTGTTGGTGTCGCAGGAAAGGAACCATTCCGGATGCTGTTCGGGAATCGGCAGGCCGGGGCATGCCCTTTCCGCTTCAATCCACAGCATCAGATTCATACCGATATCGTTGGCGGTTTTCGCAACATCTTGAAGCTGATTGGGATGGACACGCTGATTAATCGTCCATTCGCCTGTGAAACGCCCCCAGTCGCCGGAAAACGGTTCGTCGCATTTCGTGCATTGGCCGTACCATCCCGCGTCGATCCAGACGTCTTCGAAACGGATGCCGTGTTCGTGAAGTTGTTTCAGGCGATGGATCATTTCGGCGGAGGGCAGGCCGCCCCACAATTCGAAGGCGAGAAGGCCTTCGCGTGTAGCGGGTGTGCAGGCCAGATGGGAGAAATGGTCACGAATCAAACGGCGGAAGCGGTTGGACACGTCTTCGCCAGGCTCGGAAATCATGACAAGCGTGGAGGATGTGCGAAGCGATTCGCCCGGTTTCAGATAAAACTGTGCGTTCTGCAAGCCTGTCTGGACACGGATGCCGTCTTCCAGAGAGGTGAAAATGGTTTTCCAATTGCCTGTCCAGCCGATGGCGACCATGGCACTGTAGCCGCCGGATTTGACTTCAAAAAACGGCATTGTGCCGTCGCTGGAACGGCCGCCGACGTTTTCGAAGTGTCTGGGCTTGTTCAAGTTGAGAACTTCTGGATGAAGCGAATATTCCTGTGCGCTGACGATGTCGTTCGTGCTGTAATTGGCGCCGCTGACCATGCCTTGCATACGGACGACCTGCCGGTCATCCGCACGTTTCAGCAGGCCTGGATGCGGCCGCGGGGCGTTCTGCGGAAACGGCAGTACGATGTCGCAGTCCCAAATTTCGGAAAGGACTGCGCTATTGTGGTCGCTATGATTTTCGAAGACGAGACGCCATTCGCAGGCGTTGAAATCACGATACTGCGTCGCGCAGAGCGTGACTTGCAACGCATCATCGATTTGCCACGTTGACAGCGTCGTATCAACGGTTACTGGCTTGCCATCGTATTGGAACGAAAAGGACGGTTTCATGGAAAATCACTTGATGGGCTTGATGCGAATATTCTTGAATTCGACGTAGTCGCCATGGCCTAAGAAGCCGAGAGAGCCTGACTTGCGGAACATATTGGCATGCGCGGAGACAGGCTTGCCGTCCGCAGGTTCCGTGACTTTGCTCAAATCCGTATCGACGATCACCTTGTCGTTGACGATGACTTTGATGCACGTTCCTTTGGCGATGACGACTTCGTGGTTCCACTGTCCAGCGGGATGGAGGGCGCCATCCTTCGCGGGCACGACTCCATAAACGGAGCCATGGTGCTGCCATGGTTTCAAAACATGACCTTGTGCCTTATAGCCATTGTTGTCAATGATTTGCAACTCCATGGCGATGGACGAGTAGTTGCCTTCCTGTGCGGCGCGGATGCCGAGGCCGTTGTTGGAGCCATATCCGAGCAGGAAGTCGAAATGCAGTTCGAAATCATCGAATTCCCACTGCGTGAAGAGCTGTCCGCCACTGCCTTTCTTGCAGTAGATGAGGCCGTCTTTCACGCCGTAGTCGTTGATGTTGCCGCGCCATCCAGCCAAATCCTTGCCGTTGAACAACGTAATGAAACCATCGGCATCGGGAGCGGGTAGCGGAATCTTCTGGACGAGCGGTTCGGCGGAGGGAAGAACCGCAGGAGCTTTGCCAGCCGCATACGCCTCCAGTTCAACAAGATGGACATAGCGTTTGCCCCATCCCTGCGTGACGTTGATTTTCACATAACGGGCCTTGACTGCGGGGAAGCGATGCGTAAAACCTTGCGCGGTGGAGACTTGCTTGTTATCCGGAACGTCTGCGACGCGCTTCCACGTCTGGCCGTCTTCCGACACTTCTATATTATAGGAGTATGTGCGGGAGCCATCCCAATAGAAAATGGCGCGGACGGTGTCGATTTCCGCAACACGTTGCATATCAACCTGCAACCACGTGGGGCATTGGTCAGTGTGCCATCCGTCCCATTTGCTGATGAGACCATCGACGGAGCGGTCTGGAGAGTGGTCCTGCTCCTGTTCGGAACCGAATGTAATCGGTTGCCGCAGAAGGAGATTCGGCCCCGTGGCAAGCGGCGGTTTGGCGGATTTCGAATAGACTTCGAATTCGACGACATGCGCGGCGAAATTGGCGCTGTTCTTCACGATGTTCAGACGGGCATAGCGCGCCATGACAGGCTGGCGGAGTGGATGGAGGATGCCGCGATTGGTCGATGTGAGCGTGTTTTCGGTGGCGTCCACAACTTTCTGCCAGTTGGTGTTATCTGTCGAAACTTCAATGGTATAGGCGTAGAAACGGCGGCCGTTGTCCCAATGGAAGATCGGGCGGAAGGCATCGATGGAAACGGTTTCCTGCAGATCGACGGTGAGGGAGCAGGGCCATGGATTGCCCCACCATGCGCTATCGACGTTGACGATGCCGTCCGTCGCAAGTTCCTTTGGATGGCCTTCTTCGGTGCCGCAGGAGATGGTGACAGGCTTGTTGAAAGCGACGTTGACGCCTTCAATGTGAGACAGAGCGAGCTGCGAACCTGCGCGGAGGACGAGCGGTTGGTTGTCGCACAACGCAACAACTTTCTCCATGGCCTGGCGGGCGGTGGCGTTGATCATGCCGCGATCATTGACGTTCGGCGGGCAGACGATCTTGACGGCGGCTGCCGAAGCGGCCGCTACAAGTGCCTTATTATTAAAGGCTGGCAGTACAATCTGTGTCAATACCGCTTCATTGCTGACGTTTCCTGCGGCGGCGAGAACAAGCGTGTTCTCTTCATCGGAGAGACAATAGCCTTGAACTTTCTTGAGGTTGGCGATGACTGTTTCCACAGGCTGGTCTTTCTGCGCGGCATAGAGGCGGAGCAAGCCTTTCAGTGCGAGATTGTGATGCAGTTCAGGCTGCTTTTTGGCGGCGAGTTCGTTGAGCGGCTCAATGGCGCCATCATCAATCCAATCCGAAAGGGCGCGGACAGCACCGTCTTGGAAGTCTTGATTCGGGCTTTGCAAATCCGAAAGGACGGCGTTCATGGCCTCTTCGCCACCGATGGACGCGAGCACCTGCTGAAGGGTGATGCGGTCTTTTCCCGTCATGTCGCCCAACGCCCCGACAAGGCTTTTAACCGTTTCTGGATAAGTGCGGCCAAGATTGGAGAGGGCGTTTTGGAAACTGCGAAGCTCACCAGCGTCCTCCGTGTTTTTCAGGAAGCCGAGAAGTTTGTTGATATCTTCCGGTTTGGCAAGGACTTCCAACGCCTTGACGGCGGCTTTGCGCACATCTGAATCCTTTTCTTCCAACGCGGCGAAGATGGGAGCGGATTGATCCGCCATGCGGCGTGCCGCCAATAATTCGATCGCCATGATTTTGCGAGGTGACGACAACGGCTTGTTCAGCGTTTCGCCAAGAGCCTGTGCGTAATTGGTTGATGTAAACCATGATAGCGTCTCGCGAAGAACTGGCAGGTCTTCTTCCGCACCGTTGGCGAGTGCGGCGGCCAACGACTTCATGGCCATGACGGGATTATAACGCGTTACGGCACGGATGGCGGCCTGGCGGACGACGGCGTGTTGCGACGTGAGAGATTTGTAAACAAACGACGACGCGGCTGCGTGATTGCGGCGGCCAAAGAACGCGATAATGTCTGCGCAAACCTCCGGGGAGGCCTTGTCGGCGATCATCAGCAATGATTTGTCTGCGCCATTCTCTTGATATTCGTCTAAAAGGTTCAATGCGGCGTTGCGCAGGATGCTGTCTTCGGAGACGACGGCGGCGGATATGATTGGAAGGGAAGCGTTAAGGCCTTGTGAATCCAGAAGTGCGGCGAGACTGGTTGGTGACGGAGCGGCTTCATGGAGGCGACGTGCGATGCGCGCGGCGGCTGTCTTGTCATCAAGCCGACGGACGAGTTTGGCGATGGCGGCGAGAGCTCCATCTTGCTCTGTTCCTTTTGTTTTCGCAAAAATGTCAAATAGCTTGTCAGCGACAGTCACGTCTCCAGTTTCCGCGAGAGCGTTCATGACGGCGACACGCTGGTAGGGCGTCACGGCGTCAAGCAGCTTCAAAAGGACTGGCGTGGCGGCGGGCGTCCTGAGTTTCGCGAATGCGGAGACATATTCGAAGGCGACGGCCGTTTCCGCTTTCATGGCGGCATCGACGAGAGTCTTTTCGGCGGCAGTTGTGCCGATGGAGGCCAATGTCATGATGGCATATGGGCGGACGGTGGAATTGCCAAGTTGGGCGGCGATCATCGAAATCTGCGCGTCGTTCGCGCAAAGCCGCAACAGCTTGAGAACGGTGCATTTGGCGTTGTCGTCTTGTATTTTCTCAGCCAAGCCGTCCGCAAGAGCTTGCGCGATGACGTCACGATTCGTCGGCGCATTGGCGACAAGCGCCGTGAGGGCGTATGTCGCACTTGTATTTTCCGTCGAATTAGAGCTTTGCAACAGTTCGAGCAGCTTGGCGACGGCAGCCGCGCCGCCTTTTTCAAGTTCCGTTGCGACGCGATGGCCTTCCGCCGGCGATGGTAGATTGAGGCCCTGTGCGAGATTTTTGACGTTGTCCTCTTGAGCGAACAGGACACTGGCAATAAGACTGACTATTAAAAAAGTTTTTTTCATGATGTATTTCCTTCCGTTACCGTTCAGAGGTTGTCATTAAAGCGACCATGGGGCGCGCATGGGCTGATTTGCGAGGCGGTTGGCCTCCGGATCGTTGATGAAACGCATGGTGACGGGATCGAAATGGAGCTTGCGACCGAGGCGGATGGCGGCGTTCGCAAGATGGATGAGTATATTGGAACGATTGCCGTTTACTTCGTTGAGGCCGAACTTCTTACGAGTGCGGACGGAGACGTTGAAATCGCTGATTTGCGGCTCTAGTTTCGGCAGATATTTGACTTGTTCGGCGAGCGAAGGCGGATCCGTACGGAAACCTTTGTATAGCTTGCCGTTAGGACCTTCGATATAGGGTTTGTCTTTCGTCTCTTCGGGGCCCCATTCGCAGGATTCGAGAATCAGTTTGCAGCCGTCCGCATATTTCATAACGACTTGTCCCCAACTGCCAACGGCGTCCGGATGTTGCGGCCACGGCGCGTTCGCTTCGACTTCCACAGGGCTTGTGTTGTCCTTTCCAAGCATGTATTGGACAGGATCGAGATAGTGTTGGCCGAAGTCCGCCAGACCACCGCCGTCATAGTCCCAATAGGCTCGGAATGAACCAGATGCACGATGCGTTGTGTAAGGTTTCCATGGGGCGGGGC
>Ga0310696_10003998_pt1 | contig 18215 bp, 13 predicted proteins | sample AusTroGonzalo_MG_4_FD_203885 | JGI IMG/M metagenome (GOLD analysis project Ga0310696, IMG submission 203885) | Bovine rumen microbial communities from tropical cattle in Woodstock, Queensland, Australia - Gonzalo_02 (v2) (version 2) | ecosystem: Host-associated > Mammals > Digestive system >...
ACTGCGCCTAAACGGAATGAGTCCGGTGCAATACCGGACTCATAACGCTGTTTTATCCTAACTTTAAACTGTCCAACTTTTTGGGTTCACATCACATCTGAGCCTGCGTTTTTTCATTCATAACATCCGTCTTTGTCTCTATCGGCCAACTTCAAAACCATATATTGCGTTTTAGCCTTGCCGCATTTGACCATGTACACGCCGCGGCCTAGGCCTGCGCTTGTCATGGCGTTGCGGAGTTCGCCGATATGTCCGGCCTCGAATTCGCCGACAAACGCGCCGAGCGGGCTAAATACTTTATATGTACGTTGAATATTTTGAGGTACAGAAAGCTTCCCGAAGGCAATTGCCGTTATTGAATCCGTGAGCGTGGTGCTGACGAGGCTGGTATCGCTTTTTGCCATGTTAGTGTCGCTTTTTGCAGTGTCGGCAGGCGGTTCTATCTTTGGTTCCTGCCACAGAATGAATTCGACAGTCGTTGCGCTGCGGGCCGGAACGCTGTAACTGCACTTTGTATCGTCGACTTGGACTTTTTCGCCTTCCTTGAGGTTATTGTTGTCGTCGGTGACGTAGGGCTTGAAGCTTCCAATTTTCGTATTTCCGAAGTCAAAGTCCGCCTTGAATTCCTCGTTCTTGGAATTGAGAATGACGACTGCGATTTTCGTCTTGAGGGAGTCGCGGTAGGCGGTGATCTTTACATTCGCTTCGGGATTCTTGGTGGCGTCGATTCTCCAGGAGCCGGGGCGTGCGAAGCGGCTGAAGTTCCCCATAACCCAGAGTCGCTTGGTGGGTTCCAAGTTGTCGGGGTTGCCTTGTCCTTGCGGCCAAAGCGCTCCGTTGCCGCAGCTGGCTTCGCTGCAGGAATAAATCCACCAGAAATGCCAGGCGTTCATGTTCGAAATAGTAAGGGCGTCGTGGATCATGTCTGCAACGCGGAGCGCACTTCCCATGCCAACGTCTTCCTTGTTGCTTCCGAGATCGTAGACTTCGGTTTCCCAGAATTCTTTGCCGGCTTCATGGATTTCGGGGTAAGCAGCAGGATCGCCGCCATATTCGTGCGTTCCAAAGATGTCCGTGTATTTCAGGGCGGCAGGATAATTGAAGAAGGCCTTTTTGTAATTGGGAAATCCGTACCAGTTGATGGCTTCGGTGCCAATAATTTTGATGCCCGTGGTATCGAGAGTGGGACCAAGGTAGTCGCCGACCCAACGAGCCAATTCATCAGGTTCGTAGTGGTTGTCGCCGGTGCCGTCGGGCTCGTTTTGCGACGAAATTGCGTATAAGTTCACACCTTCCTTTCGCATGTCCTGCGTAAACTTCAAGATGGTGTTGGCCCAATCTTGGGCGTGATTGAAATCCAGGTACTTTTTGTCGCCATCATAATTTACAGTGTATTTGGACGTCCATGGGGCTGCCCAGACTTTGACGCCGTATTCACTCGCCTTTTTTGCGATACTTGTTTCGGAGGTGGTGCCGTCCGGAGCGATGCGGATGCGGTGCAGCGTAAGTCCCGCGCCACTGGTGGAATCCCAGAGAAATGCGGCATTCTTGTCGGTGATGGAACCGGCCCACGCCGATGCGGCGCCAAAGCCGCTGATGCGCTGGTATTCTTTGCCGATGTCAACGTTTATCGTTGCGGCATTAGCAAGCGTGCCCAAAAATACGACGGAACACGCAAAAAGAGACAATTTCTTAATTGCAAACGACATAAAGCCTCCCATTCGAACTTTACTTACCATAAGATAAATTGGGAAATTCACTTTTTTCATGTTCAAATTCAAATTCGTTTTGATAAAATGACAACAGAATGTTGTATCTTTCAATGAGTATAAGAATCTAGCACAATGGAGCTTATCATGAAAGTCGTCTTGTTTAACGGCAGCCGTCGCGAAAAGGGCTGCACCTACACCGCCCTGAACATTGTCGCGGGTGAACTCAACGCCGCAGGCATCGAAACCGAAATCTTCTTTGTCGGGGGCCGCGTGCTCAAGGGCGAAACGGACGCCGTCGTCCACGAAGCCAAGGAAATCTTGAAGTCCGCCGACGCCGTGGTCTACGGTTCGCCGGTCTACTACGCCTCCCCCAGCGGCGAAATGCTGATGTTCCTCGACAGGCTCTACGGCCTCGCCGAAGCGGAACTGCTTTTCAAGCCCGCCGCCACAGTCGCATCGGCACGCCGCGCAGGCACCAGCGCCACGCTTGACGCGCTGAACAAGTACCCCGCATTCGCGCAGCAGCCTCTCGTGGCATCGCGCTATTGGAACATGGTCCACGGTTCCAGTCCCGAAGACGTTCTCAAGGACGAAGAGGGCGTGCAGATCATGCGCGAACTCGGCCGCAACATGGCTTGGCTCCTCAAGAGCATCGAGGCCGGGAAGCTTGCAGGCGTCCCGCAACCTGTCGCCGAAAAGAAGGTGTTCACGAACTTCATCCGCTAAGCACGCAGTTTGCCATCAGCTGCGCGAGCGTCCTCGGAGCCGAGAGCGCCATGACCCGCGATATTCCGTCCGAACAAGTATCGCCGGCTACATGTCCTTAAGCTTGGCTCCTTCGGCACCCCTTTTGTAAAATCCATGTAAAGTGGAAATAAAACCTTTGCGAAACCGCATTTTTTAGCATTGAAAATCAATGCCGGACTTGTTATCTTGACAATGTATGATTTACATCGTTGAAGACGACGCCGAAATTCGCGAACTGGAAACTTACGCGCTCAACAGCAGCGGATTTGAAGTCAAGTCGTTTGACAGCGCAAAATCGATGGACGAAGAGGTCAAAGCAAATATTCCCGACCTGTTCATCCTCGACATCATGCTCCCCGGAGAAGACGGCCTCAGCATTTTGAAGCGGCTCCGCGCACAAGAAAGCACAAAAAACGTCCCTGTCATCATGCTCACGGCCAAGAGCACTGAGCTCGACAAGGTGAAGGGCCTCGACCTGGGCGCAGACGACTATATCGCAAAGCCTTTCGGCATCTTGGAATTTATCTCGCGCGTTAAAGCGCTACTCCGCCGCGCGGGCACCACAAATTCCACAGCAGAAGAACCGAAAATCATAACGCTTGGTAAAATTTCCCTCGACGAAAGCATGCACACCGTAAAAGCAGGCGGCAACAACGTTGAATTGACCTACAAGGAATACGAACTTTTGAAGTTGCTTCTGTCGCACCCGGGGCTTGTCTATTCGAGGCAGCAGATTCTGGAAAAAATCTGGGGCATCGATTTCAAGATGGACACGCGAACGGTGGACATGCACATCAAGACGCTACGGCAAAAGCTCGGTGAGCAAGGCAGCATCATCCAAACCGTCCGCAATGTCGGATACAAGGCCCGATGAAAGACCGAATCCGATACAGTCTGATTTACATGGGGGTACTCGCCGCCCTATTTGCGGTCTATTTTACGGTGCGAGTTTTCGAAGGCGAAATGGCGGAACAGCTCAAAAGTCAGCTTCGCGAAAACTTGAGCCTGATTGAAACAGCCTATATCAACGAATCGCTAGACACAGAACCGCAGAAACTGGCAAAATTTGCCAACAAGGACCTCCGCATCACGCTCATCGATTCGAAAGGCGGAATTCTCTACGATAGCGACGCCGAAGCGGTCAAGATGGAAAACCACAACAACCGCGAAGAAGTCATCGATGCCTTTGCGAAGGGATCTGGCGAAGACCTCCGTTATTCCTCGACCTTGCAAGCCAAGGCATTCTACTTCGCCAAGCGACTAGACGATGGAAATGTACTTCGTCTCGGCATGCGTCAGGCGAACTTGCAGCAAGTCTATTCCAAGACCATCCCCTATCTTGTTGCACTCCTCGCAGCCATTGTCGTCGCAGCCATCCTCATCGCCATCGGGCTTAGCCGCGTATTCATCAGCCCGCTGCAAGAGCTCGTTGATCAGTTAGGCACTCCCGAATGGCAAAACATCGAAAACGTCTACAAGGAGATTGACCCGCTCGTCAACACCATCCGCAAACAGGACCTTGAACTCCAACTGACGATTGAACAGCTTTCGAACGAAAAGCAGAAGATTTCGCACCTGAAGGACGAATTCACCGCCAACGCCTCGCACGAGCTAAAGACCCCGCTGACATCCATTTCAGGCTATGCGGAACTCATCGAAAACGGTATGGCGAAACCCGAAGACGTCAAGGTCTTTGCAGGCAAGATTCACAAAGAAGCGCAGCGGCTGCAATCCATCGCGAACGACATCATCACGCTGTCGAAACTGAACAACTGCGATGCCGAACCGTTCGACCTCAACGAAAAGATCAACCTCTGGAACCTCTCGCACAGCTGTATCGAAGGTCTCATCCTGAATGCAAACAAAAAATCGATACAGCTCACTTTAAACGGCGACCAGAACGCCGAAATCCAGGGCAATTCCAAGTTGCTCTTCGAGATGATTTTCAACTTGGTCGATAACGCCATCCGCTATACGGAACAGGGCGGAAAAGTCGTTGTTCTTGTGGAACCGAGCGCCATTATCGTGAAGGATACGGGTATCGGCATCCCCGAAGAATGTAAGTCCCGCATTTTTGAACGTTTCTACCGCGTCGATAAAAGCCGTTCCAAGGAAACCGGCGGAACAGGCCTCGGGCTTGCCATTGTAAAACACATCGCCGAAGTTCTCCACGCCACAATCCACCTGAATTCGACCGTAGGTTTCGGCACCGAAATCCGGATCGGATTCACCCCGTTTTCAAAAACAGATAAGGTCGTATGATTCTAGCCATTTTAAAAATGATAGGTTGCCTTGCGCTCCTCATGTTCGGCATGAAAACAATGAGCGAAGGCTTGCAAAAGCTTACCGGCGGACACCTCCGCGCCGTTCTCGGCACCATGACCAAGCATCGCGTAGGCGGACTTCTGACGGGCACCTTCGTCACCGCCGCCGTGCAATCCTCGACCGCAACTACCGTGATGACCGTGAGTTTTGTAAATGCAGGGCTCTTGACGTTGACGCAGGCGATTCCCGTAATCATGGGTGCAAACATCGGAACCACCGCTACGGCATGGATTATGTCGATTTTCGGTTTCCAGTTCAACATGAGCAGCTTCGTGTGGCCGATTTTCGGACTCGGCATCGCGCTTTCTTATGTGCGCAAGAATAGCGTGCGTAGCTTCGGCGAATTCATTTTCGGTTTCGCGTTCATGTTCCTCGGGCTCACCACATTGCGCGAAAACGCGGTAGCGATGGATTTGTCGCATAATGAGACCATTATCAATTTCTTTGCCACAACGGGTGGCTGGGGCATCTTCAGCACGCTTCTGTTCCTTTTGCTGGGCGGCATCCTCACGATGTGCGTGCAGTCTTCGGCGGCCATCATGGCCATTACGCTTATCCTGTGCAGCAGCGGCGTACTCCCGATTTACCAGGGCATCGCTCTCGTGATGGGAGAAAACATTGGTACTACAGTCACATCGAACCTGGCAGCCCTTTCGGCAAGTACGCAAGCAAGGCGTGCGGCCCTCGCCCACATGCTTTTCAACATATTCGGCGTCGTGTGGGTGCTCATCATCTTCAATCCGTTTGTGAACATGGTCTGCCACGTAGTCGGTTTCGACCCGAACATTGTGCCGCAGACTCAGGAACAGATTGCCCAGGCTAGCATCCGCGTCACCTATGCGCTTTCCGGCTTCCATACAGCATTCAACCTGTGCAACGTCATGTTGCTCATCTGGTTTATCAAGCCCATGGAAAAGCTGATTTGCAAGATTATTCGCGAAAAAGAGGACGGTGAAGATTTCAGCATCAAGTTCATCAGCGGCGGTCTCATGAGTACAGCGGAACTCTCGCTGTTCGAGGCTCGCAAAGAAATCATCTTGTTCGTAGAACGCACCATCAAAATGTTCCGGTTCGTTCCAGAATTACTCCGTTTGAAAGACGAAGACGAATTCACAAAGCTCTTTGCGCGCATCGAAAAATACGAAGGCATCAGCGACAAGCTCGAAATGGAAATCGGCAAATATTTGAACAAGGTAAGCGAAGGCCGCCTAAGCCCCGAAAGCAAGACAAAACTACAATGCATGCTCAAGGAAATCTCCGAAATTGAAAGCATCGGGGATGCCTGCTACAACATGGCTCGCGTACTTAACCGCAAATTCCGATGCGACGAGGACTACACCGAAGAGCAATACAACCGTATCGACAACATGATGAAATTCTGCGACCAGATGCTGGAACAGATGAAATCTGTAGTTGAGGGAAACCCACAAGCAAGCCCGAAAGCGGTCTTAAAACTTGAATTCGAAATCAACGATTACCGCAAGATGCTCAAGGAAATGAACGTCAACGACCTCAACGCACAACGCTACAGCTACCAGATGGGCGTTCACTATATGGACTTGATCAACGACTGCGAAAAACTCGGCGACTACGTGGTCAACGTTGTCGAAGCGCATGTCAACCACAAGCTAACAAAGTAATTTTCATCTACAAAAATGCCTGATCCCTACTGTTTCTAACAGTAGGGAAAATTTTATTATCTTCTATGAGAACTATAACCGTTCTACGCTCAGGCCTTTGCGACGCAGAATATCAATGACATTTTTTTTATGTCCAGTCAGATGCGCAGCCCCGACAACAACAAAGACATTGCGATTTTCATCAAGGAACTTGGAAACAGAATCAGCCATCCGGTCATTACGCGAATACAAAATCTTATCATACATAAATTCATGCATCAAAGAATCCTCATGGTTAAACCGGTCTGCCCCCATATTCGCAGCATACGCGAGCAACGAATCATTTCCAGTTTTCCATGCAAGTTTGAATTTGGCAATAGAGGAATCCAATAAGGCAATATCTTTTATCATATTTTTCATGGCAAAAACACCGATGGAATCAGGAATATCCATACCCGTAAACAATTTCACTTGCAATTCAACCGTTTCAAGTGAAATAATTTTCTTTTTCATTTTCCGGGCCATGGTCAAGAAATACAAATCAATACCCAATCTCGCATCAAGTCCCGCACGCTGATTGGCTATAGAACTAAGGGTCATAGCTGCGGCCCAAGGTTTATAGCCGCTAAAAAAATCCACCGGAATAGACCACGCGAGGCAAAGGCTATCGAGCGAATAAAGGGCTTCTTCAGGGAGAAACATATCCAAAGTTTTATCGTCATCAAGTTTTCCCAACAATGAAGAGAGAAGCACGCTCTTCTGGTAAACGCTAGAATCGCTGACGTCTATTTCTACAGCCAGTTCATCGGAACGGTCAAAGGCATTTACGATAACAGAATCAAGCGGATAAAACGTCTTATCGGCAAAGTGAATGCTACCAAGAATATAAACGCTAGAATTTTGATCGGAAATTTTCCAAAGAAAATGCTGGCGAGGTTTATCTTTTAGCGAACATCCCGACAAGGACACCGAGAGAAACGCGACAGCAAGCCACAAAAGCGTTTTTATTTTAAACGGCATAAAACTAAAGCACGTATAACGCAAGATAAAGCGTAAACGCGATAAAGATAATGGCAATGGGCACAAGGAACCAGAAGCACAGGAAGCCGACTTTCAAATCGTAGAAGAACATCTTCCAGCGGCCGCGCTTGGTCCTGCAAATTTCGCTGCGACATTCGGGGCAGATATTGCCAATCTTATTGCGAACGCGAATGGCAAGATTACCCTGCAAGGGCGACATTCCGACCTTGTCGTTAAATTCCTTTTTGCAAATTGAACATGAAGTCTGCATGCAAAGAATATAGTAATATACAACGAATAAGAAGAACTTAGATAGGTTATAGGTTGTAGGCTATAGGGATTAGGTTAGTTAGGCGCCTACGGCGCGATTATAAAAACCTAAAACCTAACACCTATTACCTAACACCTTTTTTCTAAATTCCTCTAAACAGCGTCGTGATGGTCAGGGAATCGGTATTGTCTTTAAAAGAATTCCCTTCATCATAACTGTATTTCAATTTCCACGTAATAATTGTGTCTTTTTCCAAAGGCGATTTTAGATTATTTCTTAGGACAAAACGACTTTGGGAATAAGGCGTCGGGTAAGTATATGCAACTCCGTAAGGTCTATATTTCGTAGTTATCCTATAACAAATAACTAGAGAATCATTTTGGGGGCAGAGAATCTTGTTAGGATCTAAAGCCCAGTCCGGCAAGCCCTCCACCGAAACAGAATATCCTGTGAACAAAGTATCCATTCCAAAAATTTCATTTTGCGTATCCAGCGTATCTAGCGCATTAAGGAATGCAGCAGTATCAAACGCGGGCGCATTCACGGCAGGAACATAATCCGTCCATGCCGTTGGACCATAATTCAAGAACGTCGTATCACGAGCTATAGTTCGATACGTCGAATGGAAAGCATCATGGAAAACAGAATCACGCACACAGCGATACCCTGGTTGAGAACACAAAAGTGAATTTGTCGGCATATAGAGCAAATCATTATCATCAGGTAAACGAATAGCCGCTGTTTGGACTTCACTTACCGCCTCACGCATAAAGCATAAATCAGCAATTACACATTGAAACGTTTTTTGCGCATCGGAGGAATCAAGATTGCAATAAACAGGTTCTTTTCCGCACGGACCTGTAGTCACTTTTTTTTCGGCCATAGGTTTGGTAAGCGTATCGTACTTATCTGTTTTACGGTCTAAATAGATAAAACTTGTATATTTTTCGTTGCCTGTAAATATGGTATCGTCATAGACGGTATCTTTATAAACATTCACGACATTACGGATAAAGATGGTGTCGCAAAAAGAGCGCAACGAGTCCAATTGTTCTTGCGTTTTTGCATCCAACAATTCAATCGTACATTTGCCATCCGAAGTATAAGCAATCGGTTCTGGGATAGTTCCCGGACCAGACGTTGAATTATTGCACGACGAGAACATCGCAGCTATCGAAGAAAGCAAAAGAACTTGAGCTAAATTTTTCATGTAAATAAAACTATAAAAGCTTTACAGAAAAACGAGTGCAAAAATGAAATAAAAACGGGAGTGGATGCGAAAATCGACGTCTAAAAAGTACAAAATGTATTATATAGAATTTCCAGCTACTTTTTTACAGCCACAAGCATGACGGCGCCGAGGATCAAAATGATCCCTGCGATAAGGCGGGTGGTAAGCGTTTCTCCGAAGACAGTTACGCCAATCGCTACAGCAGTCACGGGTTCCAAAGCGCCGAAAATTGCCGTCGGCGTAGAGCCAATAATTTTCACCGCCTTGACCATAAAAATAAGCGAAAGCACCGTTGGCACAAAGCCAAGCATAAAGCCCCAGCCCCACGAACTTGCCTGCGTAAAAACCGGTGGGAATCCAGAGCCAAGCGTCACGGAATAAAGCAACAAAAAACATAGGCAAAAACAGATGGCGTAAAAAGTCATCTTCACGGAACCCATCTGGAGGTTCACGCGGTTCGCCATGACGATGTAAATGGCGTAAGTAAAAGACGAAATAAAGACCAACAGCCAGCCGATGGAACTTACAGAAAAGCCGCTATCGCCATTGTACAAAAGCGAGACGCCCACCATCGAAATCACAATAGACGCCATCACGCTCTTTTTCATTTTTTCTTTGAAAAATAGCGACATGATGACAGCGACTTCAAGCGGATACAAGAAGAGGAGCGTCGAGGCAAGCCCCGCATCCATGTACTTGAACGAGGCGTAATACAGCAGAGAACTGATTGCAAAAAAGAAGCCGAACGCCACGAGAATTTTGCATTCACGAACATTGATTTTGAAGCTCATTTTTTGCAACAGCATTATTGCAAAAAGAAGAATCGCCCCCGTAAAGAAACGATAAAAAAGGACTGTTTCTGTCGAATAGCCTTGCGCATAGAGATGCAACGCACCCAGCGGATTGGTGCCGTAGCAAATGGCGGACGCTGCCGCGAGAGCAAAACCTTTCAGAGAAGGCAGACGAGAGACGAAAGACGAGAGAATCATAAAACTTTACTAGATCCTTCGACTACGATGCTACGCATCTTCGCTCAGGATGACAAAAAATTAGATTAAATGTAACAGGTCATAGGTAGTAGAAGGATGAGTATCATGCACTACGAGCATCGGCAACATGCGGCGAAGCCGCGACAATTTACCTAAAGCCTATTACCTAAAACCTAATCCCTAATTTTAAATCGCGAACTTGGTGGCGTCGGCGAGCTGTACGCTAGCGATACGAGAAATACCCTTGATTTCCTGCGTCACACCGTAAAGCATATCGGCTTCGGCCATGGTACGCTTGTTATGCGTCACGACAATGAACAAGGTCTGCTTACTGAATTCGCGGAGGAGCGCCATGAAGCGACCCACGTTAGCGTCATCAAGCGGACCGTCAACTTCGTCCAGCACGCAGTACGGAGACGGCTTTTCCATGTAAATGGCGAACAGGAGCGCCGTAGCGGTCAAAGCATGTTCACCACCGGAAAGTGCCTTGATACCGCGCATCTTCTTACCGGTCGGACGAACGTTGATTTCGATGTCAGCATCGAGAATGTCCATGGGCTTGCCCATTTCATCAACCTTTTCGACGAGACTCATCTTCGTTTCGCCATTGAGGAACAACTTACTGAACACGAACTGGAAGTTCTTCTGGATGCGCGCAAACGTATCGAGGTAACGCTGGCGAGCAATGTCATCGAGCTTGGTAATCGTGCGGTCGAGCGAAGCGCGAGCGCGGTCGAGGTCGTCGAATTGCTTTTCGACTTCTTCCAAGCGCTTCTTTTCGTCTTCGTAATCTTCCATCACATTGATGTTGATCGGGCCGAGTTCCTTGATCTTGCCACGGAGTTCACGGATTTCGCGGTCAGCTTCAGGCTGCGTGTATTCCACACGTTCCACATTTTCGGGATTGTCCAAATCGACAGACCATTCGTTCGTGATGCGTTCGCGGAGGCGGTCGAGATTGTTCTGGAGGGATTCCTGACGACGGCCAACGTCATTCAGTTCCTTCATTTTTTCAATCATGTCGTCGCGGAGGCGGTTCACCTCGTCGCGCCAACCTTCAAGGTCGCCACTCACGAGGTCGTAGCGTTCACGAGCGAGGTCGCGATTGCGTTCGAGTTCACGGAGCGCGTTATCTTTCACTTGCGCTTCGTCGGCAAGCTTGTTGCAATCCGTCTCGAACTTTTCAATCGAAACCGTATTCTTTTCAATTTCTTCACGGCGGTTGCGGATCGTGTTGTCCAAGAATTCCATCTGATCGACAATGGCGACCACACGGTTTTGATTCTGCTTGAGGCGAGAAGTCTTGTCTTGCGCGCTGCGTTCGAGTTCGCGGACATCTTCTTCTTTTTCGCGGAGCATCGTCTCGTTTTCGCCGAGCTGGTCCGAAATCGTCTGGTAACGTTCTTCAACCTTTTCGACTTCGGTTTCGGCTTCGGCAAGTTCCGCATCGCTATTCTTGGACTGCGCCGCCGCATCAATTCTGTTCTGCGCGTTCGTCACTTCGCCATTCAACTGGTTCAAGCGACGGGTACAGTTTTCAACCGTATTCCTGTGGATGCGGATAGAAGCATCGCCACCACGCAGAGAATCGCGCTTTTCGCGGATTTCATCGACCAAGGACGAGAGCATTTGAGCGTCTTCTTCAGTCAATTCACGCAAACGGTCCACGTTTTCTTCGCCGGCAGAAATGTCGCCAAGCACCTTCTCCAAAAGCGCTTCGGCATCAGCAATTTCGTTCTTGCGGGAGAGAGCCCCCGACGTCGAAACGCCAAACGACACAAGGCCGCTTGTACGCACAATCGTATCGGCGGTGACAAAATTCAAGTCTTCGCCACGGTATTCTTTCGCCAAATTGAGCGCCGTCTGCAAAGAATCCACAACAAAATAGCGAGAGAGGATTCCCGAGAGCCACGGAGAAACTTCGTCATCCGTCTTCACAAAATCCTTGAGCGAGCCCACAACGCCCGGATTGTTCACCGGCTTGTCGTAAGCAGGAGCCGCACTCGAAACAAGCGACATGAGCACCTTGCCCACGTTTTCGCTCTTGAGGGCATTTACAATTTCATTGACGGCACTGTCGCCATTCACGACAACAGAATCCAGAATTTCACCGAGAGCCGCTTCGACGCTCGATGCATATTCCGGTGTCGCCTCGATGCGTTCCGAAACAAGACCGCCAATGAGGTTCGCCTTGTTTTCCTTGAGGTAACGGTTTGCATCCGAGCCTTCGTTCATCACGCTCTGGAGTACATCGATTCTCGACTGCAAGCGGGCTTCTTCGTTCTTCAAGCCCTGCAATTTCTGCTGCGCTTCGGTGAGTTCGGCGCGTTCCGATTCCAAACGTTCTTCGCGCGTGGCACGCTGTTCTTCGAGATTTTCGATTTCGCGATTCGTGTCTTCGATGCCCGCCTGGATTTCGGCGATGTTCGCTTCGGCATCGGACTTTTGCTTGTCGAGGCCTTCGATTTCGGTCTGCCACTTCGCGATGTTCGTCTGGAGCATGTTGACTTCGGCATCCATGCGTTCAAAACGGCCACGGAGAGAGTTCACGCGGTTCGTCGCCTGCAAGCGTTCGTTCGAAAGCTCACGGGACTGCGTACGCAAGTCATCGACCTTGTCGCGCATGACCTGGAGCGTTTCGCGTTCGCGTTCCAAAAGCGCATTCAGCTCGTCCATGTCGTTTTCGCTACCGAGAACGGCAATTTCTTCTTCGAGCTTTGCCTTTTCTTGAGAAAGTTCCTGCGACTTCTGTTCGCTGCGTTCGATTTCGCCCTGAGCCTTTTCGTTCGAGGTTTCCAGAGACGAAACGGAATCGCGCAAACGCACGATGTTGTTGTTCAAGTCGTTGAGGGCAATCGTTGCCGCCTGCACTTCGCGTTCCAAGTCGCGGTAGGCATTTTCGTCTTCGCTAATGGCAAGTTTCTTTTCTTCAATCTTCGCCTGGAGTTCAGTCGCCTTCGTCTTGGAAGATTCCACTTCGTGGTTCATGCGCTTGGTCGTCGTATCCAGCGTGGCCAAGCCTTCCTTGTAATCCTCAAACTTGTCCAAACTGACAGACAAATCAAGTTCGCGGAGACGCGTATTTAACTGTTTGTAGGCGTTGACCTTTTCGGCCTGGGTTTCATAGAGACGGACGGAGCGGCGCACGCTGCGCAAGTTGTCTTCGACACGTTCCATGTCCATCTGCACACGTTCGAGCTGGCGACGCGTTTCCTTGCGTTGCTGCTTATATTTGCTCACGCCAGCAGCTTCTTCAAAAAGCACACGGCGATCATCGGCCTTGTCCGAAAGCACCGCCTTGATCATGTCGGCGTTCATCTGCGAATACGTACTCGAACCCAAGCCCGAGTCAAACAGCAAAGCGTGAACGTCACGCAGACGGCATTCCTGGTTGTTGATGAGGTATTCGCCCGAACCATCGCGGTGCACGCGACGCGTCACGATGACTTCGGAATAATCAGAAGCAAGAGTGCCATCGCTGTTGTCGATGACGATAGAAACTTCGGCAAGACTCATAGCGGCACGTTCTTCGGTACCACTAAAGATAACGTCTTGCATCTTGCCCATACGCAAAGCGGCTGCCTTCTGTTCGCCAAGCACCCAGCGGATGGCGTCCGTAATATTGGACTTGCCACAGCCGTTCGGCCCCACGACCGCCGTAAGACCCTTCGTCGGGAAGTTAATTTCCGTCCTTTGCGCGAAGGACTTAAAACCAAAAATCTTTAACTTAGTTATCTGCACTGGAGCGAAATGTAGTAAAAAAGTAGGAAGTAGGCGGTAGGACAAATGCGTAAGATGAGCGTCGCGACAAAGCTTACTTTGGCATGACCGAGTCGAGCATTGAACGCCAAGGCGTTCGTGACTGCGGTTATGCCATATCTGAATACAAGTATTCTGCTGCGTCATAACCTTGCGCACTATTGGTACTTGAACATAGTGAAAGTACAAGTAGACAGTGGTTAGGAAATATGAGGTATGTGGTCGCCCGCAAAAGAGGGCTTTGAGGTATGAAATAAAAGCATTAGCCCAAAGCTCAAAGCGAAGCGACCTCAGAGTGCGAAGCACGTGCCCATCGCTGATATTCCTACTTAAACTTAAACGCTACGTTTCCGGTGGAGTCTTGCGAGACAACGAGATACTGGCTGCCGCCTTCGAATTCGAGGTCCGTTTCAGTATAGACCATATGAACATTTTCTTCCGAACCGCAGCCGCTTATATTTTTTTCAAATACGTTCGGTTCGCCTTGTTTGGCTAAAGTATTGTACACTCTATTGGGCCTGCTATAAGTACCACATGCCTTCGCTATGGAGACTAACGCTCCAGCATTCCACTTGTCAAAGCGCACGCGAACCCTAAATGTTCCGACCCAGTCTTCTTCAAAGACACGGCTCTTTTCGCCCGGTTCAATCGTGTCGCGAATCCAAGGGCGCACAGAAGAACCGTCTTCGGATACGACATCAAGTCCCAAAATAGTGACATCAGTCTTGTTTTCCAATTGGAGTCTAGTCGTTGTATCTACGAACAAATGACTCATGCAAGCCGTCAAAGCGAGCGCAACCAAACAAAGGAATAAACGCAAATACTTCATTAGTAACCTCCTTCGTTAGAAGTTGTAGCCGTTGCCGCACCTTCATTTTCATAGCGGATACCCTTTGCATGAAGAACTTTGCGCCCTTCGGAATCCCTTGTCGGCGTTTCCATATTTTGATCTGCATGCGACTTCATGAACTTTTTCATATCGAACTGACTTTGTGTCGTTTCCATGGGGGCCGCTTTCGGAGCTCCACGTCCAAAGAATTTTCCATCAGGAGTAGAACCGATGTTAAACTTGAACTCAACAATAAACGTCCCTTTGGCGTGGAACATATTCTCATAATCGAACGCTGAATTATAAGCAAAACGCAAGAACAACAAATCGATAGCACCACCCCACAGCAAGTCCTTTGCGCCTGAACGTTCATGACGTCGCAAGCAAGAGGCTTCAAAACCAATCATGCGGGACGGGTCCGGATAATATTTCAAAGCCGCCGAACGGAATCCATCATCCGGAAAATCATAAGAAACATCTGCATACAAAATTTGTTTGTAGAGATTTTGTTCCCAGTTCAACCGAATAAAGTTATCATCATCGTCACCAGTCTTGCGGCGATAGATAGTCGCACTCAAGTTCGGCAAGTAGGTCATTATACCGTTCCCTGCACCGCCATAAAGTTCGCGGGATTCCAGCTCCAAGGAAATCCGCAGCGTTTGGAACGTATTGCGGTAAAAGCTACCCTGAAAACTCACATTCTTGAAACGAGCATGCGCCCAATAGAACAACAGCGAATCACTTTCGTGCGGATAAGCTCTCCACCCAGCCTTTTCCAGATTCTGGTGCTGCAAACCTAAAGCAACCGTTGCATCATATTTTGAGTTCGTATAAGAAAAGCCCCATGTGAGCGCTGAAGAAATATGGGCAAAATCCCCGTAATGCGGGAAAAAGAAGAAATCCTGTGAATCCCAACCCGTGCGATCAAACCACGTAAGGAATCCAAAATGAGAAACCGGATCAAGCACCCAGCTCCCGAAAACGCCATAATGATGCCTGAAGGCATAACCGTTATGGACGCCATACTGACTCTTGAGTTGCAACTGTTCGGACGAGGGCGTATAAGTGTAACCGATATCAATAAAGCCTCCTCGTCCACCACGCAGCACAAGGCCAATATCGCGAAGTTGACGGTCCCGCATCGGGAGACCGCCCTGAGTCAACGCTTCAGCGGGAATCGGATCCGCAAAGGCAACACCCGTCGCCAGAGCAAGTAAGAGGAGTATTTTATTCAAACCTATTTTCATGAATAACAATATAGTAAAGGAAATTTTAGAACTTAGTTGGTAGAACTTAGGGACGTCATCCTGACGACTGCAAGGAGGAAGGATCCAGTAAAGTTTTGGGGTATGGACTCGGGCCTTCGGCCCTTTGGGGGATGTTATGGGGTATGGGGTTTGGGGTATGAGCGAATGCTCAAAGCGAAGCATGCTCATAGCTCAAAGGCACAACGTGCCGACCCCAAAGCGAAGCGACCTCATAGGAGCTTTAGCTCCGTGCCCATAGCCCAAAGCGGCTTCGCCGCTAGAACTGGAAATAAAGGAACGGGTTGTAGCTTTGCGTAAAGAGCGCGAGTGTCGCCAAGATGAACAATCCGAGCGCGATGAACGCCTTTTTGAGAGAAATCTTATCGCACCAGTCAAAGCTACGAAACTTCCAAAAAGCAAGCATCCACGCAAGAATCATGAACACTATACAATTCGGCGTAAATATCTCGGCAGTCAAAATCATATCAGAAGCCGCCGTAGCATTGAGTCCAAGCATATTCTTCCACATGCGAACAGCCTCGCCAATGGAATCCGCACGGAAAAGCACCCAGCCAAAAAGCACAATCACCTGCGTAATAATTAGCTGAACAACCTTCGGAGCCTTGTAATAGAAGGCGTTCTTGTTGTTTGCCCGTTCGACAATCATAAAGAACGCATGATAAAGGCCCCAGCACACGAACGTCCAGTTTGCGCCATGCCAAACACCGCTCACGAACATCACCATGAATAAATTAAAATACAGACGGGCCTTGCCTACGCGATTGCCGCCAAGCGGAATATACAGGTAATCGCGGAACCAGCTCGTAAGGGAGATATGCCAGCGTTTCCAGAATTCGGTAATGCTTTTGGAACGGTACGGTCCGTTAAAGTTACGCGGGAAGTGGAAACCGAGCATAAGGCCAAGACCGATAGCCATGTTCGAGTACGCCGAGAAATCAAAATAGATCTGGAACATGTACGCAAGTGCGCCCCACCAGCTGTTGATGACGCCCGGAGCGTCCGCCGCAAAAACGCGGTCAGCGATAATGCCCACCTGATTCGCCAGAAAAATTTTTTCGGCAAAGCCGAAGCAGAAAAAAATGATACCACGAATAAAATTTTCGAGCGTATGCGAGCGAGTTTCAAGTTCTTCGGCAACCGTATTGTAACGCACAATCGGCCCCGCCACGAGCTGCGGGAAAAGCGCCACGTAACATGCGAACGTCGCAAAATTCTTGACCGGAGGAGCGGTTCCGCGCCACACGTCAATGGCGTAACTCATGGACTGGAACGAATAGAACGAAATGCCCACCGGCAAAAGGACCGTCATGATCGAGAACGGTTCGCAACCGAGCATCGTCGCAAAATCATTCACAATCCCCATGCCGAACATGTAGTATTTAAAAAATCCAAGCGCACCGAGATTCACCGCAATCGCGGTACCAAGTGCAAAATTCCGCTGGAACTTGCTCGCTCCCGGTGCCGAAATAAAGCGCCCCGCCACATAGACCACGAGCGTGCAGCCGAACATGAGGAACACAAGCCACGGTTCCAGCCAGCCGTAAAAAATGTAACTGAAAATCGTGATGAACAAGTTCAGAAGCGAATGTTTCGCCCCAAGCTTGAAAAGCACAAAATAGCCAACCAGGAACGTCGGCAAGAAGTAGAAAAGGAAAATCTGGGAGGAGAAAACCATAGATTAGTGGGAAGTAGGAAGTAGACAGTAGGCAGTGAGGTATGGGGTATGGGCTCGGTCGTCTGCGGCTCCCTTTGGGCTATATCGCATTTGCTCAAAGGATCGTAGAGCCGACCTCAAAGCGGAGCGACCTCATAGGAGCTTTAGCTCCGTGCCCATAGCTCAATGACCATTTTTCATTCATTCACTTCAATTGCCAAATATCTTGGGCTTTCGTCGTCAAAGTATTCGTCTTCGACAGCACCGTCCCAGTTGCCTTCGAGCGGGATGAGCTTGAGCGTATGTTTGGCCTTCGCCTTGAATTCGCTCACGTTGCCCTTCGCCTTGTCGGCCATTTTGTCCTTGACTTTTCCACGAGCGATGAGCGGATTATAGACGCCCACGAGAACGTCCTTGGCATCGAGCTTGCCCGAAACCACCTTCGAGACTTTGTACTTGAATACATAGACGTAACTGTACAGGTCGTTGCTAGGCATTTTTCCCGGGATTTCGGTCAAACGCCCTTCGATGGTGACAGGGTCAGCGGCAAACACAAAAGCAACCGCAAAGAACAGTGAAAGGATAATCTTTTTAATCATATTCGTAAAATAGAAAATTTTAGAACACAAGTCCAAAAACAATTTGTTTTTAATCACTATATAATAAAGGCATCGGATTCTATCGCCTGACCGCTTCAAAACGACAAGAGCTAAACGACAAGACCGCATCGTCATGCCCGCCATCATCACATCGAGCAATCCTCCCAGAGACTCCAAGGGCCGACGAAATCT
>Ga0310696_10003999_pt1 | contig 18215 bp, 10 predicted proteins | sample AusTroGonzalo_MG_4_FD_203885 | JGI IMG/M metagenome (GOLD analysis project Ga0310696, IMG submission 203885) | Bovine rumen microbial communities from tropical cattle in Woodstock, Queensland, Australia - Gonzalo_02 (v2) (version 2) | ecosystem: Host-associated > Mammals > Digestive system >...
CAAATACTTTTGCAACACTTCTTTGGCGCCGTCTCCAAAATGGTAATCGTACTTGCGCATGTTGACCTCAAAGATTTGCATCAGTTCTTCTGCCGTGTAGTCCGGGAACTCAATATAACGGTTGAAACGAGATTGTAAACCGGGGTTTGAGTCAATAAAACGCTTCATGTCGTTTGTATAACCGGCAAGAATAACCACTAATCTATCACGGTCATCTTCCATTCGTTTGAGAAGCGTTGCGACAGCTTCTTTACCATAGTCATTTTCTCCTCCTGCAACAAGAGAATAGGCCTCATCTATAAATAGCACGCCATCTAAAGCACTGTCAATAATCTTGTTGGTTTTTACGGCGGTTTGTCCTACATACTCTCCTACTAAGCCGGCACGGTCTGTCTCAACCAAGTGTCCTTTCTTTAGCACTCCGAGTTCTTTATATATGCCCGCTACGATGCGCGCAACCGTTGTTTTACCTGTTCCCGGATTGCCCGTAAAGACGCAATGATACGATAGTGACGAAGATTTCAGGCCTTGCTCCTCACGTTTCTTCTGTATCTTAATAAAATTGGTCAGTGTTTGGATTTCTTTCTTTACCGATGTAAGCCCAATAAGAGCGTCTAATTCCTTAGCTGATAACTTTGCTTGCGGTTGCTTGTCTTTCTTTGCTTCTTTGTCAATCGGAGCAGAAGGCAGTTTTGTCGTTATAGTAACAGGCTCTTCCTCTTTTTCTACTTCAGTTTTACCATTTCCTAACGCCTCTTGACCACGCAATAATCGAATGACATCGCCCTCATTTTTCACGAGCACATTTCGCTTGTTACCATCTACTTCAATCACATGACAATTCTCCAAAATCTTCAACGCTTCCAATACTTTTCCTCGACTTATATTCTTTTCGGCTTGAATATCTGAAATAACACATTTTTGCTTGCGAACGATGTATTGTCCTATTCCAACCACATCGTACGAATTATACAAATGCCCCATTTCAAATACTACATCCATTGTGGCAATTATATCCTTTGAAGTATCGACATTTTGGTCTATGTTTTGCGCACGATATAACAGGTGACTCAAATAAGCAGATTCTTGCTCTGTCACTACGTCATCCGCCTTTGCGGCCATAGAAAGGAACCGATATAAAACAATCAAGTATTGCAGCTGAATGTCTCTGTTGTATGACTTCAGCAGGTCTGCAAAAACTAACTTTTCAGGATTGTTCTCCTTATTAAAAATGTTATACGCCCCGTTTATCAAATCCTCTGCCGGCTTGATGGTTTCATCGTTCATTTGTTGCAGCATGCCGAATTCAACATCTTCTTTGGAATTGAGTGCATTGGTAACTAATACGATAGCCAAGCCTATTTTCGATTTCATATCCATCGAGCATCCCATTCCGATAAGAGCAGTTTTAATATCCGACAAAATCATCTGATTGGCTTGGGAAAAGCCGTGCGGTTTCAAAGAAACAAGAAATCCATTTATTGACAAAATCGTATCTTTCATTTCATTGAAAGACGCTTCGGTTATCTTTGTTTCAAAATAGTTAGGCATAGCAGCTATTCGTTCCGCTTCTTTTTGTGCTGCAAGTTGAGCAGCAGCTTTGTCTGCTACTGTTTTTTCTGCTTCTTTCCTGACTGCGGCCTTGAAAGACAACCAGGAAATAACACCTATTATACCGCATACAAGAAAACCTATTCCTAATACCTCTATTACACGATCTTCTAAGACATAATCATTCAATGCGAGTACGACGAGGGCTGTAAGGCAACTGGTACTTACAATCAAAAAAACAAATGCAAAACAGCCTAATCGATTTGATTTCATGTCCTCCTCCTTTCTCTTTCTTTTCGCGTATTCATCATACCCTAATCCAAGCACACCTTATAAATCACTCTTTTTACTCAATTGCCCAATTACGAAGCCACGGAGGGTAAAGTAGTATTTGTCGGAGGGTTTGAGGTGGGCGTTGTATTCGTCATAACGCTGCTGCCAATAGGCATGGCGAGCGGGATCGGCAAGTTCCTGTTTGGCTTGCTTGGAGATATTTCCAAAACTATTATTCGATTCTCGCTGTTTGGGCGTGAAAGTTGATGTATCACGATGTTTGGGATAGTGACTGATAACCGTTTTGCCATAACGATGGGCGATGTACACATCGCTGTCGCCGTATATTTTTCCGGACATCTTGTCCAATGATATATTTAACTCCGCTTGAGCCATATTTGGAATTGATTTTTAGTTATTTCTTGTACATACCTTGGTTATACCTTAGCCGTCGATGCCGTGTCGTTGCCGTCTTTTTGCCGTCTTTTTGCCGTGTGAATAAGGCAAATGGATGTTATTTTATATTTTCTTTTTCTATCATTCGCTTGATTTCTTTGTCAAAGTCGGATGTGATGGGCTGCGTGCGGTTGAAGATGTCGTACTCGGCTTCGGCTTTCTCTTCTGCTTGCGCTTTGGATACACGACCTTTGTCCGGCAGAATGTTGTAGCGGCGGAAAGAAAGGAATTCATTCACGCTTGCCGCAAACTGCTCCATATTAAAGGTATTTTCACGTTCAATTAAGTCCTCGATATAATCAAAATAGCCGGTAACGGTGCGCTCCAAGCGGCGTATCTGCTTTTCGTCCAGATAATTCTTGGCGATTGTGACATCCGATTTCAGGATACGTCCGTCGGGCGAGTTCTTCCACGTCTTGAGTCCCATGTGCTCTTGCGTATGGTCAGCGTGTGTATAGATGATCTCGGCCGCCGTTTGACCCGTAATGGCATAGTGGAAGCGGTTTTGTACCATGGCATAGAACTCACGTGTCGTAATGGCTTTCGGGTCATAGTCAATACTGCACTCCGCATATATATCCGTGATTTGTTGCCAGATACGGCGTTCGCTTGCACGGATAGAGCGTACGCGCTCCAAGAGTTCGCGAAAGTAATCCTTGCCGAAAACAGCCTTGCCTTGCTTGAGACGTTCATCGTCCAAGACAAAACCCTTGCGGATGTATTCGTTCAGAATCTTTGTCGCCCATTGACGGAAGCGCGTCGCGCGAGCAGAGTTGACACGGTAGCCGACGGAGATAATGGCATCGAGGTTGTAGAACTGGGTCGCTCGTGTAACTTGACGAACTCCTTCTTGTTGAACTACCGAGATTTTCTCGGCAGTTGCCTCGAGACTTAACTCTCCGCTTTCATAAATATTACGGAGATGCAAACTTATATTATCCGAAGAACAATCAAACAATGTTGCCATTGCTTTCTGGGTCATCCAGATTGTCTCATCGCGCACGACTACTTGCACCTGCGCGTTCGCGTCAGGCGCGTCGTACAATAAGAATAATGTTTGCTTGTCTATAGGTGTCATAACTATTCTTCACGCTTAATGTGAGCCCCAATGGCGTTGAGGCGGTGCTCGATATCTTCGTAGCCGCGGTCGATCTGGTCGATGTGGTCAATTTTGCTGATTCCATCGGCACTCATGGCGGCAATCAGCATGGCGATACCGGCACGGATATCGGGGCTCGTCATGTTGTTGTGCTTGAGCTGGCGCTGATGGTCATGACCGATGACAACCGCTCTATGCGGGTCGCAGAGAATAATCTGCGCGCCCATGTCAATCAGTTTGTCCACAAAGAAGAGACGCGATTCGAACATCTTCTGGTGAATGAGTACCGAGCCGCGTGCTTGGGTAGCAACAACCAGGATGACGGACAGCAAGTCCGGCGTAAGACCGGGCCACGGGGCATCGGCGACAGTGAGGATAGAACCGTCCAAGAAGGACTCTATCTGATAGTGCTCCTGCGCGGGAATGACGATGTCATCACCATCGACATCGATGCGGATTCCAAGGCGGCGGAAGGCTTCAGGGATGATGCCAAACCTCTCCCCGGCCCTCCCCTCAAGGGAGGGAGAAGATGAATCCAAACAATTCATTATGCGCAGTTCAGAGCCGGTGATGGCTGCCATGCCGATGAAAGAGCCGACTTCAATCATATCGGGCAATAGCGTGTGTTGTGCACCGTGGAGCTCCTTGACACCTTCAATCGTCAGCAAGTTACTACCTACTCCGCTGATTTTGGCGCCCATGTTATTGAGCAATTTGCATAGTTGCTGCAGATAGGGTTCGCACGCAGCATTATAAATGGTGGTGGTTCCTTCAGCGAGGACAGAAGCCATGATGATATTCGCGGTACCGGTAACGGACGCCTCGTCCAAAAGCATATAGGTTCCTTTCAGATGATGCCCGTCGAAACGATAAGCGAGCAAGTCCTGATCGTACTCGAAGGTTGCGCCGAGGTTAACCATTCCCTGAAAATGGGTGTCCAGACGCCGACGACCAATCTTATCGCCGCCGGGCTTGGCATAAGTCACTTCGCCGAGACGCGCCAGCAGCGGACCGATGAGCATGACCGAACCACGCAGTTTATTGCATTTCTTGAGGAAATCGGCACTACGCAGATAAGCCGTATCGAGTTCGCTTGCGGTAAACGCACATTGGCCTTTTGCAAGACGCTCCACTTTGACGCCCATAGATGCGAGCAGGTCAATGAGATTGTTGACATCGAGGATATCCGGCAGATTATTGATGACAACCGTCTTTTGGGTCAACAACACAGCGCACAGCACTTGCAGCGCTTCGTTCTTCGCGCCCTGCGGGGTAATGGAACCGTGCAGTTTATGTCCTCCTTCTACGATAAAACTTGCCATTTATATTTATAATTAAGAATTAAAAATTACGAATTAAGAATTAAATATAATTCACCTCCGGTGAGATGGTGATGCCGAATTTCTCTTTGACGCTTGCGCTGACTTGGGCGGCAAGGTCGATGATGTCTTGGGCAGTAGCGTGGTTAGCATTGACGATAACGAGCGGTTGCTTGGGCCAAACTTGTGCGCCACCGAGCATTTTGCCTTTCCAGCCGCATTGCTCAATGAGCCAGGCAGCGGGAATTTTGACCAACCTCTCCCCGGCCCTCCCCACAAGGGAGGGAGCCGAGTCAACCAAGAAATGCGGCATGTCCGGATATTGGGTGAGGAGTTTGTTCGCTTGCTCTTCGGGAACGAAGGGGTTCATGAAGAACGAACCGGCAGAGCCTACTTCGCCTACTTTCGGCAATTTGCCATTTCGGGTCTCTATAATCTCCTCGCGGGTTTTGGTCGCATCGCCGGGTTTGACTTTATATACCACTGAGGTGACGATGTATTTGCCTTTGAGTTCATGTTTGAAGGCACTGTCGCGATAGCCGAAACGACATTCGGCATTGGTGAATACGCGTTCTTCGAGCGTCTCCACGTCCAACGTATAAACGCGCTCAATCACATCTTTGGCTTCTACACCATAGGCTCCGACATTCTGTACCGCCGACGCCCCCACTTCGCCCGGGATGAGGCTCAGTTTCTCCAGTCCCGAATAGCCCATGTCGGTCAGTTGGGCAATCATATCGTCGAGGCGTAAGCCATTCTGGGCTTCTACCGTCTCATCGTCCAGAAACTTTGCCCGCGCCATACCGGAATGCAGAATGACGCCGTCGAAATCCTTGGTAAAGAGGAGATTAGAGCCCTGGCCTATATGCAGAATCCGTTCGCCTTTGTGCTCTTTGAGCACCTGCTGCAACTCATCCAGCGAGTAGTACTCGATGAACGTTTTTGCTTTCGCGTCTATACCAAAGGTATTGGGTATGGGATATTGGTGATTGGTCATTGGTAATTGGTCATTGGTCATTTATTAGATGCAGCACGCATCGCTCGGCATTCTCCAATCGCCCCGCGGGGACAGTGAAACACTAACTACTTTAGGACCATCAGGCATGGCGCTACGCTTGAACTGCTGGGTGCAGAAACGGCGCATGAAGACAGAAAGCCATTTGTCAATAGTGGCTTCGTCATATTGGTCTTCGAAAGCCTGCATCGCCATGTATTTGATTTTCTCGCGCGTGAAACCGAACCGCATAAAATAGAACAGGAAGAAGTCATGCAGGTCGTACGGGCCTACTTTATCCTCTGTCTTCTGCGCTATTTCTCCATGCTCGTCTGTCGGCAGCAGTTCCGGTGAAACCGGCGTTTCTACCACATCGAATAAGATGCTACGCAGTGGTTCGCCATAGAGGTTCTGCGCGGCATACCGGACGAGATAACGAACGAGCGTCTTGGGTATTCCGGCATTGACGCCGTACATGGACATCTGGTCGCCGTTGTACGTACACCAGCCGAGTGCCAGTTCGCTCAAATCACCTGTTCCGACCACGAGTCCGTTCAGTTCGTTGGCCAAGTCCATGAGTATCATCGTTCGCACGCGAGCTTGTGCGTTTTCGTAGGTTGCATCGTGGATATCCATGTTATGCGCGATGTCATTGAGGTGCTGGGTTGTCACCTCGCAGATAGATATCTCGCGGTGGGTGATACCGAGTTCTTCCATGAGTTGGAGCGCATTCTGGTAGGTGCGGTCACTGGTACCGAAGCCCGGCATGGTGACACCGACAATCTTACTGCGGTCAATGCCCAGCATGTCCGCTGTTTGCACGCAGACAAGCAGCGCAAGCGTGCTGTCGAGTCCTCCGGATATACCTATCTCCAGCGTCTCAGCCTTCGTGTGCTCCCAACGGCGTGCGAGACCGCTTGTCTGAATAGAGAAGACATCCATGCAGTACTGGTCCTCTTCACCTTTCTTCGGCAAGAAGGGCGAGGTAGAGAAATGTCGATGAACCGGCTCCGTAAACTCTTCATCGCGCTCAATAGGCGCCACATTGATATGACGGTAATGGCCGGTTTTATCTTTGGTAAAGTTGGTATTACGCTGGCGATCCGTACGGAGACGCTCGATATCCAGTTCCTGAATAATCATCGTGTTCTCGCGTTGGAATCGTTCGCCCTCACATAGCATATCTCCGTTTTCAGCGATATACGTGCTACCGGAAAAAACGACGTCCGTCGTCGATTCACCCACTCCCGAAGATGTGTATATATAACCGCAGTGCACACGGGCACTCTGCTGCGTAATCATCTGGCGGCGGAAAGCATGCTTGCCGACGATACAGTTAGAGCTGGAGAGGTTGAATATCAGTTCTGCTCCCTGGATAGCCAGTTGAGTCGAAGGAGGCAGTGGCGACCACAGATCCTCGCATATTTCTACACCAAAGGTGTAGTTACGCGTTGTAAAGAGAAGATCCGTTCCGAATGGCACTTCACCGCTCCATATCTCTATCTTCGGGATACGCGGAGCGACACCTCCCGGCGTGAACTCGCGTGCAGCACGACCGGATGTGAACCATCGTTTCTCATAGAACTCGCCTGTATTCGGCAGATTGACTTTAGGCACGACCCCCATTACTTCTCCGTCCGTCATGACAAACGCGCAGTTGAAGAGATCGTTATCCACCTGCAGCGGCGCGCCCACCAAGACGATAATCGCCTTGCCGCGGGTATAGTTACACAGCGCTTCCAACTCGCGCATTGCGCTCTGCTGCAAGGCCTGGGTAAAGAAAAGGTCCGCACAGGTGTAGCCGGTGAGGGTCAGTTCCGGAAAACAGATGACTTCCACGCCTTCTGCCAAGGCCTCATCAATCTGGGCACGAACCTGCTCTGCGTTATAACGGCAATCCGCCACCTTCATTGTCGGCACCGCGGCCGCAACTCGTACAAATCCAAAATTAGTATTCATATACACACACTTTTGCGCTGCAAAAGTACTAAAATAAATTGATATGGCAAAATTTTTAAGAAAAAATTTTAAAAATTATTGCAAGAATGCAGTGATATACGCTCGAACGTATTCACTTTTGCTTTATCGTACGGGCACGATACTTTGATATAATTCTCGGTGAAACCATACATCAGTCCATCGGCTTTTTTCGATTCCCATAGTACCGTAGCTTCGTATCCCTGATGCTCGCGATAGAACGTTTCCGTTTTGCGGGCACTGATTTCGTGAAGCAGTTTGCTTCTGCGCTCGCGTTCTTTCTGCGGCACGACGTACAAATCCATCTCCAACATCCGTGTATTGGCGCGTTCCGAATAAGTGAACACATGCAACTGGCTGACAGGTAAAGACTCGATGAATTCGACATATTCCGCCCAACAGTCATCCGTCTCCCCCCTCACGCCAACCATGCAGTCGACGCCGATGAAAGCGTGCGGCATGACGGATTTGATGTGCGCCACGCGCTCTGCAAAGAGTTTTCTTGTATAGCGCCGTCCCATAATCTTGAGGACCGTGTTACTGCCCGACTGCAGCGGAATATGGAAATGAGGCGCAAAATGATTGCTATGTGCCACATAATCAATGATTTCATCGCTTAGCAAGTTGGGCTCACAACTGGAGATCCGAATGCGGAAATCGCCCTCTATCGCATCCAAGGCTTTGAGCAAATCAATAAAATGCTCTCCCGTGCTTCGCCCGAAATCGCCGATGTTCACCCCGCTCAGTATAATCTCCTTCGCCCCGCTATTCAGCGCTTCCCGTGCTTGCTCAACCAACGACAGGATGGACGGATTGCGGCTTTTGCCACGCGCTAAGGGAATCGTGCAATAACTGCAGAAATAGTTGCACCCGTCCTGTACTTTCAGGAAACACCGCGTCCGGTCATCTTTACTGTACGCTCCATGAAAATCCTCCACGTCCCGAATATTCTCCACGCTCAATTTCTCTATACCCTCCACTCGCTGCTCCAGACTGTCCACAAATTCCGTCAAATGGAATTTTTCATTTTGCCCCAATACATAATCCACGCCCTCGATATGCGCGATTTCATCGGGTTTGAGTTGCGCATAACAGCCGGTTACAACCAGTATGGCATCGGGATTCTGTCGCCGTATCCGATGAATCATCTGGCGGTCCTTGTGATCCGCCGCATCGGTAACCGTGCAAGTATTGATGATACAGATATCCGCCGGCTCGCCTTGCTTGGCGCGTGTGTGACCTCGTTCCAGCAATGCTTTTCCCAAAGCACTGCTCTCCGCAAAATTCAACTTACACCCTAATGTGGTAAAGGATATCTTCATTTTACTGTTGATTGATTGTATCACAGCATAGCTGTGCGGCTTCTGTATTCGGCAGACATTCCAGACGATAAACCGGAGTGAGTTCCAGCAGTTTGGCTATTGACTCATAGAGCCTGTCCATCATATCCGGCAGTACTTTCAGTCCACTGACGGAAGACAGGACAAACGGATATGCCTGCGACATCCTGAGTTGCGATATCTTATTCTCCGGGGCCTGCGCCAGTTGCACAAGTGCATGAACGGGTGCGCTTTCATTCTTGTAACACGGCGTCTTGCCGCTCCATGGTGTCCCATAAACGCGCGGAGTTGCGAAAATACGCACCGCAGGATTATCATCATTGAGCAGTTCCGCCTCCGGAAACGCCGCTTTCCATTGTCGTGAATGCGTACTCTTACCCGCTCCCGAATGTCCAAGAAACATATACGCTTTGCCATCCAAGACCGTCACGGACGAATGGAAAAGCAAGGTGTTCTGGTCTGCTGTTGCAAACGCATACAGGAGCATTGCCGCATTATCGATAGCAAAGCGCGCATTATTGCGATGCAGATAGACCGTTGCTTCGCGCCAGTCCACACTACATTGCATCGCACATTCGATAGCCGTATCCCGCCACATGGAAGTCAGAAAGAGCCATTCGTCCGGGCGTTTGTACATCTCGATGCGCGGCATATCCTCATCGGAGCGGTCCGTATAAACATGCTCCCAGCCATCCGATACAGGCAAAGGTTCATCGCTCACATGCAATATAAACACGTGACTTTCGGCGGTTTCATCTATCAAAAACGGGGCATAATTGGGCAAGAGGGCAAAGATACTCTCCGGTGCCTCTATTCCGAAAACATGGTCGGCAACTTTATAATGATTAATCATAAATGATTATAATTTAATATTCCGATTTTTTACGTCCGCATAAGGCAAAGAAGGGACAGAAAGAAGGACATTTGTCGGGCTCACATTGCGGAAACTCGGTGGTTGTCACTATCTCCTGTATTTTTGTCTTTAACGCCTCATAGAACGGCTTTTGTATCTGCCTGTAATCACTCACCGTTTCGTTCTCCACATCCACCGTTGTGACCAGTTCAGTCAGTTTATGGCGGCAGAAATACAGATTCGGTTCTATCGGCAGATTTCTCTCGTTATCCGGTATCACGGCATGGCTGTAAATCAGCGTTTGCCGCACATAGCCTTTGTCTTCGTTTGCCATCAAATCCTCCCACAGGGATGACATTTTTTTGACATGCGTATTATCATTATAACTTCCTGATTTATAATCCACTACACGTAATGTCTCTTGATTTCCGGAGCCTACTATATCGAGCCTGTCAATGATACCGCCCGTGAGCAATTCCCCTACTCCTTCTATCTTCACCGAGAAGAAGCGCGCCTGCTCCAACAGGCATATCTGCAACCCCGTCTTGGCGTCTTCTCTGTCGCGCTCGAGGATGTTAGAGACATAGCCTTTAATAATGATATTCTCGCCGGAATGATTTTCGGGAATATAATGATTCGGCTCCTCAGGATGCTCTTCTGCGTATAATTGATTCATTTCCCGATATGCCGCCATAAGCGCTTCCTGCATTTTGGTCTCATCCGTACGGACAGCTTCGATATCATCGGCCTTAATACGCACCGGTTGCAGGCTGTCGCATCCCAAAAAATGGGAATAGACATATTCCACCGCATGGTGCACAAACGAGCCCATTGTATTGGAAGCAAAAAGAACATCTTCGTCCTCTTTGGGCTTCAGCCCCTCTATGTAGCGAAGATAGAAACTACGCGGACAAGTGATATAGGTATTCAGCGCGCTGGGCGATAAACAGTATCGTTTGCCTTCCGGTTTACGAAGTACTCCCTGCTCATCCTTAACGAGCGTAGAAAGCATATTTCTGGCGGGAAGGTTCATTTCATATGAATCAGAGACAAGGCTTTTCTCCTGCAGAATGGCTCTTGATACCTCGAATTCATCGGAATAGAGAATCTGCATGATAAAGCGCGACATGCCCCGCCCGCCTTCCGCCGTCTCGGCCGTGGCATAGAGAAGCGTTGAATGGCCCGCCCGGCTCAGTAAACGGAAAAAATTGTACGCATAGATAGTGGCTTTCTCATCCGAGGTCTGCATGTGATAGGTCTTGCGCAGATAGAAGGGGATGAATGACAGATCATGCTGGCTTTGCGGGACAACGCCTTCTTCCACATTGAGCAACAGCAGTTTGTCAAAATCCAGCAGACGCGTCTCCAGAACACCCATTACCTGTATATCCGTTACGGGTTCTCCGTGGAAAGGCATCGTGACGCTCTCCATCATGCGACGCATTAAGAGTCGTAACAGTTTGAGCGTGAAAGGTATCTCCCCCAGCCCGCCGGCAAGCAACAAACGCATCTGATTAACAATCTTGCGTACCTGGTACTCGGACTCGAGAATAAGCAATTCCTGCCATGTGAGAGGGTTAGAGGTTAAAGGATTAGGGGTTATGGGTGATGGGCTTTCCTGATTTTCCTGGAAGAGTGCGCGTAATAAATCATCGATGAATTCGGGAGTAACAGGTTCGTCTGCACGTCCGCGGGCATTATCGTTCAACCATCCTGTCACACGCGAGTAAATCGCCGTATTCCGCAGCGGAAAACCTTTAGTTATATTAACGGGTTCGGGTTCCTTGTCTCCGGGTAACGTGACAGCCGGAAGCGTGTATATAACGGGTTCCAACATGGTCTCGTCGCATATGACTATGCCCACTTTCTGCCCTTTAGCCGTATAGTTCTCTTGCAGCCAACGGTGTACATACTGAGCCTGCGCTTCGCGTGATACACATTCGACAACCGTCACCGGTATTTTCTCACTTCTCGCAGCGGAGCGGTCTAACGTCTCACTTCCCAATATCTCCGCATTCTTCCGGGCAAAAGAGAAAGCTTTTTCGTTCGTTTTGAAATTCGGAACATAGTCCCAGAAGAACCGGGCTTGCCCTGCATCGCGCAGCAGCAGCATCAGTTCGCGTTCAACCGGAAGGAGGTAATTGAAGCCAACGAAGATATAGGTCCTGCCGGCAATTTTTGCCTGTATCTCTTCATTTTCCCAATGCTCAATGACCGCCCGTTGGCGCATACCGGCGTAGCCTTTCTGCTCCGCAGCCATTTCCTCCCGAAGGCCTATATACAAAGTATATAACTGCTGCCACAACTGCTCATACTGATTTCTGACGGAATCTTTATCTGCGCTGACAGCCGAGCGCTCACCGTTCATCAGTGAACGCAATCGTTCTTCCGTTTCCTCGTCAAACTGCCATCGTTCCAGTTCATGTGCGGCAATCGTGTTCTCAAAGAAATTCGGCACTTCGGTGGCCGGCATGGACGCATCTATATTCGTGAAGTCCGCTAACATCTGCCGTCCCCAGCCGTAGAAAAGGTCGAGTGGCATCAAGTCTGCTTCCTGACTCCTGAGTCCCGATTCCCTATACAGTTTATACAACCGGACTATGGTGAACAACTCATCCTCGGCATACAGCGGACTCAGTTCGTCCTGCAACTGCGTGAGAGTCTGCACTCTCGGTGCCCATATAGCTTGTGCATGCTGTTCTTGTTGGAGACGAAGGAGTTCATCTTTCAGCACCAATCCTGCCCGGTGAGAGGGTAGCACCAATGTAGTGCGGCTTAACTGTTTCCAATCGATAGTCTGTATAATCGACCGGGCTGTCTGTTGTAAAAACGCTTCCTTCATTCTTTCACCTCTCTCAGTTTATTTTGCCGTGCGAACCAAAGATAGCCTTTCACGGGTTTATGCCCCATTCTGCGCAATGCTTCCATATATTCGCGAACCTGTGCGATATATTTGTCTTCCCACACCCCGAACTTATAGTCGAGCACAATGGCCTCGCCTGTCTGCGGATTAATCATCACACGGTCCGGACGCACTTCTTTGTGATCCAGATAAATAGCCTCTTCGAGACGCAGTTCCCATGGTGCAGTAAACCAATCGCGCATTTGCTCGTTGCCTTCCCATGCCGATGAAATCAACGATTTCAATTCTTCGCGCTGCGCTTTGTCACGTATCTCACCTCGCGTCTCAAAATCATCCAAAACGACATCCAATTCATCGGCTTTGCGGAGGTTGGCAAATATCTCATGGCATAGCGTTCCTTCGTCCATCCGCGCCACACGACGGTAGGCCTCATCGCCATAATCGGTATACATTGCACCCTCTTGCGACTGCACGAACCGCACCTGGTCACTGTTTGCCCAGAGTTCGGCATCAATGGTCTGAGGTTGTTGGATACCGTTTGTACTCGTTTGAGGTCGTTTGACGACGGGTGTACCCGATTCAAAATCATCCTCTCCGAGATAATCCATGATATACCGCCCCACATGATTGCAAGCGCCCATTTCACCGTTCTGTTTGACCGGATAGGCAGTGGATACAAATAAGTTGTCCTCCGCTCGCGTCAAAGCCACATAGAGCATATTGAGGTTGTCTATGCGCATATTGATATGTTCCTCTTCGTACTCTGCCCGGTAGGCGGAGTCGGCCATCTCTGCACCGTCCTGAATCGGCACAAAATCATCTCCCTCTATCTCTTCTGCCACTTGGCACCAAATCTTCTGAGAATGTCTTCCGGCCTCTTTGGTCCACATGCAGAAGGGCACGAAAAGCGTCTGTGCCTGCAAACCTTTGCTTGCATGCACCGTCATGATACGTAACGCGTCCGTGGAAGAAGTAGGAATGGCTTTGGCATGCATGGTATCGTCCCAGTACATCAGGAAATCCTCCAAATGACTGCCATAGGCGCTCACATAAGTCCTCGTACGGTCCAACAGATTATTGACATAAGCCGTTTCGGATCCGGGGTACTGCCCGTTTTCGTCGCAAAGGAGGATCTTCACCAGTTCGCACATCGCTTCATACAACGGTGTCTTGGGAGAAATAGCGGCATGTATTTGTTCGATCTGTTCGGGCTTTTGTGTCACCATCTCTATATATTTGGCCGCCACTTCGTCTTTTTTGACGAGCACCTTCAGTCCCGCAATGACTGTCTGTACCGCTTCGGAAGCTTCCAGAAGAAAACTGTCCGCGCTGACTATATTGGCTTGCGTAAGCAGCGGATAGGCTTGCTCGTCGATGGTCCGTTTCAAATCACAAATCAATGCGGCTTCTTTCTTCTCGCGCACCAGAACCATCATATCTGCCGGACGGACACCTTGCGCCATCAGTTCCTCCATGGCATCGAACATGTCCATGGTTAGATCTTCTTTCGTGGCGTTCGGCACGGCCCTGAACCGCACATAGCCGCCTTTTTTCTTTTTCGACTGATAAAAAGCATCGATCTTATCGGGAGAAAAGCCCTCGCTGTAGATACGCTCCACTAATGCGTCATCGGCGCTCTTGACAATATGGTCGAAAAGCGACAAGTTGAATCGCACCACTTCTTCGCTACTGCGGAAGTTCTGTTTTAAAGAAGTGAACCTGTCGTTCAATCGCTCACTCGTTAAATCGCAACCTGTAACCGGTAACCCATAACCCGTTCCCCCTAATCCGTCCATGATATGCCAGTCGCCGTTACGCCAGCGGTAGATTGACTGTTTGATATCTCCTACGATGAGCAGCGTGTTCCCTGCGCCAGCCAGCACGTCTTGGAGCAACTGCTTGATGACGCTCCACTGCAGTTGGCTCGTGTCCTGGAACTCATCAATAAGCACATGCCTATACCGGATACCCGCTTTCTCCAATATGAAATCCGCGTCCCCCTCACGAAGAGCTTTTGTCAGCGTACTGGCTGTCCGGGCCAATAGCGCGCAGTTGGCTTCTGCCAAATTACGCCGGATGAGCGCCTGAAGGGATGCCATCAGCTCCATGTCACGGCTGAAACGGATTGTCAGTTGCTGCGTATTATATTTTCTACCCACCTCTTGCGCCAACTCTGTAGCACGGATGATATATTCCACTGTCTGTGCCGGCAGTTTCGTCCATTTTCCTGCTCGTGCATCCTCTAACTGGCCAGCTGTCAAGCCTCTGAAACGGTCCTTGGATGGCATTTTCTGCGGAGAGGACAAACTGCCACGAATGCGCTCACAGGCCCTGGCTATATCTTTGGCGTGCGGTAAGGGATGAACCGACACGGCACTCTCACAAACCAATTCTTCCGGATGAATGCGGTCCAACAACTCTTCTAACTCCCTCACCCGTTCATCGTTCATCGCCAACTGTTCTATCTCCTCGCGTCGGCGGGCGATAGCGGCAGTATCGAAGAGTATTTGTCCGTTGGCATCGAGCATCTGAACCGATTCGTTATACAACTCCTTCGCCATCGCACAGAGGCTCTCCCGCACATCCCAATGGCTCTCCTGGTCAAGTTTGAGCTGCATATAATCCTCTAAAATGGCACGGTCGGCATCGGTCATCTCGGTTGTCAGCAACTGGTCAACCGCCTGCCGGATCACATGATCGATGTCCAATTCGGTATTCAGCCCCGCACTCATCCGCAAAACACCCGCCAAGCCGCTCAGCAAAGTCTGCAAGAAAGAGTCTATCGTCTGTACTTGCACATTGTCGTAGTCCAGCAGCATCTGCTTGAAGCACTGCCCAGCTCTCCTGGCCAACAACTCATCCGGCGCAGCAGCATCGCGCTGCATGAACTGACGGGCTCGCGCCAAGAACTCCGGTGCTTGGCCTTGGGAAATAGCGTGCAGATAACCCAATATACGTTCACTCATCTCCGCCGTCGCTTTGTTGGTGAACGTGATAGCAAGAATAGAACGATAATCCTCGCCGGACAGCAGCAATCCTACGTAGTACGCCGCCAGCGTAAACGTCTTACCCGTACCCGCCGATGCCTTGCATATTGTTACCGGTTTACGTACATCGATTAGTATTTCTTTTTCCGCCGATTTCATCGGGTTTTCCAATTTCGCTGCAAAAGTAATAAAAAAAAATGACATATACAAAAAAAAAGAAAAAAATTTGCATATATCAAAAATTCGGGATGCAAAAACGGAGTCACTGAGCCCAACACGCAAAAATGCAAAATATGAGGTGTGTCCGGATGATATATAATGTCAATAACCAGGTCTCACTAATGTTCCACGATCAATCCATTATTGGACGAAATGGTGGTAAATTGCTGATTTTTTAGCAAACAAAATCACGCTTAAGCAAGCTTAGATTACATTTTTTTGCCAAAAATCTTGTACATTTCAATTATTTGTAGTAACTTTGCAGCGAAATTGGATAAGTATGCGGATTGCTTTTACGACAGAGTTGCCGAAAGAAGGGTTCCGGCGCCTTTTTGCAAAAGGCATTGATGATTTGAGATTTCAGATTTCAGATTATCAGAATGCCGACGTACTGGTGAGTACGTTCGACTATCGGGTGTCGCGGGAGATGATAGAAGCAATGCCCAAACTGAAACTGATTGCCAATTTCGGTGCTGGATTCAATAATATTGATATGGACGCATGTCGTGAGCGCGGTATCCGCGTAACGAACACACCCCAGCCGGTGATTGAGCCGACGGCAGAGTTGGCGTTTGCGCTGATGATGGCGGTAGCCCGTCGAATTGTGGAATTTGACGGAAGGGTTAGAAGCCTCTCCCCGACCCTCTCCCGTAGAGAGGGAGAACCTCTATTCGGCGTCATGAACAATCTGAGTCATTCGCTGTACGGGAAGACATTAGGTATTCTTGGCATGGGACGTATCGGCCAAGCTTTGGCGCGGAGAGCGGTAGCATCAGGGATGAAGATTTTGTACCATAACAGGCACAAAATCAATGATGACGCGCTTAAAGCGCTTAATGGCGGGAATGATGAAATGGTGAAATATGTGGATTTTCAGACGCTGCTGCAAGATAGTGATTTTGTGAGTCTGAACCTGCCCTACACGCCGGAAGTGCATCATATCATCGGCAAGCCGGAGTTAGGGATGATGAAACGTTCGGCTTACCTTATCAATACTGCGCGCGGCGCGCACATAGACGAGGCGGCGCTCATCGAAGCACTCAAAAACGGTATCATTGCCGGCGCAGCACTGGACGTATATGAGCACGAACCGGCCATTTCACCGGAACTTTTGACGTTGCCCAACGTTGTTTTGTCTCCGCACACGGGCACCGGCACTTGGGAAGGCCGCATCGCTATGTGCGAGAATGTATGCGACAATATTATCGCGTTTGAACAAAACGACATCCAAAAGATGAATATAGTATTGTAAGTTTGAGAGTTTGAAAGTTTGAAAATTATGGATATAGTAGAACGATTTTTGAAGTATGTGTCGTTTTGCACGACCAGTGACGAGAACACCGGCATGACGCCAAGTACCCCGGGACAAATGGAGTTTGCCCGCTATCTGGCAGAAGAACTCAAAGCCATCGGTATGAGCGATGTTTCTCTCGATGAAAACGGATACATTATGGCGACGCTGGAGGCAAACCTCTCCCCGACCCTCTCCTCAAGAGAGGGAGAAAAGAGTCCGGTAATCGGTTTCATCGCGCATATGGACACGAGCCCGGATGCGAGCGGGAAACATGTGAAAGCAAAAATAGCCTCACCCCAGCCCTCCCCTGAAGGGAAGGGAGTACAGATTGTACTCAATGAGAAAGAGAACATCGTTCTTTCGTCGGACACCTATCCGGAACTGCTGAACTATGCAGGTCAGGATATTATTGTTACAGACGGCAAGACACTGCTTGGTGCGGACGACAAAGCCGGCATCGCGGAGATAGTGACGGCTATGGAGTATCTGATTCAGCACCCTGAAATCAAGCACGGCAAGGTACGTATCGGTTTTACGCCGGACGAGGAGATCGGTCAGGGAGCCGACCATTTCGATGTAAAAGCATTCGGTGCCGATTTTGCTTATACGATGGACGGCGGTGCTATCGGTGAACTGGAGTATGAGAACTTCAACGCTGCGGTATGCAAGATACGCGTTCACGGAGTGAACGTACATCCGGGTAGCGCCTACCATAAGATGGTTAACTCCATGCGTATCGCCTATCAGTTAGCCGTGATGCTTCCTCGCTGGGAAACGCCCGAACACACGCAAGGTTATGAGGGATTCTACCATCTTATCGGCATGAACGGGACAGTGGAAGAGACAACGCTCAGTTATATCATTCGCGACCATGACCGCGCACGTTTTGAGAGTCGCAAACGAGAATTAGAGCACCTCGTTCGCAAAGTGAACCGTGAGTTCGGAGAAGGTACCGTAGAAATAGAAATACGCGACCAATATTATAACATG
>Ga0310696_10004000_pt1 | contig 18214 bp, 13 predicted proteins | sample AusTroGonzalo_MG_4_FD_203885 | JGI IMG/M metagenome (GOLD analysis project Ga0310696, IMG submission 203885) | Bovine rumen microbial communities from tropical cattle in Woodstock, Queensland, Australia - Gonzalo_02 (v2) (version 2) | ecosystem: Host-associated > Mammals > Digestive system >...
ACTCATCTGGCCCATCGGTCCGTACAAACCGTCGGCGCGCTGGTCGCGTTTGAAACTATAGACCAAGAACCGGCGCGGGCCTTGCTGCGGATTGACGAACCGGCCGTTCATATGCAGTTCCTGCTTTACGGTCAATGTAGGAATAGTCTGCGCCAACGGCATCAGTCCTACACCTTTGCCTCCGAAACGACTTTGTAACTTCTCGCGAATAGACATCGTCATGCGGTCCTCTTCTATCTGGCTGTCGCCGTAGTGGAGGACGCGCACGACACGCGTATCTGCTTCCGCCAACGAGGCATAGAAAGAGCGTAAGAACACGCGGCTGTCCGTTGTAGAGTCAACACTTATCTTGGGTATAACCGGTTTGGGAGTCTCCGGAATAATGGTGTCTATGGTATCTGTAAAAACAGGAAATTCAGCAATAGTATCGCTATTCGCGGAATATTCTGCGAACTCAGAATACTCTGAATGCTTTGTATCCCATACCTTTCCGTCGGGGAACGCCCAATAGAGAGTTCCCAGAATAGCCATAACTGCGGCGATGAATAAAAGAACTTTGAAAGGTCTCATTCCTTCATCCTTCCATTTTTATTTCTTCCACAACGCCCGGCTGAATAATAGCAAAACGGTGAATATCTCAAGACGTCCGATGAGCATTACGAAGGTCGCAACCAGTTTGGCAACAGGTGGGAAGGCGGCATAACAACCGCTCGAGCCCCATTGTCCGATAGATACACCCACGTTACCGATCATCGACACCGCTACGCCGATGGACTCATCAAAGCCGATACCGCAACCGCAGAAACAGAGGGCAGCCAATACGATGATAGCGATATAGAAGAACATAAACGCCACGATATTACTGGTCGTCTGTTCGCGCACAGTGTGTCCGTTGAACCGCACCGGAATGACTGCATTCGGGTGAATACGCCGTTTGATCTCTGCGTTAGCAGCCTTGGCGAAGATGGCCAAACGTACCCATTTCATACCTCCGGAGGTTGAACCCGAAGCACCACCGCTGAACATCAAAAAGAACACAATCATCCATAGGATCGGAGGCCAGATCATATAGTCGGCTGCCACAAAACCCGTACTGGTGATAGTCGCGATAGCCGTGAAGAAACCGATACGGATACTTGCCCACATGTGTGTATTAACCGCGAGACCGATGGTCAGGATGATACCCGCAACGATACAAGCCCCTACGTACCATCTCGTCTCTTCGTCATGCAGCAGGCGCTGAGGCTTGCCGCGGAAAGCGTAGATGAGTTGGGTGAAGTTGATACCGGACAGTAACATGAAAATCATGATAACCCATTGAATCGCAGGATTATATCCGATGACGCTGTCGTTATGCGTGGCGAAGCCTCCGGTGGAGATTGTCGCCATCGAATGGCATATGGCATCGAAACGCCCCATGCCGCAGAGCCACAACAGGAACCCTTCTCCCAAGGTCAGCAAGATATACGTTACCCACATATGCTTGGCGGTGTCGGCGATACGCGGACTGAGTTTCTCGTAACTTACCCCCGTCACTTCAGCGCTGTAGAGTTGCATGCCGCCCAGACCGAACATGGGTAAGATGGCCACGCTCAGCACGATGATTCCCATACCTCCCAACCACTGCATCAGAGCTCGCCAGAGTAGGATAGAATGACTCTGTGCCGCTACATCGGTGAAGACGGTTGAACCCGTAGTGGTGAAACCGGCCATGGTCTCGTACCACGCATCAGTGATATCCGGTAACGCACCGCTGAGCCAGAATGGTAACATACCAAAGAGCGAATAGACGATCCAGACAGTCGCTACGATGACGTATCCCTCGCGCTCACCGACCCGTTTCTCGGCCTTATGCCCGGCGGCTAACATCCACCAGCATGACAGCCATGTGATAGCGCTTGAGACGATCCATGCTCCGAAATCCGCTTCCTCGTACCACCAGGCGGTGAAAGTAGGAATGAGCATGAAGAGAGCTTCCAACATCGTTAGAACACCCATCGTCTTGAATACTATGCGCCAGTTGAAAGTGCGTGTCATTTGAAGAATCGCTCTAAATCACGTATTACATGGTTCTTGCAGAAGACTACCACCAAATCACCGGGGATGATTTGCGTGTCGCCATTTACCAGAATGCCTTCTCCCGCACGTACAATACCGCCGATATTGGCTTCGTCCGGCAGGTGCATGTCTTTCACTTTGCGTTTGGTGATAAGGCTGTCTTCTTTGGCATAAAACTCCACTATCTCCGCATCGGCACTGGTCAGGTTATGTACTCCGCGCACCGTCGCATCCAGTAACATCTGGTAGATATAACTGGCTGCGATAGTCTTTTTATTCAATACCGTACCGATATCCAGACCTTCAGCCATCGGGATATAATCGAGATTCTCCACCTCAGCTATCGTCTTGCGCACGCCAAACCGTTTAGCCGCCAGACATGCGAAAATATTCGCTTCACTGCTGTCGGTAACGGCGATAAACGCATCTGCATCCTGAATACCTTCCTCTTTGAGTACATCCATGTCGGAGCCGTCCGCATTGATGATAAGCGCGTCAGGCACTTTCTCGCTTAGGATATTGCACAACTCACGGTCTATCTCAATGACTTTGATATTCATTTCGCCCGTCAACTCGGTAGTGGCTTTGCGCGTGATACGACCGCCGCCAAAGAAGATGACATTCTTTATCTCCCGTTTGGATTTGCCCAATTCCTCCCGCATAAACTCCATGTTCTCTTTCGTGCAGACGCAATAAACCATGTCGTTCACTTCCACGGTGTCATTACCTCTCGGAATGATGGTTTCTTGCTCGCGTTTGATAGCCACGATACGGTATTTGCCATGGTTATATACGCCGGAAGCAAATGTCTTACCGAGGATTTTTGCGGTCTCACGTATCTTGACTACGCACAGTTCCAATGCGCCTTGCGCTAAATGCAGATGGTACCGCATCCAATTGGTACGCAGACTTTCTTCTATCTCGTTGGCGGCCAGCACTTCCGGATAAATCAAGTGGTTAAGACCCATTTGCTCAAAGAACTTCTTGTTCTCCGGCAGCAGATATTCGTAGTTATCTATACGTGCGAGGGTTCGTTTGGCACCCAATGAGTTGGCAATCAGACACGCCGTCATGTTCTCCGTCTCCTCGGGAGTAACACATATAAACAAATCGCAATCCTTCACGCCTATATCGCGCAAATCGCGAATAGAAGTGGGATTGCCCACCTTCGTCAGCATGTCATAGTTGGCGCTCAGGTCTCCCAGACGGTCTTGCCGTTCGTCCAGCAGACTGATTTCCATATTCTCGCGGCTCAGCAGTTTCGCCAAGTGTGTGCCTACTTCACCGGCACCTGCAATAACGATTCGCATAATCCTTCCGTATCTAATTTAAGCATATGATAGAGCTCTTTGGTAGAGCCGTGTTCCACAAACCGGTCATTCACCCCGAGGCGGATGACGCGCGGAGTATAGCCGTGTTCAGCCATCCATTCCAAAACCGCACTGCCCAAACCACCGGCAATCATGCCGTCTTCGGCTGTAACAATAGTCTTGAATTTCTTACCCACCTCATGCAGAATCTCCTCATCCAGCGGTTTCAACCAACGCATGTCATAATGTGCTACGCGCAATTTGTCATTTGTCATTTGTAATTGGTCAATCGCTTCTGCCATCGCATTTCCGATACTGCCGATTGTCAATACCGCAAAGTCCTTTCCGTCGCGTAATTTTACTCCCTTTCCGTATTGTACCATTTCATCATTAAGCGAAGCGTCACCATTTGCATCATTCGCCATCGGAGTTCGTCCACGGGGGTATCGAATAGCGATTGGTCCGTCAAGCGTCTCTGCGAGTGTCAGCATCTGCCGTAAGTCCTCTGCTGTCCTCGGTGCGCAGATCTGCATGTTAGGTATGGGGCGCAGGTACGCCAGGTCCAATAGTCCGTGGTGAGTAGCACCATCATTACCCACGATACCGGCTCTGTCGATGCAGAACACGACATGTAGGTTCTGCAGGGCTACGTCATGAACGATATTGTCGTACGCGCGTTGCAGGAACGTGGAGTAGATATTGCAGTAAGGCAGCATACCTGCTTTCGCCAAACCGGCACTGAACGTCACGGCATGACCCTCGGCAATTCCGACATCAAAGACCCGCTCCGGCAGCTCTTTCTGCATGATACTCATAGAGCAGCCGCTTGGCATAGCCGGCGTAATGCCCACTATCTTCTCATTCTTCTTCGCTAACGCCAACAGCGTCTCACCGAATACCTCTTGCCATAAGGGAGGAACCCGTAACCCGTCACCCGTAACCTGTAACCGTTCGCCGGAGGCAACGTCAAACTCTCCCGGAGCGTGCCATACCGTTTGGTCGTTCTCCGCAGGAGCGTAACCTTTCCCTTTCTTGGTGATAATATGCAGCACTTTCGGTCCGCGATGGTTCTTGATCTCATTCAATATCCGCACCAGACCCACCACGTCATGGCCGTCCGTAGGACCGAAATAGCGAATGTTCAAACCCGTGAAGATATTACTTGGTTGCCTGCTCAGCGCCGCTTTCCAGTTGTTGCTCCGCCGCAGAATCCGCTGACGCCGCTTGTCGTTCATGATATGCAACTTCACCGCCAACTGGTAAAGTCTCCAGCGCCATTTATTGTACATCTCACTCGTTGTGATGTCCACCAGATACTGCGTGAAACCGCCTTTCAGCGGATCAATCGCCATGTGGTTGTCATTCAGTACAATGAGCAGGTTGTTCTTATCCATCGACGTGTTGTTCAATCCTTCGAAAGCCAAGCCACCCGTCATCGCCCCATCTCCGATAATAGCTACTACATTGCGATCACCGCCTATATTCATTCCCAGCGCGGCAGAGATGGAGTTAGAGGCGTGTCCTGCTATGAACGCGTCATATTCGCTCTCCGCGGGGTTGGTGAAAGGAGATAAGCCTTTAAACTGTCTGTTCGTATGGAAGCGGTCGCGACGGCCGGTAAGAATCTTATGCGCATATGCTTGGTGTCCCACGTCCCACACCAGTTTGTCATCCGGCGTGTCGAAGACATAATGGAGAGCCACCGTCAGTTCTATCGTACCTAAAGAAGAAGCCAGATGTCCGGGGTTCTTACTCAGCGCCTCGATGATGAACTGTCGCAATTCCGCACACACGGCAGGCAAGGCCTCTAAAGGCAGTTGCTTTAAGTCTTTAGGACTGTCAATTTTGTTGATATACGTATATTCCATTCTCTGTTTTTCGTGTCCGTGCAAGCGAGCGCGCACACTTACGCAATCTAAATCGGCCGCAAAATTACAAATAAATTTTGATATGTGCAAATAAAAAAAGGAAAAATCGTTCGAGTTTCTTGCACATCTCAAAAAAAAGCAGTAATTTTGCCGGCGATTTTGGAGAGCTATTGTTTTTCCTCTCCTATAAAAACTGAAAACAAAATGCGAACAGAAGAAGAATTGCAGGGGGTAAGCCTCCTGGGCAATCAGCACGTGCAGTATAGCGACCGGTACAATCCCGGCGTGCTGGAGACTTTTCCAAACAAACATCCAGAGAATGAGTATCTTGTGACATTCGATTGTCCTGAGTTTACTACCTTATGTCCGAAAACCGGTCAACCGGACTTCGGCCACATTTTCATCAGTTATATTCCGCGTGAACGGATGGTAGAGAGCAAATCGCTCAAACTCTATCTGTTCTCTTTCCGTAACCACGGTGACTTCCATGAAGACTGCGTGAATATTATCATGAAGGATTTGGTAAGCCTCATGGACCCCAAATATCTGGAGGTAACAGGCTATTTCATGCCGCGCGGCGGCATCAGTATCTATCCGTTTGCCAATTGGGCAGATGAAGAGCATCAGACACTGAAAGCGCAGCGGCTTCTTGAACAAATGAAAGACAATGTATTACGTAGAAAAGCGAATTGAGATATCGGCGGCGCATAATCTGACGCTGTCCTATGAGAGCAAGTGCGAGAACCTGCACGGTCACAATTGGATTATTGTGGTTTACTGCAAGGCGGCCGAGTTGAACGCAGACGGGATGGTGACGGACTTCACGCATATCAAGTGTGTGGTGAAAGATACGTTTGATCACAAATATATCAACGAGGTATTGAACGTCAATCCTTCGGCGGAGAATATCGCCCGTTGGATTTGTGACCATGTGGAGAACTGCTACAAAGTCTCCGTCCAGGAATCCGAAGGTAATGTGGCTGTTTACGAGCGCGACTGATGTACCGCGTTAACGAGATATTCTATACTTTGCAAGGCGAAGGAGTACACAGCGGGATACCTGCTGTGTTTGTCCGCTTCAGCGGATGCAATCTGCATTGCCCGTGGTGCGATACCGAATTCTCGGAGTCTTCTCCGATGAGCGCGGATGAGATAGCGGAAGAAGCGCTTTCGCTCTATGATATTCCCAATGAGCGCCGCAAGATGGTAGTACTGACCGGAGGGGAGCCTTCATTGCAAGTGGACGAACCGCTCATAGAGGCGCTTCATGCGGCCGGATTCTATATCTGTATTGAGACAAACGGTACACGGCCTTTACCGGAAGGTATAGACTGGATTACATGCTCTCCCAAAGAGTCTTCAGTCCTTTCCCTTCATCGCGTGAATGAGGTGAAAGTGGTGTTTACCGGCAGTTATGATCCGGAAATATGGAGGTCGGTCCTGGAAGCCGAGCATTGGTTGCTTCAACCCCTGCGTTTTGCCGGAGAATGGTTACTCAATAACTGCGATGCGTGGGAAGACGACCGGAATGACAATCTGGACGATACCGTACGTTACATCCTTAGCCATCCTTTCTGGCGGCTAAGTGTGCAGTTACATAAGATTGCAGGTCTTCGATAGAGGGGAAACGGTCGGTCAGTTCGCGTATGTTCACTACGCGTTGCCGCACAGACGCTATTCCATGTCTGGTCAGTTTTTCGGATGACGGCGTGATTGCCGCCATCATTGTTTCTATATCTACGTCATAGAGCATCGTCCCGTGAACGATAGTGCCTGTGGGGGCGCGAAAACAAGCCCAACCGGATACCTTGCGACCATCGACAAGAATATCGTTGTGCGCGGTAGTGACAGCCGGCAAACCGGCACTCTGTAAGATCTCGGTAAGTATGGCCAGAACGTGCGCAAAGACCTCTTCACTCTTCGTACTCGGACTGACATAGGAAATCATAAGGTTGCCGCGGTCGGCATAAACGCAACCGCCGCCACTCTTGCGCTGCACGACGGCGATGCCGTGCGACCGGCAGAAGGCCTCATTCACCTCCGCTTCGGCCTGCTGATGATGCCCGTAGATAACAGTAGGCGGCGCTATCCAGGTAAAAAACGTCGGTGCTTGTACTTCATGCACCAACGTTTGCTCAATCTCCAGATATTCCGCTAAAGAAAGTCCTTCGGGTACGTGCTTACTGTTCATAGATAGTGGTGTCTTCTATTCCTGCCTGGGCAAGTGCTTCTTTGCGTTCATGGCATGTCCCGCACACGCCGCAATGATGTTCTCCGCCTTTGTAGCAGCTCCAAGTCTCCGAATAGTCGAGATTCAGTTCTTTGCCTTTGGACGCTATCTCCGCTTTCGTGAGACGGGTATACGGGGTGAGCAGTTGCACGCCGTTCCATGTACCGAAATGAATGGCGTTATTCATCGCCTCCACAAACTCAGGCCGGCAGTCCGGATAGATAGCATGGTCGCCGGAATGGTTCGCCAGCATGACGTATTGCATCTTGTTGTTCTCCGCGATACCTGCCGCGATAGCAAGCATAATGCCGTTGCGGAATGGTACAACGGTGGATTTCATGTTCTCGTCATCGTAATTACCCTCCGGAATGGCGTCCGCCCCTTCCAGCAATGAGGAGCGGAAGAATTGTTTGATGAAGGGCAGGCGGATGACCATATGAGGTATCCCGAGCCGCTCGCAATGTAACTTGGCAAACTCCAACTCGCGGTCGTTATGGTTACTACCGTAATGGAAGGAAAGCGCCATGCCGATGCGGTACTGATACTCATAGAGCATCGTTGTAGAATCCAGACCGCCGGATAGTACAATCAAACTGTCTTTCATATGATTTCAGGTTCTTTCAGTTCAACGCCCTGACAGAAACGATGAGTCAGCTGACGGTCGTCGCCCAAGTATATATACCGCTCCAGACGGTGCGGCAGCGAGTAGTTGTCGAAATTCAGTTCGCGGTCGTCAATGACTACGGCATCGAAGGCATAGCCGGGTTCAAACGAACCGACTTTTCCAAAGAATGCCCCGCCGGATTTGGTAGCTAACCAGAATGCCTCGCTGAGCGAAAGGAAGTTCTCCTTCTGGTCGCTGTTGCGCCACTGCAGTTTGGACATCTGCAGCGCATACTGTATCACTTTGAAGATAGAGAAACCGCTGCCTCCGGAAATATCCGAACCCAATGCAACGGGAATACCGGCCGTCAGGAAACGACGGATGGGGGCAATTCCCGAACCCAGATTACAATTCGAGGTAGGACAATGAACGGCATAGACGTGGTTTTTGCGCATCAGTTCAAATTCCTCGCCGTCCGTATAGCAGCAGTGCGCCATGAGGGTAGGTGTCTGACCGAACATGCCGTATCGCAGATACGCATCGCCGTAGCAGCTTGATTCCGGTTCCAATTCAGCCACCCATGCTATCTCGGACGGGTTTTCGCTGAGGTGCGACTGAACCGGCAGATGTTTCTCCCGTGCCAATTGTCCCAGCGCCGTCATCATCTGCGGCGTACAACTGGGTACAAAACGCGGTGTCACTATAGCGGAGATGAGCGGCATAGACTGAGTATGCTCCAGCACGCGTACGGTGCCTTCTGCCGCCTCCTGAACCGTGTTGCTCAGTGTGTCAGGGCCGTTCCGGTCCATGCCGACAAGGCCTACAAGTCCGCCCATGCCTGCTTTATGCAACAGGTCCGCCAGGATACAGGACGCTTCGGGATGGATGGTGGCGAAAATGGATGCCCGCATGGTACCTACGCGCCAAAGATCACGCACAAAACGGCTGTACATCCGCTTGGCGTAAGCCGCATCTTTGTATTTGCTCTCTTCGGGGAAGGTATAGGTGTTGAGCCATGGCAATAGTTCCATGTCCATTGCAATGCCATGGTTGCGGTACTGCGGAGCATGCACATGCAGGTCATTCATCGCAGGCACCAATAACTGATCCCCGAAATCCGTTACCGGGGAAGAGGCGTATTCTTCCGGCAGTGTTTGATAAACCCCGATCACCAGGCCGTCGTCTCCAACCGCCACGTATCCGCGTTCGAATATTTCGAAACGCTCCGGACTCGGAGTAAACAGAATATTAGCTCTGTATAGTTTCATTTTTCGGTTTTTTGAAAAAGAATAAACAAATAAGATAATTGATGCATCCAGCCAGGAAAATAACGACGAGGCTGATATAATCCTCCCGCCATGCCGTCAGTATGTCCAGCATAAGCGGTAGCAGGGCGAACTGAATGACCAGATTGATGGCGCGGGCCAACAGGAATCCTCCGGCATTCTTGAGGCTCGGTCGCGTACCGAAAGTGTACCAGTTGGAGAAGAAATAATTCGGAATCATCTCCAGCACGAACCCGATACCGAAGGCTACGTAGAAAAGCAGCGCTCCTTTCTCCGGCTCTCCCAGAACCAACATAGCCGCCATGAAAAACCAGGTCTGTACGAACGAACCTGTGAAACCGACCACCATAAAGCGGACGGCGCTACGGATTTTTCCCGGCAGATAAGAAGTAGGGAGTCGCATCATTTCATCATTTCATCATTCCCAACATCTCTTCCATGGCCGCGTCAAGACCGTTGACATCCCGTCCTCCGGCTGTAGCCATCCACGGTTGACCTCCGCCGCCGCCTTGAATATGCTTGGCGGCAGATTTGATGATTGCCCCGGCATTAAGACCGGCTTCCACCATCGGCTGGCTCAGGAAAACAGCAATCATCGGCTTGCCCTCAAACTGAGTGGCAGCCACTACGGCGAACTTCATATCGGTGAACTTACCGCGCAGCAGCGGCATGACGCCGCGAATCATTTCGGGGTTCTGTTCCCCTTGCAGACGAACAATCTTCACGTCTCCGAAATCCTCCGCACGGCGAATCAGGTCGTCGCGGAAATGTTCTATTTTCTCCGTCATGAACTGCTCCACTTGTTTCTTCAGACCGGCATTCTCATCAATGGATTTATGGATGGCGGCAGCCAAATCGGGAGCATTGTTAAAGAGCGCCCGCAGGCCGTTGAGCATGTCTTGCGCCGCGTAGTAGAGTTCATCGGCTTTGGCGGCTGTGACCGCTTCTATACGGCGAACGCCGGCTGCGATGCTGGTCTCCATGAGAATGCGGACACTACCGATACGACCCGTACTCGATACGTGACATCCGCCGCAGAGCTCTACCGACGGACCATATTTGATAACACGCACGTCATCGCCGTATTTCTCGCCGAACAGCGCCATCGCACCCATCGCTTTCGCTTCGGCAATAGGCGTGTGGCGGCTCTCCTCCAGATGGATGTCCTGGCGGATAAGTTGATTGGCCAGCATCTCCACTTTGCGCAACTCTTCCGGCGTCACTTTCTGAAAATGGCTGAAGTCAAAACGCAGGCTGTCCGGCGTAACGAGCGAACCCTTTTGCTCCACATGCTTGCCGAGCACCTCACGCAGCGCGTAATGAATAATATGTGTAGCCGAGTGGTTGCATGCAATCGCCTGACGACGGGTTGCGTCGACTGAGGCGACAATTGGTGATTGGTGATTGGTGTTTGGTAATTGGGCCATGATATGAACCGGCAGACCATTCTCCCGCTTGGTGTCCAAAATATCAAATGACAAATCACCCATTATCAATTTTCCGGTATCACCGACCTCACCACCCATTTCGGCGTAGAATGGCGTCTTGGAGAGTACGACCTGATAGAACGACTTGCCTTTTTGGCTCACCTGACGGTAACGGAGAATCTCGGTCTCGCATTGCAGTTCGTCGTAGCCCACAAATTCCGTCTCGCCTTCGCGCAGCACCGTCCAGTCGCCGAGGTCCTGTTTGTTCGCCTCGCGGCCCATCGATTTCTGATGCTCCAGGGCTTTGTTGTACTCCTCTTCGTTGGTGGTGAAACCATTCTCGCGGAGAATGAGTTCGGTCAGGTCCAACGGGAAACCGTAGGTATCTTTGAGCGTGAAGACATCGACACCCGATATCTCGGTCTTGCCTGCTTTGCGCGCTTCGTCCATCAGTTTGTCAAGCAGCGTGATACCTTTGTCGAGTGTACGCAGGAAAGCCTCTTCTTCAGACTTGATAACCGGAATGATCTGCGACTCCTGTTGAACCAACTCGGGGTATGCCTCGCCCATGTCGGCAATCAGTTGCGGCACAAGCTGGTAAAGGAAAGCGGAACGCATATTGAGGAAGGTATAACCGTACCGCACGGCACGCCGTAATATTCTTCGTATCACGTAACCCGCTTTCTCGTTCGACGGCAGTTGGCCGTCTGTGATGGCAAACGCAATCGTACGGATATGGTCGGCGATGACACGCATGGCGATATCCGTCTTCTCGTCACGCCCATATTCGCAACCGCATATGTCGCCTATCCGTTTGAGCATCGGTTGGAAGACATCCGTGTCGTAGTTCGAAGTCTTGCCCTGAATCGTGCGCACCAGACGCTCGAAGCCCATACCGGTGTCAATCACTTTCTTCGCAAGCGGTTCCAAGGAACCGTCTGCCTTGCGGTTATATTGCATGAAGACGATGTTCCATATCTCAATCACCTGCGGGTGGTCTTTGTTCACGAGTTCACGACCGGGCACTTTGGCGCGCTCCTCCGCCGGACGGCTGTCCACGTGAATCTCCGAGCACGGACCGCAGGGACCCGTATCACCCATTTCCCAGAAGTTATCATGCTTGTTGCCGTTCAGAATATGGTCTGCCGGCAGATGTTTGGCCCATATGGAAGCCGCCTCGTCGTCCCGGCTGAGACCCTCTTCGGGCGAACCCTCGAACACGGTCGCATACAAGTTGGACGGGTCGATCTTGAGTACGTCCACAATGTACTTCCATGCAAAATCAATCGCCTCTTTTTTGAAGTAATCGCCGAACGACCAGTTACCCAGCATCTCAAACATCGTGTGGTGGTACGTATCGTGTCCTACTTCCTCCAGGTCATTATGCTTACCGCTGACGCGCAGACATTTCTGGCTGTCTGCCACACGCGGATACTTGATCGGGTCGTTGCCGAGGATGATACCTTTCCACGGGTTCATGCCGGCATTGGTGAACATCAGGGTGGGGTCATCTTTGATGACCATCGGCGCAGAGGGCACAATCTGGTGTCCCTTTGCTGCCATAAAATCCAAAAAGGATTGACGAATTTCTTTTGAAGTCATATATTTAATTTACGATTTATCATTTGCACCATTAAGCGAAGCGTCACCATTTGCACCATTATTAAACCGGTTTCCACCGGTGGTGGTCTTGAAATCAATGAATTCGCGGCGGGGTTTGCCTTCGCCGTCGTTGTGCTCGATGAATGGCAACGGGTCGGCTGTCAGTTCGTCGTACTCGGTTCGCTGACGGAGCACATCGATAGCCATGAACAGCGCATTGCGCATGGACGACTCGTCGGCTTGATTCTTGCCTGCTATGTCATATCCTGTCCCGTGGTCCGGGGAGGTGCGGATGATACTCAGTCCGGCGGTAAAGTTAACACCCGTCATGTCCAGTGTCTTGAACGGAATCAGTCCCTGGTCGTGATACATGGCGAGTACGGCGTCAAAATGCGTGAAATGTCCGGTACCGAAGAACCCGTCTGCGGCATAAGGCCCGAACGCCCATATTCCCTTCTCTTTGGCTTTCTCAAGGGCCGGAACAATAATCTCTTGCTCTTCCTTGCCCAGCAAACCGGCATCGCCCGCGTGCGGGTTGAGCGCCAAGACGGCAATGCGCGGTTTCTCCAAGCCGAAATCCCGTTTGAGGCTGTTGTTGAGCAGCGTCAGTTTGGCGAGAATCCGCTCTTCGGTAATCTGCGCAGGGATATCGGCCAAGGCCACATGATTGCATACTAACGCCACCCGCAGATTGCCGCTGCACAGCATCATCAGCGATCCGTCACCCGTAACCTGTAACCCTTCACCCTTAAACTGTTCCGCCAGGAACTCCGTATGTCCTCCGCCCAGCGCTTCCTTGTTCAACGGCGCGGTAACGAGTGCTTGCACCTTACCTTCCTTCAGATCACGGCACGCACGGTCCAGCGAAGCCTTCGCCGCTTTGTTCGCTTCGGGCGAAGCAGTACCGAGAGACACGGGCGTGTTGTCCGGATAGCAGGAGATAAGGTTCATGCGGCTGTCTTTCGCCTGCTCAGGCGTATCAATGATATTCCATGTAATATTACGGAATTCCTCGCTCAGCGTCTGCATGTGTTGCTTCGCCACGGCGGCATTTCCGTAGATAACAGGGCGCATGATATCAAATATATACCCGTTCAGCAGGGCTTTGATGATCACCTCGTATCCGACACCGTTGGTGTCACCGGTTGTTATTGCTACAATAGGTTTCATTATGTATCTTGTCGTATTTCAATTTGTCCAGGTCGTAGTTTTTGCGCTCCTCGTCTTTGTAGCCGAGCGAAATGACGCATAAAACGGTTAAATCATCCGGAATACCGCACAACTCTTTGACCAAATCCTCCGCGGTCTGTACTCTGTCAGCGCCAGCGGTCTGTATTCCGTCAGGCGCAGCCGGTCTGTTATATACCTGACACCAGCAAGCTCCCAGACCTTGCTCTTCCGCCGCCAGGAGGATATGTTCCGCAGCTATCGCTCCGTCTGCCATCCAGGTGTCACTCAGACTCGTATCCAGCGCCACTACAATACCCGCCATAGCCGTATCGAACATCTGGCTTCCGTACGTCCGGCAACCCGACATCGCCCGCAGTTTCGCCTCCTCGCGCACCACGATAAACTCCCACGGGTTCGTCCGTTTGGAACTCGGAGCCATCAGCGCGCAGCGCAGCAGATAATCAATTTTCTCCTGCTCCACGGGCTGATTCGTATATTTACGAATAGACCGACGGTGTTGGCATAATTGTTCAAAAGTAGTCATAATACTCCAAATTAACGCACAAAGGTACTGCTTTTTTGGGAAATGTGCAAGAATAGGTACGTTAAAATGGTGAAAAAACGCTTTTTTGCAAACAAAATGCAAATTTATTTGCTCATATAAAAAATTATTATTAATTTTGCGCCAAATTGTGTAAAAGCGAAAAAAATATCACAGATTATACAATAATCTTTTTAATTAACATTATTAACAAAATTTTAAAATCTAATGAAAAAGTTGACAATCTTACTGAGTGTGCTTTTTGTCGCACTCACAAGTGTCTTCGCTCAGGATCCGGTGCTTCAGTTGAAGCCGAGAGGAGATGTAGCGTTTGCTGAGCAGTCTTTCTTCACAGGTGAGGACATTGCGTTCAAAGACACCGTGAAGGCTGTTTTGACAGCAGAGAACTTGGACAAAGCGAAATTGGCGGTTAAGAAGGCTGACGCAGAGTCTATCTTCAAAGCTGAAATCAGCGGAGACGAAGTATGGGTTTCCTACGTACTGGGAGCTCAAGCTGTAGATCTCAAGGACACCATCGTTCTGTATTCTACAGAGGACGGCATTGACCTTACCGACTCGCTCTTCGTTTCGCTGAAGGTAGAGGAGAAAAAACTTCCGGCTGTACTTCAGTTGAAGCCGAGAGGAGATCTGCCCTTTGCAGACCAGTCTTTCTTTACCGGTGAGGACATTGCGTTGAAAGACACCGTGAAGGCTGTTTTGACAGCGGAGAACTTGGACAAAGCGAAATTGGCGCTTAAGAAGGCTGACACAGAGTCTATCTTCAAAGCTGAAATCAGCGGAGACGAAGTATGGGTTTCCTACGTATTGCAGGCTCAAGCTGTAGATCTCAAGGACACTATCGTTCTGTATTCTGAAGAAGAAGGCATTGACCTTACCGACTCGCTCTTCGTTTCGCTGAAGGTAGAGGAAAAAGCACGTCCGGTTATTACCGTAGCTGAGTTGGTTCAGTTCCCGGACGCTGACCTGGACACCGTGAAAGTTGGTATTACGAAATCTGTTTCGGTTGAGTTCAACGGCGAAGGTGAAGTAACTGTTTCTCAGGTTTACGGTGCGAATGAAGGTGCCTTCTCTGCTAAAATAGAGGAGGGTAAACTCGTTGTTATCTTCAAGGATGAAGAGGCTGCAGCTGGCGATTATGTAGCATTTGTGGCGCTGAAAGCCAAGGATGCGAAAGCTGTGGAAGTAAAACTCGCTGCGAATGTAATCAAGGTTGACCCGGTTATCGAACTGGCTGAGGAGGCTTTCGCATTTGAGGCCAAATCTTACATCAAAGGTGAGAATAAAGAGTTCACAGGCTCCCACGAAGTAGCTTTCTCGAAGAACTACAAAATCGTTGACGAGGTTGTTCCTTCCGTAAAGGGTGGCGCTGAATCGATTTTCAAAGCTGCGTTGAATGACGCGAAGGACAAAGTCGTTATCTCTTATGCTCTGGCTGCTGCGGCAGGTGAGTACAAAGACACCATCGTTCTGGCTGCTAACGGCGCTTCCGATGAGATCGCTGTTTCCCTGAATGTAACAGAGCTTCTCCCGAGTATCACGGTTACTCCTGCTAAGTGGGAGAAATCGTATATCTACAACGACGAACCGTTTGAGTTGACCGGCAAGTTCACTGTTGCCGTTACCAACGAACTGGAAGGTGTTCTGCCGACCGGTAAGATTGTTGATGATGCTAAAGGTGTCTTCTCTGTAGATGACTTAGGCAAGGTACAGTTGGTAAGCTTCTCTGCTAACGCGGCTGGTGAGTACACCGCTAAGTTGGTTGTTTCTTACAAGAACGCTGAGGATGCAGTAGCTGAGTTGAAAGTTGTTTTGAAAGAGAACACACCTCCTACGATTGCCGTTACAGGTGTTACGTTGGACAAAACGGCTGCTGAGCTGAAGGTTGATGAGACGCTTCAGTTGAACGCTACCGTTCTTCCTACCAATGCGACGAATCAGAATGTGACCTGGGCTTCCAGCGCTCCGGCTGTAGCTGCTGTTTCTGCTACCGGTCTCATAACCGCTAAAGCAGAGGGTTCCGCAACGATTACCGTTACTACCGAGGACGGCGGCAAGACTGCTACTTGCGCGATTACCGTTAAGAAAGACGAAGTTCCTCCGACGCCGACCGATGAATTCAAACTGGTGAAGAACGCTTCTGCGCTCAAGGCCGGTCTGGAGTTTATCATTGTTGCATCTACAGCATCGAAGGACGTAGCTGCAGGTGCTTTGAGTAAGACATTCCTGGAACCTGAGGAGGTAACGATTAGCAACGAGGCTATCAAACTGGATGCCGGCAGCAACGTTACTATCTTCACGCTCGGCGGTACAGCCGGTAACTGGACCTTCGCGAATGCACAAGGCCAATTATTGGGCTCGAATGCAGCTAAGACTGTAGGTTGGGGCATAGGTATTACAACATGGTCTATTTCGATTGCAGACGGAGATGCAACTATCTCTTGTGGTAATGTTGGTGATCTCCAATACAATGCTTCCAGCCCGCGTTTCACTACCTATACTTCTAACCAGACGCTTCCGCAGATTTATGCACGCACGGCTGCTCCGGTTGTTCCGGTTGCTGTAACGGGTGTAACGCTCGATAAGACCAGTGCTGAGATTGAGGTAGGCAAGACCCTGACGCTGACCGCTACGGTTGCTCCGGAGAACGCTACCAACAAGAATGTGACCTGGGCTTCCAGCGATGAGAAGATTGCTACCGTGGCTAACGGTGTTGTTACTGCTAAAGCAGAGGGTTCTGTTACCATTACGGTTAAGACCGAGGACGGCGACAAGACTGCTACTTGCGCTATCACCGTTAAACCTTCGACGACTCCTGTCGTAGATGTTACCGGCGTAACGCTTGATAAGACCAGTGCTGAGATTGAGGTAGGCAAGACCCTGACGCTGACCGCTACGGTTGCTCCGGAGAACGCTACCAACAAGAATGTGACCTGGGCTTCCAGCGATGAGAAGATTGCTACTGTGGCTGACGGCGTTGTTACCGCTGTAGCTGAGGGTACCGCTACCATTACGGTTAAGACCGAGGACGGCGGCAAGACCGCTACTTGCGCTATCACCGTTACCAAGGCTGCTGAGGCTCCCTCATTGACCCTCGTGGTTGATCCTACGACCCTCAAGGCCGGCGATAAGCTGCTCATCTCTGATATCAAGCATCAGAAAGCAATGAGTGTTGAGCAAGTGGCTAATGCCAAGAGTTACTATCGTGGCGTAACCGAATTTGACGGCCAGAATATTCCGGCTGACGCTGAAATAGTTGAGTTGGTTGCTTCGGGCGACAACTTCAAACTGAAAGTAACCGGCGGCTTCCTCTATTTCGATGACGCTTGGATGACTGCTGGAACTGGCGGCAAGAAAGCTAACTGGCTGGGTACCAACGAGACCGGTTCGGACTTCAACTTCGAGAAAACGGGTGATACCATCTACGTAGTAGAAGTAAAGAATGACGGTATTATTCTCTATAATACTTCGAGCCCGCGCTTCACGCACTATGCACGCACAACGAGCGTACGTAAGGACGGCTGTATTGCATTGTGGAAGGTTGAAGGCGAAATCGTTCCGCCGACACCATGGGAGCCTGATACGATCTCTGTAGCTGAGGCTATCGCTGTAGTAGCTGAGAAGAAGACCCACTATGTAAAGGGTATCGTTACCGAAATCCTTTCGACTCCTGAGCAGCAAGAGCAGTATGGTAACTGCGACTTCTGGTTGGCTGATATGGAGGACGCTTCCGCTCAAATCAAGTGCTTCCGTCTCAACTGGAAATCGGCTGACGGTAAGTTCACGGGCAATGAGCTCACAGTGGGTGATACCGTACTCGTATTCGGTCAAACCGATATCTACAAACAGGGCGATAATGTAACCAACGAAATCGTCAAAGGTTATGTAGTTGACATTCTCGGCGAAGGAAGCGGCGAAGTTCCGCCGACTCCGGGTGAACTGCTCGATGTAGATTACGGTTACGGACTCTATCTGGTGGACGAACTCGGTGCATTCTGGGAGTTTGTAGCTGGTAAACTGCCGGCTGATCCCGAAGCGGAAGAATTCGAATATCCGGTTGTTGTATTCCAATTCGAGAACGAAGACCAAACACACCTCGC
>Ga0310696_10004002_pt1 | contig 18207 bp, 12 predicted proteins | sample AusTroGonzalo_MG_4_FD_203885 | JGI IMG/M metagenome (GOLD analysis project Ga0310696, IMG submission 203885) | Bovine rumen microbial communities from tropical cattle in Woodstock, Queensland, Australia - Gonzalo_02 (v2) (version 2) | ecosystem: Host-associated > Mammals > Digestive system >...
GACGCTACGACCGCAACCATCATGACGGCACCAGAAATAGAAGAAAACAGGAAGCAGGGCATGCATAACAATGCCAGGAATGCACAGCTCACCATACGCGAGTAGATGCGGATGAGGGCATTGATATTGTTCAGTTCGAACATCAGAAAGACTGCAAGTGCATATAAGACACCCTGCAACCACCACTGTCCTTGGATAAGCCCGCTGAGCAGCCAAACGCCCGAGGCATAGGCAATGGTCACAGGCAATGCCAACCTGCTTTCTGCAACCTTATTCTGAATATACTTTTTCACCTCCTACTTCTCACTTCTCAGCTCTTACATCTTACTTCTTACCTCTTACATCTTACAAGTCCGCTCCGATGTCGCGACGGAAATACTTTCCTTCAAACTGTATCTTGTTGGCTTCGGCAAAACTCTTTGCCAGTGCCTCGGCCTTGTCCTTGCCATACGACGAAACGGCTATCACACGACCGCCATTGGTCACCACCTGGCCATCCTTCATGGCCGTGCCGGCATGAAATACGACACTGCCTTCCACGTCGTCAATGCCGGTCATCACCTTTCCTTTTTCATATTTACCAGGATAACCGCCTGATACCAGCATGACACAAACGGCAGCCCGCTCGTCGAACGCTATCTGTCGCTGGTCGAGATTGCCCTCTGCCACCCCCTCGAACAGGTCGACAATGTCACTCTTCAATCGCAACATGACAGTCTCGGTTTCAGGGTCTCCCATGCGGCAGTTATACTCGATGACGTAGGGTTCAGGGGCACCTGTAGGCGTGTTAGTCCTATTGATCAGTCCGAAAAAGATAAAGCCCTTGTAATCGATACCTTCAGCAGCCAAGCCCTCTACGGTAGGACGGATGATGCGGTCCTCCACCTTCTGCATCCACTCCTCGGTAGCAAAGGGAACGGGACTTACAGAACCCATGCCACCCGTATTCAAGCCTGTGTCGTGCTCGCCAATGCGCTTGTAGTCCTTGGCCTCAGGGAGAATCTTGTAGTTCTTGCCATCAGTCAGAATGAAGACAGAACACTCGATGCCGCTCATGAATTCCTCAATGACAACCTGAGAAGAGGCGTTGCCGAACATACCACCCAGCATCTCTTTCAGTTCTTGCTTAGCCTCATCGAGCGTAGGAAGAATCAGCACACCCTTGCCTGCACAAAGACCATCGGCCTTGAGAACGTAGGGCGCTTCGAGCGTTTCCAGGAAGGCCAAACCTTCCTGCAGATGCTCGCCATCGAAGGTCTGATAGCGCGCTGTAGGGATGTGGTGACGCTGCATAAAGCTCTTGGCGAAATCCTTGGAACCTTCGAGCACGGCACCAGCCTTCGAAGGGCCGATGACGGGAATGTTCTTGGTGCGCTCGTCAGCTTTCAAATCATCGTAGATACCCTTTACCAGCGGGTCTTCAGGACCAACGACCACCATATTTATACCCTTCTCTACACAGAATGTCTTGACAGCCTCAAAGTCATCAGCCTTCAGCGCAACATTTTCTCCCACGTTGGAGGTTCCTGCATTGCCAGGGGCTATAAACAGTTTCTCACACTTCTCACTCTGAGCAATCTTCCAAGCCAGGGCGTGCTCACGACCGCCACTGCCTAACAATAATATCTTCATCATTTCGTATTTTTTGTATTTTTGGTGCAAAGGTACGAATTTTTTTTGTATCTTTGCACCATAATTCACGAAAAAAAACTAATCGTATCATTATGGAGAATTACATCGCTGACGAAAGCCGCTATCATGGCATGGAGTATAACCGCTGTGGACGCAGTGGTGTGCTATTGCCCAAAGTCAGTTTGGGGTTGTGGCACAATTTCGGAGGAGTAGACGACTATCAACGGTCGCGCACCATACTGCGCTATGCCTTCGACAAGGGTATTACTCATCTGGACCTTGCCAACAACTACGGGCCTCCATACGGATCGGCGGAGGAAACACTGGGACGCGTGATGGACGAAGACCTCAGACCCTATCGCGATGAACTGTTCATCTCAACCAAAGCAGGCTACGACATGTGGCCTGGGCCTTATGGCAACTGGGGTTCCAGAAAATACCTGATGGCTTCGCTCGACCAGAGTCTGAAACGTATGCGTCTGGACTATGTAGACCTGTTCTATTCACACCGCTACGATCCTAACACGCCTTTAGAGGAGACCTTGCAGGCATTGGTGGACATCGTTCATCAAGGCAAGGCACTCTATATTGGTATCTCGAATTGGCCATTGGAGGCTACCCGTTTTGCCATTGGCTATCTGAAGCAGCGTGACGTTCCCTTGTTGATTTACCAAGGTAAGCTGAATATGCTGAACCGTGGACCACTGGACGAAGGAATACTTGACCTCTGCCAGCAGGAAGGTGTGGGCTTTATTTCGTTCTCCCCATTGGCTCAAGGGCTGTTGACAGACCGCTATCTGAACGGTATTCCTGACGATTCGCGCATGGCTAAAGGAAAATTCCTGCGGCAGGAGATGCTGACAGACGAACTGTTGGCACAGCTACGCCAATGGAACGAAGAGGCACAGGGTCAGGGCAGGACACTTGCCGAACAGGCCCTGCGTTGGATATTAGAACAACAAGGAGTCACGTCGGTACTCGTTGGTGCCAGCAGCACAGAGCAATTGGACAAGAACCTGAAATGTATCCGATAAACGGTGCATATTAGAGCAACGAAGCAATAACCGACAAAACGTCACACCTGACTGCCGTTTTGTCGGTTTTCTGTTTTACCTTTTTACTTTTTTACCTTTTTACCTTTATTCGGCATATTCTTTGTCCGCCTAAAGGCAGAAATAACAAATAAAAATAGGAGGACAAGACTATGACATTAGACAAGTTTACCATCAAAGCTCAGGAGGCCGTGCAGCAGGCAGTGAACACCGCACAGCTGAACGGTCAGCAGGTCATCGAACCTGTTCATATCCTAAAAGGTGTAATGGAGAAGGCGAAGGACGTCACAACCTTCATCTTCCAGAAACTCGGCGTGAATGCCCAGCAGATAGAGATGCTCACAGAGCAGGAGATTAAGCACCTGCCGCGAGTACAGGGCGGACAGCCGTATCTCTCAAATGATAGTAATAGTGTACTCGTGCGCGCACAAGACATGGCTCAGAAGTCCGGCGATGACTTTGTCTCTTGCGAGCCCATTCTGTGGGCTCTCCTCACCGTCAACTCCACTGCCTCACGCATCATGAAGGATGCCGGCTGCACCGAAAAGGAAATGCAGAAGGCCATCCAAGAACTGCGTCAGGGTCAGAAGGTACAGTCGCAAAGTGCCGATGACAACTACCAGTCGTTGGAGAAGTATGCCAAGAATCTCGTTGACCTCGCCCGAAAGGGTAAGCTCGACCCTGTCATTGGCCGTGACGACGAAATTCGCCGACTGCTACAAATCTTGAGTCGTCGTACGAAGAACAACCCGATTCTGATCGGTGAGCCTGGTACGGGTAAGACCGCCATCGTAGAAGGATTGGCAGGACGAATCGTACGTGGTGACGTACCCGAGAACCTGAAGGACAAGCAGGTCTACTCGCTCGATATGGGTGCTCTCGTGGCTGGTGCAAAATATAAAGGTGAATTCGAGGAACGTCTGAAGAGCGTCATCAACGAGGTGACGAAGGCTGAAGGTCGTATCATCCTGTTTATCGATGAGATCCATACGTTGGTAGGTGCCGGTGGCGGTGAGGGTGCAATGGATGCTGCCAATATTCTGAAGCCCGCCTTAGCTCGTGGTGAACTGCGCGCCATCGGTGCGACCACGCTGAACGAATACCAGAAATATTTCGAGAAGGACAAGGCCCTCGAACGCCGATTCCAGACGGTGATGGTGGATGAGCCCGACGAGCTCTCGGCCATCTCTATCCTGCGCGGTCTGAAGGAACGCTACGAGAACCACCACAAGGTACGTATTCAGGATGATGCCTGTATCGCCGCCGTACAACTCTCGGAGCGTTATATCTCTGAGCGGTTCCTGCCTGACAAAGCCATCGACCTGATGGACGAGGCTGCCGCCAAACTCCGTATGGAGCGCGACTCCGTGCCCGAAGAACTCGACGAAATCACCCGCCGCTTGGCCCAGCTCGAAATCGAGCGCGAGAGCATCAAGCGCGAAATCACCGCGGGAAGCGGTTCTCCCGCTTCCGATAAACTCGCCCAGCTCGACAAGGACATCGCCGAACTCCGCGAGCAGGAAACCCAGTTCCGCGCCAAATGGGAAGGCGAACGCCAGCTCATCAACAAGATCCAGCAGGATAAGCAGGAGATGGAGAACCTGAAACTCGAGGCCGAACGTGCCGAGCGTGAAGGTGACTATGGGAAGGTGGCGGAGATACGCTACTCGAAACTGAAGGTCCTCGAAGATGACATCAAGACCATTCAGCAACAACTGGCAACAGCCCAGAATGGCGACTCGCTGGTTCGCGAGGAAGTCACCGCCGACGACATCGCCGAAGTCGTATCGCGCTGGACAGGCATCCCCGTCACCCGCATGATGCAGAGCGAGCGCGAAAAGCTGCTCCATCTCGAAGAGGAACTCCACAAGCGTGTCATTGGTCAGGACGAGGCCATCACAGCCGTCTCAGATGCCGTACGCCGTAGTCGTGCTGGTCTGCAGGATCCCAAGCGACCTATCGCCAGCTTCATTTTCTTAGGTACGACGGGTGTGGGTAAGACGGAGCTTGCCAAGACGCTCGCAGACTATCTGTTCAACGACGAGACCATGATGACGCGTATCGATATGAGTGAGTATCAGGAGAAGTACAGCGTGTCGCGTCTGATTGGTGCACCTCCGGGCTATGTGGGCTACGACGAGGGTGGGCAGCTGACAGAGGCCGTGCGCCGCAAGCCTTACTCCGTGGTGCTGTTCGACGAGATTGAGAAAGCCCATCCCGACGTCTTCAACATCCTGTTGCAGGTGCTTGATGATGGTCGACTGACGGATAATAAAGGCCGCACGGCCAACTTCAAGAACACCATCATCATCATGACCTCGAACGCGACCCGTGAGCAACTACGAAGCACCATGCGTCCGGAGTTCCTGAACCGTATCGACGAGATCATTACCTTCACGCCGCTCACGAAGGAACAGATTGCCGACGTCGTACGCCTGCAGATGAAGCGTGTAACGGATATGCTGGAGCCACAGGGCATCCGACTGGAATGCACACCGCAGGCCATCGCCTACCTCGCTGAAGAGGGTTACGACCCTGATTTCGGTGCTCGTCCCGTCAAGCGCGCCATCCAGCAGTACGTGCTCAACGACCTCTCGAAGAAGCTGTTGGCTGATGAAATTGACCGCGACAAGCCTATCATCATTGATGACTTCGGCGACGGACTCATTTTCCGCAACTAATAGCAAAGGGAGGTGACTTGATGCCTACTTGAGTTATTACTCCATCTCTCCCGTCATCGTTGGAATCACCTTTGTAGAAAGGCGTCCCGGCACGGGAGAGATTATTTTTATCCCTCCCATATCTCTCCTTCATCACTCCCGTCACTCAATGGGAGTTAAAGCCAAAGTGACTGACAATTTGTTCTGTGGTGAATTCGTCCTTATCAGCCACAAATTCCAGAATATCGACCAATTTCTATGCCAAAGATGGCTTTATCGACCATTTATCGACCATTTTCTCTTACGGTAATTGTGCAACGGTGCGTTGCACAATTTCTTCATCTGGCAAGATTTCACAAAAGCGCCGCATATATTTCAGGTTGCGAGGCGAGAAACCATCTTTTCCTTGGGAAAAAGGTACGAAGTATTTATGAGACAGCGTAACTTTTTCGGATTTTTGATGCTCTAACAATGATAAATTGAGGTAAAAGAGCAAAAAAAGCTCAAAAAGTTTCTCATTTCGGAAATTTTTCGTATCTTTGCATCAAAATGAAGGACTAAGGTATGAAGAATAAGTTCGAAACACAGGAAAAAGTCAGCATGTTGGGGGCAACTATCCAACAGGTAAGGAAGGCCAAGAAGATTACTCAGGAGGAACTGGGTAAGCGCGTTGGTTTGCCAAAGAGTAGCATCAGCAAGATTGAAAAGGGGCAGACGCACATCTCGTTTGAAGACGCTTCGTTGCTGATGGATGCGATGGGCGAGAAAATCAGCATCCAGGTGATGGGCATGAAGGAGCCAGACGAGAAAAAGGTAGAGCGTGTGCGCTTTGTGACGATTGGCGTGATGTGGTATGCGCATAGCAAGAAGATGGCGTTTGCCGATGCCTACCGCTATCTGCTGGTGTATAAGGGAGTCCAGTTCTTGGAAGAGAACTATGCCTACGAGCAGACCTTGCCACGCGAGACTTTGCTGAGTGACCTCGACAAGGTGTGTAACAGAAACCGCGAGAAATTCAAGAAGGCCGTATGAGACTATTGCATGGCAGCAACGTCGAGATTGTGACGCCAAACTTAAAGAAATGCCAGTCGAGGAATGACTTTGGCCGTGGGTTCTACTTGACATCACAATGGCAGCGTGCTTACTTGATGGCCAAGCGCAGGGCCAGCAGAGACGGTGGCGAGCCTGTGGTTACTCCGTTCCTTTTTTATCCCACCAAGGCGCAGGAGCATGGGCTGAAGGTCAAGGAGTTCAAGGGATTTAGTGCAGAGTGGTCGATATTCATCATTTTGAATCGTACTGACGAGACATTCACCCACGACTATGATATTGTGATCGGCCCTGTAGCCGATGCTTTTGTGGATAAGGAGATTGAGCGACACAAGCAGAAATATGGGCCACGCTATTTGGACACAGAGGCGCTGCTCGACTTTGCTGAGCATGTGTCGCAGTTTGGAAGCAAATATGTGCAGTATTGCTTCTGTACGAAAGAGGCATTGAAAGAACTAATCAAAGAATAAAGAATATGGAAGAGAGGTATTTAAAGTTTGAGGATTTGATGGCTGACCTTGCTGCCTATCTGGTGTCAGAATACGACATTGAGCCGAGAGATGCAGCAGGACTGGTGATGAACAGTCCACAGACGCAGGCGTTGTATTCTTCAGAAGACCCTATCACAGAACAGCGAGTGAAGGCACTGGCAGAGGAACTGCTTAAAGAAGAAAAGGAGTAATAATATGGCCTACAAACCCTTACTTATTCTCCCACCTAAAGGTAGGAGTGTGGCGTTGCAATCGTAACTTTTCGCTTCGCGAGAAGATTCTCCGACCTCAAGGTGCGGAGTATGGCGTTGCAATGGCTGCATCGGAAATAAAAGAAAAAACAATTTTTTCTTTGTATTTCGCTCGATTTAATCAACTTTCTCACGCTCAGATATGAAAATATATTCTCATTTCCTTCGCTTAATCGAAATTTTGCACTATCTTTGCAGAGCAATAAACAACTAAAGTAATGAAAAGAACACTATTGATGACTATGGCAATGATGGCCGCTGGACTGGTACAGGCTCAGGGGCTGCAGTATCCGAAGGCCGCGAAGGACGGCACAGTAGACGAATATTTTGGCGTGAAGGTAGCCGATCCCTACCGCTGGTTGGAGAACGACACCTCGGCCCAGACTGCCGCATGGGTGGAGGCAGAAAATCGGGTGACGAGCGCCTATCTGCAGAAGATTCCCTTCCGCGGGAAGCTGCTGAAGCGACTGACGGAACTGGCCAACTACGAGAAAATCGGTGCGCCGAGGAAGCGTCACGGCAAGTGGTATTTCTACAAAAACGACGGACTGCAGAACCAGTACGTGCTCTATCAGATGAATGAGCTGGGCGGTGAGCCCCGCGTATTCCTCGACCCCAACACGCTATCGACGGACGGTACAGTGGCGCTGAAGGGGACGTACTTCTCGCACAACGGACGGTGGATGGCCTATGCTATCTCGCGCTCAGGCTCTGACTGGCAGGAGTTCTACGTCATTGACCTGAAGACGGGACAGCTGACACAGGACCACATAGAATGGGCAAAATTCTCAGGTGCTGCATGGAAGGGAGACGGTTTTTACTACTCCAGCTACGACCGTCCTGAGGAGGGCAAGGAATTCTCGAACGTCAACGAGGGCATGAAGATCTATTACCACAAAATGGGTACACCGCAGTCGCAGGATGTGCTGTTCTATCAGAACCCCATGAAGCCCAAGGTATTCTTCGAGTTGAGCACGAACGAGGAAGAGACGCTGATGTATATGTACGAGGCTGGTGCAGGTGCCGGCAACAATCTGTTTGTGAAGGACTTGCGTCAACAGGACTCACAGTTCATCCAGATGACGGATAACATGGACTATCAGTATATGCCCATCTACGACGACGGTGACAAGATTTACATCTACACCAATTACGGTGCACCGAAGGGTCGTATCATGACCGCTGACATCCATCACCCTGGCGTCAACGACTGGCAAGTGCTGATACCCGAGAAGGACAATGTACTGGGAGATGTAGATGTCATCAACCGCCAATTCATCCTCACATACGCGCAGGATGCCTGCGACCACGCCTTCGTTTACGGACTGGACGGAAAGCTGCGCCACGAGGTGAAGCTGCCCAGCGTAGGCAGTGTAGGATTCACGGGTGACAAGAAAGAGCCCGAGTGCTTCTACACCTTTACGTCGTTCACCCAGCCCGGCACCATCTACCGCTACGACATGGCGAAGAACGAGAGCACGCTCTATGCACAGCCCAACATCAAGTTTAAGCAGCAGGACTACGAGAGCAAGCAGATTTTCTTTAATAGTAAAGACGGTACGCGCGTACCTATGTTTATAACGTATAAGAAAGGGCTGAAGCGCAACCGCAAGAATCCTGTCTATCTTTACGGCTATGGCGGTTTCAACGTTCCGCTGGGACCTGGTTTCTCAGCTACGCGTATTCCGTTCCTCGAACAGGGCGGTATCTATGCACAGGTCAATCTGCGTGGCGGTAGCGAGTATGGCGAGGAATGGCATTTGGCTGGCACGAAGATGCAGAAGCAGAACGTGTTCGACGACTTCATCTCGGCTGCAGAATACCTGATTAAAGAGGGCTATACGTCGAAAGAGAAGTTGGCCATTGTGGGCGGTTCTAACGGTGGATTGCTCGTCGGTGCCTGTATGACCCAGCGTCCCGATCTCTTCCGCGTGGCCATTCCACAGGTGGGCGTGATGGACATGCTGCGCTATCACAAATTCACCATTGGCTGGAACTGGGCCTCGGATTATGGAACCAGCGAGGATTCGAAGGAGATGTTCGAATATCTTCGCGGTTATTCCCCATTGCATAACTTGAAGCCGGGTGTTCCCTACCCTGCCACACTGGTCACCACAGCCGATCACGACGACCGCGTAGTGCCTGCCCATTCGTTTAAGTTTGCTGCAACCCTGCAGGAGTGCCAAGCGGCCACCCAGCAGCAGAGCAAGGAAGCCTTGCCACCTGTCCTTATCCGTATCGACACCAAGGCTGGTCACGGAGGTGGCAAACCCCTGGCCAAAGTCCTTGAAGAGCAAGCCGACATCTACGCCTTCATCCTCTACAATATGGGGGAGAAATGGAAGAAGTAAGAAGGAGGATGTAAGATGCAAGAAGGAGGATGTAATTAATTAAGCCCTGCCGTTTGGCGGGGCTTAATGATTTCAACAAAAAAAGATCAAGGTTTTCGGAGAATCCATTCCTTGTATAGGCCAAAGCCCGTCTTACAAGCATCGTAGGCCAGCCAGCCAATAACGATATTGTTGGTGAACAGGGTTGGCAGGAGTTTGAATACCAACTTAGCCAACGTGGGACGCGTCATAAACTTACGGGCCTTCCGCTCCAGACGCTTCAGGTCGGGAAGAAGTTCGTAAGTATAGTCGGAAATCTTCTCAATGGTGAAGCCACTGTTCGTGAAATGGGTATTCCACTCGTCAAGCGACTCAATCATGGCCGATGCCCCACCCTTGGAAATCAAGGCGATAGCGGTCTGGATGTGCCAGTCGAAAGTCTCGAAACGATCACTGAGGGCGTAGTCGTAGTTGACCATCACAGCACCAGGTTTCATGATACGATAGATTTCACGGAGCACCTTTTCCTTGTCACTGCAATGCACCAAAGTTTCCAATCCGTAGACAACATCCACCGATGCATCGGGAATTTGTGGCAGACTGCTGTAGTCCTGTTCGAAAATCTGCGCATTGGCAGGCAACTTCAAGTCCTTACGCGGCTGCAGGTCGAACCCTACAAAACGGGCATTGGGACAACTGTGTGCCAAATACAGCAGATTTGCACCTTGACCGCATCCCAACTCCACGACAGAATCACCATCCTTTATATATTCATAGACGGCGTCAGCCTGATGATATACGTCCTCATCAGTAAAGACACCATTCTTGGATATACGGAAATGCATGAAACCATCCTGCGAATGATAGTGCCTGTAGGCCCAATGATTAATCCTGTAATAGGAACGGATTTGGTCAGGAGAATTCTTGTCACCCTCGATAATCTTCTTCAGATCGAGGAACTTAGACATCTCATCGACTTTCGAATGAAGCTGGTAAATACTGTATTGGTGATTCATATCTTAAGATAAATAGAATCCCCAGCCACCGATGAGTGACTGGGGATGGGGAATGAAATTACTCTTTATCGAGCAGAATCTTCATCATCTCGACAGCGGCCTTTGCAACGCTGGTACCTGGGCCGAAGATGGCAGCTACACCAGCCTTGTAGAGGAAGTCGTAGTCCTGAGCGGGAATGACACCACCGGCAATGACCATGATGTCCTCACGACCCAGTTTCTTCAGCTCCTCAATGAGCTGCGGGATGAGCGTCTTGTGACCAGCAGCCAGTGACGAAGCACCAACCACATGCACGTCGTTCTCCACAGCCTCGCGGGCAGCCTCAGCAGGAGTCTGGAACAGCGGTCCCATATCCACGTCGAAACCACAGTCTGCGTAGCCCGTAGCTACAACCTTTGCACCACGGTCGTGACCATCCTGACCCATCTTGGCGATGAAGATACGAGGACGGCGACCTTCCTTCTCTGCGAACTCATCGGTCAGCTTGCAAGCCAACTCGAAGTCGCTATCGTTCTTTGATTCTGAACTATACACGCCTGAAATTGTTCTGATTACTGCTTTATAACGGCCTACGATCTCCTCGCAGGCATCTGAAATCTCACCCAGCGTACAACGCAATTGAGCAGCCTTGACGGCGAGGTCGAGCAGGTTATTCTCGCTCTTCTTGCCCTCGTTGAACTCGCGCACGCACTCAGTGATAGCCTTCAGGGCAGCCTGACAAGCGGCCTCGTCGCGCGAACCACGAACCTGAGCTAAGCTCTCTTCCTGCTGCTTGCGTACAGCGGTGTTGTCCACCTCGAGAATATCGATAGGATCCTCGTGTTCCAAACGATACTTGTTGGTACCCACGATGGTCTGCACGCCTGAGTCGATACGAGCCTGAGTACGTGCTGCAGCCTCCTCGATACGCATCTTGGGCAGACCAGTCTCGATAGCCTTGGCCATACCGCCCAGCTTTTCGATTTCCTGAATGTGCTCCCAAGCCTTGTGAACGAGTTCGTTGGTCAGGGTCTCTACATAATAAGAACCAGCCCACGGGTCAATCTGCTTGCAGACCTTGGTCTCGTTCTGGATATAAATCTGGGTGTTACGAGCAATACGAGCCGAGAAGTCGGTAGGCAGGGCGATAGCCTCATCAAGGGCGTTGGTGTGCAGCGACTGGGTGTGACCCAGCACGGCGGCCATAGCCTCGATACAGGTACGACCTACATTGTTGAACGGATCCTGCTCTGTGAGCGACCAACCAGAAGTCTGAGAGTGGGTACGCAGAGCCAGTGACTTAGGATTCTTGGCACCGAAACTCTTCACAATCTTCGCCCACAACAGACGGCCTGCACGCATCTTGGCAATCTCCATGAAGTGGTTCATACCGATAGCCCAGAAGAACGACAGACGGGGAGCGAAAGCATCCACATCGATACCGGCATTGACACCCGTACGCAGATAGTCCATACCATCAGCCAACGTGTAAGCCAACTCGATATCAGCCGTAGCACCAGCCTCCTGCATGTGATAACCTGAGATAGAGATGCTGTTGAACTTCGGCATCTTCTGCGAGGTATATTCGAAGATATCAGCAATAATCTTCATCGAGAATGCAGGGGGATAGATATAGGTATTACGCACCATGAACTCCTTCAGGATATCGTTCTGAATGGTTCCGGCCATCTCCTCCAATTGTGCGCCCTGCTCCAGACCTGCCACGATGTAGAACGCCAGGATAGGCAGCACAGCACCGTTCATGGTCATAGAGACAGACATCTTGTTAAGGGGGATTCCTGAGAACAACACCTTCATGTTCTCCTCGTTACAGATAGATACACCAGCCTTACCCACATCACCTACCACACGGGCGTTATCGGGGTCGTAACCACGGTGTGTAGGCAGGTCGAAGGCTACAGAAAGTCCCTTCTGACCAGAAGCCAGGTTACGGCGATAGAAGGCATTCGACTCCTCAGCCGTTGAGAATCCGGCATACTGACGAATGGTCCACGGACGGAAAGGATACATCATCGAATACGGACCACGCAGATAGGGCGGAATACCTGCTGTATAGTCAAGGTGTTCCATACCTTCCAGGTCTTCTTTCGTATACACCGGACGCACCTCGATATGCTCTGGGGTCTTCCAGTTCTCTACAATACCATTGTCTTTAATCCACTTGGCACCATCCTGAGCCTTGATGCCTGCATAGATATCAATATCTTTAAACTGTTTACGCATAATTCAAGTCTCCTATTCTTTAAATGTCAAGTTTCTGATTATATTCTTTCAAAGTCTCGAGCACGTTGCACTTTACGTGGATGTAGTTCTCGATGCCGGCAGCCTTCAGGTCTTCCATGCACGCAGGAGCACCAGCCACGACGAACATCGCACGGCCATTCAAATACTGGAAGGCAGGAATAGCGTACTCAGCATACTCATCGTCCGAAGAGCAAATCACCACGATATCAGCTCCAGCCTCCAGCGCAGCATCTACACCTTCCTCAACGGTCTTGAAGCCGAGGTTGTCAATGACCTTGTAACCGGCACAAGCCAGGAAGTTGCACGAGAACTGTGCACGAGCCTGACGCATAGCCAGATTACCAATGGTCAGCATGAATGCCACAGGAACCTTCTTGGCCTTCTCCGTAGTCAGACGCAAGGTCTCGAAGTCAGAGGCCATACGGCTAATCTTCAGGGCAGGCACGTCGGCATCGCCAGCGTGGGTTGCGACACAGTCATTAGAAGCCAACGGCTCTTTGCCCTCGCTCTTCTCGGTGAAGTTGGGGAACTGGTTGGTACCCAGCAGGAACTCCTTACGCTTGGCGGCATCGCCGTGACGCTTAACGTTCGTGGCGTTGATGTCCTCCTGAATGGTACCCTTCTTGACGGCCTCCAAGAAACCACCTTCGTCCTCCACCTTCAGGAACAGCTTCCAAGCCTCCTGAGCCAGTGCGTCGGTGAGGTGTTCGATATAATACGACCCTGCTGACGGGTCAACGATACGGTCGAAGTGACTCTCCTCCTTAATCAGCAACTGCTGGTTGCGTGCGATACGCTCGCTGAACTCGTTGGGCTTCTCGTAAGGAACATCGAACGGTGTGACAACCATCGAGTGTACACCACCGAGTGCAGCACTCATGGCCTCCGTCTGCGAACGCAGCAGGTTAACGTAGCTGTCAAACAATGTCAGATTGTACGTCGACGTCGAGGCATTGATAATCATCTTGCACGAGCAGTCGCATTTGGGCTCGTACTGCTTCACGATCTGCGCCCACAACAGACGACAGGCGCGGAACTTGGCAATCTCCATGAAGTAGTTCTCCGAGATACCCATGTAGAACTTAATCTTGCTGGCAGCCAGGTCGACATCCACACCGGCATCCACCATCTGCTGCAGATACTCGTTACCCCAAGCCAGGGCGTACCCCATTTCCTGTACAATATACGCACCGGCATTGTTCAGCAGGTCGCTGTGTACCATCACACAACGCAGGTTGGGATAGTCCTTCAGTTTCTCCACCAGCTTCGGCATGTCGGGCAGCAGGAACGTCGAGTCCTTGCCCTTCATCAGCATACGCTCGATGGGGTCGAAACCGACACCACCGACAATCTTCTCCTTGTCGTAGCCCATCTTCTCGAAATAGGCCACCAGCAAGTCAGCCAGCTCGAGAGCGTGACGCAGACAGGCGCGGTAGCTCACCTCCACAATGTCGAGACGGATGTCCTTCAACAATGCCTCGATGTACTCGGCGTTCACCTCGTCGTGTCCCAGTTTGAAACCAATGCTGTCCACACCCTTCATCAGGATGTCCAGCGCCTTTTTGTTAGCTGCCACGGGGTCGCCGCCGACAACGACGTTCTGGCGGACATACCATTCGTTGGTGTCTTTCTTGTTGCCGCGAACGAAGGGGAATTCGCCGGGCAGTGCATCAGGAGTCTTGAGGTCTTTCAGATCCTCACGACGGTAGAAGGGCTGTACGTTGAAGCCCTCATTCGTTCTCCATACGAGTCGTTTCTGGAAGTCGGCACCTTTCAGGTCCACTTCAATTTTGTCCAGCCATTCCTGAGTGGTTGGAGCCTGAAACTCGCTGAAGAGTTTTTCTTTGTTTGCCATAAATAGTGTTTATTATATAAGTTGTTTTAAGATTGCATCGCAACACTTCGCACCTTTAGGTCGAAGAATTTCCTGCAAAGGTAGCAATAATTTTTGAAATAACGAAGAATAATCAAGAATTTAATAAATATTTTGTTTTTATGAAAAATAGTTGCACTATTTTGCACGTTTTGAGCAAATAATTCGTAATTTTGCACTCAATTTCAAAAAGTACTTTATGGAATCGTTTCACTGGTTAAGAGAATTATTCGTCACGACGGACTCCGTAGCACACATCGTGTTGCTCTACGCCGTTGTCATAGCCGTGGGTGTCTATCTGGGTAAAATCAAGATTGCAGGTGTCTCGCTGGGTGTCACCTTTGTGCTCTTTGCAGGTATCGTGGCAGGTCACATCGGATTCACGGCTCCCACGCCCATCCTCAATTTCGCACAGGACTTCGGACTCATCCTCTTCGTCTTCATGATTGGTTTGCAGGTCGGCCCCGGTTTCTTCGAAAGCTTTGGCACTCAGGGCATTAAGCTCAACGGACTGGCGGCAACGGCCATCCTGCTCAACATCCTCGTCATGTTCGCCTGCTACTACATCTTCTTCGACACCGGCAACAAGATGAACCTGCCGATGATGGTTGGTACGCTCTATGGTGCCGTGACGAACACCCCCGGTCTTGGTGCGGCCAACGAGGCGCTGGGTACCGTCTTCGGTTCCAACGCCCCGCAGATTGCCTCGGCCTACGCCTGTGCCTATCCCCTCGGCGTGCTCGGCATCATCGGTGCCATTATATTAATAAGGTATATCCTCAAGGTGAAGCTGGAAGAGGAGGAAGAGGAACTGAAACAAATGGAGGGTACGAAGACCAACAAGAAACCCTACAAGATGCACGTCGAGGTCACCAACCAGTATCTGGAGGGTAGAACCATCCTTCAGGTTCACGAATTTCTGAACCGCGACTTCGTCTGTTCGCGCATCGAGCATAACGGTGACATCACCATTGCCAACCGCGATACACAGCTTCATCTGGGCGACAAGATGCTCATCGTCTGTGCCGAGGCCGACTACGAGGCCATCATTGCCTTCATCGGTCCTGTGGTCGACATCGACCTCGAACAGCAGCAGCAGGAAGAACCCATGATTTCCAAGGGCGTGCTCATCACCAATCCCAAAATCAACGGCAAGACGCTGGGCTCCATGCATTTCTCCAGCGTTCACGGTGTCAACGTCACACGCGTCACCCGTCACGGCATCGACCTCTTTGCCTCTTCCAGCCTGCCCTTGCAGGTGGGCGACAAGATTCGCGTCGTAGGTCCCGAAGAAGCCGTCAACCGCGTAGCTATCCGCATGGGCAATTCCAGCAACAAGCTCAACGCCCCCAACATCGCCACCATCTTCGTCGGCATCTTCCTCGGACTCATCTTCGGTTCCTTCCCGCTGGCCATTCCCGGTATGCCCGTACCCGTCAAGCTCGGTCTCGCCGGTGGTCCGCTGATTATCGCCATCCTCATTGGCCGTTACGGTTACAAGATACATTTGGTTACCTATACCACCACTTCGGCAAACATGATGCTACGCGAGATTGGTCTCGTGCTCTTCCTCGCCTCCGTAGGCATCAAGGCCGGTGCAGGGTTCCTTACAACGGTGGTCGACGGCGACGGACTGCTTTACGTCCTCACAGGTTTCCTCATCACCATCATCCCCATTCTCATCGTAGGCCCCATTGCCCGCATACGCTACAAGTTCAACTACTTCCTGCTGGCGGGCATGATTGCCGGTACCTACACCGATCCCCCTGCCCTCGCCTACTCCAACAGCATCTGCTCCAAGGAGGCTCCCGCCCTGGGCTACTCCACGGTTTACCCGTTAGCGATGTTCCTGCGCATCTTCACCGCCCAGATCGTCGTCCTCTTCTTCTGCGGATAGAATGACGAATGTCCCTTCTTCCATCTTACATCTTCCCTCAGCCATCGTTTCTGTCACTTCATCACCAGTCCCTATGGCATCCAAAATAATTCAAAAATTTACCCCAAGACTTTCCCGTTCCACAATCTCTGAAGGAATTGTGTTACTGGCCACACCTCAATTCCATTAAGCATTCTTGGCCTTTCTTCCATTGACAACAAAATCAGTTTTGCATCAGGATGCTCCTCGCTGAATGCTTTCAGCCCCTTAGTATCACTTGAAACGACATGGTCAGTCGATTTTACCTCAATGGCCAATTCCACATGATTAGTCAAGGCATCGCAAATCAAGATGTCAACCTCATATTTATTATCAAGTGTACGCCAATAGTTCATGATCTTATCTTCGCCAAAAGTATATGAAACGAAAGCCCTCAACTCCTGTACAACAAAATGTTCCAATGTATGTCCATAAACGTCAGTACCTGGCTGGAGTATCCTGCGATGCAAAAGATGGTTGGGGATTGCCACATCAAAATAATAGAATTTAGGTGATTGTATCAATTTTCGCTTAATCACTTTAGTATATGCAGGCAGATAGAAACCAAGCATAGTTTCTTCAAGGATGGCAAAATACTCTTTCACCGTCTTAGCTGACACACCGCAATCCTGTGCTATATTGGTATAATTTACAATCTCAGTGTTACTCAATGCTGCCACCTGCAGGAAACGGGTAAAAGCATCTAACTGACGCACGATAGCCTCTTCTACGATTTCCTGCTGCAGATAGTCACCAATGTATGCCTGAATACGTTTCGATGGATCTGCCACCAGATAGTGCCGAGGCAACATACCGTTGTTTAATGCACGACGGAGGTCAAAGTCTGGAATTTCAGCACTTACAAATGGGAACAGCGTAAATCTCAATGCTCTCCCACCCAAAAGATTTGCACCACTACGGCGAAGCTTACGAGCACTCGAGCCACTCAGTATAAACCGCAAACCGCGATTCTCCATCAACCAATGCACCTCGTCAAGTAGTGCAGGAACCTTCTGCACCTCGTCTATGATTACCATCTCACCTTCATCCAGCAATTCGCATTCTTCACGAAGCAGAGCCGGGCGTAGTTGAAATGCCATACGAACATCCGTTTTCAGAAGATCATATAGACGGGCTTTAGGAAATAGAGCCTTCAGCAATGTACTCTTTCCTGTCTGACGACTACCCCATAAAAACAGGCTGTCATCCTCTATTTCTCGCAGTTTCAATAATCTCTCTAACATATATAAAAGTATTTATGCCGCAAAGATAAGAAAATACAGTCAATTACGCAAGAAAAATGCAGAAAATCTGAAGTACAACTCCTAAAATTCACTGAAAATCCGAAGTAAGACTATTGTTTTTCTGATAATCGCATTCTTCTTCATGCTTCCATTATATCATCCATCTTCCATCAGCCCTCAGACTTCAGCCATCTTAAATCTTCCCTCAGCCATCAGACCTCAGCCATCAGACATCTTTCCAGAGATTCTCCTGAACTTCCCAAGGTTTGTATGCCATACTTCTTTCATTATAGTTTAATCCCAACCTTCTTCATCATTATTATCCATATACCGGCTCATGCCGTTGTCATCCATGTCATCCTCCGACGCAGGGTCGAAGCCACGCATATTGTCTGGCTCATGGGGAGGACGCCCCTTTCCATCAGGTGCTGGCGGTGGTGGTCCATCG